>Ga0247727_10010863_pt1 | contig 16035 bp, 12 predicted proteins | sample WisWelCaveWW1625_FD_202498 | JGI IMG/M metagenome (GOLD analysis project Ga0247727, IMG submission 202498) | Biofilm microbial communities from Wishing Well Cave, Virginia, United States - WW16-25 | ecosystem: Environmental > Aquatic > Deep subsurface > Groundwater > Cave microbial mat | place...
GACAACCTTGAGCGACCGGGGATGTTCGCCGACGCGTACGAGCTCGCCCGCGCGGGCGGCCTTCACGTCACGGCCCACGCCGGCGAGATCGGCTCGTCCTCGGCGAACGACGTCCTCGTCGTTCTCGACGAGCTGGGCTGCAAGCGGATCGACCACGGCTACCACGTGATCGACGACCCGGAGGCGGTCAAGCGGTGCGCAGCCGAGGGCGTGGGCTTCACGTGCTGTCCGCACTCGAGCGAGAAGCTCTCGGGGTGGACCGACTACCTGACCCACCCGATCAAGCAGATGATGGACGCCGGCCTGCGCGTCTGCTTCAACACCGACGACCCGCCGATGTTCCACACGGACATCGGGTGGGAGTACGAGGACACCTGCGTCCGGATGGCTCTCGGGGCCGACGACGCGGTGGAGATCGTGATGAACGGACTCGACGCAACGTGGCTGAGCGGGGACGAGAAGCGGCTGATGCGGTCGGAGTTCGCGGGCGAGATCGAGACCCTCCGTCGGGACCTGGAGAGCCACTGAGCGGTAGTGGCTCGATCTAGATCGAGCCGGCGGTGCGCCGTGAGATCAGGTGAAGTCGTTCGATCTCGTGGATCGCAGCATGACGGACGGTCGTTGAGGGGCCCCCTGAACGTTCCTGTGCCCGCATTCCGCTGGGGACGACGGTCACGGCGAGGTTCGGCCCAGCAGACATGCGTGGGGCTCCGCCCTCGAGGGCGGAGCCCACAGGCGACGTCCTAGCGCTATGCGACGGTGAAATGAACCTCGGTGATGGTCTGGTTGCCACCCACTTCGATGGCGAGGACTTCGAGCGTGTAATCACCGCTTTCGAGGATCTCAGCGGGGATGGTGAGGCCGGTAGCGTCGGCGGGGAGTTCGGCCTTCAACCCGGTTACGGTCAGCCCGGACAACCCCACCAGGTATTCCGCGATCTCGATTCCAGCCGGTGATGTCACCGGCAGCCATTCCACCACCAGGCCGTCGGCGGGGACCGTCGAGCCCTCCTCGGGGGAGGTGACCTCGGGTGCGGCGGGGATGTTATGGGTGAGGCGGACCCGGCTCTTCATCATCCCGCCGTCGATCGTCTCGCCGGTGAAGGTGTACCTGCCTTCGGGGAACAGCTTCTTGAACTCCGCGAAGGGGAACTGGGTGAACGGGGGTTCGCTCGACTCGGAGAACAGTTCGGTGAGGCCGTAGTCCTTCAGCACGCCGCGGTTCCTGACGTCGAAGATCATCTGCCCGTCCGGCCGGGCGATGCTGATCGACCTCCACGGTTCGTGATCGAGGTCGATCTGAAGACCGGCGTCACCGTCTGTGCCGTTGGTCTCCACGATGAGGGTTGCCGACTTGAACTTGACGGTCTTGGGGTTGGCCGACGCGTGCTTGTTCGCCCCAGCGGATGTGAAGGAGCCGGCAGCGATCAGCCCGGCGAGTGCGATCCCGATAGCACGTTTCATGACTGGTTCCTCCCTGTCGAAAGCGCCCCGAAGGGCAGCGGTTGCTTCTCCATCTTTCCCCCTTCCTTGTTGCTGATAGGCCGCCTCCCTTCGATCCCCGGACCGCTCGGTTGGGGGGTCCGGTGCCACGCAGGATGTAGGACGGCCATTGAACGGTCCCTGAACGTCCCTGAACACGCTTTCAGGTGAGAGCCGAGGTGACGCGGGGTACCGGGGTTAGCGGCCGATCAGCGGTGCGCGCCGGTGGCGAAGCCCACCACGGCCTTGGCAAGCAGGTTCGGATCGCGGGGCATTCCGGGAGCGCTTAGGCATGCCCTTGGGTGTGGGGGTCAGCCACCGATCCCGTCCGCGGAGGCGATTCAGATCGAGCCACTACCGACTGAGCGGCTGCCTTGACAGATCGTGGCAAGGCGTGGTGCAGTCACGCCGGGCGCCGGCCGGGGCGATTGCGCGCCTGTGTCCGAGTGAGGAGGGGGAGGATCATGCAAGACCGTAGACCGCTGCGCAACGGTCTGCCCGCACGTTCCATCTGGGAGGCCCAGATCTCCCGACGTATGTTGCTCCGCAATGCCGGTCTGGGAGCGGCCGGGCTGTTCGCCGGCGGCGGGCTCCTGGCCGCTTGCGGCGGGGACGAGCCGACGGTGACCGGCCCCACCGGTGCGACCGGCGCCGGGCTGGATCACGTGAACGTCGGCTTCGGATACATCGGACCGATCGACGACAACGGGTGGACGACCACTCACCATCAAGGCTTGCAGGCGATCGATGCGGCGCTCGGAGACAAGGTGACGACGGCCTTCGTCGAGAACGTCCCGCTGTCGGCGGAGGCGGGCACGATCTTCGAGGGGCTCGCGTCCGACAACCAGCTGGTTATCGCCAACACCGAGTACGCCAACTTCCTGGGCGACGTCGCTGCCCGGCATCTCGACGTGAAGTTCCTCGAGGCCGACGGTCACGCGTTCACCGAGAACCTGTACGCGTACTACGTCGAGCACGCGAGGCCCAACTACCTGTTGGGCGTCGCGGGCGCGTCGCTCTCCGAGACCGGGAAGCTGGGCTACGTGGGCGCGTTCCCGACGGCGACCGCATGGAACGACGTGAACCCGATGCTGCTGGGTGCGCGGACCGTGAACCCCGACGCCACGGTGCAGGCCGTCATGATCGCCTCGTTCTTCGACCCGCAGAATGCGGTGGAGGCCACGAATAGCTTGATCGACGGAGGCGTGGACTTCGTGTTCTCGGTGATGGACGAGCCGTCGTTCCTGACGGTCTGCGAGGACCGCGGTGTCTGGGGAGCCAGCTGGAACCTCGACATCCGGGAATCCGGCCCGACCGCCTACGTCAATACCTACCAGCTCGACTGGCGGGATTTCTACGTCGAGCAGGCGACGGCGGTGCTCGACGGCACCTGGGTCAGTCAGGACGAGGTCCGGCTCCTACCGCTTAGCCTCGGAGAGTGGGGCGACAACGTGCCGCAGGACGTGCAGGATGCGGTGGCGGCGGCCGACACCGCGCTCGGCTCGGTGGCCACGCCCTACATCGGGCCCCTCGTGGACGACCAGGGGACCGAGCAGGTCGCGGAAGGAGCGACCCTGACGCCCGCCCAGGCCTACGCGATCGATTGGGGCCTCGAGGGCGTCACGGGTGTCGTCTAGCGACGGCGCCCGCAGCGAATCGGCCGGCAACGGCGAGACGGTCGTCGAAGCTCTTGGTATCACCAAGAGCTTCGACGACGTCGTCGCTCTCGACCACGTAGACCTCGATCTCACGCGGGGTGAGGTCCACGCCCTGCTGGGCGAGAACGGAGCCGGTAAGACCACGATCAGCAACGTGCTGGCGGGGATCTACCGTCCTGATTCGGGCATCATCCGTTTGGACGGGGAGGAGCGCCACTTCCGCTCGCCCGCGGCCGCGGTCGAGGCGGGGATCGGGATGGTGCACCAGCACTTCCGACTCATCCAGCCGATGACGGTGGCCGAGAATATCCACCTCGGCTGGCGCGACACGCCCCGACTGATCACCCGGAGGATGCTCGAGGAGCGGACCGCAGGGGTGATGGACGAGGTCGGGCTCCGGGTCAACGCTGCCGCGGAGATCTGGCAGTTGTCGGTCGGCGAGCAGCAGCGGGTCGAGATCACTCGAACGCTGGCGCGAGGCGCGAGGATCCTGATCCTGGACGAGCCGACAGCGGTGCTCACGGCACAGGAGGCGCGTGAGCTGTTCGGAGTGATGCGCTCGCTCGTGGCCGGCGGCCGCACGGTGGTGTTCATCAGCCACAAGCTGAACGAGGTGCTGGAGGTCTCCGACCGCATCACCGTGCTCCGGGGCGGACGCAAGGTCGTGACGCGCCCGACCTTGGGCGCCACGCCGCGCGAGCTCGCACGCCTCATGACCGGCGAAGAGCGGGAGGTTGTCCGGGACGCCCGCTCGGCACCGGGCGATCGCCCGTTGCTCCAGATCGAGGGCGTGACCGCACGGGGAGCGCGCGGCTTCATGGCCCTCCGGTTCGTGAGCATCACGGTGAACGCCGGGGAGATCGTCGGCGTCGCCGGGGTCTCCGGGAACGGGCAGACGGAGCTCGCCGAGGTGGTGGCGGGGCTCCGCAGGGTCGAATTGGGGCGCGTGGTGGTGGACGGCGCCGACCTGACTCGCTCCTCGTCCCGCCGGATCGCGGACGCTGGCGTGGGGCACATCCCGGAAGACCGCCTAGGTGTGGGCCTGGTGAGGACCGCGCAGGTCCGCGACAACGCGGTCCTCCGCAACTACTGGTCGCCGGAGAACTCCGGGCGTATCACGCTCCGACGGGGGCGGATCGCCGAGTTCGCGCGGAAGCTCGTCGATGCCGCCCGGGTTCAGACCCCCTCGATCCACTCGCCGGCCGGCTACCTGTCCGGCGGCAACCAGCAGCGCCTGATCGCTGGGCGGGAGGCCCTGGTAGCCAAGCGGGTCTTCATCGCCAACCAGCCCACGCGGGGCTTGGACGTGCGCTCGACCGAAGATGTGCGGGGATCGCTTCTCGAGAAGCGGGCCGCGGGGTGCGCGGTGCTCCTGATCTCCGACGACCTCGACGAGATCCTCCAGCTGAGCGATCGGATCGTGGTCATGTACGAGGGCCGCGTGCTCGGCGAGTTCCAGCGGGGAGAAGCCGATCGCGAGCAGATCGGGCTGCTGATGGGCGGTCACGCGGGAGAAGCGGCGTCCGAAGGTCGATGAGCACCATCGAGACTCCCCGACGTATCCATCTGGAACGCAGGCTTCACATCGGGCCGCGCCGCTCGGCGCTGGTCAGGGTCGCAGGTCTTCTCGTTGCGCTCGGCGTGGCCTTGCTCGCGTTGGCGGTCACGGGACGGGACGTCCCGGCATTGGGCGTCGAAGTCTGGGACTTCTTATCGATCGGCGACTCGATCGGCGACTCCTTCGGCCTCCAGTCGACCGGGAACCTCGCCACGCCGATCCTGATGGACGCGATCGCCGTGGCCATCGGGCTGCGGATGCGCCTGTGGAACATCGGAGTCGAAGGACAGTTCTACATGGGTGCACTGGCCGCCACGGGCATCGGGATCCACCTGGACCTCGCCGACCCGCTCCTGCTCGTGTTGATGGCTCTTGCCGGCGCGGCCGGGGGGGCGCTGTGGATCCTGGTGCCGGCCATCGCCCGGGCGTACTGGAACGTGAACGAGATCATCTCGACCCTGCTGCTCAACTTCGTCGCGATCGCTGTCGTGAACTGGCTCTCGATCGGACCGTGGAGGGACGCGGCGGCGGAGGTCGTCCAGGCCACGCCGCAAGTGAACGCTCGCCTCCCGCTGGTCCCAGGTTCGCTCATCCTGCATATCGGCTTCTTCCTGCCGTTGATCCTGGCCGCCGTGTGCTTCGTGGTCTTCCGTAGCACCCGGTGGGGCTTCGAGGTGGACATGGTGGGCGGGAACCCCCGTGCCGCGGCGTTCGCGGGCATCAACGTGCCGCGTCGCATCCTCACCGTCATGTTGATCTCGGGCGCGATCGCCGGTATCTCCGGGATGGTGCACCTCACCGGCGTGACGTTCCGCCTGCAGGGGACGATCTCCAACTCGTATGGCTTCTCGGGATTCATCGTGGCCGCGCTGGCGGGAGCTTCGTTCGTCGCTCTGGTTGCCGGGGGGCTGTTCATCGCGCTGCTGCTTTCCTCGGGGATCGCGCTTCAGGGCGCCGGGCTCTCCGTGTACATCGTTCTGGCGATCTACGGCGTCGTCCTGATCGGCATCGCCGTCGGTGAGATGGCCTCGCGATACCGCCTGGTCACGGGTCGTGGGGAGACTAGGTCCCCGGGGAAGCGCGCACCGCCGTGAACGCCCTCTTCGGAGCACTTCGCACCGCGATCGATGCGGGCGTGATCATCGTTCTGGCGGGGATGGGTGAGCTGCTCACCGAGCGGGTTGGCGTGCTGAATCTCGGCCAGGAGGGGCTGATCGGCATCGGGGCGATCGCCGCTGTGATCTCGGCCGACCTCGGCGCCGGTCCGTGGGTGGCGTTCCTCGTCGGCATGGTCGCCGCGGGTGTGTTCGGTCTACTCTTCGCCACTTCGGTCGTGGTCGTCCGGACGAACCAGATCTTGACTGGGCTCGCCGTCGTTCTGGTGGGGGTCGGGCTCTCGAACCAGCTGGGCAACGGCTTCCAGGGGAGTCCAGTGACGAGCAGGTTCACGTCGTTCCGGATCCCCATTCTCGCCGACATCCCGCAGGTGGGGCCCGCGTTGTTCGACCACACGGTGATCGTGTACCTGAGCTACATCATCCTGCCGATCGCGGTCTGGTTCCTGTTGTTCCGGACCCGACATGGGATGAACCTTCGCGCGGTGGGCGAGAACCCGGCGGCAGCGGATGCCGCGGGGATCAACGTCACGGGGATGCGTTTGCTGTACACCACGGTCGGCGCGGCGCTCTCGGGCGCGGGCGGGGCCTTCTTGATGCTCGTGCTCACGAGGAGCTGGTCCGTGAACGTTGCCAGGAGCCGTGGTTGGGTTGCGCTCGCCGTGGTGATCTTCGCTGCTTGGCGGCCGTCTCTCCTGGTATTCGGCGCGTTCCTGTTCGGCGCGATGAGTTCCCTTCGATTCATCGCGCAGCAGCAGAACTGGGGGATCCCGAGCGCCCTACTGTCTACGTTGCCCTACGTTGTTACCTTGGTCTTGATCCTGGTTCCGGCCGCGCTCAGCCGGTTCGGCTTCAAGGGACGATCGTCCGTAGCGCCGGGGTCGCTCGCTCAGCCCTACTTCCGGGAGGAGCGGTGAGGAACGCGGCCATGGTGGTTGACAGTTTGTTGAAGCAAGCCGAGCATGGGTGCGAACCCCCAACCCCAGGAGTCGGCCAGTGCGTTTCACGCTGAACGGTCGGGAGAGCGAGGTCGCCGCCCGCGACGGAGCGACCCTGATCGAGGTACTGCGCGAGGGATGCGAGGTCACCTCGGTGAAGGACGGGTGCGCCCCCGAGGGGTCCTGCGGCGCCTGCACGGTGATCGTCGAGGGCAAGGCCGTCGTGTCATGCGCGCAGCCCGCGGCTCGGTTCGAGGGGCGCTCGATCACGACCCAGGAGGGGCTTTCGTCCGAGGATCGTGATCGGTGGGCGCACGCGTTCGTGGCCGCCGGCGCCTCCCAGTGCGGGTTCTGCTCGCCGGGGATCGTGATGAAGGCAGAAAGCCTGCTGGGGAAGGACCCTCAGCCCTCCCGCGAGACGATCGCGAAGGCGCTCGCCGGGAACCTCTGCCGCTGCACCGGCTACGTCAAGATCGTCGACGCGGTCGAGCTTGCGGCAGCGGCTCGCCGTGGCGAGCCGCTGCCGGAGCTCGACCGCTCAGGCAGGGTGGGGTCGCGCACCGCCAGGTACAACGGGCTGGAGCTCGCGCTCGGCGACAAGCCCTACGTGAACGACATGGCCGTCGACGGGTTGCTGCACGGCGCGGTGCGGTACTCGGACCACCCTCGGGCGAGGGTGGTCCGCATCGATACAGCCGCCGCTGCGGCCCATCCCGGCGTCGTGTCGGTCGCCACGTGGCGCGACGTGCCGGGGGAGCGGATCCAGGGCCTCATCAAGAAGGACTGGCGGATGTTCGTCGCCGAGGGCGAGATCACGAGCTACGTCGGCGATGTCCTGGCGATCGTGGCGGCGGAATCACGCGAGACCGCTCGCGAAGCGGCGGCGCTGGTCGAGGTGGAGTACGAGGTGCTGGAGCCCGTCAGCGACCCGTTCGACGCGCTGGCCGACGGGGCGCCGGAGCTCCACGAGGGCGGCAACGTGTTGTCGACGTCCAAGATCGTGCGTGGCGACGTGGACGCGGCGCTCGCGAGCGCCGCGCACGTCGCCACCGAGACGTTCGGGACTCAGTTCATCGAGCATGCGTTCCTCGAGCCGGAGTCGTCGCTCGCTGAGCCCTTGGGAGACGGCGGCGTCCGCGTCTACACCCAGGGGCAAGGGGTCTGGGACGACCGGGACCAGGTCGCGTCGTTCCTCGACCTGCCGAAGGAGAAGGTCCGCGCCACGTTGGTCTCGAACGGTGGCGCGTTCGGCGCCAAGGAGGACCTGAACGTCCAGCCGCACGCGGCGCTGCTCGCGGTGATGACCGGCCGGCCCGTCCGCATCACGCTGTCGCGGAAGGAGAGCCTCGCGTTCCACGTCAAGCGGCATCCGATCGCGATGGAGTACACGGCGGGGTGCGACGTGGATGGTCACGTCGTCGCGGTCCGCGCCCGGATGGTGGGCGACACGGGCGCGTACGCCAGCGTCGGGGACAAGGTGCTCGAGCGAGCCGCCGGGCATGCGTGCAGCGCGTACAAGGTCCCCAACGTGGACATCGAGGCGCGGGCGGTCTACACGAACAACCCGCCGGCCGGCGCGATGCGAGGCTTCGGCGCCAACCAGGCGAACTTCGCCATGGAGTCGATGATGGACATCCTCGCCGAGCGCGCCGGCCTCGACGGGTGGGAGATGCGGTGGCGGAACGCCCTCGACGTCGGCGACGTGTTCTGCACCGGTCAGGTGCTCGGGCCGGGGGTCGGCGTCAAAGCCACGCTCGAGGCCGTTCGGGACGCTTTCACCGGTGCCCGGTACGCCGGGATCGCGTGTGGCGTCAAGAACACCGGCGTCGGGAACGGGCTCACGGAATACGGCAAGGCCGTGCTTCGCCCGGAGCCCGACGGATCCGTCACGCTGTTCCACTCGTGGACCGAGATGGGGCAGGGGTGTCACACCGTGCTCGCTCAGATCGCCTGCGAGGAGCTGGGCGTCCCGTTCGACCGGATCCAGGTGGAGGTCGACACCGAGCGCGATCTAGGGACGGGGCAGACCACCGCGTCCCGAGCGACGGTGCTGGGAGGCCGGGCAGTGATCGAGGCCGCCGCCAAGCTCAAGGCGGAGCTGAACGGCGGACGGCTGGAGGACCTTGCCGACCGCGAGTTCTCAGGCGAGGTCTCGATCGACTGGACCCACAAGCCGGGACACGGTCCTGCGGGCGGGGCGACGCACTTCGCCTATGGGTGGGCCACCCAGGTCGTGATCCTGGACGACGACGGAAGGATCGAGAAGGTGGTGGCCGCGCACGACGTGGGGAAGGCCATCAACCCCACGCTATTGGAGGGGCAGATCGAGGGCGGCCTGCACATGGGGCTCGGGCACTCGCTCACGGAGGAGTTCGTCGTCCGGGACGGCCTCGTCGTCACGGATACCCTGAAGTCGCTGAACATCATCCCGCCGGCCACCATGCCTCCTATCGAGGTCGTCTTGGTGGAGGTCGAACAGCCCGAGGGCCCGTATGGGGCCAAGGGAGTCGGGGAGATCGCGCTCGTGCCGACCGCCGGCGCCGTCGCGGGCGCGCTGTACGCCCACGACGGCATCCGGCGCACCAGCTTGCCCATGCGGGACTCGGCCGCGGCCAGGGCCCTCGTGCCCCGCCTCGCGGGGCGCGCGGCCGCCGTCGCGGGGTGATCGCACCGCGCGCGAGGTCGGTCGCATGAGCCTCGCGCTCATAGGAGGCCGGGTCGTCGACTCACTCGATCCTCCGTCGCTCGTGAGCGCCGACGTAACGATCCAGGGTGATCGCGTCACCGCGATCGGCGAGGCCTCCGAGGGTGCGGAGCGGCGCGACTGCGAGGGGTGCCTGATCGTTCCGGGCAACGTGTGTGCACATACGCACCTGTATTCGGCGCTCGCGCGGGGGATGCCCTACGACCTCGAGCCTTCCACGAACTTCCTGCAGATCCTGCAGCGGATCTGGTGGCGCCTGGACCGCGCGCTGGACGAGGCCTCGATCCGCGCCTCGGTCTTGGTCGGAGCGATTGCGGCGCTCCGCTCCGGGACCACGACGCTGATCGACCACCATGCCTCGCCGAACGCGATCGACGGTTCGCTCGACATCGTCGCCGACGCCCTGGAGGAGCTGGGTGTCAGGTCCGTGCTCTGCTACGAGGTGACCGACCGCGACGGTCCCGAGCGGGCAACCGCGGGGATCACCGAGAACGAGCGTTTCCTGGGGACCCGGCGACGGCTGGCGCGCGGGCTCGTGGGCGCCCACGCGTCGTTCACGCTCTCGCCGGACACGCTCGCGGCGTGTGCCGACCTCTCGGAGCGCAGCGGCGCCGGCCTGCACGTCCACGTCGCGGAAGACGCCGCGGACCAGCGTGATGCTCGCGAACGGTTCGGCGTGGGCGTGGTCCGTCGCCTCGCCGACGTCGGCGTCCTGACGGACCGAGCGCTCCTGGCCCATTGCATCCATCTGGACGACGAGGAGGTCGAGCTCGTGCGAGCGTCGGGATCCGCGATCGCACACAATCCCACCTCGAACATGAACAACGCCGTGGGCCATGCGGCGGTCGCGAAGCTCGGTGACCGGGTGGCGCTCGGCACCGACGGGATCGGCGGCGACATGTTTGCGGAGTCGAAGTCCGCGTACTTCCGGGCGCGCGAGGCCGAGGTCCTGACGTCGATCGGCTGGCCGTTGGAGCGTCTCGCCCGCGGCGCCGGCGTGGCCGGGATGGCGTTCGAAGAAAAGATGCTTGGCACGATCCGGCCCGGCGCCCCGGCCGACCTCGTGGTGCTCGACTACGCGACGCCCACCCCGCTCGATGGCGGGAACCTCGCCGGTCATTGGTTGTTCGGGATCGACGCTTCGCACGTGCGAGATGTCATGGTCGCCGGGTCCCTCGTCGTCGCGGATCGGAGGTTGATCGGGGTCGACGAGGCCGGGATCGTCGCCGAGGCCACGTTCCAGGCTGCCCGACTGTGGGAGCGGATGTCGATGTTGGAAGCCCACCCGTTCGACGCGATGGGAGGTGGGGGATGACCGTGTCGTCCGAAGGGCGGGTCGCGCTTTACCTGCAGGACAAGCACCCGATCCGCGAGGGGATGGACTACGCGCGATACGCGGAAGAGCGCGGGTTCGAGGCGGTCTGGCAGGCCGAGAGCCGGCTCGTGCGAGAGGCCACGGTACCGATGGCGGCCTTCGCGGCTGTCACCGAGCGGATCAAGATCGGCTCGGGTGTCGTCAACAACTGGACCAGGAACGTCGGGCTGCTCGCCGCCACCTTCTCGACGCTGGACGACCTCGCGCCGGGTCGGGTCCTGCTCGGCATCGGCGCGTGGTGGGACCCGCTCGCCGCGAAGGTCGGGATCCGACGGACGAAGCCGCTCCAGGCGATGAGAGAGACGGTCGAGGTGGTCCGACGGCTCCTGGCGATGGAGCGAGTGAGCTATCACGGAGCGTTCGTCGACGTGGACGATATCGAGATCGATATCGTCCACGGCGATCGATCGCCGAAGGGCGTGCCGATCTACATCGGGGCGACCGGCATGAAGATGATGGCGCTCGCCGGCGAGATCGCCGACGGCGTCGTCCTCAATTACATGGTGAGCCCCGCCTACAACCGCGATGCGATGGCCGCGCTGGGGGAGGGCGCGGCCAGAGTGGGGCGGACGGTGGACGTCATCGACCGCCCGCAGCTCGTCGTGTGCTCGCTCGATCGCGACCGAGAGCTCGCGCTCGACCACGCGCGCGAGCTCCTGACGCAGTACCTGGGGCAGCAGCCGCACATCATGAAGGCCAGCGGCGTGGATCCCGGCATGATCGAGGAGATCAACCGGATCGTCACGTGGCCGGCCGGGCCCGAAGAGATCCGGCGTGCGATGAAGCTCGTGCCGGACGAGGCCGTGCAGATGATCTCCGCGTCCGGCAGCCCCGAGGAGTGCCGGGCGAAGGTCCGGGAGTACGTCGAGGCCGGGTGCACCTGCCCGATCCTCTACCCGCTCGGCGACGACGTCCGACTCATGATCGACACGTTCGCCGACGGAGCCTTCTGAGGACCTGGGGGTGATGGGCCATGTCGACGCTGCTGATCGAGGGCTGTGACGTCGTCGTCACGATGGACGACGACGGCACGGAGATCGCCGGGGGGTCGGTCCTCATGGATGACGGCGTCATCTCGTGGGTGGGCCCAGGAACACCTCCCGCTTCGAAAGACACGGCTGAGCGGATCGATGGCCGGGGGACGGTGGCCATCCCGGGGATGGTGAACACCCACCACCACATGTTTCAGGCGCTCACACGAACGCACGCGCTGGACGAAGGCCTCTTCGGCTGGTTGACCGAGCTCTATCCGATCTGGGCGGGCGTCGACGCGGAGTGGATCGCGGCTGCGGCACGCGTCGCCCTGGCCGAGCTGGCGCTGTCCGGGTGCACGACGACCACCGATCACCACTACGTGTTTCCGGCGTCGTCTCCCGATCTGCTCGACGCGGAGATCGACGCGGCGTCCGAGATCGGCGTCCGGTTCCACCCGTGCCGCGGTTCGATGGACCTGGGGCGATCGGCCGGCGGGCTCCCGCCCGACGAGGTCGTTCAGGACACGGACACGATCCTGACGCAGACCGAGGAGGCCATCGGCCGCCATCACGACCCCGCTCCCGGGGCGATGCTTCGGATCGCGGTGGCGCCGTGTTCGCCGTTCTCGGTCACCGATCGCTTGATGAGGGAGGCCGCCGAGCTGGCGCGCCGCCATCAGGTGCGGCTCCACACGCACATCGCGGAGACGCTCGACGAGGAGGAGTACTGCACCCGAACGTTCAGGAGGCGGCCGATCGAGCTTCTGGAAGACCAGGGGTGGCTGGGCCCCGATGTGTGGCTCGCTCACTGCGTGCACCTCGGCGACGGGGACATCGCTCGGCTGGCGGCGACTCGGTCGTCCGTGGCGTGGTGCCCCACGTCCAACATGCGGATCGGCTCCGGGATCGCGCCCGCTCGGAAGTTGCGGGACGCGGGCGTCACCGTCGGCCTGGGCGTCGACGGGTCTGCGTCGAACGACGTCGGGAACATGCTGGCCGAAGCCAGGCAAGGTTTGCTCGTGACGCGGGCGGTGGGAGGGCCGCGCGCGATGGGGATCCGGGAGGCGCTGAGGATCGCGACACGCGGCGGTGCCGCGTGCCTGGGCAGAGAGGACATCGGGTCGATCGAGCCGGGCAAACGCGCGGACCTGGTGCTCGTGGGCCTCGATGGGCTCGGGTTCGCCGGCGCCGAGGCGGATCCGGTCGCGGCCGTGCTGCTCTGCGCACCGGTCAGGGCTCGTCACGTCCTGGTCGAGGGTCGCGCCGTGGTCCGGGACGAACACCTCGTGCAGGTGGACGAACGGGAGGTCGCCGCGGCGGCTCGGCGTGTGGCGCGCCGGATCGGCTAATCGGCCCGAACGGAGTCGAGGTAGTTGTAGACCGTGAAGCGCGAGACGCCGAGGATCTCCGCGACGTGCTCCACGGCTTTCCGCAACGCGAAGGCGCCTCGATCGTCCAGATAGCGAACCAGCTGTTGCTTGTCGGCGCGGCTCATCTCCGAGAGGGGTCGCCCGATGCGCGTCTCGGCCTGCGCGATCAGGTGGGCCAGCGCGTCGTCCAGGTGCGCCACGCCTCCGAGCCCGGGCTCTCCGAGCCGGGCGGCGGCAGGGTCCGGCCACACGTGGCCCGCCGCCCCGAGCACCCGCGCGTCCACCTCGATCCTGATCGATCCGGCGCCCTTCGGGAGCCGGATCGGGTTGCCGACCGGGCGACCGTCCGGGAGACCGCCGAAGACGGCCACCTCGTTTCCCGCGGCGTCCAAAAGGACGACGGAGTACGGGGGTCCGAGGGCTGCCGCCAGCTCTTCGGCGAACCGCTCGTGATCGCCTACGGCACGACCTCCCCTCTTCCCGAGGAGCGGTAGCTCACGGCTCCGCCTGGACGCTGATGGTGATGCGCGTCGCGCCGGCCTCGAGGGCCGCGATCTGACCTGCCCGCAGCGCCTCCAGCACCCCTTCCGCAGGGCCCACCAAGAGCTGACCGAGCGGCCCGAGGGTCACCTGGATGCCGCGCCGCTCGATCTCGGCGATCGCCGCCGCCACGTGTGGCGGCGGCGATTCGCCTTCCTCGAACGGGTAGACCGTGAATTCCGCCCGAACCTCCACCCCGCGAAGGATAGTTCGGCGGGGTTCCTGGGGGGAGGGGCCGAGAGGCTCGCACGTAGACTCGGATGAGCGGCTTTGGGCGTCGCGGGCGAAGCGCAGGAAGGGAGAAGTAGTCTGACACGGACTACTGGCACCGTGCTGGCCGGGGGGAGATCCACCCGTTTCGGTTCGGACAAGATGCAGGCCCTCTACCGTGGGATCCCGCTCCTGCATCACCCCGTGCTCCGGCTGGCCGAGGTGTGCGACGAGGTGGTCGTCGTGCTGGCGCCCGGCGCCGATCCTGCGGATCTGCCCGAGGGCGTCCGGGTCGTGCACGACCCGACGGAAGGTGAAGGTCCGCTCGCTGGAGCGCACGCCGGGCTCCTGGCCGCCGTTCGTTCGGACGTTGCCGTGATCGCCGGCGGCGACATGCCCGGGCTCGAGCCGGCGGTCTTGCGGCTCATGGTGGCGGCCGCGGAGGAGGGCTCGGTGGACGCGGTGGTCCTTCGGGACGGCGACACCGACCGGCCCCTTCCGCTCGTCGTTCGAACCTGGCCGGCCGCCGAGATGGCACACGCGCTGCTGCACGCGGGGCGCCGGAGCCTGCGCGAGCTGGCCAGGGCGCTCCAGACCACCGTGATCGAGGAGCGGGCCTGGACCGCCCTGGACCCCGAACGAAGGACCTTGCTGGACGTGGACGAGCCGGCTGACCTGGAAGCGTGATGCCGCACGAACCAGTTCGCATCGGACCGATGATCGGCTGGTGAGCCGATGGGCCCTGAGGATCGCTTCAACGGTCGAGGTGCGCGAGTGAAGCCAGGTTCCCCTTCGCGAGGAGCAACGCCTTCGCCTCCTTCCTCTTGCTTCGCGCCTCCTCCTCGCTGCCCCGCTCGTCAAGAACGTCCGCGAGCGTAAGCAGCGCGTCGGCATGGTCGAGCTCCAGGTCCGTTGGCTCCGCCAGCTCCAGCCCGCGCCTCGCGGCGACCTCGGCATCTGCGGCCGAGCCTCTGAGCAGGTGTGCCTGCGCTCGCACCAGGCTGCGTTGGATGAGGGTCTGGCGATCAGGGACAGGGGCGGACGCGTCGAGCGCGTCGGCGAGCTGAAGGAACTCGCGCGGACGGCCCTGCGCGCGGATCGCGTAGCACAGCGAGCTGTCGAGCGTCGAGATCCACCAGATGTCGCCCAGCGCCGCCAGGACGTCCCGCGCCTCGCGGAGCCTCCGCTCGGCGGCCTCGGCGTTCCCGACCTGTATCTCGACGCCAGCGATGACGAGTGCGTGGGTCGCGGCGAGCCACGCGAGCCCGTGACGGTCGACGATCCCCTGCCACCGCCGTTCGTGCTCGCGGAAGCCGGGCTCGTCGCCGGAGCCGAGGGAGCTCAGGGCCATAAGGGCATGGCCGGCGCAGTTCGAGATCGGTTCGTCGTGGCGGAACAGCAGTTCCTCAGCCATCGCGGCGAATCCATCGAAGGGGACGGGTCCGAAGACCGCGTGGCCCACGATGTCGGCCGCGGCCTGGGCGGCTTCCCTGGGGCGCCCGGCCGCGAGCGCGTGTCGCAGGGCTCGGAACGTCCACGCCTGCGCGCGAACGACGCGCCCGCGCGTGAACTCGAGGTACTCCAGTGTGATCGCCGCTTCGGCGAGGCCGACGTCGTCGCCCAGGGTCTCGAGCACGTCCACCGCGGCCTGCGCCTCGACCACGGCGGACTCGATCTCAGCGTCGGTTGGGGAGCGATAGATGCGGTTCGACAGGAGTTGGATCGTCGCCCTGAGCGCATCGCGCTCCGATCCGGCGGCCCGGGCCTGTTCGACCGCCTGCGCGAGCAGAACCTCGGTCTCCGCGGGATGGCCAGTCTCGGTGAGCGTGACCCCCAGGTTCGGGAGGATGTCGAGGCGGCGCGGGTTCCGCTCCGGCAGGAGCACCGCCGCCCGCCCGAGGAGGTCGCGGGCGGTGAGGAGATCGAGAGCGGCGAAGGCTCTCGTCCCCGCCGCGGCGAACAGCTCCCCGGCACGGTGCGCGAGATCGGTCCGGTCGCCCCGCATGCCGAGCTCTTCTCGGAGGTGGAAGGCCCGTTCCAGGTGACGCGCGACGGATTCGTCCATGTCGGGCTGCTCCGCGTCCTCGCGGATCATCCAGTCCGCGAGTCGTT
>Ga0247727_10010864_pt1 | contig 16034 bp, 16 predicted proteins | sample WisWelCaveWW1625_FD_202498 | JGI IMG/M metagenome (GOLD analysis project Ga0247727, IMG submission 202498) | Biofilm microbial communities from Wishing Well Cave, Virginia, United States - WW16-25 | ecosystem: Environmental > Aquatic > Deep subsurface > Groundwater > Cave microbial mat | place...
CTCGCGAATACGTGGGTTTTCATTAATATATTTATTAAAAGTAAATAAATGGAGTTCAAATACACCTCGAGAATATATTCTTTCTCCATATTCTCCTAACTCTGAGCGGGCCCACATTCCCAGCTCTTTAACAAGCCTCTGCCACGGATCGTCAACTCCATACACAAGAGCCAAGATCGTGTATTTTTCAGTTTCGGGCCCTGCGTGGACCCAACCACCTCCGCCAAAAATGCAAGAGACCCCCATGCCGCAGAGGAAACCTAGCCGGATGCGGTTTTTGGAAAAATTCTTTATTAATATTAATAAGTTAATAAGCAATATCGTAACCCTTTGGCATCTATTACTGCTCTGCAGCAAGCATTATGCCCGTTCTCAGGAGATGTTTTTGGTTTTTCAGCAGAATCTGCGGGTAACGCAAAGATGTTATAGATGAATCTAAGGCGCGAATGGTTGAGAACTGCATTCAGCTAATTTGATACTTTTCCATCACTGCAATAAAAAATCCATCGGTCCCTTCAACATCCGGTCGAAGGATGGTCGGATTCCCCATGAGGCGAAAATCGGATCTTTCTTTTAAAAATTGCTTCAAAACATTTTCGTTTTCCTGATGATGAATGGTACACGTCACGTAAACAAATCTGCCTATGGGCTTAACCCATTGAGCATAACGCTTCAAGAGAGTAAGTTGTTGAGATGTATAAGACTCCACGTGCTCTTTGGAGAGACCCCATTTGAGCCAAGGAGTTCGTCTTAATGCCCCTAACCCAGAGCAAGGTGCATCCACCAAGACCAGATCAGCTTTTTGTTTAAAATTGGGTAGTGGGGAAGGGTCATCTTGCGCAATCCATAAAGGTTCCATGATTTTGACTCCATTGCGCACCATTCTTTTCTTAAGACGATCTAACGGCCTTGCATCGGAATCTGTGGCGACGATTGTTCCATGATTTTTCATCATGGAAGCCAAAGCCAAAGCTTTTCCCCCTGTTCGTGTGCAAGCATCGATGACAAACCAGCCTGGTTTTGCATCTGTCAAAAACACAGCCTTCTGACTTCCTTCATCTTGAATTTCAAAAAACCCTTTCTTAAAAATGGCTAGTGAACGGAGGTTGATGCGATCCAGAAGATGGATAGACCAAGGGGAATGCCTTCCAGCCTGTGCTCTTACTCCTTGAGAGTGTAGTTCTTTCAACAAGGAATTTCGATCTGATTTAAGTGTATTCACTCGAAGGGTTACGGGAGCAGGTTTGTTTAACGCAAGTGCCAGTGAAACGGTAGATTGAAATCCCAGCTCGAAAATCCATTTTTCAATAAGCCATGTTGGAAAAGAGAGTGCTTTTGCGAGGTCATTCGTTGTTGTATGCGAAGATTCAAAATGAGAAAATTGAAGGTTATTAGCGTTCTCTAATTCCTCGAAAAAAGAACGTTCATCAAGTTGGTTTGAAGCATCGTCTCCCCAAATCCTTCTACGCCATCGAAGGGCGTCATAAAGGTTGGACATCAACTGACGTCGGTCGGAAGCAAAGAGTGAACGGTTTCGAGTGACGTTTTGCCCAACAAGTTTATGAAAAGATACTGGAGCCTCAAATGAGGCACGTATTAATTTTTGAACGAGGCTAAAATTTAGGTTGGATTGACCCACCGGCCTTGTTTTTTGATGAGTGCGATTAAGCGTTCATCTGCTTCCTGAGTTGGAATGTGGCGTTCAACACATTCTTTTCCCACATAAAGATTGATGTGTCCCGGGCCCGAACCCACATAGCCAAAATCAGCATCGGCCATTTCTCCTGGACCGTTCACAATGCATCCCATGATAGCGATTTTGACACCCTTTAAATGTCCTGTTTTCACGCGAATGCGGCCCGTTGTTTCTTGAAGATCGAAGAGAGTCCGACCGCACGATGGACACGAGATAAATTCAGTTTTGGACATTCGAAGGCGTGCTGCTTGAAGGATGTTGAAAGCCATCCTATGGTTAAATCCAATTTTCAACGAAGAGGAAATTTCTATACTGTCCCCAATTCCATCACAAAGAAGGGAGCCTAACTCGGTTGGTGCACGCACCAAAAGGTCCGCCTCAGTTCCGTGACGATCGGCTACAAAATGGAGATGAAAGGGAGGGGTTAAGTTGGTTTGAGCCAGAATAGAGGCAAGCTCTCTCGCTAAAGCGATAAGATTTGCGCCTTCCACTTCCACCCCAATTTGGATTTTGGGAGAAAATGTTTGGATCAATTGAATGATTCGAGGCAATTGAGCGGCTTTGTTGATTCGCAACCAAAGGGGTCTATTTTTGAGAAAAGTATCGAGTTTAAAAGCGTACCCCTTTTCAGACCAGGTTAGATTTATAGGAAGAGAGAGTTCATCAAATGGGACCGAATGAAGATCACTCAATGTAGTTGATGTAGTCGGGGCCAGGCGCAAAAAAATCGAGTGTTTCCCATGAAGTTCCTCAAGAAATCGCACTGGAAAAGTTGGAATTGAAAGGTCTATAGAAATTGATTCTGCCTCTGGCTCAAGAGTGCGGATCAATTCTAGAGCATTTTCCAAGCTTGAAAGAGGGAGATGGGTGCGCACACGAACGGTTTCCTTTTTCCCAATTTCAAAATACCGATTTGAAACTTTTATGCTCTCTCTTCTTTGGTAAGAATAGAGATCCCAACTGGGTGCAATTTGCTGATTCGAGTTTGCATCCGGTGTTTTGGTGTAGTATTTCGCAATTAAGTTTGCGACGGGGACCTCGGCTTCCGGGTCTTCGGTCAAAGAAACGCGAATGGTATCTCCTAGCCCATCAGCCAAGAGACTTCCAATTCCCATGGACGATTTTACGCGTCCATCTTCTCCATCTCCTGCTTCAGTTACACCTAGATGTAACGGATAGTCCATCTTAAGCTCGTCCATTTTGGCCGCAAGCAACCGATATGCCTCAATCATGATGAGAGGATTAGAGGATTTCATAGAAATAACGATCTCTTTAAAGTTTTCGTCTTCTGCGATTTTTACAAACTCCAAGGCAGATTCCACCATGCCTAAAGGAGTGTCTCCAAATCGATTCATAATTCGATCTGAAAGAGAACCATGGTTTGTTCCAATTCGTAAGGCAACATGATTTTTTTTGGCCTGCGCGACGATCGGGACAAAGACGGATCGGATCCGAGAAAGTTCAGTTTGATATTCCTCATCAGTATATTCTCGAGTAATAAAACGCTTACGATCTGCAAAGTTTCCTGGATTGATCCGAACTTTTTCTACGTAATCGCAGGCTTTGAGCGCAATTTGAGGTAAGAAGTGAACATCGGCGACCAGAGGAACTTGAATCCTTCGTAGTTTCATCTCTCCTCTAATATTTGGAAGGTTTTCCACATCTGCCATTGTTGGAGTAGTGACTCGTACGATTTGGCATCCTACCTCAACCATCCTCTGGATCTGATCCACCGTGCCTTTGGTGTCTAATGTTGAAGTAGTTGTCATCGATTGGATCACGATGGGATGGCTCCCACCAATGGACACATCTCCAACTTTCACTTCTCTTGTTTTTCGTCTTTTCGGGCAGATAAGGCTTGAAGTATAAGGTAACGTCAATCTTGAAGCCTCCATAAACTGAAGTCTACTGAATCCACATAATCTTTTCCCAACCAAATTCGGCCTATCGTATCCTCATGAATAGTGTAGGCACCGATATTGGTTTGGAACTGAGCGATACGCCGCCAGGTTTTTCCGCGATCTTGGGATCGATAAACTCTCCCTTTTTCAGTTCCAGCATAAAAAGTGAAATCTTTGCTCACCAAAAACGAGAAGATGAAGTGTATATCTTCAATTGGTGGTAGCTCTTCCCAAGTCTGAAAGTCAGGAGACGAAACATAAAGACGAACCACACGCTCTGCAATGTCCGTTTTATAACCCCACAAGACAACAAAGAGTCGACCTTCTACCATCCGGACCGCCTGCATTTTATACGTTTTATACATAGGAAAAGGAGGAAGAGGTTCCCATGTTTTTGCTCCATCTTTGGAACAATATAAAGTAGGAGCCATATCTCCTGCTGTGCCAGCAAAGATGGTTCCATCAGATAGCAATTCAAAAGTTTGGAAAACGGAAATTGGCAGTTTAAATTCCTCTTTTTGCCAAGTAGTTCCATCGTCTGAAGAAGAGAAGAGTATTGGCTTGGTTTTGCCTTGGGTAATCATTTGCCCTGATGAGGCTAGAATGGTACGGTTCTTTAAAAGGATGAGGGATGAAATGGAAGAGTAGGCATGGAGATCGACGTTAACGCTTTCCCATTCTTTTGCAGTAGGATCTCCAAGGAGCAAAGCTGCCCTTCCAATAGAATTCATTCCACCACTCACAAACTTCCCATTTGGAAGTTGGAGAAACTGGCTTAAAAGAGCGGTTTCCTCTGGAAGGTCAACTTGTTCCCACCGTCCATCCCCTCCTCCTAAAAATACTGCCCCCAAAGAGGTTTGAGGGTTTCCCGCCCCCAACATAATTTGGCCCCCTTTTTTTGGACCTTCGGTAATTCCATAAATATGAAATCCCCTTGGGAATTCTTTTTCCAATAAAAGGCCTTTGGGAACAACCGATATCCTCGGCTTTAGAGGTTTCTCTTTTGATCCCCAAATCGATTGCAAAGGAGAAACGATCTTTTGAAGCAGAACCATTGGAAGAGAGGGGAAGATATCCACGTTGAACCCAGCTGTAAAGAGGTGGTTTTAGGAAAGATCAGGTAATATAGGCATCCTATGAATATGACTCCTCCGAATCAAGAAGGTACAAAAGAATGGTGGACGAAGCGTTATGAAGCTTTCCAGGGCTATTTGTATGGCAAAGGTCCTTCCAGTTTTCTCGTTGAGAATATTGAACTTTTAAGAAAAGGAGAGACCTTAGATGTGGCGATGGGAGAAGGCCGTAATTCAATTTATTTGGCTTCAAAGGATTATCAAGTCACAGGGATTGATTTTGTAGAACCTGCTGTTTTACGAGCCAAGAATTTAGCCAAAGAGTCTGGGGTAAACATTGAAACAAAAGTTCAAGATTTAAGCTTCTTTCTCGTACCTCTTATGAAATACGATACGATCATCGTGTCTGATTTTCATCCACCAGTTACCTTATTCAAGAGCCTCGCAAGGGGTTTAAATAAGGGGGGAACTTTGATGATGGAGGGGTACACAGTTGAACAATTGAGACTAGAAAATGCATATAAACCTGAACCTTTTGAATGTTTTAAGCCTAACGAAGCGTTAGAATATGTGAAAGAATTGCATTTAGTCTTGTATAACGAACGGCAAATTTCGCCAAAAGAGGCCAGAGTACAGTTGATTGCAAGGAAGCCGTTGAGGTAAAAATTATCTATAGCAAAAATTAGGGTTCAAGCTGAGGCAGTCTAAACTCTTCAAACGGAACATTTTTCACTATCCAGATTTCCTTTGGTCGAATGTTTCGACCTAAAATTTTTTGGGTAGTCAGCAAATGTGTTTTTTCATCCGCGCATGCAATATAAAACTCCCAATTGTTTGAACTACAAAACGATGACAGGCTTTCTAATCTTCGAATTTCATCAGGGTCTTCAAAAGAGTAAGGCGTTTCCACTTCTACCATCAGTTTTGTTTTTCCTTCTCTTCGAAGACTCGTAATGTCCGGATAAAAAGAGCCAATCAAATCGGTCTTGGTATCATTCGCAGGAATAAAGTATTTGACTAAGGCATACCTTTTATCGCCTTCAATACGAAGGGCCAACTGTTTGACAATTTCATCATGATCGTATTCCATTTACATGACCTACCAGAATCTTCCCGAAATTGTCAAAATGGTAGCAGCTAGCGTCAGAATGCAGTTGACCACAGGCGATACTGCAGAGCTTCTGCTATATGTGATGACAAAAGTTTTTGTTGTACATCGAGATCAGCAATAGTTCTCGCCACTTTCAAAACTTTATTCAGACCCCGAACAGAAAGCCCCCATTTTTCTACCGCTACTTTCAGTGTTTTTTCAGCTTGTGAGTCCAATTGGCAGATTTCGCGAAGGGTCTCTGTGGGAAGGTATGAATTCCAAAGAGGTTGATTCCCATGTCTTTGTGCTTGAACTTTCCTGGCTTCTACGATTTTCTCTTGAACAGTTGCACTATCTTCCCCTTTATTTTGAGACCAGACTTCACTCCAAAGGGGACAACTCATCTCGATCATCATATCAATGCGATCACGAATAGGTGTTGAAATTTTATGGCGATATTTTTGCAAAGCTTGAGGAGTGCAGAAACAGGTTTTTTGTGGGTCTCCAAGGGCACCACATGGACACAAGTTCATGGTTCCGACGAAAAGGAACTGGGCTGGAAGCCTAAACGTCCCGTCCACTCTCGATAAGGTAATCCAACCTTCTTCAAGTGGCTCACGTAGAGCCTCTAAAATATCCCTTCTAAATTCAGGGGTTTCATCCAATAGCAACACACCATGGTGAGCCAATGTAAATTCTCCTGGACGAAATGGTCGACCACCTCCAACCATTCCTGCGAGAGATGCGTGATGATGAGGAGCCCGAAAAGGAGCAAGCCCTATTGCTAATCTAGAGAGGTCCAGCCCAGCAGCACTGTGGATTCGTAAGACATCTCGTAGACAAGAGTCACCCAACTTCGGGAGGATGGTAGGTAACCGTTTGGCCAGCAAAGTTTTTCCTATGCCAGGCGGCCCAGATAAGAGGATGTTGTGTTGACCCGCGGCTGCAATCTCTAAAGCTCTTTTGGCAATTTTTTGGCCATTCACTTGAGACCAATCAAGTACATTTGTAGGGTGTGATTCAATGTTTTTGAAAGGAGGCGAACTGCAGATTCGTTCACCTCTGAGATGGCCTAAGAGATCGCCAAAAGTGGAGGGACCAACGACTGATATCCCAGGAATAAGGGAGGTTTCGCAAGCAGAAGAGCTGGGTAAGATAATTTGCTCCCAACCATTCTTGGCAGCGAAATCAGTCAGGGCCAACGCCCCACGTATAGGCCTTAAAGAGCCATCCAGTGAGAGCTCGCCAAGAGCAATTTTCTTTTGTAAAGAATCTGGGGGTATCAGTCCTAAGGCAGAAACCAGCCCCAAAGCAATGGGGACATCTAGAGAAGCACCTTCCTTCTTAATTGAGGCTGGAGCCAAGTTCACAGTAATCTTTTTAGGGCCCCACTGAATTCCGCTGCTACGTAAAGCCGAAACGATCCTATTTTTTCCTTCCTGTATAGCTCCATGAGCTAACCCAACGATATCGAATTTTGGAAGGCCTCGTTCGATATCTGTTTCAACAGTGACGAGAAAAGGGTCAATTCCAAGAAAAGTAGCGCCATAAACTCGAGAGATCACTCACTTCAGGAAAAGCAGAAGTAGTGCCAATTTTTTTATCTCGCTACATTCCTTCAAAGAATGAAATTCGGTCTCAGCCAGCTATTTTTTTAAACGATTTTCGTACGCACCTGAATTCCGGTGTATGGCCAGTGTTGTTTCATTTTCCTGTTCTTTACCCAGTGTCGTTCCAGAAGGTTCAGAATAAGGAAGATCAATTTTTTTCTCCTGATACCCATGCATCTGAATTTCAATAATCACATCTCCTAAGCGGATTTCATCTCCGTGTTGCAAAGTCGCTTTTAAGACCCTTTTGCCATTGAGGAAAATGCCATTGAGACTTTTTAGATCAAATACGCAATAATTTTTTTCGTTCTTTTTTATCTGGGCATGCTGCCTTGAGACCGACGGATCTTGGATACATATCTTATTTTTTGAAGAAGCCCGGCCGATAGATATTTCAGATTCTTCTATGATGACTGATTCTTGAACGCCATGAAGATATTTGACCAGAAACTTAGGCACTACTCTTATTTTGAGGAGCCATAATGAATTTTGTCAAAGATAAATCAAAATAATATATCTAACCTTGAGCATTTGATAAATCGCCACAAGAAGCTTCTCTTAGGAAACGAGGAATAGTAACATGAAAAAAATGGAAACCATCCACAATTTGATCCGGTTTTTTCTTATTGGAACCTTAAGCATCGCAGGCATCATTTTTACGATGCAGAATTCACAATCGGTTAGAGTCAAGTTTGTTTATTGGATCGCCCCAGAATCTCCTTTGGCAATGGTTTTGTTGCTGGCTTTCGCGGTTGGTGCTCTGGTCGCTGGATTTTATTTTCTCATCGATGTCTTCAAGATGAAAACTCAACTTCGAAAGTCCAGGAAAATGATCGAGCTTCTTGAAAGAGAAGTAGATGCGTTACGAAATCAACCATTGTATGATGAGCCACCTAGCCCTAATTCCGCCATTCCGAACTCGCTTGAACAAAGATTGACACATGAAGGCCAACCCGAGATTTCTATAGAACTGGCCCCATCCAAAAAAACAGGTTGATGTTGAAGGTCATTTCTTCAGTCAAAGACAATCTTTCGTATTTAGAAATAATGGGTGAGCCAGGGTCGGTGTCCTACTTAACATCTACCCGTACCCGGCCAGCCTTTCCCAGAGACTTGCAAGAAATGATTGATCTTCTTTCGTTCAAGGTCCAGAAGAATCGGGAGGCTCTTGATGATTACATCTTATTGGGTCGATTATTTCGCTTAAAAGGAGAACCCAAAAGGGCATTGAGACTTCATCAAAATCTTTTGGCTAGACCTACTTTAAGCGTACGGCATCAGATCTCTTTGTTTTGTGAACTTGGTTTTGACTTGTTGGATCTAAGAATTAGGGATTTTGGGGAAAACTATTTTCTGAAATCTTTAACGTTACAACGACAAAATATCTCTGCGCTCATGGGACTGGAAAGGGCGTATGAATTACAAAATAAATTCGATAAGGCAGTTGAAATCTTAGAGCGATTGGTGCGTTTGGGTAGACCCGAATCTGTGCATCTTGCCTATGTATTATCGGAAGTAGCACTTCAATACTTAGAAAAAGGGAAAGTGGCAAGAGCTAGGAGAATGGTCGAGAAAGCCTTGCGGTCTTACGAAGCCTGTCCTTATGCTCACCTCACGTTAGCCAATGTGTATACCACAGCCCAAAGATATGAAAGGGCCATTTTGGTTTTGCGGTCATTTTTGAATCGTTGGCCGTCCCATAGTTTTCTTGCATTGCGCCGACTAGAAGACGTTCATTACCGTATGGATAACTACTCTGAATATGAGGAGACCTTACGCAATTGTATTCGTTTTTCTCCAGATAACTTTTACATTTATTATTCTTTGGCCCGCCACTTGAGAAAAAAGAGGAAGGATAAGGAGGCGCTGGAATACTTACGCAAAAGTCTTGAACTCAACCCTCTCTATGTCAATGCAGTCCGAGACTTAATTCAAATGCTTGCCCAAGGAGAGAATGCTCAAAGATTGACTTCAAAAACCAATCATTTTTTTGCTTCATTTAAAGCATCTCGGCGATTTGTTTGCCCCACTTGCCGGCATCGTTTTGTTCCAGTCACTTGGCATTGCTCCAAATGTGGAACATGGGAAATGTTTGAAATCCGATATGAACTACAAGCGCCTTAAGAATTAGGGGGCTGTTGCTTCTATGTAGAGTCTTTTTGATCTTCCAGGACAGTCAGCTTTGTTAAGCTTAAAAGATTAACTACAAAATGAACGATTACGGGAGTTAAGAGGTTTCCTCTCCACGCATATAGACCGCCCAATAAAAATCCCAAAACAATAGCGAAGATCGTCCACAGGATGAATCTTCGGTCTGGCCCAATATGAATCAAGCCAAAAATCAAAGATGCTGCAATAAGGCCCACTTTTCCCTGGAGAAAGCCACGAAAGAAGAACTCTTCCCCAATGGCAGAGAATACGGCTAGAAAAAAGATCTCTTGCCTTGTAAGTGGGCCAATAAATTCATAAAAGGATTGAGATAAGTCTCGAAAGGCCTTGATATAACGGGTGGCAAGGGAAGTAATTCCTGCCACCAAAAGGCCGCTTCCAAATCCGATAAGTACATCGGTAGCCATTCGAGCGAAGGTGAATTCATTCTTGTTCGGGAACCGAAATAATCTTTGATAATGATCGATCCAAACTGAAACCAGAAAAAGAGCAAAGTAAATGAAAGCAACAGCCAGAATGTTAATTTTTGGGGTAGACGGGCGCTGGCTCATACAATAGCTTTCATTTCCTGCCACAACAACCCAGCTTCTTTCTCATTCTTAGGCCGAATTCTCCAGCATTCAAGTATCATCGATCTTGCCTTTTTAGATTTTTTCCATTCTTGGCTTAATTTTTTGCCTAAGCTATATCCTAGTTTGTGTACAGTTTTCCACGAGGATACATCCCTTTTTTCAGACCATCTTTCGTTTCGACCCGGCACAATCCACGTGCTTGCTAAATAAGCTAGAGCTTCTTCAACAACAGAAAATATAGGACCAAATCGGCATTTATGATAACTTGCCAGATGGCAGTAGTGAGCGGCTTCTTCGGCCACATGTCCCATATCTAAGGTTGATAAAAGGATGATTCGATATTGAGGAACGACTGCACTTTCCGCCCGTTTTAAACGTTCGTATATAAAACTACGGACACTTTTAGAGATAGAGCCACTTAATATCCATTTCAGCGAAGCAGTTTCAAAGGGATGAAGAACCTTCATTGGTTTCGGAGGAGCAGGTTCTCCTGCAATCTGTGCTATCTCCGAAATAAAATCAAATAATCGAGTTTTGAGATGAGACGGAGAAAGCACTGGACCATCTTTAGTTCTCCATGCCCGGAATAGCTCTAGGGAGAGTAAAGGTGACCGATTCAAATAGACAAAACAGTTACTGCCAAGCCTCAAAAATCCTTTGGACATAAAATTGTGCCAACGAGTTTCAGGACTGTCCAACGATAGGAACAATGCATTTTCGTTAAAACCTCTGAAGGAGGAAGGTAGATGGCAGGGAGCCACACGGATAGACCCAGTCCACACCCAAATGGTTGAATTTGGGTTTTTATATTTCAAAATGGTTTGAATCAATCGAAGATCTTGCCCTTCCAAAGAACCAGAGGTTCCACATGCGATAACTTTGATCCTTTGCTTCCGGACCCATTCTAAGAGTTGGACGACTCCTTTTTCTGTATACAAACCACTGCTTGTTTCAAACACGTTTTTGAGGAAATCATTGGTAGAGACTTCTCCCCTTAATAATCGGTTCAAAAGAGATTGGGAGCTCTTTGGAAATCGATCAGTAATCAAAATCAGTTTTTTGCAAAAGCGTATCCATTGTCTCAAAATTTGAAGCATCATCTCCTGATCTTCCGGAACCAGTCTATTGTCTCCAAATACAAAGGTAGAAGAAGATCGAGCAAAGCTTTCTAATTGGTTTTTGGGGAGTTTGATACCGTTTTGAGAGAAACTTTTCCTGGCTTTTCTTTCATAGGATGTGGCTTCATACATTCCATAAAAATTGTGCCAATACCTCCAGAGTTGACGTTCGAGTTCAAATATTTTTCTCATCTGGATCGCTTTTTGATTTCGCTTCCGCATATAAAACACGCATAGGAGTAGCCATCAGAGGAAGAAAAACCAACCCTGCCAAGCCGACATAAACTAAGTTGACAACATAAATCACCATGGAATAAGCAAAGCCTGTCGATTTTGAAATTCCATAAAGGCCCAAGGCAGCTTGGACAAAAAGTTGATATGTTCCAACAAAGCCAGGTGCGCCAGGAAGCATAACGCCCATGGCTGCAATTCCTAATACAGAGAAGGGAGAACCCCAAGGTAAATCAAGATTTAGAGCTTTAAATCCAATCCAGTGCATTAAAACCATCACTCCCCAGACGCCTAACGACTCTACAAAAATCTTAAACAGACTCAGAATGTTCGGAAGCGAAAGCAGCCCCACAAAAAAATTTTCTGCAATTTGAGAGACTCGTTGCCCTAATTTTGGAGGAAGAACTCGAACAAACAGTTCGATCAACAAAAGAGCTCGTTTTCGTTGAACAACGGAAAGAATTAAGAAACCAAGGCAGGGAAGAAATATAGCCAGAGCAAACAATGCGAGCGAACGAATTCCAATAGATAATGTGGGCATTTCATCATGGCCCACCGGCAAGGAAATAAGGCCGATGAAAAGAGCTAATGTTGTAACCAAACCATCAAAAACTCTCTCTATAGCAACTATGGCTAATCCTGTGGATAGTGAAAGCCTATGTCGTTTTTTTAGAAGTATGGGACGGCTAAATTCTCCAAGACGAAATGGAAAAACGTGAATTGCAAGAAACCCGACTGCGTTGATTCCAAACAACTCTTTCATAGAAAGCCTTTGCAGTGGCTTGAGTAAAATTCCCCAGCGTCGGGCACGAAAAAAATGAGTGACAGGCATTGTCAGGAATATAAAGATGAGCAAGGTCCAGTTTACATTCGCAAGGCTCAAAGTCACTTCCTGCCAGTTCACATCACGCAATACGATCCATAAGCAGCCTAGGCCTAAGAGAAGGCTAATGAGTAATTTTGTTTTCACGGAAGATTGGAGGGAGGTGTCTGAGAAACACTTTTCAAGTCAGTTTGAACGGCACGAACCAATTCATCGGTGAACACAGCTTGTCGAACCAGTGGGTCCTTAGGAAGCATTACCACAAGACGGCAACGTTTTTCTTGTTGCGGGGTCACTTCCAAATAAGCATGGGTATCCACAAAACTGTCGTCTCTGTAAATAAACTTTATAAGTCCTATAGTTGGATCCTCTAATTGAATAATCTCTTTCTTGGTTTTTTCTGTTTTTACAAATCGTTTCAAAATATGACGTTTGACACTGGCGAACACTTGAGGACATTCAAAAGAAAATTCAATCCCTTGTTTTTCTTTGAAAGTCTGCCGTGCCTCTTCAAGAAGGTTGCTTAGGACAACTTGGCTTCTATCTTTGTAGTCCAAAGGTAATGTAATCCTCACTCGTGACCGTTCTGGATTTAGATCAATAATTTCAAGGATTCCGTCATCTCTAAAAGAGTCATCTTTGAAGGAAAAACGAATCATACCTGCGGCGTCATCTTGCAACTGAAGGACATCTGTCCCTGAAGATGGAGGAGAAGAAAATTCTTTTATGATATGTCGCTTTGCGATAATAAGGAGGAAGTCTTTTGGAATATCGACATCTCGTTGAGAAGTGGATCCGATAGCTTTGCCAAAGCTTAAGGAAGCAATCATGATACAGCCCACGAGAGAAAAATTCTTCACTTTGACACCCTAGGTAGTCGTCAAGAGAGTGTCAAGCAACCAATTTAGGAGGTATGATAGTTCCTTGATGACAGTAACATGTGAACGTTGTGCTACCACTTTTAGATTAGACCAAAAGAAAATAGGGTCACAAGGTGCTAATGTGCGTTGTGGGAAGTGTGGTTATGTATTTTTTGTTGCCTCAACTACCGAAGAAAAAAGAGTGGATCCACCGTTGAAGGCAGAAACTCCTCAAGGAGGAGAGATTACAGCTCTTGGGGATTTTTCATCTATGCCCACGCAATCCTCACAAGACGGAAATTCGAAAAAGAAAGTGGTACCCAACCTTACGAAATTTAAAGCGGAGAGGTCGCAGGACACTTTGCCGAGAACAGATTTTGTGGAACGACCCCTTTCCTTAGGCCAAAGATTATTAAGATTTACAACGATTATCTTGATTTTAGGTTCGGGAATCCTATTTGGATTAGGAGCCCTTGGAGTAAAACCAGCACCCCACGATTTATTTTTGTTGTTTCGTTATGGAAGACCTTCTTTGGAAGAGGGCCTTCGTGTCATTTCTTACGAAGGAAAGATTGAGGATGTCAAGACTGAGACGAGAAGTCTTCGAGTACTTCGTGTGAAAGGAGAACTTTTTAACAACTCTGAACAGCTTGTTGGGAGTCCTACATTAAAGTTATCTTTATTTTCTACGTCTGGAGAATATTTAAACCAAAAAATCGCTTCATGTTGTAGCGCTGGTGTAGCTCCTCATTCCAATGAAACTTTTCTAATGGACATTGAATTAAATACAGAAGCACAACTTGGGAGTTATTTGGTGATCATTGAGAAATAGTGAGAGGCCCCTATTGCAAGATCAAGGCAATATCCTTCGAGATAGAGACTGGATTGAAAAGCTGATCCAATCAACAAAGGGAATTCAGGAGTCTTACCAAAGATCTTTGAAAGTGATCGCCGAACTCAAAAATCGTGAACCTAACCAAATAGCTAAATTTTTGAGAGAACTAGAAGAAGCTTCGACCCATCATAAAGACCCGATGAGTCGAATTCATTTGGATTTACTTCACAATCGAGACCTTCTTTTTGAGTTAGGTTATGAAACTTTGTTGTCAGTGTATCAATATGCCTTTGAAAACGGATGGGCCACTATCCAAGCTCTTCTTCGATCGGATCGGTTTATGGAAGGCAAGGACGAGCCGATGCCAGAAGTGGTTGCTCGAAAATTAAGTTCACTCACTCTTGGGGAACGAAAGCAGTTAAGCAGAAATATGAAACGGAAAAATATTGAAATATTGATTTGGGATTCTCATCAGATGGTGATTCAGGAGTTGTTAAAAAATCCAAGAATCGTTGAACAAGATGTAGTGCGAATTGCGTCCAGGCATCAGGCTCCCCCTGAAATATTGGAGGAGATCTGTAAATCAGAGCGGTGGATTACTCACTATAATGTCAAAAAGGCAATTGTTTTTAATCCTAGAACACCACTTTCCATTGCCTTAAGCCTTACAAATCATTTACGCCAAGTAGATTTGCATACTTTAATCAATGGAGGATCCTCTCGAAAAGAGTTAGTCGAATTGGCAAAACAAAATTTAGAAAAGAATTAAATGTTTAAACTTTTGGAGTTCCTTGGTTGGAAACATCTTCGTTCTCTTTAGATTGATTCTCGTCGCCTGATATCGCCTTTTTAAAACTTCGCATTCCTTTTCCCAACCCGCTAAAAATTTCGGGTATTCTTTTGGCTCCGAAAATCAGAAGAACAATCGAAAGTATGAGAAGTAGCTCTGGGGTACCTAAATTAAACATAACCTAATTTTAACAGTGTACTCCTGCAAAGTAAATCAGCACAATCGCTTTCTTCCAAGGTTCCTACATGCTATGAAAACCATCTAAGTGCCTCGATCCATAAATACGCTTGCATTCGGTCGTCGCTGCATCCGCGGTCTCGGCACCCGGCTTCTTCGCCGTACTTCCAGGTACGCCTCAGTCACCAGGCATCAAGCCCACGGCGCATCGACGACCTCGGTGCGTCACCGTATTTATGGACCGAAGCACTAAGGCCTGGCTTTTAGGATGCTCAATACAAAAGTGAAACTCAAAGACCTAAAGACCAGTCAAGAGTATCTCCTTCTGGTTTCAAAAATGAATCTTAAAGGGGTACTTGTGAATACCAACCACCCTTTGGACCTGGAAACGCCAATCCGCCTATCCTTTCAGTCGAGCCAGGAGACTGGCTATTTAGAACTTGAAGGAGCGGTACACAAAACTGTTGAGCATCCAACCGGTGGCAAAGGGATGATTATTCGATTTCAAAGCCTTGAATCAGAAGACCTTAAAAAGCTTCAATTTTTTTTAGAAAAGATTGAGGCCATCACTCAACCGGCCATACCAAAACAAAAGGGGACACCTTCTGTTTCACGAGAAAAAACAACATTGGCTGATATCGATTCTCTATCTCGTATCGTTTTGTCCAGTCCTGATCGATCTCAAGAGTCTATATCTTCAACTCGTGATGAAGAAGCTGTTCATGCAGCCATGCCAGGCCTTTCTGGGGCAACCAAAATTTACGAGATGGACAACAGGCCGAAAGAAGGTCGCAAGGGCGTAAAACAGCTCCAAGTTTTTTTTCTTATTTTGTTCCTCATTGCCTTCCTTGGAGGGTTGGGCTGGTTGTTTTTTGATCCAGCATTACGTTATATAAATCAACAACTTGGGCTCACTCCGCCCGATAAGGTTCGAACAACTTTAAGAGGTCCTCCTGATATTGAGGTACTACCCTTCGCTACTCCCTTTTCTTCTCTAAAAGAAGACCAATCTAATACCCAAGATCTGGTTGACGCAGACCAGAAGCCAATGGAATTTGAGACGAAACCCTCTTCAATTCCAACCAAAAC
>Ga0247727_10010865_pt1 | contig 16032 bp, 24 predicted proteins | sample WisWelCaveWW1625_FD_202498 | JGI IMG/M metagenome (GOLD analysis project Ga0247727, IMG submission 202498) | Biofilm microbial communities from Wishing Well Cave, Virginia, United States - WW16-25 | ecosystem: Environmental > Aquatic > Deep subsurface > Groundwater > Cave microbial mat | place...
AAAAAAAAAATAAAAAATATTTAATTTCACTTTTTCTCGATATCCGCCTTTGCCGCATGCAGACGGAATAGCGGGCACGTCTTTGCATACTCTGCTGAGCAGGGAGTATCGGCATTATTCCGATAGGATGCTGATCCTCCCTCTCCACCGCGCGCATTGCCGCCATCAACGCTGCACACATATCTCTCTATTTTTCCAATACAGTACATGTTGATATGCGTCGCGGCAATAAGCGGACAAATTTCGTGTCCTACCATTTTCTCTAGTTCCTGCTTCTTTTCCTGATTAATTGGCTCCATTTTGACATACCTCCGTCTAACTAATTCATAGCGTTGCACTCAGAATTTTAGATAGAGCTACGCCCACAATCCAGAAGCGATTTTGAACATGGTTATATCTAAGAAAACGAATTTACAGATGCCAAAGACAATCACTCATTTGCATAGAAACTAGAAACAGCATCGAATATAAAATTGTTTCGAAAATTGATGATTCCGTAAAGTTTCCGGTGTACGTACCAAAGATTTATTAGGAAGTAAGACAGGTCTTACTTTTGCGAGCACCATGATAGATGATATTGCGATAACTAAAATGAGCAGCAAAGGACAGATTGTAATTCCGCTGGATATGCGGAAGGGATACAAGAAAGGGGAGAAACTAATACTTATCAGAGTTGGAAATAACATCATACTCAAAAAGGCGAGCACCTTGAACAAACGTCTGCTGGACGACCTCATCTTCGCGAAGAGGACTGAGGAAGCGTATAAGCGGCACGAAAGGGGGGAATACAAAATAGTTAGTGCGGAAAAGTTCCTCAAGATGCTCGAAAAATGGTAAGAACTGGATTTGATGATGATTTCAAAAAAGCAATTAAGAAAATTAAAGACGGACTTCTAAAGATAAAAGTCAAGAAGATCATCAAAAAAATCATTGCAGTTCCTGAGATTGGCAAGCCAATGCAATATGGCAGGAAAGATACCCGCGAGGTCTATATGCAGCCGTTCAGGATTTCATACAAATATCACAAGGAAGAAGACAGAATAGAATTCCTAGAAATCTACCACAAAGACGAGCAATAATCAGACGTCCAATTCCCTTACTTCTTTCGCGTGCTTTAAGATAAACTCTTTTCTCGGCTCGACTTCATCGCCCATTAAGATCGAGAAGATTTCGTCAGCCGCAACTGCGTCCTCAATGGCGATCTTCTTCAAAGCACGCACAGAAGGATCCATTGTGGTCTCCCACAATTGTGTGGGATTCATTTCTCCAAGGCCTTTATAGCGCTGGATGTTGACTTCCTTGCCTGTAACTTTCAAGATTTCCTCCTTTTGCGCATCATTGTAAGCATAATTCACTTTCTTGTTTTTCTCTATTTTGTAAAGAGGCGGCTGGGCGAGATAGATTTTTCCGCCTTCAACCAGCGCAGGCATCATTCGATAGAAAAATGTTAACAACAAACAGGAAATGTGGTTGCCGTCAACATCAGCATCAGTCATAATGATGACTTTATCATAACGAAGCTTTGAAATATCAAAATCCTCTCCGATTCCAGTGCCTAAAGCAGTTATGATTGTCACGATTTCATTGTTTTTCAAAACTTTGATTAATCTTGCTTTTTCAACATTGATAATTTTACCTCTCAATGGAAGAATAGCCTGGAATTCACGATTTCTGCCCTGTTTTGCGCTGTTATGCACGAAAATTCCTGATGCCAATGCAAAATTGTGGGTGCCAGGCACTTCAATATCATATACGTCAATAGTTTCAGACATCGGAACAATTTGTTTTATTTTATGATTATAATTCATAACCGCTTCTTTCAATCTTGAAGCATCATTTTCAAAGAAACGCTCAAGGAATGTTACATACGAAAGAATATTCTTATTATTCAATTCTTTTCGCCTGCGCTCAAATTCAATTCCATCAATCTTTTTGGTTTCATCATATAATGTTCTAAGCAATTTTATGGTATTATCAAAGTAGGTCTTATCGTATGCCTTCTTTCGCTTTGCCCTGAATTCTGGAGTCCATTGCTCTTTTGTTTTCGCGCTTCTCCACTTCCTCAATTGAGCATCTGCCCATTGAATTTTTGAGCGTCTGGATAATTCAATCTTTCTTTCCGGATTTTTCTCAAAATGAGTTTTAACACGCTCTGCCTGCTTCATACGATTATCTGATGAGGCCCAATATGTTTTCTGCGCCTCTTTTAGAATTTGCATAGATTTTGACCTATATTCAGGACTTCTATCATAAAAGTCGAGGAATTTCTTCACCATATACCTCTTGTATTCTTCATTTTCCCATTGCGCCTTCGCGCGTCTGCTTAGTTCATTCTTCATTGCAAGCAGTTTTTGACGGATATTTTCCCTGAACTCAGGAGTTTGCCTTATTTTTCTCAATTTTTCAAGGACTTCCTCAGTTCGCAATGTCTTATCAGCGTGCGCCCTGTGGAATGCAAGATGCTCCTCCTTTGTCAATCTGCAGATATTTGTTGGATTATTATTCAACTTGTTGAAATCCTTATGGTGACGATGCCCGCCAAGGGCTTCATAAATCCCATTGCGAAGATTGTATTCATCTGACAGGACGTGCGTGAACAACCAGCGAGAATCCTGTAGATCAAACACCATTTCATAGCCACTGATTGTTATACTCTTACCTATTCTTGAAACCTGCTTTCGCAAAGGCATCAATGAGTCTGTTGCGAGAATGTCCTTTGCCTGCTTGAAAGACCCATTCCTAAGCATAAACAAATGATTAGGCGTACAGACGATTTCCTCATCGTTATCCAGAATGATTTTTATCACACTTGCATTTTTCTTTGTAATTCGCGGATGCAAAATACGCTGAATGCCTATACTGCCATCGTGCATAATGGTATAACAGAAATTATCCTTTCCTTGCAAATGCTCTTCGACAAGTTCCTTAAATGAAATATTCCTGCCATCTACCAAAGCGATTTTAGTGTCGCCTGAAAAACATCCACCTGCAGAATCTCCTTCCACCAGGTAGATTTCACATTTTGCAGGATCATTAGAACTGCAATCAGCTAATTTACCCGGCAAAGAACTGCCCTCAAAGAGGCCTTTTCTGCGGACCAATTCTCTGGCTTTTCTTGCTGCTTCACGTGCTCTTGCTGCATCGACGCACTTGCCGATAATTATCTTGGCAGCAGACGGGCTTTCCTCAAGGAATGTGCTCAACAAATCATAGACAACACTGTCAACAATGCCCTTGATTTCGCTGTTGCCCAGCTTGGTTTTTGTCTGGCCCTCAAACTGAGGATTTGGAACCTTGACAGAAATAATCGCAGTAAGGCCTTCACGGAAGTCCTCGCTTGTAAGCTCTGTTTTCACGTCAGTAAGGCCGTGCTTGTCAGCGTAGTTATTTAATGCTCTTGTCAATGCAGTCTTGAAACCGGACAAATGACTGCCGCCCTCATGGGTGTTGATGTTGTTAGCAAAAGTGAAAACGGTTTCGTTATAGGAGTCATTATACTGCATTGCGATTTCAACAATGATGCTATCCTTTTCTTTCTCAAAATAAATAACAGGACAAAGCTTGTTCTTGTTTTTGTTCAAAAATTCAACAAATTCCTTTATGCCGCCTGCATACTTGAAAGTGTCAGTCTTGCCTGAGCGCTCATCAGTGAAAACAAATTCAACGCCCTTGTTCAGGAAAGCGAGCTCCCTGATCCTAGAGATAAGAATGTCGTCTTCAAACTCAGTTTTTTCAAAAATCTGGGAGTCTGGCTTGAAAGAAATTGTTGTACCAGTGCCAGTTGCAGCGCCGACTTCCTTAACAGGGCCTGTAGGAGTGCCGCGCTTGTACTCCTGCACCCAAAGCTTTCCGTCACGCTTTACTGTAGCGACAAGATGCTCAGATAATGCATTTGTAACAGAAACACCAACACCGTGAAGACCGCCAGAAACTTTGTAGGCGCCCTTTTCAAATTTTCCACCCGCGTGAAGCATGGTGAGCGCCATTTCCAAAGCAGACTTATTGTACTTTGGATGAATGCCAACAGGAATGCCACGGCCATTGTCCTCAATGGTGATTCTGCCGTCCTTGTGGACTGTCACAATGATTTTTGTGCAGTAGCCGGCAAGAGCCTCGTCAACCGAGTTGTCAACAACTTCCCAAACAAGATGATGAAGACCCCTGATGTCAGTGGAGCCGATAAACATACTAGGACGCTTCCTGACAGGCTCTAAACCTTGCAGTACCTGAATTGCCTCCGCGCCATACTGCTTTGCAGCTTCCTCAGTAGATTTTTGATCAGCCATAAAAAGGTAATTTATCGACGTGTCAGAAATCGCCATCACCTATCAAAAAATGTGTCGATTTCTGAGCACCCCGAAAACGCGCCAATGATGACACTATTTTGCGCGTTTATCGAGGATAAAAACGTCCACCTCTCGATATAAAAAAAGGCAGGTTGGCTTATAAACTTTGTGGTGATTTTCGTATTTATTTTTATATAGAAAATAATTCAAAGAAAGTGAAGTCACTCCACAGTAGAAAAGGTTATTAAACACGCCAGGCCAGCAGTGAAATATGGCGGAAGTGCGCGTTTACGTAACTGAAGAAGAAATCTTCATCACTGATGAAAACCATAATGCACTGAACCAAAAAGGAGATGTCAAGCAATGCTTTCTGGAAGGAAATCACTACTATTTGTCACAGAGAAAAGATCCAATTCCCGTTGGAAGCTTCATCATGCTCCAGAGACCAGACGGCCGCCCGGACTATGAGGATGCACTAAAAGTAAAACAATATGGAACGCTCCAAAGAGAAAGATTCCTCGCTATTGTGGCACAACACGCCGAAGATGAAAAAAGCCTGAAACACAAAATACTGGACGTGTTCGGATTTGCATCATCGCTTGAAGATATGGTGCTGAAAGCAATCAACAAGCTCAAAACTTAGTCAAATTGTAAGAAACTGAAGTCACTGTAAAGTGATAAATATGGAAAAGTTTAAATAGGAAGCATCGACTAAGGAAGACAGGGAGTGAAGATGCTACGTTGCCGTGCTTGGACAAAAGAAGAATTCTTCAGCTTAGAAGACCTGATGGATCGCAATTACACTGAAGTAGAAGATTCAACAGCAATAGATGAAGCAGAAGCATTCATGCAGGACCATCCTGATGCGAAAAACCTGCCCCCTTATGTCACGACTTCTTCCTTGAAAATACTGACAAAAATGATAACGCACCGCATTGACGCAGTTATTTCTGAATACGGCGATGTAACACCATACGACCAGAAATTCATAAACACTGCGCTCGAATACTGCGAGGAAGCAATAAGGAGAATTGAAAACGGAGTTTACAAAAGCGAAACTTTCAGACATACAAGAAGCATGGAAAGGAGCACACCAGTAATGCACGCTCATTTCAATTCGCATGCTGCAGACCTTGCATATCACCTCATTAATTCCCAACCACAAGAAAAAAAGAGGGAATTCGCATATCTTGCACAGATATATTACAAAGAATGCATCCGGCTTGCAGACAAGTGCGGAGATTTTGAGCACTCTGCAAACCAATTTGCAAACTTGTCAAAAGCGGAGTACCTGATCTCAGCGCATTACCTAGGAGAAGAAAGACTCAGGTGGCAGATACAATCTGCAAAAACGCGCTTGAAAGGGGCAATAAAGATGCTTCCGTTCAACAAGATAAGCGCGATGTATAACTATGCAGGTGCTGCAGAATCAAAATATATTGCAGGCGTGCATGCAGGAAAAATAGGAGAGCAAGACAAAGGACAATCTCTGATCAGACAATCGCTGCGCCACATGAAAGACGCATTCACAATCTGCGAAGAAGAAATACTAAAATGCGATGACAAGAATGAGGCTGAAAAACTCTGCGAATGGAGAGCAATAAAGCATTATAATGCCGGAAAATTTGCAGATTTCATTTATTCCAATACAAGATTCCGAGAAGATGGGCAGATTGCGCATGGCTTTTATGAGGAGTTTGTTCAAACAACAAGATTCAAGGACACACAGCAATATCAAAATGCCACGATGGCTTTGGCAAGACTTGAGAACATAATGAGACTGCCCAATTATGAACCACGCCAGTCTTTTGTCAAAGGAGAGAGAAGAAGCGAGAACAAGTTACACGATGAAATAATAGAAGGAATTGACAAGGCGCTCAGGCATTAATCAATTTTTGTCAATATCTCAACTTTGTCGCCAACATATAATGTTTTCTCGAAAACGGCAACCATTCCCTTGTTTTTCTCGATTAAAGGAGGATAAGCGTGGAGCAATCCAGCGCGCATAAGCTCGTTCAATGCGAGGCTTGTTTTGCCAGCACCAAACTGCTTAATGAGCCATCTTGTCGTGAAAGGCAGATTCTTGTAATTTGTGGTGATAAAGTTCAGGATTTCCCTCGCATACTGGCTCCTGACCGGCTTCATATTAACCAAAGCAAAAAGATTGCCCTGCTCTGCTTCGTAAATCATTCCTGCGCCGTTCGTAGCGAAAGGCTCAATGGCAATAATCTGGTCGCCCTGCAGAGTTCTATCGTCTTTTGTATCATAATTAGGAACAGAGGGCTTGTCGTGAATGACCCAGGGAGAAATACCGTGGCCGGAAAGATTTCTAATGGGAACAAGATTGTAGCCTTCGATTACTTCCTGGATGGCTTTACCAATTTCGCCCAAAGTAGCGCCAATTTTAACAGTCTTAATTGCGGCTTTCAAAGCTTCATCAGAAGCTTTCAAAATATCTGAATATTTTCCTGATAAGTCCACACTTAATGCATTGTCGCCAACACAGCCATCAAGATGAGCGCCAACATCAAGACAGACAAGATTATTGTCAAAGACGGAATTATCATCATAATCAGGAGTAGAATGGGCGGCAACAGCATCAAGGCCAACCTGAGCAGGCCAGGCAGGCAGAGCGCCGAGATCAATTACTTTCTGGTCAATCTTATCGCAGACTTCTCTTATTATAGCGCCATTCTTGATTAAAGTTCTGCCATATTCCAGAGCTTCTGCGGCAATTCTCCCTGCTTTTTTCCACTTTTCAAGGTCTTCCATAAGATGAGAAAAACAGCATCGGATTAAAAATTTATGTCTCTTTCGGAAGCGAGACTGACTTTGGGAATAATACGTCAATATTATAAGTAATTTGGTCTTTATCATTCTTTGCGCTCACAAAAAACTGAAATGGGACAGCATCATAAAGCCAATTAGCAATAAGGTCCTGACGCCTGCCTTCACGCCTGCAGGCATTAAACGTCAAAGAAAACCTGGCATACCCTCTTTCTTCGTAAAAACTGGTCTTTCTTGACCTGCCGAGAGGATACTGCCTTTTCAAAACGTCTTCGAATTCCTCCAAATGTTTTTTTAACCACTCATAAAAACAGCGAGAAGGTTCATCTTCGCAATCGTTAATCGGATAAAACAAGACAGGCATGTGCACCTCGTTTTCAAACTCTTCCTTAGGCAGCATCCCAAGAGGATTATTAACAAGCGTGACATAACTACGCCTTGGATCAGGAAACAACAAAATCTCCAATTTCTCAGGCACGATAGCAATCGGGCTATCCGGATCCTTGCCGTCCGAAGAGCCAAAAAGCTTCAAATAACCACCCTTGTCTGCCACGTCCTTGAAATAAGGAGCGCCTTCATCGCCAGCATCAACACATGCCTTGCCAGAATCAGCAATCCTCTTCAAATAAGCAGTCAGTTCGCTGCCAGGCAGAATTGTCCTGGAATGCCTCTTACCATCATTAATCCAACCATTAGACTTCAGCAAAAAGAGCTGAAAGCCAATAGCGTCTTCCAAACCCACCGACATACAGCATACTTAGAAGAACTTACTTAAAAAGATATGCTGTTACAAAACGATGATAAAACACAAAAGAATACAGAGGGCCCCGGCAAAACGCCGGAGCCCAAGATTGTATTCGGGGAGGTTAGAGATATTAAAAATTACTCTTTGTGGCCGTCAGCAGCATCGTAAAGTGTTTTTGCTTCCTCATAAAGCCACGCTGTGTCGTCCTTCTGGCACAATTCAGGAGCTGCATTTCTTGCCAATTCAGCCTCGGTTTCCATAAATACCTTGTACATCGGCCAAATCTTCATAATTTCGTCAAGTTCTTTCATTTTTTTACCTCAATACACAATCATAACTGTTACTCGCCTGACCCAGTCGAACCTAATCTTCCAAGGGTCTTCAGTCGGGTTGTTGTCTCCTTTTGTAATAGCATACCAGCCATCCTCGTCATTGCCGATTTCGACAACACGGTGGACAATTGAAAAGCCCAATGGTGAAGCGTAGCTCATAATGTCGCCCACGTGAATCTCGCTTGCTGACGTAGGAATTATCTGAATCAAATGAGACTCTGCGTCAAACACAGGGTCCATTGAGTTGGTATCTGCCAATATTGCCCATTGAGGGTTGTTAAAGTGAATAAACACTCCATCTGGACGCATTTCAATCTGGGATTCCTTAATCCAGTCACCTGGAGAATCACGCTCTACGGGGCCTTCATTATTCTGCTCCTGCGGAATGGCCTTCAAAGGAGGAACATCTGACTTCGGCTCAGCCTGCACTTCGTTGAATTGCAGTCCCCTGCTTGAAGTTGTTTTAGTCTCAAAATCAATAGCGTCCTGAGTAGGCAATTGTATTCCTATCAAACTTCCAATACCGACGCCGGCTGCAAACACAGCCAACACCAGGAAAATGAACAAATGCTTCATTGTGCCTCTCCGTTTAGTCATCATAACCACCCCTATTTTGTTATCTCTATAGGGTAGTAATATGTAGAGGTAGTATATAAATGTTTCGATTATTAGTTACTTGGTAGTGACGACATATTTGCTATTAGAATGAATTATCTTAAATATAAAAAAGAAATCACTTCTGTATGTGGAAGTTTACCCTGGATTCAGAATTGCACGCATTAGCAGACACTACTTCTACAATTTTGAGCAACCCGCCATCAGCAAGCACATATGAGTCTCCGGCCTTCAAATCAGGAGTAACTTCGCCATTTATTTGCAGCTTGGCAATCTCATCATTCTCGCTGACATAAATGACCTTTGAGTCGTAGCCTTCGCTGCCGACAACAGATGTGTCAACTCCGCCCTGAGGCAAAGTTACGGCTTTTCCATTGGCTTTGTCAGGCAATCCTTGGGACACAAATCCTTCCAGGCCATTGCCAGTCCTGTCAATGGAAATGCTTCCATCTTTATTCAGAGCAAATTCGTATGTAACACCCTGACGAACAAGCTCTCCACCAAGCGCCCCGTCTGGGCGCAAGTACAGAGCTGCTTCTGCAGTGACTACTCCTGGAATGTTGAAAACTGCCTTTGTGGAATCATACTCGGCAAAAATGCCTGCTTCCTTACCAAAGCCGTAGTCAAGAACGAAACCCTGGCCCGGCAAAACTTTAACATTTTCACAATGGCTGACTAATTTCTCAAGCGTGTTCTTATTCTCGATAAGAGCGTCGCCGTTCTTGTCAACAGTTAAAGTATTTTCAGATGGTGAAAAAGCAACCTTGAAAACATCTCCAAAGCTCGCAAAATCCGTCTTGAAACCATTGCTTCCATTGACAACAGCATTAACTGTGCCTTGCGCGCCCTGAAGAATCAAACTATAAGTGTCAGGTGCGACTTGTGAAGCGCTAACAAACCTAACTGAGTTCGCATTAGGAGATCGACCAACTGTAAAGTATTCACCTGGATTGACAGGAGTAGTTTCCGAGTCAGGACAAACCTCAACTTGCGGAGCTTCATCTTTATCATGACACGCAACAGCTGAGCCTGCACCAAATACAATTGCTAATGATCCTAATAGTTTTTCGAGCTTGTTCATTTTAGTTCACCTCGTTGATTTCGCCTTCGGTATAAGGCAAAAAGCGGCGCGAGCAGGCCAAAGCCAATGCCGCCACAGCCGATGCCCCCTGAAACTTTTCTGGCAAATTGATCTTCTGAACGGGCCTTACTCACATAGTGCTCGTAAGGACGCGCAACAAACTTCTCGCCTTCTCGTTCTGCTGCCTCCATTCGGATACGTTCAGTATACTCTGCGTCATTACGAATAAAAGACTCATAACCCTGAACCTTAGGCATAAACTGTGAGCTGGCAAGCGCAACGGTTCCAAGCGCAATAGCCAGCAACCCTGTCTTGCAGGTCTCAAGTGCTGTTTTGGCCTTGTCTTCAAGATAAGTTGTCATGTTTAGTTCACCCCTCTATGCAATCTAAGGGTGTGTCAAACTATAAAAACCTTTCGTTTTATAGTCACTTTGCAGTGACAATAGAAAGTTTTATATATTAGTATGACTTTGTAGTACCATATGGTAGAACTTACATTGAGAGCAAGTGTTGGAGAGAAAGGACAGGTAGTAATTCCAAAGCCAGTGCGCGACCTATTCGGCATAATGCCTGGAAGCGAAGTAGTATTCTCAATAGACAAAGACAAAATCGTCTTAGAGAAAAAAAGCCCGCGCGAAGCAGTCAACGAGTTCCTTACTGCTGTGAAGCAAAGGATCAAAATACCTGAAGACGTTGACTGGGATGAGCTCTGCACACTAACATGAGCACCTATGTCGATACGAACGTTTTCTTTTTAGCAGGATTTGGCGATGATAACAATCCAAAAACGCAAAAGGCAAAAGAGCTCATACTTCGAATGTCCGAAGGCAAGGAAATCTTCTACACTTCTTTGATTACCGTCGATGAACTAATTTGGGCAGTGATGAAACGAAAAATAGACAGAAATACTGCAATCAAGCAAGGACTGCTTCTTCACCAGCTTCCAATAAAATTCGTGCCGTTGATAACGTCAATCTCTCTCAAAGCGCTGGACTTGATGCAGGCTTACCAAATCAGCCCAAGAGACGCACTTCACGCAGCATCCTGCATCGAAGTCAAGGCATCGGCATTGATAACAGACGATAACGACTTTGATAAAATCAAAGAAATAAAACGCGAAACACTAGCTTAAGCAGGCATATAGAATACCTTCACCAGATCATTAGCCCTTGCGCCCTTATAGAATTGCACAGACACCCTGGCCTTCTTGACAACCAAAACCTGCCGGGCAACAATAACCGGCTTATGATTCACATCACGGTCAGAAGTATACTGCAGTTCGCCTTCATACACTGCATTAGGATAACACCTGTCAGTTGTAGGCGGCCTCGGCATGCACGGAATGTTGGATTCCCTCAAAGGAAACACTTGAATATCGTCGCACATCGTTGTCTCATCTGCCCTGTTCTCGCTCCAGACAGGCAGGCGCGCCAAAACATCAGACAATTCCCTGCTCCCGCTAGCCCATTTGCTGAAATGCCGCCTTGAATGGGGCTTTGGCTCCCACTCTCCCTCAACAGAATGAATCCTGTGAACAATGCCAAAATTATCACGCCAAAGATAGACCTTCCCCTTGTTCGGGTGCACCGCCTGATAATCGCACTTTTGAGACGCGTCCAGCTTATAGTCGAAAATGCGGACATAATTATCAGACAAACTGCGGAACTCGCCCTTGCCAAGCACTTCCATCATCTTCTCATACACAAATCCCACAGCGCGCTTCAAAGGATCCGTAAGCCTTAGAATATAACGCTTCTTTTCGAGCTCGATGCCCTTGGCAGAAATCGCCATTGACATAAAGGAAGCATGATCGCCCGGATCATTCTTATCGTCATTAACATTATGGCTCAAATCGTCCAAAAGACTAATCGCAAGGCTATCTCTTGTAGTTTGCATTTTTCCCATCCTAGAATCGGTATTATATAATGTTAACGACATACCTGTATAGCATTTTCCCTAATCAAAGCACAACGTTTATTAACAAAAGCACTAGCAAAACAAATTATGGTTTCATTTGACACAGCAGCAACAATATCACTTGTTGCCGTTCTTGCGCTGGCAGTTTATTTGAACAGAAGCAAACTCTCATTCCAAAGATTCGGCATTCTCTATGCAGCAATGTACAGAACACAAGCAGGCATAAGAACAATGGACAGGATTGCCAGCAAATACAAACGCTTCTTTGAAATATCAGCACCCTGGATAATCGCGCTCGGCTATATCGGAATGGCATTCGTGACATTCGACCTTGCACGCTCACTAATAACAATATTAATCGGCTCAGCAACGCCAACAGTAGGAGTAGTTTTACCGTTCAAAGCAAAAGGAGTATTTTACGTGCCCTTTTTCTACTGGATAATCAGCATCTTCGCCATACTAATAATACACGAAGGAATGCACGGAGTGATGGCAAGAGTATACGGCCTGAAAGTCAAGAATTCAGGGCTTGTAGTTTTAGGAATAATAATTCCACTCATTCCCGGAGCATTTGTAGAGCCGGACGAAAAGAAATTATTACAGGCGCCGAAAAAACAACAGCTAGCAGTATACGCAGCAGGACCAGTAAGCAACATTGTCACAGGATTACTATTGATGCTCTTAATGTTCACAGTCATAACTCCATTCACTGACACGTTTTATTCCAAAGACGGAGTAGTTGTAACAGAACTAATGGACGGCAGCCCTCCAGCACAACTGGCAGGCGTTTCCGTAGGAGAGAAAATAGTAGAAATAAACGGACAAGCAATAAGAGAAACAGACGACTTCAGCAACGCATTAAAAGGCGCAGTGCCCGGAGATAGTATTAATGTAGTAACCACAAATGCCGTGAGAGACATAACTTTGGGAGAAAACCCGACAAACAAGAAAGCCTGGCTGGGAGTCTATGTAGACCAGCCATTGAAAGCGCCAACCTGGGCAACACACGTTGTTTTGTGGCTGAAAGATCTTGTGTTCTGGATGTATTTGTTAAGCTTAGGAGTAGGATTGTTTAACTTGATTCCATTAGGCCCAGTTGACGGCGGAAGAATGTTCCTGACAGCACTACAAGGAGTAACTCACGAAAAACGCGCGAGCACAATCTGGAAATCAGTAAGCTTTGCAATACTGGCGGTTCTTATTACTAATGTAGTGCTGGCTTTTGTTTAAGGTTTTTTAGCAGAATATTTTCTGTAATATTCTTCACAATAATCTCTCAGCAGAACTCTTAATTGCGACATAATCATATCCGCAGGCATATTCTTGTTCTGAGTTCTTGAGAAGCATTCTCCTTCAGAATCCATTTCAAGAAGAAAACTAAACTCTGCAACAAGCTCAGCCATTTTCCATCAACCTTCTCAAATCATCAAACCACTTTTTTTCCTTGGCACTCAGCGGCTTAATCCTTTCAATTATAAGCTTTCCAGAAGGCGAACGTCCCCATCGAAGCCCTCCTTTCTTCTCTTTTCTTTTTATTCTTGGCATATGAATAACCATGATTTACTGCTTAATATTTTTATCGCTTATAAATCCGGAAACTTTCCGGTACTCATCGGAAAAATCAAAATATGTCGCAATCCTTATAAACCCCCTTTCTCGACGACAAACACATGGGATTACGTGAGTTGGGGTTGGCAGCCATACTTCTCAGCGCTGCAGGATGTACGCAATCACAGGAAACACGCGTAGAGGCACATATTGTTGACCACTACAAGCGCGGCATGGAACTGGAAGCCATTGCAGAGCAGCAGACTGATGAGCAAGCACGCAAACAGTTGTTCAAACAAGCACTCAATGAGTTTGAACTTGCGCAGACAGACAAGCCAATTGACAGCGAGCTCAAACAAGCGTACTGCCTATCACAGCTTGGCGACGTTGTCAAAGCAATAGACCTCGCAGACAAGGTGATACGACAAGAGCCCTCAAACCTCGCGTTCTATGTCCGCGGATTAATCAAGCAGCACAAAGGCTGGCACGCCATGGCAATCAGCGATTTTGACAAATCAATCGAGATTAAAGACGAAGCGCTTGCGAGATGTGCACGCTACAATTCATACATGGCATTTTCAGTCAAAGTTGATGAAATCATTGTTGACGGCGTCCAAAAAGCGCTGACAGACATAAACAAATACATCGAGATGAAAAAAGAAGAGCCAGACGGTTATTTATATCGATACACAACGCTGAGCGCACTTGCATATGCCAACCAGGACAAAGAAAAAGTCAGGGAAGCATGCGAATCGCTTGGAACAGCATTCAAGCTCATCGACAGCGGCAAGCCCCTCGTGCACCGAGACCTGCAGCAGGCTGAACAGCTTTTCAGATCAATTTATTCACAGCTGCAGAAAGAATTAGAGCCGAAAAAAGAACCCAAAAAAGAATACTAACGATATCTCATTGTTGACGGCTTCTGCATTGTTTCCATATTGCAGTACAAGTCCATATTCAACTTGCCGTGGCGCATTCCAGGCCTTGCAAGCAATTCTGCAGTGCTTATAGTAGTGCAGTCAGTCAAAGAGTTTCTCTCCATTCTGGCAGCATCATAAAAGCCAACCTGCAGAGTCAAGAAATCATAATCTCTCCAGTCGCCGGTCAAAGTCAATGAATATTGTCCTGGCGAGACCGGGCCAGAGCCAGCAATCCTGCCGTCAGGAGCCATTGCAACAACAGAGCCCATCAACCTCTGATAACGCGACTGCTTATTCGTGTACAACACATAACCATCCTCATCATAAATACTGCCGGAAATTACCACGTTGCCTCGCGTCATAAACAGTCCTGTGGCAGAGTCAAGATTAATCATTCCATATACTGCAACTGCTGCGATTAGAACTAAAAGTGCCAAAGCAATCTTTTCCATTTACGAACACTCCAAATCTACAACAATATTGCCCTGATAATGGATTTTTTGAGTGTTAAGGATGATAGGAACTGCAACGCTCGTGCACGACTCACCGTTAACAAAAACATCGAGTTTCAAATGGTCTCTCCAACCGCTGGACAAAGTCATCTGGTATTGCCCATTTGCGATTTCTCCCCTTCCAACCAAGACATCATCGCCATAACCCTCAATGTAACCATTTGGAGCGTTAATAGCACCGCTTATTTGAACAGTAAGATATTGATAAGAAGTATAGTAAGCATTGCCTGTGCCTGTATCAAGCTTGAGCAAGCCAACAAAAGCCACAACTGCAATCAATACGAACAATGACAACGCTATCTTTTCCATTATTACCTCTTTTCAGCTAATTATAACTTGACTATTTAAAAAGGTTTTGTGCGATAAGTATAAAAATCAGGTAAAATACTAACATTACAATGAAAGAAATACTGCAAAAATCAAAAGAATTCCAAAAACAAGTAAAAGCGCAAACAGGCATTGCGCTTGCAGCAGCATTTGCGTTCGTAATAGCATTTTCGTGGAACGAATTCCTGAAAGAAGCAGTAATCTCACTCGTAGGATTATTTGGAGTGCAGAATGCGCTGCTATTACGCTTTCTTGCAGCAATAGCTGCAACCATCATAGGAGTGCTTGGAATAATGTACTTTGCAAAGAAATCACAGTAAATCTTTTAAACAAATTTCATGAACTCTTCATCATCAATTTTTCCAAGTTTCAGAATGCCCTTAAGAGTTCCTATTTTCAGCTCTTTATGATTCGGTACAACAGTGCCAATACCGTTCTTTTTCAGCACGATATGGCTTCCACGCTGCCTGACTGCCTTAAAGCCGAAATTATTGCACAAAATCTTAATACAGTCCTTTCCAGAAATCTTTCTAAGGCTTGGCAACTACGGCCACCTCAAAGGTTGTAACGATTGGACGAGAGATTCCCTTTATTGGAAACTCCTCCAAGTACACCTCGGTGGCCTCCTTGAGATTGCTGACTGCATCTTCTATTGTTTTCCCCTGGCTCACAGTGCCCACTTCAGGACACTCTGCCACGTACATATCTTCTTCCTTATGAACAACTGCAGTCAATACTTTCATTGTTTGAATTGAGGCCACGTGCATATTTAAGCTTTATGTTAAGGTGGTTAACATTTTTATCGATTGAAAAACCGGAGGAATTGCGACAGTCGTTGGAAGAATTGCGGAAAAAGAAACAAAAATCGGAAAATCTTATAAAACCGGCTTCATTACACTACAATAGAGGTGACGCATATGAAATCGCAAAAAACTTCGTTTTTTGGGAACTTGAAAACCGCG
>Ga0247727_10010866_pt1 | contig 16032 bp, 14 predicted proteins | sample WisWelCaveWW1625_FD_202498 | JGI IMG/M metagenome (GOLD analysis project Ga0247727, IMG submission 202498) | Biofilm microbial communities from Wishing Well Cave, Virginia, United States - WW16-25 | ecosystem: Environmental > Aquatic > Deep subsurface > Groundwater > Cave microbial mat | place...
TAACTGAAACTTTTGGACCAAGTAGACCTGAAAAAATTGAGTAAAAAAGTTAAACCCTAGGGTGGTCAAAAATACCACGCTGAAAATAACCCTCACCCGTTTCCGCGAAAAAGCCTTCTTCACAAAATAGATCCCGGCATTAAGGCGCAAAGAAACATCGCGTCTTTGTTGAAGCGTTTCCTGAAAATTGGAAATTACAAAAATTAAATTTAATACAGTGAATGTGGCGGCTCCCCAGTAAGGCGTTGCAAAATTAAACCAGGGGACGGTCCCGGGATCAGCCAATTTTCCCCCAATCCAGGGGCCGAATATAAACCCCATCCCAAAAGCCATGCCAATCAAGCCAAAATTTTTGGCCTTGTCACGTTCAGGGGTAATGTCTGCGATGGATGAATAAATAACCGCAATATTTCCTGCGCTCATACCGGATAGGATCCGCCCCGCAAACAAACCGGCAAGATTTCGTTCTTGGACAGCGATAGCTGAGAGAAGATAGCCGAGCCCCGTTCCGCATAAAGAAATCAGCAAAATTTTTTTTCGCCCATAACGGTCAGAAAGGGATCCCAGCAGAGGTGCGCCAAAAAATTGAAAGAACGGATAACTCGCTATGAGTAATCCCAAACTCATCATCCGGATCGCTTGCGTTGCAGACTCGTCAAAGATGCCTTGCCTGCTCAGAAAAAGAGGGGCCATGATGGGAATAATAAAACTCATTCCCATTAAATCCATGAAGGCGGTAAAAAACAGGGTGCTCAGTGAATTTTTTTTCATTCTAAACCAAATGTATTTGGAATCTTTTTTACACGAGAGCCATGAAACAAACTGAGGCAGAGGGGGGACCCGTTTTGGAAGCGGGGACTTGCCAGGGACTAATAAAGGGGGCGATCGTAAAGAATGTTGAATTTAACTCCAGCCGCATGGAAAATACGTTTTGAAGGAAGTGCACTTTGGTAACTGTATTCCGCAATCACCTCCTTAATTCCGACATTGATTAATATTTTAGCACAAACATAGCATGGAAACATCGTACAATAAATTTTTGCGCCATTAATGGAAATCCCAAAACGAGCGGCTTGAGCAATCGCATTCTGTTCCGCATGGACCGTTCTCACACAATGTTTTCTTAAAACAATTTTTCCTTTTTTATCCTTTTCGTAACTTTCAATAAATTCATGTCCCACCTCATCGCAATGATCCACCCCGATGGGGCTGCCGACATAGCCCGTGGTTAAAACATGATGATCTTTGATAATGATCGCTGCCGCCCGGCCGCGATCACAGGTTGCCCGTTCTTGGGTGGCATGCAAAATCTCAATAAAATACTCATCCCAAGTTTTACGGGATTTTATTTTCAATTTTTGATTGTTTGTAGTTCGCATGCAGACAGCACAAACGGATCATCCTGTCAATACCTTATTCTAATCTTGTAAAATTTAGACTATTACTCCTTATATTTTTTCAAATACTTAAAAAACTCTCCATTCGTAGTCATAATTAATTCACTATCCTTATTTAAGGATTCCTCATATATTTTCAGCGTGCTTAAGAAAGAGTAGAATTCAGGGTCCCGCTGATAAGCCTGCGCATAAATCCGCGTCGCCTCACCGTCTGCCCGGCCCTTCACTTCCTCCGCTGTACGATAGGCTTCGGAGGTAATTCGCTTCAATTCTTTTTCCTTATCGCCTTCGATCTTGAAGGCTTCACCCTTCCCCTCTGATCTGAATTTCTCGGCGATTTGTTTACGCTCTGCAATCATCCGGCCATACACCTCTTGCAAGACCTCTTCGACATAATTGATCCGTTTGATCCGGACATCAACGATTTCTATTCCGAATTGGGCTAATTTTGGACTGGCTTCTCTCAAAATTTGTCCGACGATGCTCTCTCGGCCTGTACTAATCAACTTTTGTAATGCTGTATTCTCCTCTTCATTCACCCCGATTTCTCTAAAATCCATCTTCCGGTTGCTGTTACGGACAAGTTCTAACAGAGAAAAAGACGTCACGGCATTCCGCGTTGCCGGATCGATGATATCATCGAGTTTTCTGTGAGCGGCCAGAGGATTGTTGACCGTTTCAAAAAATTTGAGGGGATCCGTAATGCGCCAGCGGGCAAAAGTGTCAACCCAAATAAAGGTTTTATCGAGCGTTGGGATCTGTCCGGGATCTCCATCCCACTCGAGAAGATTTTTCGGGAAATAATTCGGCTTCTGAATAAAAGGAATCAAAAAGTTTAAACCAGCTTTTTGAATCGGTTTTCCAACGGCCCGGCCGAATTGAGTAACAATAATTTGACGGGTCTCATCAGCAATAAAAAAGCCTTGACTCCCCACGATCAGCACGGCCACGATTAATATCCACGTCCCCATATTCACCTTTTTCATTTTGTCCCTCCGGGCTGTAAATTGAGAAGCGGTAAGAGTCCTTTTTGTTCCGGGTCAATAATATACTTCTTGCCCACATTATCAACGACCTTACGCATGGATTCCAGATAGAGACGCCGCCGCGTTATCTCAGGAGCCTTCCGATACTCTTCCCAGACCGCAACAAAGCCAGCCACATTTCCTTTCGCCCGGTTCACCCGCTCCGTCGCGTAGCCATCCGCGGTTAACAATGCTTTTTGGGCCTCTCCCTTGGCAGACGGAATCGCTTTATTATAGTTTTCTTTGGCTTCATAGATCAAGCGCTCTTTTTCCTGCGTCGCCTGGTTCACCTCATTAAAGGAAGATTCCACCGGCCCGGGAACATTGGTTTTCTTCAATTCGACATTAACTGCGGTTATTCCCGTATGTGCATCAAGCAAAGACTTTTGCAGCAAAACCTTAGCCTCATCCGCAATTTCCCGGCGTTTGTTAATCACTTCATTAATATTATGGTCCCCAACGACTTGCCTTACACAGGCTTCAGATAAATCGCGGAGTGTCTTGACGACCTCATGAACTTTGAACAAAAAAAGATAGGGATCATCAATCCGATACTGAACGATCCACGGGACCACAGCACAATTAAGATCACCTGTGAGCATGAGAGATTCATCGAGATACTGGCGTTCACTCGAAAATTGGGAACCTCCCCTACTGGACGATGTCCTGAACCCAAATTCCTCAGTATATATTTTTTTTATTTTAACCTTCGTTAATTTTTCAATGAATGAGGGTAATTTAAAATTTAAACCCGGCGTTTCAACCCGCTTAAATTGACCGAACCGCTGAATGACCCCCACCTCATCGACCCCGATGGTATAGACAGAAGTGAAGAGAGTGGACGCTCCGATGACGATCAGCAGAAGCACCCACAGCAAACCCTTTTGATTTGGAAAATATTTCTTGCGAAGCATCCCCAACAAATCATCTAGAGAAAAATTTTGTCTCTGATCCATAAGATACATTCCTCCTTATCTGCTTGTTTCTTTTTTTTCAAAGTATGATTTCTGTTCCGATCCCGCGATCGGTTAATATTTCAAATAATAAACTATGCTTGCGTGTCCCGTTAATAATATGAACCTTATCAACCCCCCCTTCCAACATATCAATCGCCGATTTAACTTTAGGAATCATCCCTGCATTGATGATTCCTGTTTGAATATATTCTTCCACCATACGCGCATTCAGCGATGGGATGAGAGATTTTGGATCATCTCGATCGAACAGCACGCCATCCACATCGGATAGACAGACAAATTTTTGCGCTTGCATTTCAATCGCCAGTGCACTAGCCACGTGGTCAGCGTTAATATTATAAACCTGGCCGTCGCGTCCCCGTCCCAAGCAGGTCATCACCGGCAGACGGTTTCCTGGCAATGCCTCTAGCACTTCGAGATTCACCTGTTCGACCTCGCCAACAAAGCCAAGTTCCGGTTTTCCACATTGCTTAGCCATAATCAAACCGCTCTTTTCGCCCTTTAAACTACTCGCTCTGATGCCTTCCTTCAACAAGGCACGAACAATTTTGTTGTTCACTTGTCCAAAGGCCTGGATCGCCAATTCCAGAGTTTGTTGATCGGTAACGCGCATCCCATTAATAATTTGTGGCTGTAATCCTTTTTTTTGCATTAATGCATTTAATTGCAAGGAGCCCCCATGTACCAGGATCACATCAATATTCATAATTTTCAGAGTGGCTACATCTTTTAAGAACTCATCGCTAAAATCAGAGTTATTCAGAGCCGCGCCGCCATATTTAATAATGACTTTGGCAAAACGGAACTGCCGGATATAATGATAAGATTCCTGGATATCTGATTCGGAAAAACCATGATTGATGAGTAAACGGTCGCGCTGTTCTTCCGTCAGACGCATAACCCTGCTCTAACTAAATAATCAGTGAATTTAATCTCCATTCAAATCTATTTCTTTTTTTTTTAAAAAAAAAATTTTTATACCTTATTAAGATACCTTTTTTGTCACACGTTACAAATTTTTTCTAATCCTTTTGGAGAGACTGATGATAAAACAATTTCGCATTACGATTAACATCGTTTGGAATGATACGAATTCTGACTTCTTTCTTCAAATTCACAATAGTCTCTCCATTTACAATTTAATCGGCCTGCCGAGACGGTCAGCCAAAAATGCGGCATCGATCAACTGCATCACTTTCATCGCGCTTTCGGAACTGACCGGAGGTTCTCTTTTTTCCCCGCATAGGTAGCGTGCCAGATCATCATAAAAAAGTTGGTCCCGATTCTTGGTTCGTACAAAGGATAACCGATGTTTATGGACGGCTTCACCTTGTCTATAAAAAAAGTCAAAGGCGTTCCAACCTTGCCGTCCATTATCACAAGAACGCAAAGCACCGCGCCTTCCGCTCACATACCATTGCGGGAGCGGTGCTGCGCAGTGATTGCTGAAATAGACATGCACGTGAACCCCGCTCTTGGTCTCCAATTGAATAAAATCGTGGTCATCGACCTTTTTAAAATTTCCTTCTTTAAATAATTGAGCGCTGACTTTTTGAATACCTTCCGGAAAAAGTTGTAAAATTTGTTCAAAAAAATGGGGGCCGAAATCAAGTAAGACTCCACCGGATTTACGGGTTACCCGCCATGGAGTAACGCCATAATTTCCCCAGCTCGGCCCATAAGATTTAAAATAATGCAGTTCAACATGAAAAATCCGCCCAAGTTTTTTTTCGCCAATGATCTTTTTCAAAAAAATGATCTCACCATCGTAATGCCGGTTGTGAAAAGTAAAAACATGCGATTTAAATTTCTTTGCAGTACGGTAAAGGAGTCGCGCTTCCCTAAAATTCAAAGTCAATGGTTTCTCAATCAGGACCGAGTATTTTTTCATGAGCAATGGCATGGCCTGAGAAACATGCCCTTCTGGAGGAGTACAAAGGATGATGAGAGCCGGCCGGTCTTCAAAAAATAATTTTTCACTCAAAAACTGCTGTATTGTCTTCCACCGCTTTGTGTTGGGTAACTGCGCTTGCCTTATTCGCCAGCGTTCATCGCTGCGGGTAATACATCCGCTAATTTCAAAATACGGGTGCTTGAGCAGAATCGGAAGGTGATGGCGTTCCGCTGATCTCCCCAGTCCAACGAGACAACATTTAATTTTTTTGAAAGTCAAAACGGCCTCCCCGGCTGAGTCCGGCGAGTGAATACCAGGCGCCGGCAGGAATTGGTTCGTGAATCATCTCCCTGTTTTTCCAGAACACTCCAAAAACATGCTGCGCCGGATTCGCTGAAAGGACACGCCAGTGAGTGTCTGTAAATTCTATCGCACACGTCTCATCACAGCCGAAACCGACTCCGGCGGTCTTTCTCATCATTTTTTGAAACGATTTTCTCCGTAATTTTTCTGAATTGTAATGTGGACAAAATGAAGCGTCAATCAACCCCAGCCCTCTGACACGGATCAGTGAGTTGTCCTGGGGATTATAGTATCGATGAGAATCACTATTTCCGAAACGGAACCAACAAATTCCACCGGCACTACGCCCGCAAAGAATCTTTCCGGAAATCCAAGCCTTTTTGAGGATAGAATCAAACCCAATCCGGCGCCAAAGGCGCATCATCATCAGCGTATTACCTCCACCGACATAAATCACATCTGTGGAGTGAAGTTTCTTCTTTATTTCCTCAACTGACAACTTGTCTCTGATTAAGTACAGAAAATCAACATCCGCTCCAAGATCCTCAAAATAGGGTTTAATAATCCGTTCACAGAATTTGATCCGGTCTCCGTTTGCTGTTGGGATATACAGCAATTGGGGATTTTCTTTTCGGCAAAGGGAAATGATCCCCTGATCAATAGAAAGGACCGTCCCCCGTTTAAAATCTCCGCCCCCGATCGCGATAATTCTGCGAAAATTAGGATCAGGCCCCAGGGCCATATAGTAAAGATAAGAAAATTTTTTGTTGGATTAAAAACGACAGACTACGCTTCATGAAAATAATCAAAAAGTTGTCCGATTTGAATTTCACTGGCGACTTTATTCTTGTATTCGGAATAGAGTTTTTTTCGGCCTTCTTCCAACTGCGGAGACTTGATCCCGTATTTAAAGGAAAGCGATGCCTCGATAAAGGCCGCTAGATGATCAAACATCTTGAGAATTTTTCCATCAAGGGGTTCGTAGGAGTCTTGATTGTACTGCGCGTTGATTTGCTCTGTTTCATCAACCTTTTTAATCTTTCCCTTCAGCTTTACCTTATTAGCGAACTCATCTTCTACAAAATAACGGATCTCCTCATGCCATGTTACCGGCAACAAGGGGAATACGCGTTCCGCCATTTGTAGTCTCTCATACTCCTTGATAATTCCCTGTAAACCTTCAATCGACCCTTTCACCGGAGATACAATATCCCGCGTCAACACCTCAGGTAAATCATGAAAGAGTCCCGCATAAAAATTATTATAGCGCCGGCGGGCACAGAAAGAGTTTCCGCAGGCCGTTAAATAAAAAAGGATGGCGACCGTCAGCATATGTCCTAATACAGATGTCTTCGGCAAGCGGGGCGACTGCGCCCAGCGCTGTTGAAATCTTAATTGACCGCATAAATCAATAAAACCATAGTGGGTTTTAGACCTAGAAATTTTCTGTACTCCGCGGAGGTCGGAATGTTCTTTAATTTGGCTTTCGATCTCTCGCTTGGTCTCTTCGATCCCATAAATAAAAGGAGAGGCATGATAAATAATTCTAAACTCCCATTGCGTAGCCAGATAATGCGCAGCTTTTAAGATTTTTTTTTCTGCAGCATGGCAATCCGGATCAAAAAAATAATCTCGAAACCTTTTTTTAAAATCCCCCCCAATACTATCTAAATCCTTTTCCAACAGCCGCAGAACCCACTGATTCAATTCCTTTCTTTTTTTATCCATCATATGATGAAAAACGGTCGGCTTAATATCTGTCAGAATGACACGATGTAGAAATTCAGCAATCCCTCCTTCAATTAAACCGAACCAATCAATTTTCTTTACTCCCTCTTGCTCCTCAAATTTGGCCAAAAAATAGGCAATGATCATTTTGTGGGACTGCTTATCCAATTCTGTCAATTCCACCGGACGCACATAGTCATTCCAGCGCTGAATACTCGCCGCCTCAAAGAGTCTTTCAATAATCCCTTTCGAAATCATAATTTATCAAAAGATATAAAAAAATTTTAAGTCTTGTCATTATATTTTTATAGTTATCATGAATAAAAAAAATTTCGCTCTTTCAGGATGTGATATTATGTTGAAAAACGGCCGCTGAAAGAGTATTTTAAAGAAAAGAAGGAGTTCTATGGAAGAGCTACAAACCTTTCACGAAACGGACATCATCCTCGTCTGCGGGCTTTACGGGGCAGGAAAATCCCAATTCTCCAAAAAATTTTTCGTAGAGACTGGACGGCTGCGGGTCAACCGCAACGAAATCCGTAAAATGTTGTATGAGATGATCCATTTCGGCAAACCCTGGTCTGCTCAAAGCTACAGCGAAGTGGATGAAAATCTGGTTAAACATACCGAACGAAAAATTATTGAACAGCTCCTCTTTGATAACCGCAAAATACTCATTGACAACACCAGCGTTACCCGCAAATCCCGCGCACAATACATTTCGTTGGCCCATCAATCGATGGATACCATCGGCGTGATTTTTTTAAATACGCCGCTCGGAAAATGTCTGGAGCGGAACAAACAAAATCCCCAGGGAGTGCCACCCACAGTGATCACCAATCAATCCCAGCAATTAGAACTTCCCGAAGATACGGAAGGGTTTGAAGAGGTATTAATTTTGGATGATTTTTAAAAGGGTTTATATAAGTTTTGAATTCCTCTGAAGTTTATCCGATCCTACCCTGAATCTTAATCTGGCACAAGGATGTATCTCGCATTCATACTCATCACCGAGGAAAATTTCCGCGCTACAGTCAAACCCCATTGAAAATCTCGTGCACCATTCAAAACACTTGCTTAAATCACTAAACATTAAATTTAAAAAATACGATATCTTTCTCTTTCAGCACATATTCCTTTCCTTCCGACCGTAACCTCCCTGCCGCCCGTACACTTGCCTCAGAACCATATTGCTGAAGCTCTTCAATAGAATAGATATCTGCACGGATAAATCCCTTTTCAAAGTCTGTATGGATGACCCCTGCGGCCTGCGGGGCCATGGTCCCTCTTGCAATGGTCCAGGCACGGTTCTCATCGGGACCCGCAGTGTAAAAAGTCTGTAATCCCAATAAGTGGTAGGCCCTCCGGATCAAACGGTAAAGACCGGGTTCTTTTAAATTCAGACTTTCTAAAAATTCCTTCTGTTCCGCAAGAGCCAGCTCTGCGATTTCCGCTTCAGTTAAACCGCAAATCTTAATGATCTCCGCCTCCTGCTGTCGCGCAAATTGTTCCAATTTTTTGTAATAGTCATTATCTTCGAGGATGCCCTCCTCATCCACGTTTGCAATATAGAGAACGGGCTTTATCGTTAGCAGAAATAATTCTTTAAGAGCCTCTTTTTCCTCCGGAACTTTAATCTCCTGTCGGATGGAACGACCCGCTTCCAAACCCGTTTTGACCCTGGCTAAGATCCCCGCTTTCTTAAGCGCTTCTTTGTCTCCGCCGCGCGCGTCCTTTTCATACCGATGAAGAGCCTTTTCCACCGTTTCCATATCCGCCAGCATCAATTCGGTCTCCACAATCTGTATATCCCGCAAAGGATCGACCTTCCCTTCCACATGAATAATCTCCGCATCGTCGAAACAACGGACCACATGCAGAACGGCATCCACTTGCTTAATATGACCCAAAAACTTATTTCCCAGTCCCTCTCCCTTGGAAGCCCCCTTCACCAAACCGGCGATGTCCACAATTTCAAGCACCGCCGGAACGACCTTCTCCGCAGGGCATAGTTGTTGGATAATTTCCAGATTTGAGTCGGGAATGGGTACAATTGCTGTATTGGGTTCAATCGTACAGAAGGGGTAGTTCGCGGCCTCTACTTTAGCAGAAGCAAGTGCATTAAAAATGGTAGACTTCCCAACATTGGGCAATCCGACGATTCCAGCAGCAATTCCCATATCAACAATAAATTTTTTTCCTAATCATCCCACCTGCGGGATGTGGATGGGTTATTATTCTAAAAAATAATCTTTTTCAGATTGAGAGGGCACCCGGCATTGTGCCTTTTTACCGAAAAGATTATAACGATAGAGAGCGATCAGGTTATAGACAAAATCCCTTAAAAAAGTAGGGACTATAAAAAAAAGAGCAAAACTTCTCCACCTTCCGCCGATCTCCCACAGAACCTTTAATACAGCCGTGGAACGGAAATACAACCCTCTTTCGCTTTGATAAACAAAAGTTTCTGGTCTCCGCAATAATTTTGAAGGCAGTTTTTTTTGAGCGGTTCTTCCCTGTAACGGAGCAAATCGGAATTTATGATCGCGGTCATACCTCAGAAGGAAATCGACAATCCCGTTACACAGACCGCAGATCCCATCAAAATAAATAATCGGCTTAAATTCCCCGCCCTGAGCAGAGCCCTGTATCGGAGATGATTGATTCAGGGATTGACTCATCATGGATATTCTTTTCTAAGTTGTCCAGTCAGAACGCCGTTCGGAAAATTTTCTGTCATCTGCCCAAGAACCCAGCGCACCGAATCTGTCCGACCCTGCTGCAGATAACAACGGGACAATCCGTAGAGAACCTCTTCACGGTGTTCCCCGTTTGCAAAAAGGCTTAAATAATTTTTATACCAGAAAGCCGCCTGGGAATAATCTTTGAGTTCTTCAAGATAAAGTTTAGCTAATCGAATAACGGATTCGGGATGGTTGGCCCCTGCAGGAGGCTCCTTTAAAAATCGCTCTAACCATTCAGTCGCAGCCCGGTATTGCTTACCCAAATGATACGCCTCTCCGATGTGTAAGTGGACTTCCTCCTCCCATTGTCCATTTGGATATTTTTCCAGGTAGATTTTCCATATGCCGATCGCTTGGGTATAATGTTTTAAATTTTCGAAATAAATCAGGCCTAAAAAGTAATAAGCGTTTTCAACAAGGGGATGCTGAGGATATCGAGCCACAAAAGATTGAAACTGGTTGAGGGACTCTTGAAATCTTTTTCGCTCTAATAATAGAATTGCATTTTGATAAGCCCGGTCCGCAGTCTTCACATCCCAGGGTTTACGTAAAGAAAAAAAAGCCCGCAGTGAATCGACCTCCTTTTCTTTCTCTACCTCCGTAATTTTTAATTCCGTCTCCAATGCCTTTTGCATTGTAACATCAAATTCCTGAAAAACAATCCATTCCTGTGACGAGGCGCGAAAAGACCGGTGTTGGCCCTGTTCTAAAATCATCTTAAATCTTACCGGAACGGGCAGTTTTTTGTCAGATGGCAGAGCTAAACGAACCTCTCCTTCAGCCACTAATATACTGAGACGGGAATCCTGTGCAGCCTCCTTTTCCAAATCAACTAAAAACTTTGCCCCTCTTGCCTCGCAAATCCCCTGCGGGGTAATAACCTGGCACCGTAATACGGGTGTTTCCACTGAATTGATAAATACTTTTCCGCGCATCAGGTATAGCCCCACTTGACCACTTGCCGAAACCTCGATTTTAAAACGGGTTTTGTCCTGGGCTAAAATATAGAAATAAGGGGTCATCTGGATTCCCATAGCCCCCTCTTCTTCAATTACAAATATTTCACCGCTGAGGACCATTCGCTGAGGCCCGATTCTACGGAAAAGATCTCCAGAAAATTTTTGTGAGTAAACTTTGCCTTCCAGATAAACAATCTTGCCAATCAATTCCCCGTTCTGAGGTTTAACCGGGAGAACTTTACGATAAACGATCTTTTCTTGCATTACATTTTTTTTTGTAAAAACAAAAATGGTTCCGCCGGCCGCAATCCCCATAATCATCAGGAGCACAATCAGAAGAGGCCTCTTGGAATTAATTTTTTTTGCTGATTCCAGAACAATATTTTCCATATTTCTTTTAATATATCTCGAAGGGAAGTCGCTGTCAATTATTAATAGTTTGCCCCGTCTTTGTTTAATCACGAATTTGCGCAAGAAGAATCTTAATTTGAAATTCCAAGTCCCGGACACTTTGACTGGTACGCCGGTAAGGCGGAAGCTTCTGTAAAGCGGTCAGGGCATCTTGATAACTCTTTTCTGCCTCTCTCAGACGGCCTGCTTGCATTAATATATCACCCCTTTTTTTTAACCACTTTTCCTTGCGAGTGGCGGACTCCAAAATGACTTGGAGTCGCCTTAAAGCACCTTCAAAATTTCTTTGGTCCAATTCATAATCAATCAGCTGGATTTGCAGGGTAATGACCGGTCCCATCTGTTTGAGTCCTTCTTCTAGAACGGCAATCGCTTCAGCAAAATAAGGAGAACCCAAAGCGATCAGCATTCTTGCCCGCTCCAGGTAATATTCCGGAAACCCCGTAGGCTGTAAAGCGACGGCCCGTCCGTAATCAGCCTCGGCCGCAACATAGAGCCCGAGCTTACCCTCGACCAGTGCCTTTAAAGCCAGCGCCGCAGCCGCTTGTCCTTGCTTTTTTTCTAAGAAAGTATTGAAAAAATATCTTGCTTCCCACAAAGAATCAAGATCCAGCAGGACTCTTCCTCGAGCTAAGTCAATCTCGGCCATCCCTGGATTCAAATCCCGGGCAACCGCAAGGTCATCAAATGCCTGACCAAAATTCCTGCATAAACGGAACAATTCAGCTCGTTGCATATATAATTCGGTACTATCCGGATACTGTTTAATCAGCGAAGAAAGAGTATAAATCTGTCTTGTCAAATCATCATGTCCCAGACCGATCCGTCCTGCCAAAAATAAGCAGAAAAGCATTAATTTTATTTTCTTCATATTTATAGATCTTCTGGAATTTCTTCCTAATCAATGGTAAAAAATAATTAATTTTTTTGGAAAATCCAAAGTTCATCATATTAATTTTAGTCTTTTTAACGGAAATTAACGGAAACCGCTTAATATTGTAGCTAGTAATAACACAACGATACTAAACTAATTTTATATATATTGTAACCTATTATAACAAATTGAGATACAATGAAACAAAATTATAAAAGACGGCTTAAAATTTGCTTTTAAACTAATACATCCTTGTTAAATAATTTGATTAATAGAGCAATATATTATATTTAAGGATGTATCACTCTATGCTATTCATATACCTGATCTTACTAAATATTTCCACTGAAAGAGCAGAGGGAGCACAAATTACCCGTGGCCCCTACTCCAGGTCGGAACTCCAACCAGCCTTATTCTACGTTGGCGAACCGATTTTGCAACAGACAGTAAGATTTGGTATGGAACTTCACTCGCGTCACTTTCATCAACAAAGTCCGACCCACAGTCAACAACCGAACACATTGTTACCATTACCGGTCTCTCGCCATCAACGCGTTATTATTATGCCATCGGGTCAAGTACTGGGCAATTAGCAGGAAATGATGCCCAGCACTTTTTTTATACATCCCCTCCGCCATCCACCCGTAAAAAAACACGGATTTGGGTGATCGGCGACTCAGGAACACGGGATGATTCCGCTCGTGCAGTGCGCAATGCCTACTATAACCTGACCGGTAGTGTTTATACAGATGTTTGGCTCATGCTTGGAGACAACGCCTATGGCACGGGTGGTCCCCCGCCCCTCATGGATGGAGCGGATGACACTTATCAGCTTGCGGTTTTTCAAAATATGTACGAAACCCTCTTACAACAAACGGTGCTCTGGCCCACCCGCGGAAATCATGAATTGATATACACAGATACTGCGGACTATTATGATATTTTTTCAATGCCAGTGAATGGAGAGGCGGGCGGAACTCCGAGCGGAACCCAAGCCTACTATTCGTTTGACTTTGGTAATATCCATTTTATTTGTTTGGAATCAGAATCCTATTCAAGTAATAACACCATGTACACCTGGTTACAGGCTGATCTCGACAATACGACTCAGGACTGGATCATTGCCTATTGGCATCATCCGCCTTACTCTAAGGGAGGTCATAATTCTGATGCTGAATACAATTTAATTCAAATGCGGGAACGAGCGCTCCCCATTTTGGAGACAGCGGGGGTTGACCTCGTGCTGAGCGGGCACAGCCATTCAATAGAGCGCTCATTTCTAATCAATGGCCATTACGGTTATTCGGGTTCCTTTAATACTACAATGACAATGGACGGAGGGAACGGACAAATCGGTGGAAACGGAGCCTATCATAAAAGCACGGATGGAAAAGGTGCCGTCTATGTCGTAGCCGGCAGTTCCGGCAAGGCAAACGGCGGGTCCCGTCAGCTCAATGAACCCTGGGATTTTTTTAATCATCCTGTCATGCTATACGAACAAATGGAGCTCGGCTCAGTCGTGATAGACATTAGCGAAGACACCCTGAGTTACCGCTTTCTGCGCAAGGACGGGTCCACCCCGGATTTTTTTATCCTGATAAAACCAATCACCCCGCTTGATTCGGTTGCTCCCCTTTCCCCGGCTAACTTACAGATAGCCTCAGCCACAGACCATACCATTTCATTAATCTGGGATGCCCCGAATCCGGCTTCTGATGGAGATGGTGCCTCCTCCTATGAAGTTTTCCGTTCCCCCTTAGTCGATCCAGTTTATCAGGGGACTGTCTTGGCGTTTACAGACTCCGGCCTCTTGGCTAACACCACTTATCAATACCAGGTCTATGCTTTAGATGATGCCAAGAATAAGAGCCTGAGCCCCGCAAGCGGCACTTTCTCAACAAAACCGGATACTATTTCTCCGCAGATCCTTTCGGCTTCGGCGCTGTCGGAAAGTTTAGTTGAAATTAAATTCAACGAACCACTACAGGCCTCCTCCGTAACGCAGGTGAGCCATTACCAGTTGAATCCTCAGGAATTAATCCAGCAGGTCTCGCTCCAGGCGGATCAAATCAGCGTAATCTTGACGCTGAGTACTCCATTAGAAGAGAAACTTTCTTATAATCTAACGGTTTCCAATATTGAAGATCTATCCGGCAATATGATGACTCTTGACTCACTGACTTTGATCTATGAAGGGAAAATCGTCATTACAGGATTAAGCCCTGTCGATTATCAGATTGATACATTCAGTACCGCCGGAGATAAACACTACATCGATCGGACTTACTTCCTAACTCAGTTACCACCCGCCGTAGCAGGCGTCCAGCTGATTTTAACTAAAAATAATGATAAAGGAATCACCAGTGAGAACCACCTTTCATTTTCAATAAATCTCGCTGCCGAAATCTGGATTGGCTACGACAATTCAATATCCTCTCTTCCTAACTGGCTTACGCAGGGTTGGGAAAATACCTCGCTGAATGTCTTGGCCGATCACTCTCCCGCTGCATCACCCACTTATAATCTTTATAAAAAATCTTTTAATGCAGGTCAGATCGTGCTGGGCGGGAATGCCGCGCAGGGGGCCGGTAGTGAAGCCTCGACTGCTAATCATTATATTGTTTTTATTAAAAGGGGAAGCGGGATCGTTCCTCTAACCAGGCATGAATTTTCTCTCAAGACAGAATTATTACAAACATCTCCAAATCCTTTCCGTACCAGTTTAAAAATCGTTCTTCCCGAAATTTCAAACAATACGAATGTCTCAATCCAGATTATGGATATTCGCGGTCATCTCGTCAATCAGTTCTTGGGTAATGGACATCTTTTAAAGAAAAACTACTTTACATGGAATGGCCTGAATGAGCGGAATCAACCGCTGGCCGCCGGGCTTTATTTTGTGGTTTTGAAAGAAGGAAAAATAATTAAAAAGATAAAACCAGCCTTAATGCTAAAATGAGAGGAAGTCTACAATGCTAAAATACCAGATTGCCTTTTTACTGCTTATTCTATCCTTACCGTTTTCGCTCTATGCCTTGCCATCCGTCCCCCTTCCCTCGGGTGGTACTTATAATGTTAATTTTGAATTTACGATCTCCGCCAATTATGCTCCGGTCAATTTAGATGATGATAGTTTACTCGACTGGGTGGCCGTTTCTGCGGCCTCGGGAAATAAATTTGGCATGGTTGCGCTAGAAGCCCGCAGTTATAACGGAACATTGCTCTGGCAATTCAACACCGGGATAGACTTGACCAACAGTATGGACGCCGATGGCGAGCATGAGGCCACCACGGCCTGGGATTTTGATGAAACGGACCCCTGGGATGAAGTCGTTGTAGCGGGCTTTAAAAATGGACTGCGAACGGTCTTTATGATTGACGGCAAAACCGGTATTGTACAAAAAGAGGTCGCCTATCCCGAAGGATACAGCGGTGATCCGAACAATCAGCAGCGCCACCACGCCTGTATTGCCTATTTCAATAATAAACCCCATGCTATTATTTGCCAGGGGGTATACAACGGGGGCAAAGTGGTCGCCTATGACGGTAATCTAAATCTCGTGTGGACTTATAATCATCCTTATAGCTGGATCGGCAGCAGTGCCCACGAAATCGGCCGCTACGATATTGATGGAGACGGAAACGACGAGATCCTCTTTGGAGCCACCATCTTGAATTCTGATGGAACGGCTCTCTTTTCTCTGAGCCAGAAATACAATG
>Ga0247727_10010867_pt1 | contig 16028 bp, 18 predicted proteins | sample WisWelCaveWW1625_FD_202498 | JGI IMG/M metagenome (GOLD analysis project Ga0247727, IMG submission 202498) | Biofilm microbial communities from Wishing Well Cave, Virginia, United States - WW16-25 | ecosystem: Environmental > Aquatic > Deep subsurface > Groundwater > Cave microbial mat | place...
TGGCGCTGGTGGGCATTCTCTACGGCGCGATTGTCGCGCTGATCCAGCCGGACTTCCGGCGCCTGCTGGCCTTCAGCAGCATCAGCCACCTGGGATTCGTCGTGTTGGGAATTTTTTCGCTGAACTTCCAGGGCCTGCAGGGCAGCCTGCTGACCATGATCAACCTGGGCTTCAGCACGGCCGGCCTCTTTTTTATCGCCGGGTTCCTGTACATCCGTCGGCACAGCACCGATCTCTCGGCCTTCGGAGGCGCCGCGAAGCAGGTCCCGCTGCTGGCGACATTCCTGCTGATCATCGGGCTGGCTTCGATCGGATTGCCCGGCACCAACGGCTTCGTCGGCGAGTTTCTCATCCTCTTGGGCGCGTTCCAGGCCTACTGGCTCTTCGGCGTGTTTGCGGTCACGGGCGTGATCTTCGGCGCAGCCTATTTTCTCTGGTACTACGAGCGGGCGATGTTCGGGCCGCTGTCGTCGAATTTCCCTCGCACGATCGCGGACCTCAACGCGCGCGAGATGATTATCGCCGTGTCCCTGTCCGTCATGATCTTCTGGATCGGGCTGTATCCTTCGCCATTTCTAAGGATGATGAACGGGTCCATTCAGGCGTTGGAAAGCCGCTTGGATCGCGGAGTGGTGGCAAAGACTCCCGCGCCGCCGACAGTCAGTCGGGCTGCCGCCGAGGTGAGCAGGAAGAACGCAGGGCGGAAGATTTAAGATTATGGACTACATTCTCCTTATTATCTTATTCGCGCCGTTTCTCGGAGCCATCGGGCTGATCTTTATCCCGAACCGGCAGGCGCTCCAAGTCCGGCTGGTGGCAGCCCTGTCGGCCGGCATCTGCTTCGTGGCCTCCTGGATCATGTTCTTCGCCTTCGATCCGGCCAAGGGCGGCTATCAGTTCGTCCAGCGTTACGAGTGGTCCAAGGAGCTGGGCATCGCCTTTTATCTGGGCGTGGACGGCATCGGTGTGCCGCTGGTGCTGGCGTCGGCGATTCTACTCTTTGCCGGCATTTTCATTTCCTGGCACATCAAGGATCGCACCAAGGAATTCTATATCTTCCTGCTGATCCTGGCGGCCGCCACGATCGGCGTGTTCATGTCGCTGGATCTGTTCTTTCTGTATTTTTTCTACGAAATGTCCGTGATCCCGATGTACCTGCTGCTCGGCGTGTGGGGGAGCCACACCAAGGGCTATCTTGCCATGACCGATCCGGAAGGACTGAAGGAGCGCGACTCGGTCGGGTTCATCTTCAACTTCGCTTCGAACAGCAAGGAATACGCGGCGATGAAGCTGACGCTCTTTCTCTCGGCGGGGGCGGTCGTCGCGTTGATGGGGATTTTATTGATCTATAAGCTGTCCGGCCTCAACACCTTCGATATCGTGGCGCTCAAGCAGCACACGCACTTCGAAGGCCCCGTCGGCACGCTGATCTGGTTGCTGATTTTCTTCGGGTTTGCGTCCATTGCGCCGATCTGGCCGCTGCATTCCTGGTCGCCGGTCGGACACGCGGCGGCGCCGGCGGCCACCAGCATGCTGCACGCGGGCGTGTTGATGAAGCTCGGCCACTTCTCGATCATCCGCATTTGTTACGAGATCATGCCGGACCTCACGCGGCAGTTGATGCCGATTGCGGCGGTCCTGTGTATCTTCAGCATCCTCTACGGCGGGTTGGTGGCCTTCTACGCGAAGGACACCAAGTACGTCATCGGCTACAGCAGCTCGAGCCACATGGGCTACGTGTTTCTGGGCATGGCGGCGCTGGATTACATCAGTTTGAGCGGCGCGATCATCTATATGTTCGCACACGCGTTGGCAACGGGGATGCTCTTCGCCATGGCCGGCTGGGTCTACGACCAGACCCACACGCGGGACATTCCGTCTCTCGGAGGGCTGGTCAACCGCATGCCGTTCGTGGCGGGGTGTTTTGTCGTGGCCTGCATGGCCTCGATCGGCATGCCGGGCACCGTCAATTTCATCGCCGAAGTCATGATCCTCGTCGGCAGCTGGCACAAGTATCCCTTCCAGGTGCTCGTGGCGGTGGTCGGCATCGTGCTGACGACGGGCTATCTCTTCCGGATGATGCGGGGGCTGTTCTACGGCCCGATGGACGAGCACTATGCCCATGCCCACGACGCGGTCTCGATGGTGGACCGGTTTCCGCTGCTGCTCATGATCGCCTGCAGCATCGGGTTCTTCTTCTTCCCGTTCCATTTTTATGACGTGGTGCGCGCTGGAGTAGACCCGCTGATTGCCCGCATCACCGAAGTCATGCCGATTGCCTCGCACACGGGTGGGATCGCGCCGACCAGAGGGCTGCTGCCGTGACGTTCACGTTGACCATGACTCCCGCCGATCTGCTGCTGATGCTGCCGGAGTTGTTCCTGACGCTGTGGCTCTGCGTCATTTTGATAATCGATTTCTCCCTGCCACGGTTCCCGAAACGCAATCTGGCCTATCTCAGCGTGCTCGGGCTGGCGGTGGTGCTGGCCAATCTCATCTGGTTCGACCGGACCGGCATGACGGGCACCCTGTTCAATCAGATGTTCGTCCTGGACCGGATGGCGATTTTCTTCAAGATCTTCATCGTCGTCGCCACGATCCTGGTCATCCTGGCCTCGATCGACTACGTCAAGCGGTTCAAATTTTTCAAAGGTGAATATTACTTCCTCGTGCTGATGTCGGCCCTCGGCATGATGTTCATGGCCTCGGCCAACGACCTGCTGTCCATCTTCATCACGCTGGAGTTCTCGACCTTCGGTTTCTACGTCCTGGTCGCCTATCTGCGCGAAGATCCGGCGTCTAACGAGGCGGGACTCAAGTTCTTCATCCTAGGCGTGTTTGCGGCGGGGCTGCTGGCCTACGGCATCAGCCTGGTCTACGGCGAGACGGGGAAGATCGTGCTCTCGGACATCGCCTCCGCGCCGGCGACGCCGGGACTCATCATCGGCTACCTGCTGATCTTCGCGGCGCTCGGCTTCAAGATCGGCGCGGCGCCCTTTCACTCGTGGATTCCCGACACTTATCACGGCGCGCCCACGCCGGTGACGGCGTTCCTCTCCATCGCGCCCAAGGGGGCGGCCTTCGCCATCCTCTTAAGACTGTTCTTCATCTCGCTCGCGGCCTTCAAGCCGGCCTGGGTGCTGTTGCTGGTCCTGGCGTCGATCCTCTCAATGACCTACGGGAATATCGTCGCGATTGCCCAAAAGAACATCAAGCGGCTGCTGGCCTATTCGGGCATCGCGCAAATCGGCAACGTCCTGATCGGCCTCGCCGCCGGCACCAAAATGGGAAGCGATGCGATGCTGTTCTACCTGTTGACGTACCTCTTCGCGAACCTCGGCGCCTTCGCCATCGTCATCGCGGTGGGCAATCTGATTAATAGCGATGAAATCGAAGATTATAATGGTCTGAACCGCCGCTCGCCGTTCCTCGCGTTTGCGATGCTGGTCTTTCTGCTGTCGCTCGCCGGGGTCCCGCCGCTCGCGGGCTTCATCGGCAAGCTCTATATCTTCGTCGCCGCGATCAAGGAAGGGCTCTACATGCTGATCATTGTGGGGCTCGTCAACGTCGTGATCTCGATCTACTACTACCTCGTCGTCGTGAAGAAGATGTACATCAACGAGCCGGTGGACAATTCTCCGTTGACGGTCTCGGCGCCGATGCAGACTGTAATTTACGCCAGTCTGGCCGGCACGTTGATCCTTGGCATCTATCCGCAGCCGGTCATTGACTGGGTGGTTTCCGCAACCATGATGTTCTCGGAAATAGTTGCTCCAACGGCGGCGATGGTGCCTCCCGTGTTGCCTTTCGGCGGGTAATTCCAGTCTTCCTCCTGTTTTTCCAGCTACTTAGAAGGCTAGTGCAATCCCATTTTTCCCCTCTGTTCGGAACCCTCCTATCAAGGTAAAATCCCCCAGGTTCCAGACGTCCATTTGAAAGGAGGTGTCTCATGGCGGAGTCGATCAAAGTCGCGCAGTATTTCAAGATAGAGGTGCCGGATAAGGCGGGTGAAGCGGTGAAGATGCTGGATGCGGTCAAGGGGGCGGGCGTAAATCTGCTCGCGTTCTCAGGCTTTCCGCGTGGCCGCAAGGCGCAACTGGACTTCGTGCCGGAGGATCCTGCGCGGTTCAAGGAAGTGGCGAAGTACAACAAGTGGAAGGTGCAGGGGCCGAAGTCCTGCTTTGTCGTAAAGGGCGACGACCGGGTCGGAGCCGTGGCCGATGTCTTGGGGCGTTTGGTGGATGCGAAGATCAACGTCACGGCGGCGGAGGCGATCAGCGCCGGCATGGGCCGGTTTGCCGTGCTGATTTTCGTGAAGCCGGGCGCGGTCAAGAAAGCGACGGCGGCATTGGGCGCATCGTAAAGCAGTGATCAGTTATCCGTGATCCGTGATCAGTGCGGGGAAATCATGAGCAGAATAATGATCGCACTCGCGGCGTTTGTGTGCATGATGGTTTTGGGGGTGTCCGAGGCGTGGGCCGGGCAGAACTCTTCGCTGGTCGGCACGTGGAGCGGAGACTTTGCCGGCGAGCCGTTTCAACTGATCCTGAATGCCGACGGGACCGGCCAGATGGACGGGCCGATTCAATGGCAGGTGCAGGGGAGCAAGCTCATCATTGCCGAGGATGATGGCTCGACAGAATACAAGTTCGTACTCAAAGGATCGAAGCTGACCGTATCGGGAGGCGATCTGGAAGCGCCATTGACGCTCACTCGTGCCGGAGGCTCCGGCAAGGCAACGGCTCCTCCCGTGCAAGCGCCGACTGGAAAAGCCTCAAGTTCGACGGCGCAGCGGTTCCTCACCGGCCACTACTGGGCATTCAGCGGCCATTCCACCGGCTCCGGGTCCTATTCGCGTGAACAGCGCGCCGTGCTGTGCAGCAACGGCACCTTTTACATGGGCAGCGAGACGGGCAGCTCCGGCACGTCCGGCACGGCGGGCGCCTCGCATGGCGATAGCGGCCGCTGGACCGCGCAGGGGAACGAGATGCGCGGCACGCTGGCATTGAACTTTTCAGACGGTCGGCGGGAGCAGATTCCGTACGAGACTTCCACGAATCCTAAGGACCGGAGCGGGTACGGCCCCGCGGTAATTTTCGACGGGGCCAATTACCAGCGCACGGGCGACGGGAACTGCCGCTAAAAAGATTTTTCCATGCGCATTGTCGTAGCCGGCGGAACAGGATTCATCGGTCGGTCGCTCTGTCAGCGCCTGGCCAATGCCGGCCATACGGTCACGGTGCTGACGCGCGATCCGGAGAAAGCCAAGGCCAGGCTCTATCACGCCGTAAAGCTTGTCCCCTGGCAGGGCTTTCGCGGACCGACGGAAGAGTTGTCGAAGGCGCTGGGTGAGTGCGATGTGGTCATCAATCTTGCCGGCTCGCCGGTCGCCGACGGCCGCTGGACGCCGCAGACGAAAGACCTGCTCCGCAAGAGCCGCGAGGGCACCACCACCGCCATTGTCACGACGCTGGCCAAGCTCAAGACCCGCCCCGTGCTGCTGATGAACGCCTCGGCAATCGGCTACTATGGTTCGCATGGCGATGAAGAGCTGACTGAAGAAACTCCCTCCGGCGATGGCTTTCTCGCCAGCCTCTGTCGCGAATGGGAAGGCGCGGCCCGTGCCGCCGAACGGCTGGGTGTGCGCGTGGTCATGCCGCGCATCGGCGTGGTGCTGGGGAAAGACGGGGGCGCGCTGACGAAGATGCTGCCGATCTATCGGCTTGGACTCGGCGGCCCACTGGGGCATGGCAAACAATGGATGTCCTGGATTCATCTCGACGATCTGGTCGAGCTGTTGATGTTTCTGATGGACAACGCGGCCGGCGGGCCGGTCAACGCCACGGCGCCGCATCCCGTCACCAATGCGGAATTCTCAAAAACTCTGGGCCAGACCCTCGGCAAGCCGGCGTTTCTTCGCACGCCAGGTTTTGCGATGAAACTGGTGTTCGGTGAGATGGCCGAGGAACTTTTGCTGACCGGCCAGCGCGTGCTTCCCCGCCAGGCTCAATCGTTGGGCTTTCATTTCCGTTTTCCTTTCATCGCGGGAGCCTTAAATGACCTTCTTCGATAGGATGCTGAAACAGGCCTCCAACTTTGTTCTCGGTCACTCGTCTCCCTGCGACGTACCAAAAAACGTACGTCTCGGTTTCCGAGTTCCCTGCGGCCGCGCTCGGGATGGGGTGCGTTCTGACGCACCCGGGGTGGGCGGGTGAGAAAATGACCTGTTTGAGCATCCTTGGAAGACAATGATGATTCACCGGATACTGTCTTGGATTATCTTTGTGGTGGCATTCACGCTTAGCGCGTGCCTGCGTCCCTCATATACTTCTGCGCAGGAAGTCACGTGGGACCGGCTGGCCGATGGACTCGAGGTGACCGTCTGGACGCCGGGCGAAGCCTGCGCCCAAGTGCCACCGCTCTATATCGTGAGGATCGATCCCGAGCGATTCCGTTTTTCGATCCATCACTACCGTGCCGAAGGGCTGGACTTGCCGCTGACGCTCGGCGACTGGCATCAACGGACCAAGGCGCTGGCGCTGTTCAATGCCGGCCTCTTTCTGGACGACTTTTCCTATCTGGGGCTGCTCTATAAAGACGGCAAATCGCTCGGCGGCAAACGGCATGGGCTGTGGCAGGGGCTGTTTGTTGCAGAACCGTTGGCACCCAATGTCAAGAAGGCGCGCGTGCTCGATCTGCGCGTTGATTCGTTCGACGACACGCGGCCGGCTTATCACGAGGCGGCGCAGTCGCTCATGCTGATTGACCGGAGCGGCACGCCGCGCGTCCGCCGGTCAGGCAAGGCGGCTCAGCAGACCGTGGTCGGGGAGGATCGTGAGGGCCATCTGCTTGTCGTCATGTCGAAAGGGGAAGTTCCGCTCTGGGAACTGGCTGTCTGCTTGCGGGACGGGCTCCGAGACATTTCTCACGCAATGGCGATGGACGGCGGAGCCTCGTCGGATGTGCTGATCGGCTCGGAAATCTCAGGCGCGCGCACGAATGCGGCCTGGCAGCCGCTCGTGGACGGCAAGGGGCTGAGTCACATCCCGCTGCCAACCGTGATTGGGGTGTTTCCGAGAAGGTAACACGAAGTGCTGAGTGCTCAGTGCTGAGTCCTGAGTAAACGAATTCTGTTCCGAGGCCTCAGCACTAAAGCCTAGCGGCCAGCCGGTTGGATTTCGTACCCGGCGGCCATCCACGCATTCATGCTGCCGCTGACGTTATAGACGTGCTTGTAGCCGAGGTCGGCCAGGGTTTCTGCAGCAATGTTGCTGCGATGGCCGGATTGACAGTAGACCACGATGTGATCGGTCGGCTGGGCGCCGATCTCGCGATGGCGGATCTTCATCTGCGTGAATTCGATGTTGCGGTCCGTACCGGGGATGACGCCGCCGGCATGTTCCTGGGGTGAGCGGACGTCGATCAGGAAGAAGCCTTTGCTCAGATGATCCGGCGCCTTTTCGAGCGTGGCTTTCAACTTTTGCACGGAGAGGACATACGAATGATACGCCGAGACAGTCTGGCTGCCGCAGACGATCAGAGCGATGCCGAGCGCGAGGCTTGCGAGGAGTCGTGTGGTCGTCATGGCCGCGTCTCCAGTGGTTCGCGTAAGGACGGTTACTATTATGATACGGGCGGCCTGAACGGCTGGTCAAGGGTGGGGGTTCTGCTCGTAGTCCTGCTGGCCGGCTGTTCCGAGGGCGTGAAATTCGTTCAGGAAACGGACGCCGGCGGGGTCGTCGTCTACCCGTATAAAGGCGATAATTCGCTTGTCTCGACGTTCCGTGGCGAGGCGCTGGATCTGATGCAGAAGAAGTGCCCGAAGGGCTACAACGTGTTGAAAGAGGGGCAGACGACGGGGTTACGGAGAATTCACGACAACGTCGGCGGCTCCGAGGCGATTGAACTCAAACGCTGGGCGATTAAATTTCAATGCAAATAGGTGGCCGGGACTCGAGGCGCGAGGCACGGGACTATGAGGACTTTGCATTTTGTAAATCCTTGATCGTCAGCAGGCTGATCAACGTCACACCCAGGTCCTCCACCTTCTTGCGTCCGTCCTGTTCCTGACGATCCACAATGACCAGTGCGTGAGTGACGTTCAGCCCCGCGTCACGCGCCGCCTGTACGGCTTTGATGACCGATCCTCCACTGGTGAGCACATCGTCCACGACCACGGCCCGGTCGCCGGTTTGAGCCGCGCCTTCAATCAATTTTCCCGTGCCATGATCCTTGGCCTGTTTGCGGACGACGAAGGTCCGCCAGCCCTTCTTGTTTCGATGGGCCTGATCCGAAATGGCCGTTGAGATCGAGATGGCGCCGAGTTCCAGCCCGCCGATGCAGTCCACCGGCAGGTCTTTCATGGCCTCGAAGGCCAGTTGGGCGACCAGCGCGCGGGGACCCGGATGGGCCATCAGGACCCGGCAGTCCACATAGAAGGGGCTGGTGGCGCCGGAGGCCAGTTTAAAACCCTTGTGCTTAAATGACTGGGTGGTGATAAACGCGTTGGCGAGATCGGTTTTAGCCGGCATGGGAGGGCAGTATAAATGGGGTGAGGGGTTCAAGTCACCCCTGTTTTGATCCATTCTTCCCTTGACCGTCCCTGTCAACCGCAGTAGCGTAGGCGCGTGCTGCCCGATATAGGCGAACCGTCATCGAAACGAAAGGAGATCCCCATGTTCACCAGAGCATTACTCATCGGTCTGATCACGGCGGCGGCGGCTGTCCCGGTCTTTGCCCAGACTGCCACGCCGGGGGTTGACGCCCGCCAGGAGCGTCAGCAGCAGCGCATCGATCAGGGTGTCGCGAGCGGCGAGCTGAACCAGCGCGAAGCCGGCAGACTCGAGCGTCAGCAGGACCGGATTCAAGGCATGGAAGAGAAAGCGAAGGCCGATGGCGTGGTGACGAAGCAGGAGCGGCGGGCGCTCCAAGGGGCGCAGAACCGCGCCAGCCGCCACATCGCGAAGGAAAAGCACGATCGGCAAAAAGCGCGCTAGGCGCACGACGTCCACTCAACGACAAAGCCCGGCTGGGATCGGTCAAATCCCAGCCGGGCTTTTTGTCTGGTGTTCGGCTCGGCCGTCACCGAGTGTCGAGCGATTTCCGATCGGTAATGTCGACGAGGGTTCCGAGGACGCCGATGGGCCGGTCCAGGGGATCACGGAGCACGGTCTTGTGGACCAGCACGTGCCGCCGCGCGCCGCCGCCCGCCGTGACGTCCGATTCGTAGACGTGCACCCCGCCGCGCTGGAGGATCTCGCGGTCCTCACGCGTATGTTCCTCCGCGGACTCTCTCGGCATCATGTTGAAGACGGTCTTGCCGGCAAAGCTTGCCTTCGAGATACCAAAAAACTTTGCCATGGCCTCGTTACACCCCTGGTACACGCCGTCGAGGCCCTTGTAAAAGACCGGGTTCGGGAGGGCATCAATCAACTGTTGCAGAAAGAAGGACCGGTCCCTGATCTGGTCCGTGGCCTGCGTGCTTTCATGGACTTCCGTCTTGAGCAGCCGGTTGACCAGCCGCAACTCCTCCGTTTTGGCCGTCAGTGTGGCCACCAGATCCGTATTTTCCTGTCGCAGCCTGATCGACGAGACAATCGTGACGTGAATGAGGTGTGCAACGTTCAGCAGGACAAGCAGGAAAATCAGAGTCAGGGTCCCCATCGCCATATCATGCGCCGTGCCTTCCAGAAAAAATCGCGCGCTGAGCGGCATGAGCGCCGGCAGTGCAAAGAGGGGGAACGCCCAGCGGAGCGACGCCAGCACCGCCGTGGCGCCGGCGACAGTGCCGCCAAGGACAAAGCTCAGGGCAAGTTGGTAATCAGCGGCGTGCTGAGGAAACAGCCAGAAACCCGCCGCCCCCCACAGTAGGCCGCTCGCCGCCACGCCGGCCAGGTACCACTGGTCCCAACGGGCGGTCTGGGGAATGTACCGGTAAAGAGGGCCCGCGTAGGTATGGCCGTGTTCCAGCTGCGGCAGGCGCTGGGCTCTCTGATGGAAGTGGGTGAGTGCGAGGCGGAACGCCTGCACCAGGCACATGACTCCAAGCCATCCCTGCAACGCCGCATGAGGGAGCGCGTTCCACAGGAGGAACACCAGGATCGCGGCATTGACCGTGTTGGCCAATGAGGCGGTGGGCGCGCCTGCGTACAGCATCCTTACCTGCTCGGCATGGATATCCGTCTCGCCCTGCCTGGTCCGTGAGATCGCGCCCTTCATGGCCTACCCGCCTCCTGCCCAAGGTAGCGTAGTCTAAGCCAATAGGACCGCGATTGAAACATTGACCTGGAAGATCGTCCGGAGTTGACTCGAGAGGCGGTACCGGCGAGTATTCGGGCATGAGCGCGCGATGACACCGGAACGACAGCAACCGATCACGAGACGCGTCTTGCTGATGCGCACGCTCGGCCTGATGGCGTTGGGGCTTGCCGGTGGGCGAAATTTCCTTCCGTCGGTCTGGGCGAACCAGGAAGGGCCGGGCGCAGCCGCCGAAGACTCGCTGATCGTGCGGGTGGCGCGGCCGTTCGACGCCGAGACAAGGGTCCGCGAGTTTGCCTCGTGGCTCACGCCTAATGGCCGGTTTTTTGTGCGCAGCCATTTTGGTCCGCCTCCTGAAGAGCAGATCGGTCCGGCTGCATGGCGGTTACAGGTTGGTGGTCTGGTCGAGCGGCCGCTCACGCTCAGCCTGGACGATTTGAAACAGTTTCAAGAAGTCACCGTCACGGCCGTGCTCCAGTGCAGTGGGAATGGCAGGGCCTTTTTTGATCCGAAAGTTCCGGGCGTGCAGTGGGAGCGCGGCGCGGTCGGGAACGCCCGATGGACGGGCGTGCGGCTGGCCGACGTGTTAAAGCGGACCGGTGTGCAGGCGTCCGCGCAACATGTCCAGTTGCAGGGCGCGGACCGTCCAATCTCGACGCGTGTTCCCTTGTTCGTTCGGAGCATTCCACTCGAGAAGGCGCTGCATCCCGACACGTTGCTGGCCTACCGCATGAACGGCGAACTGCTGCCGCTGCTGCACGGCGCGCCGCTGCGCGTGATCACGCCGGGGTGGATGGCCGATGCGTGCCTGAAGTGGCTGACGACGATCACTGTGTCGGACGAGGAGGCGAAGGGTTTCTATATGGAAACGGCCTATCGCTATCCGACTCGTCCCGTCGAGCCGGGGACCGTGGTTTCTCCGCGTGAGATGAAGCCGGTCGAGGCGATGGTGGTGAAATCGCTGATTGTCGAACCTGCTCAAGGAACCATTGTCGATCGAGGTCCGATTGTGATCAGCGGAGTGGCCTGGACGGGGGAGGACCGGCGTATTGCCCGCGTCGACGTGTCTCCAGATGGCGGGCGAACCTGGCAGCCTGCGCAGTTGCTCGGCGAAGACCTGCCCTACGCGTGGCGGCAGTGGCAGCTTGCCTGGCAGCCGAAGGCACCGGGGCCTGCCACCCTTCTCTGCCGCGCGACGGACGATCGCGGCCAGACGCAGCCGCCGGCGAGCCCGTGGAATCCCAGCGGTTTTCTCTGGAACGGGGTGGACCGCGTTCAGATTGACGTGCGGAAAACCTGAGCCATGCGTCTCCATAACTGCCGGTCTGACAGCCTCGGCTTGGAAATCCTGCACGGGTGGATTATGGCCGGTGTGCTGGCGATCGGCCTCCTGTCGGTCTCGGAGTGTACGGTGCAACCGGTCCATGCCGAGTTCTATGTGGACGTGGCTGGTGGCATCACCACGTTTATCCCCACGATCGAAGACGGGACGTGGTGGCAGCAAGGCTTGCCGCACAAGTTTGATACCACTGCCTTTGCATGGCGTGCCGGGGTCGGCTACCGCTTCAACGCGCGGTGGAGCGTACAGGCCAATTACGTGAACCTCGGCACGGTCCGGATCAATGCGGCTGTGGTGCCGGACGGTGCGTATGACAATGTCGCGCACAAATGCCTGCAGTTTTGCGATCAGCCACTACCAACAAAGACAAGTGACGCGATGCAGGGCTTTGAGGTATCTGCGACCCGAACGTGGCAGGTAGGGCCGGTATCGCCGTTTCTGCGCGGTGGAGCGGCCCTCATGTTCCATCGCCTCACGCTGACCTCGGAGGACCAGGACAGTCCCAATCAACTGAAGTATTACGGGCGCATTCCAATGGTCTTGGTCGGGGGTGGCCTGTGCTGGAAGCAGATATGTCTGGATGAAACCTACTATCATGGCTTGGGCGGTCAGAACTGTTTGACCCCCTGCGGGTTGCCGGTTGCGAAGGAAGCTCTCGTGTCATTGATTAGCTTCAAGATACCGTTGAACTAAGTGCTTGGAATCGAGCGGGCTTCGAGATTTCACGGTAAAGAGGAACTATGCAGTACATGTCATAGAGAGATGGCATGAAGGATATATGGATCGATGGCATCAAAGAGCAGAAATCACAAGGTGGACGATGCAGGTATGGACCGCGTTCAGATTGACGTGCGGAAAACCTGAGCCATGCGCCGACTGTTGATCGGAATAGCTGTGATGGGCGTGGTGGCGGGATCGATCGGGACGATTGCCTTGCGAGCCGCGGCTCAGGATGCCCCGCACGATCAGGAGGCGGTGCAACTGATGGCCAACCGGTGCGGCATCTGCCACAGCACCGATCTGGTCACGCAACAGAGGCTGGACCGTTCGCGCTGGATGGCTACGGTCGACAAGATGGTCCGCTGGGGCGCCGGGCTCTCGCCGGAGGAACGAGACATCTTGGTGAAGTATCTCGCGGTGCAGTATCGCCCGGATGCGCCGGTTGATGCCAAACCGAGTAATGCGAAATGACATTGCGGTCTTGCGCGGTGCTAGGGCGTGGCGCGCGCCTGGGTGAGACAGCGTACGACTTCATCGTCAGAAATTTGCGGGAAGCTCACGTAATGATTTCCCACCGCGGCGAATTGCTCCGGCACGGACAGCACGATGAGTAAATTCACGGCGGCCGCGATCTTGCGCAGCGCCTCCTCCGGACCCACGGGAATGGCGGCGACCAGCCGCCGGACCTGAAGATTGCGGAGGGCTTCAACGGATGCCAGGAACGTCGCCCCGGTGGCGACGCCGTCATCGACGAGGAGCACCGTGCGGTCCTTCAGGTCCGGAAGCGGGCGGCCGTTCCGATACAGGTCCTGCCGCCGTCTGATTTCATCCCGTTGCGCCTGGGCCATTTCATCGAAGTACCGGCCGGCGGTGGAGAGCCCTCCCATCATGCGGAGGGCTTCGGGGTTCCAGTACATCGAGCCGGTTTCCGTGACCGCGCCGATGGCATATTCCGGATTGTCCGGGGCGCCCAGCTTGCGGGAGAGGAACACTTCGAGCGGAATGTGGAGGGTCCGGCTGATCGCCTGTCCGACGATCACCCCGCCGCGCGGCAACGCGACCACGATCGTGGCGGGGTCCGCGTGATACGCCCTCAAACGCTCGGCCAGCAGGAGGCCGGCTTCTTCGCGATCCCGGAAGATGCTGATTCCTTCCACGCTTTTGCGGCTCCTAGTTTCGTGATCTCACTCGCCGACATCATGGGATCGGCGCTTCTCGCGGAATTTTCTGATTTCAGTCTTCATCGCCGCGAAGGCGGCACGGATCGCTTCCTCGAAGGTCTTATCCTCTTTCCTGGCCGTGATCGTATGCCGGCCGGGCAGCGTCACGACGACGACCGCCTCCGCGACCTTGACGGCCTTCTTGTGGTGCCGGTTCTTGGTCAATGTCACACGCCCATGCGTCAGATCGTCATGACCGCTTTGGAGATCGGCCATGCGCTGCTCGATTTCGGCTTTCCAACGCGGTGTCATGGCCACGTTCCGGCTCTCGATCCGTAGATTCATGAATCCCCCTTCTGTTTGGGTAGTGCATTATATCTCAATGGGAACAGGATAATGGATCGCGCTTGCCGCCTTCCACGCTGGTCAGCATAATAAGCTGGCTGGCCGACGTGCAACGGTTGCTGCCGTGGGTGAAAGTGGAAAGGCTCGTGACGCGTGATCCGAAACGGGTCACAGGTCACGGATTACGGATCACGACTAACGGAGGAACTATGAACATCGTAATCGGAGTGGATGGATCGAAATACGGCCGGTGGGCCGCCGGGTGGGCGGCGCGGCTGCCCGTGTCCAAGTCGGCGCGTGTCACCGCCGTGCATGCGGTGGACCTGACGTACCTGAAAGCACCGTTCATGCACCAGTACGTGGTGATTGGCAACGAGCCGTTCCTCCGCTCCGAGATACGGCGCATCGAGGATCTGTCCAAGCGGGTCGTGCGCGAGACGCGGGCAATGCTCTCGTCGCTGCGCCTCTCCGGGAAGGCGGTGTGCGAGAAAGGTGCCGCCGCCACGACGCTGTTGCGGCATGCGAAGCGCGGCGATCTGATTGCAGTGGGGAGTCGCGGGCTCGATGCAATGGATCACTTTCTGCTCGGCAGCGTGTCCACGCAGGTCCTGCTCCACGCGCCCTGTTCCGTGCTGATCGTGAAGGAAGCCCCACGGCCGGTCCACCGTATCGTGGTTGCCGTGGACGGGTCGTCCGCCTCCGAGAAAACCGTCCGGTTCGTCTTATACGATCTGCTGCCGCAGTGGCAGTTGCGCAACACGGAGATCGTGCTCGTGCACGTGATGCCGCTGTTGAAATATCCGGAGATGAAGGAGGCGGGCAAGAGGCTCTTCAAGCGTTACGCGGACAGGCTGGCGAAGGCCGGATTCACGGCGACGCAGGCGCCGAGGCTGGGCCGTCCCGCCGACGAGATCATCACGGTGGCTAGACAGAAGCAGGCGGACCTGATCGTCATGGGTGCGAAGGGCCTGGGCGCCGTCGGGCGTTTCATCCTCGGCAGTGTTTCGACCAAGGTGGCGCAGCACAGCAGCTGCTCGGTGATGGTGGTGCGGTGAGGACAACGGGCGGGCAGTTGAAAGATTGATATGGTGCCGAAGACAGGATTTGTTCAGCCTATTCCTCACGATCCCCGCTCCCTATGCATGGTAGCCCGATAGGGGGCCCACCCTATCCCTTCCGCTGATGCAATCAGGAGTGAGCAGGAGTGATTAGGTTGTGCGTTTGGTGTACGCCCGATTTCAGCCCGTGACACCAGGCACCGGGCGGGACGGCTTGCGCTGGTTACCAGTTCAGCGGGACGTTCACGGTCAGCATCGGCACGACTGCGCGCTTGGCAATTGGCCACTCGCAGTGCGTCAAGCAGTCCATCCCGCCAAGGCCGTGATAATACGTCGCCTCCGCGCAGAGCCACTCGTAGCACAGTCCTCCCCCGACCACCGCCGTCGGAATACGTCCGTATAACTGCTGGGCCTTACTGCGAGAATTCACGAGATTCACAGTCAAGCGGTGGGTCATCAGGGCTGGTCCGGCGCGGATGAACGGCGCGAGCGGCCCCCACCGCCATGTTCTGGTGACGGTAAGCTCATAGGCGCGCATCGCGTCGCTGGCGATGAGAGTCCGCCGGTTCGAGCAGTTCTTGAGGCAGACGTGGTTGATCTGGTCGTAGTCCTCATCCAAGACGAACTCTGCCGTGACGCCGGAGGAGCCGAGAGCCACGTAGGCGGCCTGGACGCTCCACCGTTCGTTGAAACGGTAGCCGGCACCAGCCTTCCAGGCAGGAGCCCAGGTATCAAACTTGTGCGGGAAAATCTGCTGGTACCATGTGCCATCGTAGACGGTTGGGATGAAAGCCGTGGCTCCGAGGCCGCCGATAACGTAGAAGCCCGACTCTTCGCTGGCTTGCGTCGGCACCGGTAACAGCAGTGCGAGTGTGAGCCCGAGCCACGCGACGTCTGAAAAGCAGAGACGGACTTTTCTTGTGGTGTTGGGGAAGAGGTCCATGTAGACGGGGGGGGGAGTGAATTGTGTCGCAATACGACCGAAATACGGCCGTGCCAGACCCTACCCAACCAACCGACTCAGAAACTCAATCACTTAGAGATGGTTGGTGCCGAAGACAGGATTTGAACCTGCACACCCTTTCGGGCGCTAGACCCTGAATCTAGTGCGTCTGCCAGTTCCGCCACTTCGGCTTAGGAATAGATCAA
>Ga0247727_10010868_pt1 | contig 16026 bp, 20 predicted proteins | sample WisWelCaveWW1625_FD_202498 | JGI IMG/M metagenome (GOLD analysis project Ga0247727, IMG submission 202498) | Biofilm microbial communities from Wishing Well Cave, Virginia, United States - WW16-25 | ecosystem: Environmental > Aquatic > Deep subsurface > Groundwater > Cave microbial mat | place...
GCGAGCGCGTGGCGCGCGACGAGAAAGCGACGTGCGGCCTCAGCCGTGACCCTCACGCAGAGGACGCTATCCGGCGGCGAGCCGGGCCGGGCGCCTCCTGGAGAGCCTCGACGGTCGGCATACCTCGGAGCTAGCTCGTCGCGTTCCTCCAGGCTCGCCGGGAAGCTTTTCGTACGAGCTTTGCGACGGGCCCGTAGCGAGTGTGCGGTAGCGTGGACAGCCACATGACCAGGTTCGTCGTCGACTGCGGAGTCGTCCTCCGCCTGGCGAGTGAGGGGATCGAGGTGCCAGCCGAGCATGAGCTTCTGGCGCCGACGCTCTTGCGCTCCCAGACGCTGTCAGCCTTGCACGAGTCCGTGCACGAGGGCGAGATCCCGCCGGATGTCGCCCTCGACCGGCTCAAGCGCATCCGGGCAATGCCGATCCGCCTCCTCGGCGACGCCGTGCTCCGGCGTCGGGCTTGGGACCTCGCCGAGCAGCTCGGGTGGGCCGAGACCTACGACGCCGAGTACGTCGCACTCACGCAGCTGCAGGCAGACGCGTTCGTAACCCTGGACCCGGGACTGGCAGCGCCGGGTGGAAGGGATCGTCCCGACGGCGACAATCGAGGCGCTGCGAACGGTCTGAGTCTTGCCACGCCCCTCGGACCTCCTATCTGTTCAGGCGACCTACTCGGACGAAGAGGCGGCTGCTCTCTACGACGTCCTCAACCCCTGGGGATTGAGCGATGACTTCTATCTCGTGTTGGTCATGAGTGCTACGTCGGTGCTCGATGTCGGCTGCGGGACTGGAGCGCTGCTCCACCGCGCTCGGGAGGTCGGGCACCGCGGCCGGTTGTGCGGAGTCGATCCAGATCACACGAGACTCGCGGTGGCGGGCTCCCGCACCGACATCGAGTGGGTGGCCGGTACGGCTGCCTCGATGTCGTGGGCCGGCGATTTCGACCTGGCTGTCATGGCCGGCCACGCATTCCAGACGCTGGTCGACGACGACGAGTTGCGCGCATCCGTCGCCGCGATCCGACGAGCGCTCGTCGACGGTGGTCGGTTCGCGTTCGAGATGCGGAACCCGCTTGCGCGCGCGTGGGAGGGCTGGGAGGCACGCGCCACGGACGTCATCGACCCGTCGGGCAGGTCGGTACGCGTCTCCCACAACGTGGAGTCCGTCGTCGGCGACGTCGTCACGTTCACCGAGACGACGAGCGATCCGGACGGCACCGAATTGCGCGTGGACCGCGCTGACTTGCGCTTCCTCGACGCGGACACACTTGCGGCGTACCTCGCTGACACAGGCTTCGAGATCGAGGCACAGTACGGGGGCTGGCTCCGAGAGCCGTTCAGCGCGGCGAGTCCCGAGATCATCACCATCGCCCGGCGCTGAGCTCGGAGCCGCGCCGGAGCTACGTCGGCAGGATTGCCGAGAGATTCCACACCCGCGGCTCGGCCGCGAGCCGCAGCAGAACGCCGGGCTTCGAGGTCCGCACGGCGGCGAACCGCGCGCCGTCATGGGTCCCGAGGTAACGGCCCGCGATGTCGGCCCGTATCGGCGTCACGTCGCACTCCACGAGTTCGGGCGCACAGCGGACCTCGACTCCGCGGAACGGCGGGACCGTCTCGAACACGACGAGCACGCACCGCGGGTCCCGCGCCAGGTGGCGGAGCTTGACGTCGCCTTCGGCGATCACGATCTCGAACGCTCCCGCGGAGAAGCGAAACCAGACCGGGGAAGTGTTGGCGCTGCCGTCCTTGCGGTAGGTCGTCAATACAGCCGGCGACCGAGCCTCGAGGAGAGAGCGAACGGCTTCGATCCAGTTACCGGTCACGACGGGCAACGTACTGTGCCCACGAGGGACATCCACGCACAGCGATCCTGCACTACGGTCTCCGCATGACCGACTCGGCGACAACGCCCGAGGTCACGATCGTCCCTGCCAACGAGGCGAGCTGGGAGGATCTCCAGGCCGTGCTCGGCACGCGCGGCGATCCGTCCAGGTGCCAGTGCCAGCGGTACAGGATGCAGCGCGGCGAGTCTTGGGCTTCGGTTGGCGTCGAGGAGCTGGCCCATCGGCTCCGCGAGCAGACCGACTGTGGTCACCCGGAGTCGGGCACGACGAGCGGCCTCGTCGCGTACCTCGACGGCGAGCCAGTCGGCTGGTGCGCGGTCGCGCCGCGCAGTGCCTATCCGCGCCTGCTCCTCAAGACTCGTGTCCCGTGGGAGGGCCGAGCCGAGGACAAGACCGACGACGGCGTCTGGGCCGTGACCTGCTTCGTCGCCCGCGCAGGCTTACGCCGCCGCGGCATCAGCCGTGCACTGCGCGCGCCGCCGTCGACTTCGCGCGGGAGCGCGGCGCTCGAGCGCTCGAGGGCTACCCGATGCTTATGGAACGCGGGAAGGAGATCACCTGGGGCGAGCTCCATGTTGGCAGCCGCAGCATCTTCGCCGCCGCCGGGTTCGCCGAGGTCAGCCGGCCGACCCTGCGCCGGGTCGTGATGCGCATCGATTTCTAGGCCGAACGCGGCCGATCAGTACCTCACGAACTCGTGCGGCCCGGCCTGCGAGCGGGCGTGACTAGAGTGGAGTCCGTGGCCGAGGTGTTGCTCTTCCACCACGCGCTGGGGCAGACCGAGGGATTCCTTGCTTTCGCCGACGAGCTGCGGGCTGCGGGACACGTGGTACACGCCCCTGATCTGTACGACGGAAAGACGTTTGCGGAGCTCGACGATGGTGTCGGCTACGCCGGGCAGGTCGGGTTCGACGTGATCATTCAGCGAGGCGCCGCCGCGGTGGAGGGTCTGCCAGCCGAGATCGTGTACGCCGGCTTCTCGCTTGGAGTCCTTCCGGCCCAGATGCTCGCCCAGACGCGTCCCGGCGCACAAGGCGCATTACTGCTGCACGCGTGCGTGCCGACCTCGGAGTTCGACTCTCCCTGGCCGGACGATGTTCCTGTCCAGATCCATGCGATGGACGACGACGAGTGGTTCAAGGAGGACATCGCCGCCGCCCAGGCGCTCGTCGAGCAGATCAAGAACGCCGAGCTGTTTCTCTACCCCGGCGAGAAGCACTTGTTCGCCGATAGCAGCCTCAGCGACTTCGATGAAGGAGCGGCGGCGCTGCTCAAGGAGCGCATTCTCGTGTTCCTGGAAGGCGTCGGATAACGCTGCTACGTAGGTGATAGCTGCGGTTCGGGGACGCCCCCGCACGCTTGCGCAAGTGAACACGCAGTTCATTTCGTCAAGCGCAGCGGCGGCAACTCCCTCTAACCGCGGACCTTCGTACCCGGGCAGCCACTCTTTGAACGTCGATGCCTGGCAGTGTGGAACGCTCGCGTACGCCTCCCCCATGGGATGGTCAGTTCCCCCAGAGCGGCCGGACCTCGATCGTCCCCATCTGGGCGACAGGGTGCCTGGCCGCGATCTCGACAGCCTCCTCCAGGCTGCCGCACTCGATGATGTCGAACCCACCGACTGCCTCCTTCGTCTCGGTGAAAGGACCGTCAGTGACGATCGTCTTTCCGTCGCGAATCCGGACGGAACGGGCTCGGCGCGGCGGAGCCAGCTGGTCGCCAGTGACCCAGATGCCCCGCGCCTGGAGGTCGTCCAGCCAGGGGAAGCTCTCCTCGTCCGGAGTGTCAGCCGGATCAGGCTCGATCTGGGCGTCCATGTCGTCGGTGCCCCAGCAGACCAGCATCAGGTATTTCATCGTCGCTCCCTCTCGTCGTTGGGTCCAGCCTTACCTTTGGACGACGGATGCGCCGGATCGAGATCGACACTTGTCCACTGATTGTTCGCCGAGATCGACGAGCTCGCCGGGCGGACGTCACGTCCCGAGTGCCGTGCTCCCAAGTTTTGGTTGACACGACCATAACCAGGTGCTACGGTAAGAGTCGTGAAGACTAAAACCAGAGATCGGGAATCGCCGGGGTGCTCTTGCTCTCGCGACTCCCGGCTTTCGCGACAGCCGACACCGACGCGAGCTACTGCCCGGGGCTGAAAGGAAACCAGCATGCTTCCCGCTTCGCTTCCATTCGACTATCTTCAGCACCTCGACCGGCATGACCGCGTTCGCCGGACGCGGCACCGTCCGACGGGTAGCCGCGTGCGCCGCGGAACCGCGAGCGCATCGAGGGAGTAGTCGAATGCCGACGCTCGAGATTCCTGAGAACCCCAACCTTCGAGCAAAGCTGGCGTGACGACCGCAGCCAGCGATCCGGGAGTGCCGGCGGGCTACGACCCGTCCCAGTTCCCGGCATTCGCGGTGACCGTGGACGTGGTGATCCTCACCATGTCCGAAGGCATGCTTCACGTACTGCTCGTGCGCCGCGGGGAGGCGCCGTTCCAGGGGATGTGGGCCATCCCGGGAGGCTTCAAGCGTCCCACCGAGACCCTGGACGAGGCGGCTAGACGGGAGCTGGTCGAGGAGACCGGTGTCGACGTCGCGAGCTTGCTGACCCAGTTCGGTGCCTACGGCGATCCCGAGCGCGACCCTCGAATGAACGTCGTGACGGTCGGGTATCTCGCAGTGCTTCGCGATGTGGGAGCCCTCGTGGCGGGCACCGACGCGGCGGACGCCTCTCTCGTCCCGGTCTCCGACGTGCTCGAGGACAGGATCGAGCTGGCCTTCGACCACCTGCGGATCGTTCGCGATGCTGTCGAGCGCGTTCGCGTCGAGCTCGAGGTCTCGGGTATCGCAACGGCGTTCGTGGGGACGACGTTCACCATGGCCGAGCTGCGGGCGGTGTACGAGGCCATCTGGGGCGTGCAGCTCGACGCCGCGAACTTCCGGCGTAGCGTCGTCGGAGAGGACGGCTGGGTGATCCCGACCGGGCGCCGGGCTCGACCCGGCTCAGCCGGCGGCAGGCCCGCGGAGCTCTATCGAGCCGGGGGGGCATGGAGCCACGGCGGCCCGATCCATCGATTCCAGCGCGAGGAGAGGAAGTGAACTGATGAGAGCCGTTGTCTTCGAGAAATACGGCCCGCCGGACGTGCTGCGACTCGAGGAGGTCGAACCGCCTGTCCCGAAAGACGACGAAGTCCTCGTCAGGATCCGCGCCACGACGGTCACCCGGACCGACACCGGACTTCGCAGCGCCGAGTACTTAATCACCCGCTTCTTCACCGGACTGCTTCGACCCAAGCAGAAGGTTCTCGGACTGGAGCTGGCGGGCGAGGTCGAAGCAGTCGGCGCTGCCGTCAGCGAGTTCGAGGTCGGCGACCGTGTCTTCGGCGTCCGTTCGGGAGCGCACGCGGAGTTCGTCTGCGTTCGGGAACGGGGCGTGCTCGCACACATGCCGGCAGGCATGACATTCGAGGAGGCGGCTGCAGTCTGCGACGGAGCGGCGCTCGCACTCGCCTGCCTGAGAAAGGCGGGCGATCTGGAGGAGCGGAGCGTCCTCGTCTACGGCGCCTCCGGGTCAGTCGGAACAGCTGCCGTTCAGCTGGCCAAGCACCTCGGCGCCCATGTCACCGCGGTCTGCAACACGAAGAACGTCGAGCTCGCGAGATCGCTCGGAGCGGCCGAGGTCGTCGATTACACGCAGGAGGACTTCACGAAGAACGGCGAGACGTACGACGTCGTCTTCGACGCGGTCGGCAAGCACTCGTTCAGGCGGTGCAGACGCTCGCTGAAGCCGCGCGGGACCTTCGTCGACACCGACCCCGGGTTCATGTTGCACGTCCCGCTTCTCGCCCTGCTGACCCGGCGGATCGGTAGCAAGAAGGTGCGGATGGGGATCACCAAGTACACGAAGGAGGACGTCGTCTTCCTCAAGGAGCTCGTCGAGGCGGGGAAGTACCGGGCGGTCATCGACCGGAGCTACGCGTTGGAGGACGTGGTCGAGGCGACGAGGTACGTCGAGACAGGGCAGAAGACGGGAAACGTCGTGCTGACAGTAAATGAAGCGCGTCCAGGCGAGCGGCTGGCCGGCGGAGTTCTAGGAGAGGAAGTGAACGCATGAGAGCGGTAATCCACGACAGGTACGGGCCGCCCGAGGTGCTGCGCGTCGACGAGGTCGAGCGGCCCGTACCCAACGACGACGAGGTTCTCGTGCACGTTCACGCCACGACGGTCACGCGGACGGACTGTCACATGCGCGCGGCGAGACCTTTGTTCTGGCGGTTCATGCTCGGGCTTCGGCGACCCAAGCGGAGGATCCTGGGCATCGAGTTCGCCGGCGTGGTCGAGGCGGTCGGTGCCGCGGTCACCGAGCTCGACGTCGGAGACCGCGTCTTCGGCCTTCGGAACGGTTCGCACGCCGAGTACGTGTGTGTGCGCGAGGCAGGCCTTCTGGCGCGCATCCCGGCCGGTCTCACGTTCGAAGAGGCCGCGGCGGTCTGCGACGGCATGAGCCAGGGTCTGACGGGCCTCAGGAGCGGACGCGTCGGCCCCGGGACGAGGCTCCTCGTCTACGGCGCGTCGGGCTCTTGCGGAACAGCGGCCGTGCAGCTCGCCGACTACCTCGGCGCGCACGTGACGGCGGTGTGCAACACGAAGAACGTCGAGCTCGTGCGCTCTCTCGGCGCCGACGAAGTCATCGACTACACGCAGGAGGACTTCACGAAGAACGGAGAGACCTACGACGTCGTCTTCGACGCGGTCGGCAAGCACTCGCTCCTGCGTTCGCGGGGCTCGCTCGTCTCCGGCGGCGTCTACGTTGCGACCGACCGCCTCTACAACTTCCCCCTCGCGTTCCTGACTCGCTGGATCGGCACGAAGAGGGTCGTGTTCGACGTCTCGGGCTACAAACGGGAGAACGTCACGCTCGTCGAGGAGCTGCTCGAAGCGGGGAAGTACAGGGCCGTCATCGATCGCACCTACCCGCTCGAGGACGTCGTCGAGGCCACGAGGTACGTCGAGAGCTGGCAGAAGACCGGGAATGTCGTTCTCACCCTCAACGGGGCAGCCCGATGAAAGCGGTCGTCTACGACTCGTTCGGCTCACCCGATGTCCTCCAGGTCCGGGAGCTCGAGAAGCCGACGCCTGCCGACGACGAAGTACTCGTGCGGGTTCGCGCAGCGTCGGTGAACCCCGCGGACTGGTACGGCATCGCCGGAAGGCCATGGATCGCGCGACCGGCGGTGGGGCTCTTCAAGCCGAAGGAGAGTCGAGTGGGGGTCGACTTCGCTGGAACCGTCGAGGCGGTCGGCAAGGACGTCACGCAGTTCCAGCCGGGCACCGACGTCTTCGGCGGGAGGACAGGCGCATTCGCCGACTACGTCTGCGTGTGCGAGGAGCGTGCGATCGTGCCGAAGCCGGCCAACGCGACGTTCGAGGAAGCGGCCGCCGTACCCATCGCCGCCCTCACAGCGTTGCAGGGTCTGCGCGACAAGGGGCAGCTTCAGGCAGGGCAGAAGGTCCTGATCAACGGCGCCTCGGGAGGCGTGGGCACGTACGCCGTACAGATCGCCAAGGCGCTCGGAGCAGACGTGACCGGCGTGTGCAGCACGCCGAACGTGGACACCGCGCGCTCACTCGGCGCGGATCACGTCATCGACTACACGCGGGAGGACTTCACTCGCAGCGGCCGGCGCTACGACCTGCTGCTCGACATCGCCGGGAGCAGGTCGTGGTCGGAGTACAAGCGCGTCCTCACTCCGGAGGCGACTCTCGTCATCGTCGGAGCGCCGAAGGGCACGCGCCTGCTCGGGCCCCTGAGCCACATCATCAGGCTGCGCCTGGCCTCGGTGGGTAGCAGCCGGAAGGTCGTCTTCTTCATCGCGAAGATGACCAAGGCGGACCTGGAGGTCCTCCGAGAGCTTCTCGAAAGCGGGAAGGTGACCTCTGTCATAGACAGGCGTCACGAGTTGAGCGAGGTCGGCGACGCGCTCCGGTACCTTGGCGAAGGGCACGCGCGAGGAAAGATCGTCCTCACCGTGTGAGCGCATCGTGAGCCTCACTCAGTACTACACGGCGACCACGCTCGACGGCTTCATCGCCGACCCCGACAACTCGCTGGACTGGCTGTTCACTCGGGATCAAGAGAAGGACGGGCTCCTGAACTACGGCGAGTTCATCGCCGGCGTCGGTGCGCTGGCCATGGGGTCGACCACGTACGAATGGATCCTCGACCACGAGTTCGCGGACAAGGATCCGGCGGAGTGGACGTGGCCCTATGACATCCCGTGCTGGGTCTTCACGCCCCGGGAGCTGCGGGTCGTGCCCGACGCGGCCATCGAGTTCACCAGCGCGAATGTGGCAACCGTGCACGGGGAGATGGTCAGCGCCGCTCGAGGCCGGAACGTCTGGATCGTCGGCGGGGGAGACCTGGCCGGTCAGTTCGCCGACGCAAGACTGCTGGACGAGGTGATCGTGTACATCGCGCCCGTGACGCTCGGTGGTGGCGCTCCTCTGCTGGATCGAGCTGCGTCTGGAAGAGCTCGGACGGAACGGCGACTTCGTTTGCGCAAGGTTCGCCGTTGTGAGGCCAGCCGCCTGACGTAGATTCCTGCAGTGCACGACGACGGCTACTTCGACGAACGCGTCGCCGCGCGATACGACGAGTCCGGTGAGATCGCGGAGATGTTCGATTCGGCAGTCGTCGATCCCGTTGTCGACTTTCTCGCCGAGCTCGCCGGCGGAGGGCGTGCGCTCGAGCTCGGGATCGGGACGGGCCGGATCGCGCTACCGCTCGCGGAGCGGGGAGTGCCGGTACACGGGATCGAGCTGTCGCAGGCGATGGTCGCAAGGCTGCGCGCGAAACCGGGTGGCGAAGACATCGGAGTGACGATCGGCGATTTCGCGACGACGAACGTGGGCGGGACGTTCTCCGTCGCGTACCTGGTCTTCAACACGATCTCGAACCTGACGACGCAGGCGGCGCAGGTCGCGTGCTTTCGCAACGTTGCGGCGCACCTCGAGTCAGGCGGCTGCTTCGTCATCGAGGTAGTTGTCCCCGACCTCCAGCGGCTCCCGCCCGGCGAGACCATCCTCCCTCTTTACGTGAGCGAGACCAGATGGGGGTTCGACGAGTATGACGTCGCAAACCAAGGCCTCACGTCCCATCATTTCGAGGTCGTCGACGGAAAGGTCGAGCGCACCTCGATTCCCTTCCGCTACGCGTGGCCTGCGGAGCTCGACCTGATGGCGCAGCTCGCCGGGATGAGGCTGCGCGAGCGCTGGAGCGGGTGGAAGCGGGAGCCGTTCGCGAGCGACAGCCGCAAGCATGTCTCTGTCTGGGAGAAGCCGTCGGTCTAGCCCGCATCGTCGGAGACGTTCCGCCGTCTTGGGTGTGACCGGGCGCACGCGCAGCCGGCGCGGCCAACGGAGAGCTACGAGAGGCCGCGTGCTGCCCAGGCGCGCGCGATCAGCACGAATGGTGCCGCAGGGAGCTTCTCGCGACAGCGTTCCCGCAGCTCGGCTTGTTGCTCAGGGGCGAGGTGAGCGGCGTAACTCCCGGCTGGCCCTACACCGAGCATGAACGGTTCCCACCAGTCATCGAACGTCGGATGCTCCACGCGCACGACGAGCGGCGTCTCCTCTATCGCATGTAAGCCCGCAGCCTCGAACAGCTCCGCCAGGTGTCCCTCGCGTGCGCCGGCGAGCCCGGACTCGTCTTCGACGTGGGGATCGAGCTCGCGGGCCGCATCCCAATACACGCTGAGCGGCCCCTGCCCGCCGACCGCGAAATCCCAGACGCAGGCTGCGACGACGCCATTCGCGCGGGTCACGCGCGCCATCTCTCGCAACCCGGCAACAGGGTCTGCCATGAAGTGAACGACGAGCTGCGCCAGGGTGCTGTCGAACTCCCGGTCTCGGAACGGCAGCTGCTCAGCCGACGCACGCTCCACGGTCACTCCGGGATGGCGCTCTCGAGCGGCCGCAACGAACGGCTCCGAGGGATCGACCGCGGTTACTGCGCCCGCGCCAAGCCGCCTGACCAGCTCCGTTGTGAGTGCGCCCGGGCCGCACCCGACATCGAGCGCGCGCTGACCAGCGGCAACTTCGCCGAGATCCGCAAGCTGGGGAGCGAGCGGGACCGAATAGCGGCCCATGAACCGGTCGTATGCGTCCGCGGCGACAGCGAATGTCACTGGTGCAATCTACGCATGAATCCGGCGTAGAAACTGCGGGCTCGCTCAGCTAACGCAGATCGAGCCGGAGCAGTACTTCATTGTCGAACACGATCTCACCCGTTTGCTCGAAGCCGTAGCGCTCGTAGAACGTGATCGGGCTGCCGTCGCCCTGGCCTGCGCTCGTCCACAGCACCTCAACTCCGGGTCGGCCGCGGAAGTATTCGACGATCAGGTCGAGCGTTGCCGTGCCGAAGCCTCGTCGCTGGTATCGCTCGTCGATGAAGAGCTTCCAGAGGTAGTGCGCTATGTAGTCGGGGCTGCCGACCTCGTCGCTGATCATCACGAACCCGACGGGCGTCTCGTCGGCATAGGCCGCCCAGTACAACGCGCGACCGTCGGGCTCTGACGCTGCTTCGAGCAACGAGTCGGCGACGTTGCTGACGAATTGCTGCTGGAGAGACGATACCTCCAGCGCTTCGACTGCTTGGCGATTCGATTCGGTGATTGGTCGGAGCGAGACCACGATTTAATGCTAGCCGTGCCGGCCGTCGAGCCGGATCGTCCACGGGTCGATCGCGTCGATCCGAAGGTGCGTCTGGCTCCACGGGTCGCGCGCGAGCGTGGAGCGAACGGCATCTTCTGACTCGGCCTCGACGGCGTGCACCACGCGGTACTCGTCGGCGAGCGGCCCGCCCAGGACTATGAACCCCGCGTCTACGAGCCCGTCCATGAACGACGCGTGTGCGGGCCAGTCGGACTGCTCCTCAAGCGGCCGCGACGGGTCATAGTGAGGGCCGGAACGGTGGAGCACGACGAGGAACATCGCCATGTTCGCCTTCTACCAGAGTGTCTTAGACTCGTCGAGCTTCGGCGCATTGCGACTACAGGAGGGGAAACTGATGCTGCTTGACTCTGATCAACTGCGTGATTTCGCTCGCCGTTACACCGAGGCCTGGTGCAGTCAAGACCCGGCGAGCGTGGCCGAGCACTACGCATCTGAGGGATCGCTCACCATCAACGGAGGTACGCCCTCAGTGGGACGCGCTGCCATCACGGAGGCGGCCCGGTCATTCATGAGTACGTTCCCGGACATGCGAGTGCTCATGGACGACCTCGTCGTTCGGGATGGCGGCAGCGAGTTCCACTGGACCCTCGTCGGCACGAACACGGGGCCGGGCGGGACCGGCAAGCGCGTTCGGATCAGCGGGTTCGAGGAGTGGACGATCGACGATGACGGCCTCATCGCCGAGTCGCAGGGCCACTACGACCAGGCTGAATACGATCGCCAGCTCGAGCACGGTGCGGACGACGGATAGCGCTACTCGGAAAGCCAGCCTTCGCGGTAGCGGGTGTGTTCGCGCCTGGCGAAGCGCGCGTACGCCTGCTTCGGGTCGGTTGTCTCCTCCTCGACACCTGCGTTGTGGCGAAGCGCCGCCTCGTCCACGGTGTAGCCGCCCCAATCTGGTCCCGTCGAGTGGTCTCGGGCTCCGACGGCAAGCACGATGCAGGGCGCGTCTCCGGAGCCGACGATGACGTGCTTCGTCCCGGCCGGACAGTGCACGAAGTCCCACTGCCCGAGCGCTCGCTCCTCGCCCTCGACGATGAGCAGTGCCTCGCCGGCGAGCACGAGGAAGTCCTCCTGGTCAGCCTCCCAGTGGTACATCGCCATCGGCTCGCCCGGCCTGAGGACGTTGAGGTTGATCCCCAGCTGCAAGAAGTCCTGCTCGCCCTCGAGCTCACCCTCGAACGCGCAGATCGAAGTGCGCCCGGGGGCGTGGTACCAGCGCGCCTCGCGCGCGTTGAGGACGAACCAGCCGTCCCCGTGGGGGACGAGTCCGTGTTCGGTCGATTCGAGCCGCGACTCAGGAACCATCGGGTGCAAGCATGCCTGGCTCCTCGTCGATCGCGTCGACCCACGCACGTGTGGCGGCGTCGACATCGGACGGGCAGTCGCCATAGCAGTGGACGTGCGCCTCGAGGACGAGGTTGCCGCGGCGCCAGTGGTACGTCACCTGCGTGCCGCTCCCTCCTACCCAGAGAACCCAGGCTTCGTCTCCGAGGCCGTCTATCGCCTCGTCCCTTGTGATGAATCCGGTCTGCTCGCCCCACTTGCGGGAGAACGCGTTGAAATCCGGCATCCATTCGTGTGCCTTCGCGACGCTCCCCCAGACCTGCGCAACGAGATTGGCGAGCTTGTCGTCATCCTTCCACTTGTTACCAACTTCGGATCCGTCCGGCGCGCTGGTTCCGATCGGATCCTGCGGCCACGGGGGCCAGCCGGGAGTCGCGGGCCGCGCGCTTGCGATCCGCTTGGCGTCGGCGGCACTAAAAGCGCGCTTCTGCTCTTGTCCCTCACCTCCGCTGCAGCCGCCAACGAGGGTCGCCGCGACGACCACCGCTCCGTATCTGGCGCGGATTGGCACACGCGCGATTGTGGCACTTCCGAAGCGTCCAGCCGCCTCGCTTACTCGTTATGGAAGAGCGTCTGAAGCGTTCGAGCTTGGCGACAAGCGCTCGGACGGCGTCCACTTCCTCGTTGGTGCTGTCCTCGATCGTGGAGTACCCGTCGTTTCTCTCATTCGACTCCGAGAGCTGCCAGTACTCGTGCGAGTCCAGTGCTTCGATCAGCAGATCGATCTCCCCGTCCGTCAAGTGCACCCTCACGTCTCGCATCGCCACCCACCTCCTATCCGGCAGTCAGAAACCGCTCGAACCGTGCCGCCAGCCGATCGGCGTCTGGACGCCAGAGCCGTCGTGTCGGCTGTTCGACCGTCCTTCCATGAAAACCTTTCAGCACGTCCAGCATCGGGCCGTCATCGTCGTCCAGGAGGCGGCGTGAGACGTGGACTCGGAGATTCGGTGCGACTCCGACGAGATCCTCGTCGAACGCGCGGTGGTGGATGGAGCAGAGACTGAGACCGTTGCTGACGACGGGCTCACCGGCCTCCTCGGCGTCGGCGACGATGTGCGCTGCGTCGAGCAGCCGCACCTCGCGGAGCCGGCATATGGCGCAGCGGTCTCGGTACGCGGGAAGCACGGCGCCACGGAACTGCGCTTGATGAATGCGCTGCTTGACCTCCCGGACGACGTAGCGCCGTTCGATTTCGTCGGGAATGTGGACGGGCTCGCGCTCGTCGTACGGCCCGCGCATCTTCCCGAAGTTCAGCAGGACGCGGAGCTCGGCGGGCTCGTCTCGCTCGACGTAAGTGGGGTAGATCGGCCGGTACCAGTTCGGCCGCGTGCCGACGAAGTAGACGATCGGCACGTCGAGCAGGTGCGCGCTGCGGAGCCAGTGGTTGAAGTGGTTCTCGGGATCCTCGCCCTGATAGCGGTAAAGGACGCCGTCGGGCGTCTGCTCGTCTTGGTACCGGATCTGCTTCGGGGGCTGTTGACGGATAGCGCGGCCGGGCCACGTTGCGCGTCGGCGGCGCGGTAGATGCCGTAGGCGCGGTTGAGGAACGGGACTCGCCGGCCGCGGAAGTTGAACCCCTCGGCGAGCGCCGCGTACGGGACGTCGGCTCCCCACTTCGCGTGTAGCACGTCGAGCGCGGCGAAACACGAACTTCTGACGTCGTCATCGCGCATCTCTCGATTCTCCGACGCGACGTCCCAAATGACAAGCGCCCCGCTACCCGCGAGGCGCTTGTGTCAAGCGGATGCGAGCGTGACTACGAGCAGCCCGTGTTCGTTCCGCAGTCGCGGCAGGTGTAGCAGCTCCCCGTCCTGACCATGCGGCCGCCGCAGCGGGCGCACTCCTGGGCGTCCTCCCACTGGTTGAAGAGGGCCGTCTGACCTGGCGCGGCGACGCCGATCGCCTCCGCTGCGGCTGCGTGGTCTCCCGCCTCGGTGTACGCCGCGGCGAGCCGCTGCTTCACCTCGGCGGTGAGGATGCCGGCCTCCTCCTGCTGGTCGGTCGAGAGGAACTTCTTCCCCATCCAGCGGAAGATGTAGTCGACGATCGACTTCGCGACACGGATGTCCGCGTCGTTCGTCATCCCCGAGGGCTCGAATCGCATGTGGCTGAACTTCGAGACATACACCTCGAGCGGCACGCCGTACTGAAGCCCGAGCGAAACGGAGATCATGAACGAGTTCATGAGGCCGGCGAGGGTCGTTCCCTCCTTCGCGATGTCAACGAAGATGTCGCCGGGCGTCCCGTCGTCGAAGAGGCCGACGTGGATGTAGCCCTCGTACTCGCCGACCTTGAATTTGCGGCCGACCTCCATGCGGTCTTCAGGCACGCGGCGGCGCTGTGGGTGCCCCGCGAACGCCGCGCCGACCGGGGCGAGCGTCGTCGCGCCGGCGTCGACCTTCCCGGAGAGCGGCTGCGCGACCTTGCAGTTGTCGCGGTAGATCGCGATCGCCTTGACGCCGAGCTGCCAGGACTCGATCAGGAGCTGCGAGATCTCGTCGACCGTGGTCTCCTCGGGGAGATTTACAGTCTTGCTCAGTGCCCCCGAGATCGCGGGCTGGACGGCGCCCATCATCTTCACGTGACCCATGTAGTGGATCGCGCGGTCACCGATTGCGCAGTCGAAGACCGGGTAGTGCTCGGCTTTCATGTGGGGCGCACTGACGACCGTGTTCCGTTCGTCGATATACGCGACGATCTCATCGACTTCGTTCGGCGCGTAGCCGAGCTTCTCGAGTGCCATCGGCACCGTCTTGTTGACGATCGTGATCTCGCCGCCGCCGACGAGCTTCTTGGATTTCACCAAAGAAAAGTCCGGTTCAACACCAGTGGTATCACAATCCATCATAAAGGATATAGTCCCTGTTGGTGCTAAAACACTGGCCTGTGCATTACGGTAGCCATTTACTTCGCCAATTTCTAGCGCTTCATCCCAGGCTTGCCGTGCGGCATTTAGCAGATCGTCCGGCACCGAGCTCGAGTGGTCGATGTTCCCGACGGCTGCGCGGTGCTTTGCGATCACGCCGGTCATCGCTGCGGCGTTCGGCTGGTAGCCCGCGAACGGACCCATCCGCTTCGCGACCTCGGCCGACTTGCGGTACGCGCGGCCGGTCATGACCGCCGTGATCGCAGCCGCGTACGCGCGTCCCTCGTCCGAGTCGTACGGGAGCCCGCGCGCCATCAACAGCGCGCCGAGGTTCGCGTAGCCGAGTCCGAGCTGGCGAAATGCCTTCGCGTTCTTGTCGATCTCGGGCGTCGGATACGAGGAGTAGCCGACGGCGATCTCCTGCGCGAGGAACACGACGTCCACCGCGTGCTCGAACGCCTCGATGTCGAACTCGCCATCCGCCCTCCGGAACTTCATGAGGTTCAGCGAGGCGAGGTTGCACGCCGAGTCGTCGATGCTCATGTACTCAGAGTTGTGGACCACGATCGTTGCGCCGGCCTGCGAGCCGACCGTCAAGTTGTGCTCGCCAGCTGCCTCGAGGTCGTAGACAAGCACCGGCTCGGCGAGCTCGACCACTCGCACAGCTGCGACGGAGTCGCGTACCACCACGCGCTGCAAGGACGTGAGTGCGCCTGGTGACAGGATCTCCTCGTCGCTTGACCCGATCAGCTCCGTTCGCGGCTCGAGCAGCTGCGCCTCGATGTAGCCGGCCTCGGTCAGGAAGCGGTGCTCCGGCGTGCAACGGAGCACGTGGCCTCCATGGGTCGTAACCTCGACCAACTGCTGCGCTACACCGGCTATCCACACGTTGGTGATTGAAGTCAGCGTCGGCTCCTGAGAGGCAGTCGCGAACGACCACACCCGCGGTAGGGGATCGCCAGACACCTTGCGTTCGAGCAACTCATCGAAACTGAGCAATCCCTCTTCTGTGTCAACAAGCGTCTCGCCGACAAAGCAGCACGGGTTCGAGGCGTTGATCCGCCCCGTGTTCGGGAGCGTGTGCCAGGAGTTGATCGTCGTGTCGTACTGGACACCCGGGTCGGCGCACTCCCAGGCCGCCTCGGCCATCTGGCGGAGGACGTCGCGGGCGTCCGTCGTCTCGACCACGGAGCCGTCGGTGCGGGCGGTGAGGTTCCACTCCTTGCCCTCGATCACCGCCT
>Ga0247727_10010869_pt1 | contig 16026 bp, 16 predicted proteins | sample WisWelCaveWW1625_FD_202498 | JGI IMG/M metagenome (GOLD analysis project Ga0247727, IMG submission 202498) | Biofilm microbial communities from Wishing Well Cave, Virginia, United States - WW16-25 | ecosystem: Environmental > Aquatic > Deep subsurface > Groundwater > Cave microbial mat | place...
AGGAAACGGTGAATCAGTTCCTCCGACGGGTGCCGTTATTAGTGACTCAGAAGCACACAATAATACAGGAGATTTACAAAGCAGTAACGTGAATCAAGGAAATTCCGTTGAAGTTAATTTTCAAAACGTAACAATTACAAATAGCACCGTTGTGGTTAGCCCAGCTAACTCGGCAAATATGCAAACGCTCAAACAAGAAGAAAAAAATAATTTAGCGAATACTGCGGTTAAAGTGGAAAAGTACAATTCAGGAATCATCCAGCTTAATGATAGCAGTCCTGCAATAAAACCACACAGAGCATGGGTATTGAGCGCCAAGGACCCTTATCGACGTTCAGAAACCAATGAGACAACTGCAAGAATCACATCTAATGTAGACTTGATCGGCTTGACACAAACAGGGCATGGGAATCCGAAAGTTTTCGAGGGTATAAAAGGCGCAACAGCGACAGCAACTGTTAACAATATCAATTATACTCTAGATGTAATCGATGTCAATGAAACGGAAGCCTACGTACTTGTGCAAATACAAGAACTATGATTTCTTCGCGCCCGGCGCGAACACGCGCATCAGCAGTGCGTTGCTGACGACGGAAACACTGCTGAGCGCCATTGCGGCTCCTGCGATGATGGGGTTGAGCAGCCAGCCGGTGAACGGATACAGCACGCCTGCAGCCACAGGGATGCCGACTGCGTTGTAAATGAACGCCCAGAACAGGTTTTGCTTGATTTTGCGCAGGGTGTACGCGCTGATGCGCATTGCCATCACGACATCACGCAAGTCTTCCCTGATGAGCACGACATCCGCGCTTTCAATGGCGACATCAGTGCCTGAGCCGATGGCAATGCCGACGTCTGCCTGTGTCAGTGCAGGCGCGTCATTGATGCCGTCGCCAACCATGCCAACCTTGCCCTGCAACTGCAGTTTCTTGATTTGCGCCACTTTCTCGTCAGGCAGCACTTGCGCGATGACTTCTGTGATGCCGACCTGGCGCGCGATTGCCTGCGCAGTGCGCTCGTTGTCTCCGGTGAGCAAGATGACTTTTTTGCCTATTTTTTGCAGTTCTGCAACAGCGTCCTTGCTGTACTCTTTGAGCGTGTCTGCGACGCCGATGACTCCTACGATTTCCTTGCCAACCGCAAGCAGCATCGCGGTCTTTCCCTGCCCCTCAAGCCGTTGCAGGTGCGGTTCTGCCTTGCCGAGCGCGATGCCATGCATCATTGCGCGGTTACCCAGCCACACAGTCCTGCCCGTGACCGTGCCCTGCACTCCCTTGCCGGACACTGACTTGAAATTCATCACCGCAGGAACAGAGACTTTGTCTTTTGCCGCGTTCAGGATTGCTTCTGCAAGCGGGTGCTCTGATTTTTTCTCCAAGGCAGCGGCAAGCTGCAGCACCTGGCTTTCCGAGTGCTTGCCGAGCAGGGCAATGTCTGTGAGCTCAGGCTCGCCCTTGGTGAGCGTGCCGGTCTTGTCAAAGACAACAATGTCCAGCTCGCGGGTTGCCTGCACTGCAGCAGCGTTCTTGAACAGGATGCCGCGCTGCGCCGCAAGCCCTGTGCCGACCATGAGCGCGGTCGGCGTCGCGAGCCCGATGGCGCACGGGCAGGCAATGATGAGCACGGCCACAAAGGACATCAGACTGAAGCTCACGTCATAACCGAGCACGGTCCACGTGAGAAAACTGAGCACTGCGATGGCGATGACTGCCGGAACGACATAGTACGAGACTTTGTCCGCAATCTGCTGGATAGGCGCCTTGCTGAGCTGGGCTTCCTCGACAAGCTTGACAATCTGCGCGAGCACGGTGTCCTTGCCCACCTTGGTCGCCTTGAACGTGAAGCTGCCGGTTTTGTTGAGCGTTGCTCCCACGACTGCGTCGCCCTTGCTCTTTTCCACCGGGATGCTTTCTCCGGTAATCATTGATTCGTCAACGCTGGAATGCCCCTCAACGACAATGCCGTCCACTGGAATCTTGCCGCCAGGCTTGACCAGCACGATGTCGCCGACAGCGACGTCTTCAATCGGAATTTCCACTTCATTACCCTTGCGAATGACGATTGCGGTTTTTGCCTGCAAGCCGAGAAGTTTCTTGATTGCCTCGCCGGTCTTGCCCTTGGTGACCGCCTCCAAGTATTGCCCGAGGATGAGGAAGAGCAGGAGGATGCCTGCGATTTCAAAATACAGCTCGCCGATTTGCTTTCCGAGAAACGCATAAACACCGACAACAACGCTGTACGCGTACGCGGTTATCGTGCCGACAGAAATGAGCGTGTCCATATTCGGAGTCCGGTGCAGCAGCGCAGGAATGCCGTTAGCAAAAAATGACCAGCTCGCGAGCATGATTGGCGTTGCGAGCGCGAACTGCACGAGCGCCATCGCGTGGTGGCTCAATTGAGGCGCGGGCAGGCCAAGCCATTCTGCCATGGCGAGATAAATGAGCGGGATGCCGAACACCGCAGACACCAAAAGCCGCTTCTTCCAGTACGCGGCTTCGTCTTCCTTTCCAGTAAACGTGTCGTGGCAGCGCTTGCTGCAGAAATAGTACGTTGTGCCGTCCTTGACTGCCTTGAACTGCGCGCGGTCAATAGGCACCTGCATCTTGCACACAGGGTCTGTCGCAGTCTTGCCCTGCTCAGCATTCTTTTTGCCTACAAATGTGTCGCGGCAGTGCACGTTGCAGAAATAATAGGTCTTGCCATCCTTCGTCGCGGTTGCCGCGGCTTCCTTCGGGTCAACCGTCATGCCGCAGACAGGGTCGCGCGCCATGATATGCACAGTATCACCGGGATATTTATACTTTGTGTTTCTATTACAACTAATGTAAAGAAAAGATAAACTTTATTAACCACAACACCACACCTGCCCGCAAATGGTCAATTCATCATTCATCACTCTGTTCGGTGTCCTTGCCGTTGTGCTTGCGTGCGTTGCCGCGTACATTTTCAGGATGCGCAAGCATACTGATGAGATGCATGGCATGATGGCAGGCATGGCAATGGGCATGATTGCAGGGCTCATCACCGCAACGCTCTGGACGATTCCGACAGGCGACTTCCTGTGGGGCGTTATTCTTGGCAGCGTCATCGGGCTGGTCATTGGCTTTCCCGCAGGAAAGCTCGGCGGGCACATGGGCATCCTGGAAGGCGTCATCGCAGGACCCATGGGCGGAATGATGGGCGCAATGCTCGGACAGATGATCCGCCCCTTCAACCTGGAAATCTTCATGCCATTCTTCGCCTTTATTATATTGATTAGCTTGCTTGGGATTTCGTACGTCGTGCATTGCGGCGTGTCGTGCTGCGCGCCCGGCGGGAAAAAACAGCCGGCGCCAGTCTCGCAGAAGTTCATCGGCACGTGGACTGTGGGCTTTGTGATTGTGTTGGCGTTCAGCGTGATGCTCACGTTCCCGCTCGCAGAAGCCACACCGCAGGCAGCGAGCGCGCAGGGCGCTTCACCGCAACAGGTTACGCTTCCAGGCTATCTTCAGGATTTGACGAGCGAAGTCCGCGCAGAAGCAGTCCAGGGCAACGGCGTCCAGACCGCAGAAATCCTGGTCTCGCAGTCGCGCTACACGCCGAATGTCATCACGGTGAAAAAAGGCATTCTGCTCAAGCTCACCATTACCGCAGATAACACCGCGGGCTGCGCGCGCGACATTATTTTCCCGGAATTCAGCATCAGGCGCATTGTGCCCGAGGGAGCGCCAATCGTGATTGACATTCTTCCTGAAAAAGTCGGCGAATTCCCCTTCCACTGCTCCATGGACATGGCGCGAGGCAAGCTCGTGGTCGTGGCGTAAGATATAAATAGCCAACTGCCGACCGCACGAGCATGCCGCACATTTCTGAACGCGAGCGTCAGCTGCCTGAGCAGGAAATCAGCAAGCTCCTGCGCATTGCCGTGGAAGACAAGAGTGTGACTTCGCTCGGTCCTGGCGAACCTGACTTTCCTGCGCCTGCGCCTATCGTGCAGCTCACGAAAAAATACGCGAACAAATGCAATCACTATTCGCCGCCTGGCGGCAGGAAAGAACTGCGCGAGGCGATTGCCAGAAAATTGAAGCGCAACAACCGCATTGACGCAGACCCTGAGAATATTATAGTAACCTGTGGCTCGCAGGAAGCGCTTGCATTAGCGACCGCGTGCACGCTTGACGTCTCAGAACAAGTGATTCTTCCTGACCCGAGCTACATGGGATTCCTGCCTGCATTTGAGCTGTTCAATGCCAGCCCGCGCTTCATTCCCCTGCGCGAGGAAGACGGATTCGCCATTGACCCTGACGAAGTCGAGAAAGCAATTGACCCGAAAAAAACAAAAGTGCTGATGATAAACACGCCCTCAAACCCGACCGGCACGGTGCTTAACAGAAAAATCCTTGAACAGCTCGCAGATATCGCGGTTGAGCATGACCTCTATATATTCTCTGATGAGGCGTACGAAAAAATCATCTATGACGGCGCAGAGCACGTCAGCGTCGGCTCGCTGAACGGCATGGAAGACAGGGCAGTCACGTTCCAGAGCTTTTCCAAGACATATGCCATGTGCGGCTACCGTGTCGGCTATGTCGTTGCCCCGCCTGCGCTCGCGGACGCGATGAAGCGCACGCACAATGACATCACGATTTGCGCGCCGACAATCTCACAATTGGTCGCGACTGACGCGCTCAAGCTGCCGACCAAATACACAGACGCGATGGTCCGGGAGTATGACCGCAGAAGAAAACTCATCGTCAAACGGCTGAACGAGATGGGCTTGCGCACGCTCATGCCCAAAGGCGCGTTCTACACGTTCTCACACGTCAAACATCACGGCGTGGGCAGCAGGAAGTTTGCGCACGACCTGCTCCAGAAAGCAAAGGTCGCAGTCGTTCCCGGCACAGACTTCGGCAAAAACGGCGACGGCTACATCCGCTGCTCCTTCGCGACAGACTACAAAAAAATCGGGCAGGCAATGGACAAGATGGAAAAATTCCTGCGGACGTACAAGCCGTGAAATACAAAGTATTCTGGAAAAATCCAGGCTATCAGCCGCGCAAGCCGCTTGCAGGAGATATTGACTGCGACTACCTTATTGTCGGCGGCGGAATCACCGGCGTATCCCTCGCATATTTTCTCAGCCGCGCAAAGTCCAAAAGAGTCGTCCTGATAGAAAAAGACACCATTGCGAGCGGGGCGACAGGGCAGGCAGCAGGCATACTCGTGCTCAAGGGCGAACTGGACCTGCAGGACATCATCAAAGAGTTTGGAAGGAAAAAAGGCCTTGTCTTCTGGCAGGGCAACCACCAGGGCTTGCGGCTCATCAGGGAGATTATCCGCAAGGAAAAAATCAAGTGCGATTACGAGTCCGGGAGCACGATATACGCCTGTTCGGAGAAGTATGAAAGACAGCCGCACGTGCTGAACGAGTATATTATTGAGAAAGACATTGAAAAAACCACGCGGTTCCTGGTGGGCAGGGACCTCAAGCGCCAAATCGAAACGCCGGTGTTCCGCTATGCAATATTCTCGAAAGGTCACGCGATATCGTTAAACCCGCTGCAGCTGTCGCAAAACTTGTCCAAGGCAGTGGAAAAGAAAGGAGTTCTGGTCTATGAGCATACGCCCCTCGTGAGCCTGCGAGGACACGCTGCAATAACTCCGCAGGCGAAAATCACGTTCAAGAAGCTCATCCTTGCGATAGACGCAGACACGCGCAACAGCAAAATAAAGAGGGTCGAGTCAACCATCGTGGTCACGAAGCCTTTGAGCGGCAAGGAGTTGCGGAACATCAGGCTCAATGCGAAAAAAGTCATGTGGGACGCACAGGAAATCTACCATTACCTTAAAATCACGCGTGACAAGCGGATTCTTCTCGGCTACGGCGACCACCCTGTGCAACGGCACCACAAGCCCCGCGGACCTCACGCGGCACACCTTGCAAGGATACGGATGTTTTTGTCCCGACTGTTCCCGAACCTGCACGAAAAGATAGAATACGCCTGGTCAGGGACTTTCGGCAAGACCGCCAGAAGGGTGCCCATTATCGAGAAGAAAGGCGACCGGATAACCGTCGCCGGGGCGGCCTCGCAGGTCGTGTGCGTGATGACTGCAAAGCACGTCGCGGACAAGCTCCTGCACAAGTATTCCCCGCTCGAGCCATTCTTCAAGCGGCATTGAACGTTTTCGGGATACCGCCCGAAATAAACACTTATCCGCCCATTCTTCCGAGTCTTTGTTCAAACCACTCGAAAAGGTGAACTTATTTTATACCTTTAATCATTAACGATAACGGATCATTTTTTCTATAACGCAGATAGGGATACTTTTTCATTGCACTTTTTGATGGTCTGGGCTCTGTAATTGTGATTATTTTGAATCCCGCATCTGTAATTGCGCTCGCGAGGTCTTCAAATGTCCAATGGTAATCAGTATAGATTGTTTCTTTTCCGTCTATTCTTTTTGATATAATCTGAATGGGTGTTCCGCTTTTAAAATAGAAATATTCTTTTGATGGCAGTACATTAGGCAGGTTGCAATTTGGGGCTATTGGGTGCAGGTCGCTCACAAGGACTATGCCGCCTTTTTTAGCAACGCGGTGTGCTTCCTTCATTATTTTTCTAATAGTTCGTAAACTTGGAATTTCTAGGAATACTTTTTCTAGCAAAATCGCATCAAAAGAATTTGCTTTAAAAGTTAAAGCCGTCGCATTCATGACATCATATTTTATTTTTCCATTCTCCTTCTTAGCAGCAGCGATCTGCTCTTTTGATTTGTCAATTCCTGTGCATCGCGCTCCCTTCGCGGTAAGCAAGCGTAACCAGAAGCCATTTCCACACCCCAGTTCCAAAACCTTTTTGCCCTTTACAACATCAAGCAACTTTAATAATGCAGGCCTAACGACGTAAAGTTTACTATAATTTGGAACTTGCGCACTAGCAACTTGTTTCTTTGTCCATACATGTTTTCGCATGCAAGCTTTCATTTAATGCCAGTATTTATTCATTGTGATTGTCAAGAACCTCTACCTTCCCAGACCGTGCGAAAACCTTGCGCACTGCTATTCTTTCACGAATTTCACGTTGGGCAGGCCGCGGAAGCCCTCATCGCCGGTGAGGAAGGGCAGCTTGATTTCCTGAGCCAGAACATAGCCCAGGCAATCAATGTACGACAGCTTACACTTTGAATGCTTCAGCCTGAACTTTGCAGCTGCCTTCAGCGTTTCAGGCGAAGGCTGCAATGCCGCAGGAATCAGCGCGTTAAACAATCCGTCTGCAAGCGCACCTTGACCGTCCTGCGAGAGCATATAGTACAATTCGTACAGATTCATATATGACGTGGCAATCTTGGATGATTCGGCATACGGACGATAGTTCGGCGAGCCTCGCGCCAGCCCAAAGAGCGCATAGGTATCGTAGAAAAATGCGTCATTCCCATCCTTTGCGAGATTCATCCTTGAGCTCCTGTGCTGTTTTCTTAGTCTTCCATTTACCGAAGAATGAGGAAAGGTCATACCCTTTCTTCACGGTAATGTGAACTTGGTCGTCCACGCGGATTTTCTCTGCCTTCACGACGTCGTGCGGCAGGATGACTGCGATGGAGTCGCCCCACTTCCGCGCAACTGCCTCAATTTCTGCCATAGAGTATGATATGGTGAATGATATTTATAAGCTTTGCGGCAGAATGTCCAGTGCTCACCGCCTGAACAGCTTCACGATTTCTCCGAACACGATGACGCTCGCGCTGACTGCCGCAACAACCAGCCAGTCCTTGAACGAGAGCGCGACCGTGCCGAACAATTCGCGCAGGAACGGAACATACATCACGGCTGCCTGCAAGGCGACAGAAAGCCCGACCGCGAGCAAAAGCCATTTGTTCCTGAACGGCCCGACTGCAAAGAGCGAGCGCGATTCAGAGCGCTGGTTGAACGCGTTGAACAACTGCGAGAGCACGAGCGCGGTGAACGCCGCGGTCTGGGCTTTTGCGAGCTGGGTGTCAGGGTCAAAATAGTCAAACACAAACAGCGTGTTGAGCATCACCAGAATGCCGACAATCCCGATGAGCGTGCCGCGCTGCCTGTTCACGATGTTTTCCTCCATCTTGCGCGGCGGGCGCTTCATGATGTCCGGGTCAGGAGGGTCAACGCCGAGCGCGAGCGCAGGAGTGCCGTCAGTGACGAGGTTGACCCAAAGAATCATCAGCGCGGTCAGCGGCAGGGGTATTCCGAGAATGATGCTGACGAACAGCGTGAGCACTTCTCCGGTGTTGCCGGACAGGAGATAATTCACGAATTTCTTGATGTTGTCAAAAATAACCCTGCCTTCCTCCACTGCCTTGACAATGCTCGCGAAATTGTCATCAGCGAGCACCATTGCGGATGCTTCCTTTGCGACGTCAGTGCCGGCAATGCCCATCGCAATGCCTAAATCCGCTTTCTTCAAAGCAGGCGCGTCATTCACGCCGTCGCCGGTCATCGCGACCACGTGCTTGCGCTTCTGGAACGCCTCAACGATGTGAATCTTGTGCGCAGGATTGACGCGCGCGTACACGCCGATGTTTTCCACCTGCGCGTCAAGGTCAGTAAGGTGGTCGAGCTCGACTCCGGTGATTGCTTTTCCTTCAATGCCCAGTTCCTTTGCGATTGCCTTTGCCGTTGACAAATGGTCGCCGGTAATCATCACGACCTTGATGCCTGCAGTCCTGCACTTCTGGATTGCTTCCTTGACTTCGTGCCTGGGCGGGTCAATCATTGCCTGCAAGCCTGCGAAAACAAGATCGTCTTCCAATTTGCCTTTGCCACCTGGCGCGATTTCCTTGTACGCGAATGCGAGCACGCGCAATGCCTTGCAGGCATAGGCTTCGCCCATCGCGAGTACATTGTTCGCGTCTGCGTGCGAAAAGCGCGCGAGCTTTCCGTGCACGAGCTGCTTGGTGCACAATTTCACAAGCACTTCAGGAGCTCCTTTCGTGCACACGAGCAGCTTGCCGCCAAACTTATGCACGGTCGTCATCAGCTTGCGCTCTGACGTGAATTCTATTTCCTTGATTCGCGGCGCTTTCTTGTTGAGTTCGCCAGTGTCAATGCCTGCCTTGCGCGCGCTCACGAGCAGCGCGCCTTCTGTCGGGTCGCCGATGACTTTCCAGTCTTTTCCTTCCTGCGCGAGCTGGGCATTGTTGTTCAGCGCGCCGATTTTCAGGAGCATGTCAAAGTCTTTCGGGTCTTTCATGAACTTGCCCTCAGGGGCATAACCTGCGCCTGAAACAGCAATGGACTGCTGGTTTGCGTACACGTGCTTGACTGTCATCTGGTTGTGCGTGAGCGTGCCAGTCTTGTCTGAACAAATGACCGTGCACGCGCCAAGGGTTTCCACCGATGGCAGCTTCCTGACAAGCGCATTGCGCTTTGCCATGCGCTGCACGCCAACCGCGAGCGCGACAGTCACGACCGCAGGGAGCCCTTCAGGAATCGCCGCCACCGCAAGCGCGACAGCCGCGAGGAACATCTCAAACGCAGGCAGGCCGTACACGACACCTGCGGTGAAAATGACAATGGCGATAAGGACAACGATAATGCCGAGCAGCTTGCTAAGCGAGGAGAGTTTTTTCTGCAAAGGCGTCGGCTCGTGCTCGGTTTCCTTGATGAGCCTGGCAATCTTGCCCATTTCCGTGCTCATGCCAGTGCCAACCACAACTGCCCGTGCGTGCCCGTTGGTCACGATGGTTCCTGAGAACGCCATATTGTGCTGGTCTGCTATTGCCGCATGGTCGTGCAGGACGTCCGCGGTCTTGTGCACAGGCGTTGATTCTCCGGTGAGCGCGGCTTCCTGGGTTGCGAGGTTCATGATTTCGACAATCCGCGCGTCTGCAGGAACCTTGTCGCCGGTTTCCAGAAGGACAATGTCGCCGGGAACAAGCTCTGCCGCGGCGATTTCCTGCACTTTGCCGTCGCGCAGCACGCGGGCCTTGAGGCTGGTCATTTTGCGCAATGCCTCAATCGCCTCCTCTGCGCGGTATTCCTGGACTGTTCCGAGAATCGCGTTCAGCACGACAATCGCGCCAATGACCGCGGCATCAGCCCATTCCTTCACGAACGCGCTGATGCCCAGCGCGACAAGCAGAATCCAGACAATCGGGCTCGCGAACTGCTCAAGAAAAATGCGGAAAAGCGAAACGTGGTGCGCTTCCTCAATGGCGTTCGGACCATGTTGCGCGAGACGCTGTTTCGCGTCCTCGGAAGAGAGCCCGCGCTCGGGCGAGGTCTTGAGTTCGCGGAGAACAGCAGGGGCAGACTGGTCAAAAAACGGCATGGTCTGCCGAGGATAAAAGAAGTATATAATGATTTCGAGAAAGAAAAAAAGAATAAGAAAAAATTATTTCCTGCTGATGGTGGCCTTGTACGAGCCGGTGTTGTCCCACGGGCAGTGGTCGTTCACGCCAAACTTGAGCAGTCCTGAGCTCGCAGGCGTGAATTCCAGCTTGTCGCCGATGGTGAAATACTGCTCAACCCTGCTGTTGTCGCCGACACAGCCGATGAGCGCGAAGCGCGGAGCGCCGCCTATCGGGTAGCCGCCGTCCTTGCGCGCAGCATCCCAGCCCTTGGGCGTGCTTTTTTCCTTTTTCGCGCCGCCAATGTCAATCTCGCCGGACGCCTCAATCACGTACTTCTTTCCTGCCTCAACCGCGAGCGCAGGAACCCAGAAGCCGCCGTCGCCGCGCACGAACTTCCTTGCCTTTTCGCCGTCGTTCAGGCAGATTTCCGCAACATAGCCGCCCTTGTTGTTCCACGGGTCGTGGTCATTGACACCAAGGTAGAGCCTGCCTGCAACTTCTGCCTTTTTCAGAATAGAATCGCTTCCGACAGGAATGCGGTTTTCTTTCACGTTGCCGATTGCACCGATAAGCGAATATCGTTTTGCTTCAGGCATTGCATACCCATCGCCTGCTGCGTCTTTCCAGCCGGCAGGACCGCTCACTTCGTCGTGCGTTCCGCCGATGTCAACAATGCCTGACGCCTTGACGCTCATCTTGTCACCGACCTTGACGTCGATTCCTGTGTTATACCACGAAGGACCGACTTCAACTGTCTGAATGTCAGCGTGTCCAAAAATATTCTTGGGCGTCGCAGCAAGAACAGCTGCAGAAAGTCCGCCACGCATCAAATCCCGTCTTGAAAGTGTGTGTTGCATAACGACGGATAAGGCAGAAGGAGTATATAAATCTTTCTATTTTACCTACTTAAAAGGGACAACAGTTCTCCGGGTGCTTGAGAGCACACGTCAGTATGCACTGTCTCTGCGCCGGAGGCGCCCGATACGGAAAAGTAACGTTTAAATAATGCAAGAAAACCGCACTGGTTATGGTTCACGCGCACGAAATCATGCGGACAGACTTCATTCTCGCGGATATCAGCGATACCGTTTCCTCGCTGATCGGGCAGATGGAAAAGCACGGACACCGCGAAGCAATTGTCTTTGACGGCAGCACGTACAAGGGCTTGGCAAGCAAAAAATGGCTGCTTTCCTCAAGAATCAATCCTGTGGAAATGAAGCTCAGGAACCTCATGACGCACCGCTCCAAGAGCAAGACACCGTTTTTTGTTCCCAAGCTTTCGCCTGACACCGAACTCAAGGAAATCGCGCGCCTGCTCGCAACTGCAGACGTGCACGCACTGCCGGTCGTCGCAAGCGTGAACAAGAAGGAAAAGGTTGTCGGCGTGGTGCACGCGCTTGACGTGCTCGGCGAGCTCAAGGAAGAATACAGAAAAATCCGCGTTTCTGACCTCGCAAGCATGAAGCTCGTCACGGTCTTCGAAGACGACCAGGTCGGCATGGTGCTTCAGATAATGCACAAGCAAGGCATCGGGCACGTCGTAGTTGTGGACAGCAAAGACCGGCTTATCGGCATTGTCGGACTCACGGATATCATCACTGACGTGAGCATATTCCCGCGCAGCAACATGCACATATCAAAAGCCGCGAGCCACCAGAAAGGCAAACACACCGGCTTCGGCACAGGCGAAAAGACAAACATCCTCACGCTTCCCGTGCACAACATCCTCACGCACGTGCCAAACTGCTGCACCATCGCGCCCGAGGCGTCTGTCGCTGTCGCGATTGGCGAAATGATTGAGAACCACGTCGGCAGCGCAGTCGTCATGAAAAAAGACACGCCTGTGGGCATCATCACCGTCAAGGACATCCTGCAAGACTACGGAAAGGCGTAAGAAGAGTTTAAATAGGAGTTCTGCCAGAAAAGCACTCATGACCCTGCACGACGTGCACCCGAATAATGTCCTGCGCATCAAGAATGGCTCCATCGTGCGCAGCCTGTATGACCTCGCGAACGAACTCACGCTGATGGACGAGGAAGTCTTCCAGTATCACGTTAACAACACGAAGAATGATTTTTACGACTGGGTCTATCACATGGTGCGCGACGTGCACCTCGCGAAAGTGTTCTCTGAAATCAAGGACAGGCGGCTCATGCTCGCCGCGGTGGAAAAGCGCGTCAGGCAATTGGAAAACCCTGAACAGCCCGCAGGACAACATCCTTTGCACTGGGGCGCGAAAGAATACCTGTTCGGCGTGATTGTCGGCGCTATTGCAATGCTGATGATCAGCAGGCTGCTATAAAAAAGAGGAGTTCATGTACGACGTTGTCACGCTTGGCTCAGGCACAGTGGACGTTTTTGTCAAGACAAGCAAGCCCACCATTGTCAAGCACGGCACGCACGATGACGTCTGCTACGCAATCGGGCAGAAAATTCTTGTTGATGATTTGCACGTAGACACCGGAGGCGGCGGGACAAACACCGCGGCCGCGTTCTCGCGACTCGGATTGAAAACTGCATGGCTGGGCAAAGTCGGCAGTGACTTGCACGCAAAAACCGTGCTGGACGAAATGAAGCGCGAGCGCGTCGCATTCCTCGGACCGCAGGGCGCGGGAATGACCGGCTACTCAATCATCCTGACAGGACTGGAGCACAACCGCACAATTCTCGCGTACAAGGGAGCAAATGACACTCTCATTCCTGCAGACGTTCCCTGGAACAAAGTCAGAACAAAATGGCTCTACTTGAGCGCAATGATGGGCAAAAGCTTTGAAACGCTCAAGAAAGCCGCGCTTTTCGCGAAGAAAAACAACATTCGGTATGCCTTCAACCCGAGCATGTATCTGGCAGAGCAGGGAATTCGCGCGCTGAAGCCCATCATCGACGGCTGCGACCTGCTTGTTTTGAACAGGGAAGAAGCGCAGGCAGTGCTCGGGACAAACAAGCGCTGCGTGGACATGCTTCCTGAACTGCAAAAACACGCCAAAATCGCAGTTCTCACTGACGGTCCGAAGACCGCGCACGCGTACAACGGCATCAGGCATTACGCGATTGAGCCGCCTGACATCAAGGTCATTGAAACAACCGGCGCAGGCGACGCGTTTGCCGCAGGCATGCTCGCAGGACTCATCGTCAAAAAAGACATTGCCGAGGCACTGCAGTGGGCGATGGCAAACTCGTGCTCAGTCATCCGGCATCTCGGGGCAAAAAACAACCTCTTGACGCGCGCAGAAATTGTGCGCTGGACAAAGCACCCCGCAAAGCTCAGCATCACGAGGCTCTGAAATGCTTGCGACACTGAAACAAGTTCTCGCAAAGGCACAAAAAGGCGGTTATGCAGTCGGCGCGTTCAATGTCAACAACCTGGAAATCCTGCAGGCAATCACGCGCGCAGCAGCGAAAATGAAGTCGCCGGTCATCCTGCAAACAAGTGAAGGCTCAATCGCGTACGCAGGAATGAATTATTTGAGATGCATGGCAATGCAGGCTGCGCAGGAACACAAAATTCCCATTGTCCTGCATCTTGACCACGGGCGCGACTTAAGCGTCATCAAGCAGGCGATTGCGAACGGCTACACGAGCGTGATGGTTGACGGCTCGCACCTGCCGTTTGCGCAGAATGTCGAGCTCACGAAAAAAGTGGTGCGCTGGGCGCACGCGAAGCGCGTCTCAGTGGAAGGCGAGCTCGGAACAATCGGCGGTGCAGAAGACACGGTCTCAAGCAAAAAAATCCAGCTTACTGACCCTGGCGCCGCGCAGGATTTTGTCGAGCAGACCGGCATTGACGCGCTCGCGATCGCAATCGGCACGTCGCACGGCGCGTACAAGTTCGCAGGCATGCCCATGCTTGACATCAGGCGCCTGCAGGCAATACAAAAGCAGGTTTCTGTGCCGCTCGTCCTGCATGGCGCGAGCGAAGTGCCGCAGTGGCTGGTGAACACTGCAGAACGCTACGGCGCGCGCATCGGCAGGGCAGAAGGCGTTCCTGACGGCCAGATAACCGAAGCGATTAAGAACGGCATCTGCAAAATCAACACTGACACTGACCTGCGGCTCGCATTTGACGCAGGCGTCAGGGAAGTCATCGCCACGTCGCCTGAGGACTTTGACCCGCGGCACATCCTCGGCAGGGCGCGCGAGCTCATGCAGGAAGTCGTTGAGCACAGGATTGCGCTGTTCGGCAGCGGAGGCAAGGCATGATTGTCATCGGAGCAGACCACGCAGGATTCAAGCTCAAAGCAAAGCTGAAACGCTGGCTCACGGAACAAGGCAACAAGGTTACTGATACCGGCGCGCACAAGCTCGACAAGAACGACGATTATCCTGTGTACGCGTACAAAGTCGCCAAGGCAGTCGCGGGCGGAAAAGGCAAAGGCATTCTGCTCTGCGGCAGTGCAGAAGGAGTGTGCATTGCGGCAAACAAGGTCAAAGGCGTGCGCGCAGTCGCGGTCTGGAACGTGCAAAACGCAAAACTGAGCAGGAAGCACAATGACGCAAACGTGCTCTGCTTATCCGGCTGGGAGCTTTCTCCTGCGCAAGCCAAGAAAATCGTGAAAGCATGGCTGAAGACCGCGTTCACGGCAAAAGCCCGCCACGTGCGGCGCCTGAAAGAAATCGCGAGGATAGCGCATGGCAAGCCGCCACGTTGAAATCGCGCCTGCGCTGCTGTGCACGACGCGCGAGGAATTTCTGGAAAAGCTCAGGCAAGTTGAGCCGCATGCGGCGCGGGCACAATATGACGTGATGGACGGCACGTTCGTGCGCAACACCACCGTGCAGCCAAAAGCATTGCGCAGGCTCAGGACGCCGGTCAGGATTGAAGTCCAGCTCATGGTGCAGCACCCTGCTGATTATTTGCACGACTGCTGCAGGATGAATGCGTGGATGGTCATTTTCCATTACGAAGCATTGAAGGAAAAAAAGAAAATCCTGCAGTTCATCAACCAGGCACGAGCGCACAACCTCAAGGTGGGCATTGCAATCAACCCAAAAACGTCCGCGCTTGTGGTCAAGCCGTATCTGAAACGTGTTGACCTTGTTCTCGTCATGACTGTCCAGCCGGGCTTTGGCGGGCAAAAATTCATTCCTGCAACGCTCAAAAAAGTCGCGCAGATACGGAAATGGGCACCCAAACTGGACATTGAGGTTGACGGCGGCATCAACAAAGAAACTGCTCCGCTTGCGGTCAAGGCAGGAGCAAACGTGCTCGTTGCAGGCAATGCAATCCTCAAGGCGCCGAGCGTGGAAGAAGGGATTGCGGCTATCAGGAAAGCGCTGCGCTAATTCATTGCCGGGTCAAATGATTTCTGTTCCTTCATCGCGTCCTGAGGCAGATTGTACATTGCGAAGAAACCATCCTTCAGCACTTCCTGGTGCTTGGGTGAATAATACCGGATATCGTGCTGGAAATTAAGGTAATCAATCGGTGCCGGATTTTTGACGCTGATGCTGAAGTTTTCGAGCAGCGTGCGGTATTCCTTGACGTGCCCGCGCAATCGCGGCTTGTTCTCCTTCATCCAGTGCGCGATGCGTTCCAAAGGGCTGAGTTTTTCCCAGCCATCAGCAAACTGTGTCATGTGTGTGTCTGCAAGGGGCTCTGGTGAAAAAGTCTGATTAAGCGCGAGAACAGATTGCTCGCGATGAACCGCACGAATAATTCCGCGCGGATAGTTCTTGCGCGGCGGCACCGGACGGTGCTGCCGCAGAGGCGTTTGACG
>Ga0247727_10010870_pt1 | contig 16026 bp, 11 predicted proteins | sample WisWelCaveWW1625_FD_202498 | JGI IMG/M metagenome (GOLD analysis project Ga0247727, IMG submission 202498) | Biofilm microbial communities from Wishing Well Cave, Virginia, United States - WW16-25 | ecosystem: Environmental > Aquatic > Deep subsurface > Groundwater > Cave microbial mat | place...
CTTCCCCGGAGCCGGTAAAGCCTGCGCCGTGGAGGAATGCGGCAAAACCGACTCCGCGCTTGAGATGGCTGCTGGGGTTTTCTTTTGCAAATTTTCCGAATTTCTCGCGGTAGGCGGAGAGCGCAAAAGCGCGCTCCATCAGCGCTTCCATATTCACAGCTTCGCGGATTTCCTGGCCGGTGGCTGTGGTCTGTCCCTGGCGGATGAAATTCCGCCGGCGCAGTTCCTCCGCGCTGAGTCCCACGGCGCGCGCCACCTTGTCCATGTGGCGCTCGAGCGCAAAAACGCTCTGCGGCGCCCCGAAGCCGCGGAAGGCGCCATGCGGCGGATGATTGGTGGCCACGGCTCGGCTGCGTATGCGCACGTTCGGGCAGTGGTATGGCCCGGCGGCGTGAATCGTGCCGCGGGAGAGCACTACGGCGGAAAGCGTAGCGTAAGCCCCGCCGTCGAGTGTGAAGTCCACATCCATAGCCAGAAGACGGCCGTCCCGCGTCACCCCTGTGCGGTGGCGCGTGCGCGAAGGGTGCCGCTTGGTCGTGGCCACCAGGTCTTCCGCGCGGTCATAGATGAGTTTTACCGGCCGGCCAGACTTCCACGCAAGCAGCGCCGCGTGCGCGGCGATCATCGAGGGGTATTCCTCTTTCCCGCCGAAGCCGCCGCCGGTTTCCGTTTGCACCACGCGCACGCGGTCTTTGGGCAGGCCGAACAGCGGCACCAGGGCTTTGTGGACGTAATACGGACACTGCATCGAGCCCCACACGGTCACGCCCTCTTCTGGGCTGGCCCGGGCGATGATGCCGTTGGTCTCGATGTAGAGCTGTTCCTGCGCCTCGGTTTCGTACTCGCCCTCGACAATGAAGTGTGCCTGCTCCCAGGCGGAGTCCACGTCACCTTTTTCCACTACGTAGGATTTCAAGACGTTGTCTTCGCCCCAGATGATTTCTTTTTTCGCCAGTGCCGCATCGAGCGAGAGCACGGCAGGCAGCGGATCCAGAACGATTTCCACGGCGCGCCGGGCTTCTTCCAGCAGGTACTTGTCCGGATGCGCCAGCAGCACCACGGGTTCTTCCCGGTGGTTCACATGGGTGGCCGCCAGGCACGGCTGGTCGTGGAGAATCAGGTAAATATTGTTTTCCCCCGGGATATCTTCGGCGGTGACGATGGTGAATTCTTCCCAGGGGATGCCGTCGGGAAACCTGATGTCCAGCAGCACGCCGCGCGGCGCCGGACTGCGCACGGTCGAGCCGTAGATCATTCCGGGAAACTGGTAGTCGTCCACGTACCGCGCACGGCCGGTCACTTTCTCCCGCCCCTCCTTGCGTGGCACGGGCTGACCGATCCAGCGCGGTGCGTGTGTGCTCATCAGTAGGCCGTCTTGCCGGGGTTGTCGCGCCAGGCTTCAAACGCGCGCAGGCCTTCTTCGCGCATCAGCGCATTCATCGGGATCTGGCGCTCGCCCTTGGGAAGCTGGAATTCGTGGTAGATAAAGGAGTCGTCAAAACCGAACGCCGCAGCGTCCGTGTGCGTGCACGCGTAGAAGACGCGTGCGGGCCGCGCCCAGTAGATGGCCCCCATGCACATCGGACAGGGCTCGCAACTGGTGTAGATTTCGCAGCCGTCGAGCTGAAAACTGCCCAGCACCTTGCAGGCTTCGCGGATGGCCACTACCTCGGCGTGGGCTGTGGGGTCGTTGGCCGAAGTCACACGGTTTGCGCCCTCGGCGATAATTTTGCCGTCGCGGACGATCACGCACCCGAACGGCCCGCCGCGCCCGGATTTGGCGTTCTCCACGCTCAACTCAATCGCCCGCCGCATGAAATGGTTTGGCATCCCGCCGGCCCATGATTCCATTGCCCTGGACCCTCTGCACTCTGCACGGCCCCCAAGAGACTATCACGCCCCACCGTGCACCGCTTTCGTCGCTCGCGCTATGGCTTTCTGGAGCCGGGCGCGCTCGCGAGCAAATTCCACCGCGGCACCCGCGCGCAGCGCGCGGTTCAGCCCCGGCAGCATCTGCCCCGCGTACAGCGCGTAGATGTCCCAGCCGTAGAGGGTGTGGCGGTACCAGTTTGGGCGCGCGGGGTCGCCGGACGGCTCCTCATCGAGCAAACTTTTCTCTGCCCGCAACAGTCTTTCGCTGGCCTCTCGCATCCCGCCTGCCGGGTTGCCCGCAGCCAGCGCGTTTTCCAGTTGCTCCGCTGCCTCGCGGAAGCGGGCCAGGGCGGCACGCAGTTCTTCCAGATCCAGATCTTCGATCAGTGGCCGGCCATCGTTGTCCGCATTCTCGGCTTCGAGTTGCCGCAGGGCTTGTTCAATTTTCAGCGCGGTCCGGGACGGCCGCAGCGGGAGAACTGCATCGCCAGCCAGCCGCAGCACCACGCGCCCGAGCAGCTCTGCCAGTGCAGGCCCGAAATTCCAGCCGGGGTCGCCGAATTTTTCAAAATAGAGCCGGGTATCGTGTGCGGAATGGTACGCGCCATAGCTGCCGTAGGCTCCTTCGCTGGTGAACTCCAGCGACAGCGTAGGGATGCCGAGAAAAGTCTGGAAGGGGACGAAGTCCGCTCCGCTGCCCAGGCTCTCGAGTTCCACCTCGAACGTATCGCGTCGCGCCTTCTTCTCGGCCCTAGTCAGCTTGCCCCACTCCGAAGCGCGCCAGGCGTCGTACAGGCTGCCTTTCTGCGTTGGATGGGCGATGCCGCGCGCAGCCCCGATGACTGCTTCGCGCAGCGACGCTGTTCCGCCGGCTTTCAGTTGTCCGGCCATGTACAGGTCGCTATTGATGTAGGCCACGGCCTTCTCTCGCAGCTCTGCGGCGTGCTGCTCTGCGTACTCGGTGCTGCCGATGAGGCCGAATTCTTCCGCGTCCCAGAAGGCCAGGACGATGGTCCGCCGCGGCTTCCAACCGGCGCGCTTCATTTCTCCCAGCACGCGGGCGAGCTCCAGCAGCACCGCGCAGGAGCTGCCTGGGTCCACGCCGCCGAAGGTCCAGGCGTCGTGGTGTGTGCCCACCATCAGCCAGCGGTTCGGCTCTTCCGCGCCCTCGATGCGCGCCAGGACATTCACGATGGGCTTTAGCCTGTTTTCCATCTCGACATTCATTTCCACTGCTACGCGGCTCGGCCCCGTGCGGTAGTTGAATCCCAGGCCGCCCTGAAAGCCTTTGGGCGCCGCTGGTTCCCGCAATTCCCGAAGAAGGTGCGCCGCCTGGCCCCAGCTCAGCACAGCGGCCGGTATCCGCGGCAGCGTGGGAGCATCTTCCGGCTTGAGCCGCTGCGCATCGGGCGTGGCCGCGCGGAGCGGAGTGAGGGGGTCGCCGTGCCAGAACCACGAGTATTTGGCGTTTCCGCGCTGGATCATTTTCTGGTTGCGCCAGGGGCCCTCGGGAAATGTCGCGCCTCGTACAAATCCGTCGTCTGCGGGGTCGCTATAAATAAGGATGCCCTTTGCGCCGCGCGTCTCCGCGGTATGCACTTTTACCGCGCGGTGGACTTTCCCATACCGCGCCAGGACGATGGCGCCTCGTACGTCCACTCCCGCAGCTTTCAGGGCGTCGTAATCCCCGGGCATACCGTAGTTCACATAGACAACCGGCCCGCGGACTTTCCCCGATGCCGAATAGGCCACAAATCCCGGCGACTTCGACATTGCCCATGCGGGGTCGTCGAACCCGAGGCCGAGTTCGACCACTTCCAGCTCGCGCCACTCCGGCGCGGTTTGCTTGATGACGATTCTTTTAGGGTGTGATAGGTACGCCTGGTATTCCACTCGCTCGGTTGTCAGGCCGGATTCACGCAGTGCGCGTTCGATTTCGCTGGCCACGGCGTAGCCCCCGGGGGTCCCGGCCATGTGCGGCGCGCGTGTCACCATCTCGTGGAATCGGGCAATCCGCTCCCGGGAGATGTTCGCGCGCAGCCGTGCGGCGGCATCGTTGACCTGGGCGGCGGTGCTTTCCGCCGATAACAGGCTCAGTGCGGCCAGCAGGATTGACGCCGCGCTCCAGCGCATAGCGCGCATCCTATCTGCCGGATTCGCGGGTTGCAATCGGAATCCCGCCTGAAGATAATGTTGCGGAAATTCTTACGGGAGGGCTCCGATGACACCTGCAAATCTTTCCCGCCGGCAGTTTGGCCGCCGCCTGGGCGGCGGACTGAGCGCCGCGTTCGTTGCCAATGAACTGTTCCGCGGCGTGGCCCACGCGCGCCAGCCCAAAGGAGTTCCCGAGGGCGTCATCCAGTTGAACTCCAACGAAAACCCCTACGGCCCGTCGAAGCGCGCGCAGCGCGCCATCTCCGGCGCGCGCAAAATTGCCGCACGGTATCCGGACGCCCTGGAGACCGAGGTCATCGAAACCATCGCGCGGCTGCATTCGGTCGCCCCCGAGCAGGTCATTCTGGGCTGCGGTTCCGGCGAAGTTCTGCGCATGGCGGATATGGCTTTTCTGGCGCCGGGACAATATGTGGTCGTCGCCAACCCCACGTTTGAGGCCGTGCTGGCCTATGCGCGTGTGACCCGCGCCGAGCCCGTCCAAGTGCCGCAGACTGCGGATTTCCGCCACGACCTCCCGGCCATGGCCGCCGCGTGCAACCTGCGCACGGGCCTGGTGTACGTCTGCAACCCCAACAACCCCACGGGGACCATTGTGACGCGTGCGGAGCTGCAGACTTTTCTGGACCGCGTGCCGCTAAGTGTCACCGTGCTGGTGGATGAGGCCTATCACCATTTTGTCGAAGACCCGCAGTACGCGAGCGCCTTTGCGTTCCTCGAAAAGCACCCGAATCTGGTCGTTGTGCGCACGTTTTCGAAAGTCTACGGAATGGCCGGGATGCGCCTGGGGTACGCCGTCGCCGCGCGCGAAAAGATTGCCGCCATGCGCCAGCACCTCATCTGGAACAACGGCAACGCCGCCGTGCTCGAAGCGGCCCTCGCGAGCCTGGCCGACGCGGACCATGTCCCGAAACACCGCCGGATGAACAACGACCTGCGCCGCTGGCTGTGCGCGGAGCTGGAGCGCGACGCCCGCCGCTACATCCCCTCGCACACGAATTTCGTGATGATCCACCTGGGGCGCGACGTGGGGCCCGTCATTGACGCTTTCCGCTCCCGCAACATCCTCGTCGGACGCCGGTTTCCCTCGATGGACCAATGGATGCGCATCTCCATCGGAACGGAAAAAGAGATGAAGGCATTCCTGGCCGCGCTGCGCCAGATTGTTCCCGTGTCCGGCGGGCAATCTGCGTCACTGGCGCCGGACTCCCGGAGGGCCGCGTGAGCCTGGTGGTCCAGACCGCGGACCTGGTGAAGCATTACCCGCACTTCCGCCAGCCACCCACGCGCGCGCTCGACGGCGTTTCCGTCAGCGTCGAGCCTGGCACGATTTTCGGAATGCTGGGTCCCAACGGGGCGGGGAAGAGCACGTTCGTAAAAATCCTGCTGGGGATCGTGCACCCCACCTCCGGCAAAGCCGCCTTGCTGGATTTGCCGGCGGGCACTCCCCGGGCACGGCGCCGCGTCGGCTACCTGCCCGAGTCCATGCGCCTTCCGGAGTGGATGAAGCCTCTTGCATTCCTCCAGTTCATGGGCGGCCTGTCTGGCCTTGACGCCGGTACTGCTAGGCGCCGTGCCGGAGAGCTTCTGGAGCTGGTAGGCTTGGGCGGAGAGAAGAAAGTCCTGAAGGATTTCTCGAAGGGCATGGGCCAGCGCATCGGCCTGGCACAGGCCCTGTTGCACGACCCCGAAGTCCTCTTCCTCGACGAGCCGACCGAAGGCCTGGACCCTATCGGCCGCAAGGACGTCTGCAACCTGCTCCTCGAACTGCGCAAGCGCGGCAAGACCATATTCCTGAACTCGCACGTGCTCAGCGAAGTGGAGCGCATCTGCGACCGCGTGATGATTGTGCACCAGGGGAAAATACTGAAGGCCGGCTCGATGGCTGACCTTTCCAGCAACCGCAACGAGTACCGCATCGTGCTGGCTCGCGATGGCGAAGACGTCCGCGACGCCTTCAGCGTCGAGCTGGACGCCCGCTGGGAGCCGGCCGCCAATGGCGCGACCGCAGTTGTGGTCCGCGTGGCCGCTGCGAACGAATCCCCTGCCGCGGGGCGCGCGCGCCTGAATCAGATTATTGACCGGCTGCGCGAGATCCACGTCGAGATCGAGTCCGTAGCTCCGCAGCGCGATTCCCTGGAAGAAACTTTTTTCCAGCTGGTGGGAGAGGCCGGCAAATGATCGGCACCCTGGTCCGCAACACACTGCACGAGTCGCTCAACCGCCGCGGCGGCCTGGTCCTGCTGCTGGGCGGGATGGCCATTCCTTTTATGATCTGGCTGTCGTCGCGGTTTGCCGTGGAGAACGGCATCACGGTGATCTATACAGTGGGAAGCAATCGGCCGGAAGATGCCATCCGCTTCGCCGGCGCCATGCTCGGCGCCCTCATTTCCGTGGCCAACGACGTCTGGCTTCCCATCAGCGTGTTTGCCCTGTCGGGCCTGATGACCACGCCGCTTGAGAAAGGATATCTGGAAATGCTGCTCGCGCGGCCCCTGGGACGCATGCGCTTGCTCGCCGGGCGCACGCTGGGAATCATCCTGCTTAGCTATCTCTCGATTGCGCTGATGCTGGTGCCCCTGGTGTCGTGGTTTTATGCCCACGTCAGTTTTCCGCTGGAGGGAAAGTTCCGCGCGCTGGGAGTCATCCTGCTCGTGTACCTCATTATGATCTCGATCATGCAGCTCCTCGCAGTGCTGCAACCCAACCCGGCCGTGGTAGTTCTCGCCTCCTACGCGATGTTCGTGGTCTCGGGCGCGCTGCGACAGCGCGAGACCATGGCCTCGCTCATCGATGCCCTGTGGTTCAAGAAATCGCTGGAGTACATCTATTACCTGATGCCCAAATTCCCGGAGATGTCTAGGATGGTCTCTCGCCTGTCCGGCAACAACCCTGTGGACTCCTGGATGCCGTTGTGGTCCTCGCTCCTGTTCGCCCTGGGCTGCTGGGTTCTCACCGCCTGGACCTTCCAACGCCGAAGCTACTGACCCCTCTGCTCTCCCGCAATACAGATATTCCGCACCGCCTGGGGAATGGCTACGGGCTGTACAGCTCGGCCGAAGCGAGAACGACGCGCCCGGCACCCTGCCCGCCGATCACCAGGACTCTGCCATCGGCCAGCACTGTGGCGGTGTGGCTCCAACGATCCACGGCGAGGCTCCCGGTAAGGCGGGAGCTCCCGCTGGCCGGATCAAACAGCTCCGCAAAAATCCCCGTGCTGAAAAACGACCTGTCGCCTCCAGCGACCAGCAGTGTGCCATCCGCCAAGACAATGGCCGTATGGAGGTAGCGAGCCTCCAGCATCCTGCCGGCAGAAATGAATGCGCCTGCCCCCGGATCGTAGGCTTCCGCCGTGGTGAAAAGGACTACATTGGACACTGCGCCGTCGAAAAAGAAGTGAATCCCGCCCAGGACAAGGACCAGCCCGGCCGGCCCCGGCAGCGGAGTTGCCGTGAACTCCCCTCGCGGGCTGATCATGCTCCCGGTGGCGGAAAAGCTGCGCGTCGCGGGGCCGTACAATTCCGCAGACGCCACGGCGCCGCCTGAGGTGTCCACAAATCCGCCGGCTACGAGCACCTTGCCGCCGGGGAGGAGCGCAGCGGTGTGAAATTGGCGTGCGGTCTGCATGCTGCCCGTGGGAGCGAAGCTGCCTGTCGCCGGGTCAAAAATCTCGGCCGTGGACAGTGCGTTCCGGGTGCTGCGGCTGTCGAAACCACCGGCGAGCAGCACGCTGCCGTCCGCCAGCAGCGTAGCGGTGTGCTCCAGCCGTCCGGTGGTCATGCTGCCAGCCGCGGTAAATGTTCCGCTGGCGGGATCGAACAGTTCCGCCGATGCGCTGTCTGCTCCGCCCGCAACCAGAACCTTGCCGCCGGACAACAAGGTTGCCGTGTGGTAGGCGCGTGGGTGCTGCATGCTCCCGGTGGAAGAGAAGTTGCCCGTCGCCGGATCGAAGATCTCCGCGCTGGACAACGGGCTGATGGCCGGGGATAGGTTATTCGTGTCGATGTCAAAGCCGCCTGTGACCAGGACCCTTCCGTCGGAGAGCAGCGTGGCCGTGTGGCCGTGACGCGGGGAAGCCATCTGGCCGGTGAGAACGAAACCGGATTGGACGACGGTAATCGTGGCCGTTGCGCTTGCGCTCGCATTGGCCACGCTGGTGGCCACGACGTGGAAGGTGCCGAGCGTGGACGGAGCCGTGTACACGCCATCCGAAGTAACTGAGCCGCCGGCGGCCCCTTCCTGCACAGACCAGGTCACGGACGTATTGTTTGCACCGGAGACGCTGGCATCGAAATCGCGCTGCCCGCGGAAGCCCAGCGTCTCCGAAGCCGGAGAAACACGCACTGTAACGGGAGGCGCCGTCACCGTGATGGTTGCACTCCCGCTCTTGCTGGGATCCGCGACGCTGGTGGCCACGACGTGAAAAGTGCCTGCGGTCTGCGGTGCCGAGTACAGACCTGCATTCGTCACCGAGCCGCCAGCCACCCCCTCGCGCACTGACCAGCTCACTCCGGCGTTCACTGCGGCCTGACTATTGCCGGTGACCGAGAGGCCAAAAGACTGAGTGCCCCCCGGCGGGAGGGTTGCCGTCGAGGGGGAAATCTCCACGGAAATGATGGGCGGCGGCGGAGGAGGGGGGATAGCGCCTCCCCCGCCGCAGCCCGTGAGCATTGCCGCCAGCGAGAATGTCGCGAGGTGCGAGGTGATTCGCATTTGGCGATTCATAGCAACCTCCCCGGCCGCGGGCGCCTTCCGCGCCCGCTGCCCTGAAGCGAAATCGTCTAGTTGGACCCAGTGATTTTTGTGCGCTTGCTGACGTAGATGTCCGTGCCGCCCGCCCCGCCGGCACGAGCCGAGAAGAAGTAGAGCTCTTCGCCGTCCCAGGAGAGCGCGGGCGATCCCTCCAGGGCCGTGGTGTTGACGTATGGCAGGAGCACGGGGATGGACCACGGATCCTGCGTCGACGCTCGCGTCGAAACCCACAGGTCTCTTGGCGGGGTTCCGAGCCCGCCGGGGCGTTCGCTGGAGAGGATCATCTCCAGTCCGTCGCGGCGCCGGATAGCGGTGCGGGTATCGCGGAAGCCCACTACGCTGAGCTCATTATCCCGCACGACGGTTCCCCAGGTCCCATCCGCGGCCAGTGTCGCCCGGTAGATGTCGAAATCGCCTACGGTTGTCGGCTGGTCGCTGCGCGTCAGGTAGAGCACTGCGGTTCCGTCCTCAGCCTGAAAGTAGTTGGGGCCAGCGTCTGTGTTGGGGGTGTTAACCAAGTTGAAGTCGCCGATGCCTCCGCAGGGCAGATTCGCCTCCGGGTCCCGCCCGAAGCGGTTGAGATTCCGTGGCGGCTCCCACCCGAGGTCGTCGCGGCGATGCTTGCGGTGTGCAAAGTAGATGTCGCCACCGCCGCAATTATCGTTCGCCCGGAAGCTGTGGAAAAAAAGTAGATGGCCGTCGGTGGTAAGATTGGGTGCAAAGTCTCGCACGCTGGAATTGACTGTACACCCGAGGTTGAACGGCTCCTCCCAGGGCGAGTCCACGCTGGCTCGCTGCGTCACCCAAATGTCAAAATCTCCACAGCCGCCAGCGCGATTGGAGGCGAAGTAGAGACTCAGCCCGTCCTTCGCGAGAGTCATGTGCTGGTCGTCCGAGGCCGTGTTGATCGGCGTCGCCTGATTGGGCAGCAGATTCAAGCTCACCGGCGCTGACCAGTCAGAAAACTGCTGGGCGTGAGCGCTGACCACCAGACCGAAGAGCGCCAGAGCGAACAACACGCTACCGGACAGCGTCCGCAGTGCGTTTTTCATTTCCGTTCCTCCTATTCGATTCGCGGATTTGCGCGAACGCGAGCGACCTTGCGGCAAGGCGAAAAGGAATGCAATCCCGCCAGCCTCACAAGAGGCGCAAACGAATCTCCCGAGCTAAACTGTTGAGGATTCAATGGATGCAGGACCGTGCGAGGGCAGCTTTCTCCGGCTTGCCCTGGATTCGGTGGTAAACTGCCACCCACGGGAATCTCCCCAGATGCAAACCGCGCCTGGTAACGCACTCGCTGCCCGGTTTGGGCCTTACAGGGTGGATTTCCGCGCCGGCGAACTGCACAAGCACGGCATCCGCATTCGCCTTCAAGACCAGCCGCTGCAAATTCTGGCCCTGCTGCTCAAGTTTCCCGGGGAGGTGGTAACCCGGGAGGAGCTGCGGCAGAAACTGTGGCCGGAGGATACGTTCGTTGATTTCGACCACGGCCTGAACAACGCCATTAACCGGCTGCGCGAAGCGCTGAACGATTCTGCGGATGAACCCCGCTATATCGAGACTCTGCCGCGCCGGGGTTACCGGTTCATCGCTGCGCTGGAAGCGGATATCCCGCCCGGCCCCGCTGAACCCGCCGCGCCGTCTGCTGCCTCGGGATCAATCACCGCGGGGCTCCCCGCGCCCGTCCAGCCTGCTGTGTGGCGCAGGTATCCGGCACTGAACTGGACAGTGGGCGTCGGCGGAGCACTCCTGCTGGTGGCCGGGGCGACAAACCTCGCCGGCCTGCGCGACCGCTTGCTGGGCCCGGCGAATCCGCCGATCCGGCGTATCGCCGTGCTGCCGTTGGAAAACCTCACCGGGGATCCGCAGCAGGAATACTTTGTGGACGGGATGACCGATGCCTTGATTTCCGACTTAGCCCAGCTCGGCACGCTGGAGGTGATTTCACGCACTTCGGTAATGGGTTACAAGATCCAGCCCGCTCGCAAACTGCTGCCGGAGATTGCCCGGGAGCTGAAGGTGGATGCGGTAGTGGAAGGCACGGTGAAAAGATCCGGAGACCGGGTGCAGATATCTGCCCAGTTGATTCACGCGTCGACGGACCGGCACCTGCTGGCGCGCAGCTACGAACGCGATTTGCGCGACATCCTGTCGTTACAGAGAGAGCTGGCCCGTGCCATTGCCACTGAAATCCAGCTCCAGATCACGCCGCAGGGACAGGCCCACCTGGCCCGGACGCGCCCCGTCAACCCCGAGGCCTACGAGGCTAGTCTGCTGGGACGATATTTCTGGAACAAATTCAACCCGGAGGGCTACGCCAGATCCATCGAGTACTTTGAGAAGGCCATTGAAAAGGACCCCAGCTATGCGACTGCATACGTCGGATTGTCCGATGCTCTGCGCATGCGGGCATTCGAGGGAGGTGTGATCCCGGCGGATGCCATGCGCCAGGCAGAAGCGGCCGCCCGGCGGGCCTTGTTGCTGGATGACACCCTGGCGGAAGCGCACAGCGCCCTGGCCGGGGTGAAAGCCCGGTACTACTGGGATTGGGCGGGGAGCGAAGCCGGGTACAGGCGGGCCGTGGAGCTGAACCCCAGCTATGCCGAAGGCCACCGCGAGTTCGCAGTTTTTCTGCGTTTTATGGGCCGTTATGACGAGGCGATTGCCGAGCTCCAGCACGCCCGGGATTTGGACCCGCATGCACTCGTTCACAAGTCCACTTTGGCTGGCACGCTGCTGGCTGCGGGCCGCCACGACGAGGCCTTGCAGCTCTTGCAGAAAGTCCTGGCCATAGATCCCAGCTTCGAGCTGGCTCGACTCCATCTGGGACGGCTGCACCGAATCAGAGGCGACTTGCGTAGAGCAATTGATGAGTTTGAAGCCCTCGCAAAGCAGAACCCGCGTTACCTAGCCTGGCTCGCGCATACGCAAGCTCTCGCAGGGAACAAGAGCGAGGCACGAAAAATCCTGGTCAAAATCATTGCCAACTCGCGCAAGGATTTCGTCTCCCCGTACCGCATGGCTTTGGTCCACGTGGGGCTGGGAGAAACGCAACAAGCCCTGGCCCGGCTTGAAGCAGCGTATCAGGCTCGTGCGTTCGAGATGCCGACTGTCTACAAATGGGAGGAGTTCGAACCACTTCGAGGGGAGCCACAGTTCCAGGATTTGCTGCGGCGCATGGGGTTGCCCCCCGGGTCTCCCGCCGTCCCCCGCAAGAACAGAGCCTTGCAGTAACTCTCACGGTCAGCTCAAGAGAGAATTGACAAATCCTGCGTCCAGGGAGCAGCCTTTGTCCATCGGTGCTGACCTGTGCAGCGGCTCTCCAAGACCTCTTTCCTGCTGGGTGCGCTGCTAAGCGCGTGTGGGCCGGCGTGGTGTCAGTCCGGCAACCAGGGCGCGATGGAAGGGACCGTGACGGATCCCTCGGGGGCCGTGGTGGCGAGTGCGGTGCTCACTGCCACGCATATGGCTACGCGGCTGAGTTTCAGCGCCAGAAGCGATGAAACGGGCCAGTTCCATTTCCCGGTGCTGCCTGTGGGCCTGTACGATGTGCAGGCAGCAGCCCCGGGGTTTGCGCGGTTGATCCACAAGGGCGTGGTGGTGGGAGTTGGCGCCAAGTTGAATCTCCCGTTGCAACTCCGGCTGGGACAGTCTTCCGAAACTGTGGTGGTAACCGGCGATGGTCCGTTGATCGAAAGCACGCGAACCCAGGTCAGCTCCAGGGTGGATTCGCGATCAGTGGCCAGCCTGCCCGTCAACGGGCGCAACTTCCTGGACTTTGTGTTGTTGACGCCAGGGGTCACCCGCGACGCGTTTGGAGGCCTGAGTTTCGGCGGGCAACGCAAGTCCAACTCCCTGCTCGTGGACGGGGCCGACAACAACGACAACTTTTTCGGGGAAGCGCTTTCCGGGATTGGATTCGCCAACCGCCCCCCTTACCAGTTCAGCCTGGCCGCGGTGGAAGAGTTCCAGGTAAGCACGAACTCTTACTCCGCGGAATTCGGGCGGGCCGGCGCCGGGACCATCAGCGTAGTCACCAAATCTGGCGCCAACGAATTCCATGGATCCCTGTTCTGGGATTACCGCGACCGCTCCATGAACGCGACCGATGTGGTGGACAAGAACAACGGTGAACCCAAGGCCCCCTATCACTACAACCAGTTTGGCGCCGCTGCGGGAGGGCCAGTGCGGAAGAACAAGGCGTTTTTCTTCCTGAATTACGACGGCCAGCGCAGCACGTTGCAAAACCTCGTGGTGCTGAATCTGCCGGTCGGCTTCCAGCTTTCCCCGAATCCCGGCGTGGCGCCCTTCCAGCAACAGGCCCTGGCGTACCTGACGCCGCGCGCCGCGCCGTGGATCCAGACACTGGACCAGAATGTTTATTACGCCAAACTCGACTGGCACCTCCCGGCAGCTCACCAGCTCATGGTGCGCTGGAACCGGCAGCGCTTTACGGGACTGGGTTTGGAAAACCGCGGCCCGCAGAATTCCTCCGAGCACACGGGGACCTTGCGGATCGGATCAGACACCGCGGTCGCCGCGCTGACTTCCGTGATTTCCTCCTCCCTGGTCAACGTGGCGCGCTTCGCCTACGCCGGAGGGCTCGAGCAAGGTGAAGCAGACAGCGTCAACGCCGAGGCCACCGTCTTCGAGGCCGGCCAATTGGTTCTCACTGCTGGGAGGAATGCTAACAGCCCGCGCCACATCCGCATCCGGCAGTTCCAGTGGTCGGACACCCTCTCCTGGGCCGGCCGGGGCCACACGTTCCAAGCGGGCGGGGACGTGCTGCTCGGCCGCATCAGTTTCTTCACGTCCAGCAATTTCTCGGGGAGCTATCGGTTCAACAGCCTGGAAAGCTTTGGCCGGAGCATGTCCGGAATGCCGGCGCCTCAAACTGGCGAGCGTTACATCCAGGCCTTCTCCGGGGACGGTACGTCGGGAATCCTGGCGCGTCCGAACTTCCTGGCGCTGGCGGGATTCTTCCAGGACGAATGGCGTGTACATCCGCAACTGACTTTGCGCCTCGGGCTGCGCTACGAGGTGCAGGTCCTGGCCAGGCCGCGCGTGCGCAATCCTGCCGCGTCTTTGGCGGCCGCAGGCCTGGATACAAGTGCAGCGCCGTTGGATGGCAACAACCTCGCGCCTCGGCTGGGCCTGGCCTGGTCACCCCTGGGAAGCGACCGCCTGGTGATGCGGCTAGGCTATGGGGTTTTCTACTCGCTCACCTATGGGATTATGGCCTCGCGGGCACACTTCCAAAACGGCTTGACCACTCAGACTCTGACTTTCCTGCCCGGTACGCCGGGCGCGGCGTTCATTCCCGCGTACCCAAACTCACTTTGCGGGCCTCCGGATCCTACCGGTCTGCCGCCGAGCTGCGCCGCACCTCCGGTGGCCAGCTCGCCGCTCCTGATGCTCTTCGCGCGCGATTTTGTTCAGCCGTATGTGCAGCAGGGCAGTGTGGGAGTCGAATATGCCGTGAAGAAGGACCTGGTGGTCTCGGCCGGCTATCTGGCGGTCAAAGGCACGCGGTTGCATCGAATCCGGGATATCAATCTGAATCCGGCCACCAGCGTGGCAACCATCGGCGTGGCGCAGAGCAGCGCCGTGCTGGCCTTTCAGAGATTCTCTCCGTCGCGGCCGATTGCGGGGTTCGACCGCATCATGCTGTTTGAAGGCAACGCCAATTCGATCTACCACGCCCTTGTTGTGCAGGCCCGCAAACGCGTGGCGCAAGATTTCCAGATTTCCGCCGCCTACACGCTCAGCAAAGTCCTGGACGACGGCCCGGAGGTGACCGCAGTGAATCCGGGCATCGCCGACCGGAGGCTGAATGCGAACCCCGCGAATACCCGTGCGGACCGAGGACCTGGCATCAATGACCAGCGGCACCGGCTGGTGGCCAGCGGAATCTGGGAGCTCAACTTCCCCGGGAAACTCACGGGTGTGACGAAAGGACTGCTTGAGGGCTGGGAACTGGGTGGCATATTCACAGCGCAGTCCGGACAGCCGTATTCCGGCCTGGTGAGCTTCGATCTGAATAACGACAGTAACAACGCCACCGACCGAACACCGGGCCTGGGGCGACATGCTTTCTATCCGCCGGCGACAGTATCACTGGACATGCGCGTGACGCGCAGTGTCCATCTCGCGGAAGGCGCGCGGCTCCGATTCACAGCGGAAGCTTTTAACCTGTTCAACCGCGCCAACATCATCGCAGCGCGGAACACGCAGTTCGCACGCTCGACGCTGGCATCCGCGTGCGGCATCGCCGGAACGCCGTGCCTGGTGCCCCAGGCGAACTTCGGGGACCCAATGACGAGCTCCGGGCCGCGCATTATTCAGCTTGCCATCAAAATTCTTTTTTAGCCCTGTGTGAAAATGCCCGGTGCAACTTGTGGAACTCATTCGGCCAGGCCATGCCGGGACCGAACCGCGGCGCCAAAGCGCGAGTGTTTTGGCTTAGGGAAAAAATCAGGCGGGGGTGCCGGCGCCGCGGCGCTGCTGGAAACATTCGCGGCAGTACACGGGACGGCCCTGCGTGGGCTTGAAGGGCACGGTGGTTTCTTTTCCGCACTGCGAACAGGTGGTGCGGGTTTCCACGCGCTGTGAATTGCTCCCCGAGCCGGCGCCCTGTCCGCGCTGCTGCTTGCAGGCGCGGCAGCGCTTGGGCTCGTTCTTGAAACCCTTGTCTGCGTAGAAGGCCTGTTCGCCGGCGGTGAACACGAACTCGCCCCCGCACTCGGCGCACTTCAGGACCCGATCGTGATATTCCATTTCCTGCCCCCGGGGTGATCCAGCCGTCCCTGGACTGCCTGGAATGGGACGGCAAACTTCAGGCCGGCTCAGGTCTCGCCGAGCCGGCCCATCAGGAAATGCGGTGACTATTCCACATCCCGCTTCTGCTTCTTGCGGGCACGCTTGCGCGCCAGCGCCGCTTTCGCCCGGCGTTTTTCTCCGGGCTTCATATAGTAGCTGTGGCGCTTGATCTCCTTGATGATGTCTTCCTGCTGCACTTTGCGCTTGAACCGGCGAAGAGCCCCTTCGAGCGACTCTCCCTCCTGAATGATGACTTCAGCCAATCAGACTCACCTCCGCTTCCCCTCGGGTGTCCATAAAAGGCAAAAACTTGCGAATCGCCTGCCCCTTCTATCGGAGGGCCATCCGCAAGTCAAGTAATAATTTACCACAAGCCCGAGGCAGGGGCCAGTGATGAATGACCCGCCAAAG
>Ga0247727_10010871_pt1 | contig 16026 bp, 18 predicted proteins | sample WisWelCaveWW1625_FD_202498 | JGI IMG/M metagenome (GOLD analysis project Ga0247727, IMG submission 202498) | Biofilm microbial communities from Wishing Well Cave, Virginia, United States - WW16-25 | ecosystem: Environmental > Aquatic > Deep subsurface > Groundwater > Cave microbial mat | place...
TGCCGCCGATGAATCGCGAAAGCGGGCGCGCCAATTATGCGGCGCCCAACAGTTTGGAAGTTGATTATGGCCGCCGCCACTTGCCGGCCCGGCCGAATGGGCAAAACGGTTTGGCCGCGAACCGGCGACCGGCGGATGAGCGCGAGCAGTTGTTGATGGCTGGATTGCGGCATTACAAAAACCAGCGTTTTCACGAGGCCATCGCGGAATTCGAGAAAACGATTCGGCAGTTTCCGGATTTCAAAGAGGCGTACAGCATTCTCGGCAATGCGTACTTCCGCAATCGCATGTATGATGAAGCCACCCGCGCTTACGAGCGCGTCAAAACGCTTGATCCGAACGACACCACGGCTTATGAAAATATGGGCGTGATTTACGCCAACTGTGGCGACTATATGCAGGCATTAAAAGAATGGCAGCGCGTGCTGGAGATTGATCCCGGCCGCGATGATATACGTAAAAAAATCGAGCGCGCCAGTCGTATGGTGACGCGTAAAACAGTTGTATAAATTTGTTATTGACTTTTACTCATTCCCCATGTATATTGCTAAATCGGGTTTGTGTATGGTTCGAAAGCACGAGGAGTGAACCATGGAAGGTATTCAGGTGTCTGTCGAAAAAGCAGGCGTGCATAACAATATTGCGATCATCAAAGTCGGCGGCTACATCGATACAACGACGTCGGCGGAGTTGGAGCATTCGCTGGATGCCCTGCTGAAAGCAGGTACGTACAACATTGTTATCGACCTCGGCAACGTTGACTATATTAGCAGCGCCGGCTGGGGTATTTTCATCAGCGAAATCAAAGGCATTCGCGAAAAAGGCGGCGATTTGAAACTCGTGCGCATGATTCCGGATGTCTATGAAGTTTTCGAACTGCTGGAATTTCATTACATCCTGCGGGCGTTCGATACGATCGAAGAAGCCGTGAATGATTTTGATCGCGGCGGCGCCGTGCCGAGCGGGTTCAATCGGTCGCAACCGCAGACGGCCGCCGCTCACCAGCATGCAGCGTCCAGGCAGGATGGCCCCCGCAGCCGTCACGCCGTGGCCACGCCCGCGAACCGCCCGGAAATTTCCACGGCGGAAATCTTCAACTCAATGCCGGAGCCGAAAGCCACGGGCAACAACCTGGACGAAAGAATTCGCCAGGTCGTGCGCGAAAATCCGGAAGCCGGCACGCTGAAGATCAAGCAGATGCTCAACTCGGCCCGCTACGGCAATTTTAAAATTAGCTGGTGGGACGTCCGCCGGCGCCTCAAAGAACTGAGCCTCGATTCCAAAACCAAGCGCTTTGAATATTTTCGCAGCGCTTGAGAAAAATACCGTTTAATGATCAGATGTTGTGCCCCTGCTATCGCGACCACCGAACGACAGCGGGGGTTTTTGATTTTATAGACCTCGCTTCGACGAGGTTGGTTGGATGGCCTCGCTTGGCCGTTTGTTGTCCGTTCGGTAGCTTAAATCTGCGGTTAATTTTTTTTCGAAGAGAGCGATGGAAAAATACCTACGTTTGACCCCACCCCAAAACGGCGAAAAGATCTACATGCAAAACGGCCGCCTCGTCGTGCCGGCGCAACCGATTATCCCGTTTATCGAAGGCGATGGCACCGGTCCGGATATTTGGCGCGCCAGCCAAATGGTTTTTGATGCGGCCGTGGCGAAAGCGTATGGCGGCCAGCGCCGCCTCGTTTGGTTTGAAGTGTATGCCGGAGAAAAGTCGCTGCAGGTTTACGGCGAAAATGCCTGGCTGCCCGACGACACATTGACGGCGATGAAAGAATATCTCGTCGGCATCAAAGGCCCACTCACCACGCCGGTCGGCGGCGGCATTCGCAGTTTGAACGTGGCGTTGCGCCAGATGCTGGATTTATATGTTTGCCTGCGGCCGGTGCGGTATTTTGCGGGCGTTCCTTCGCCGGTGAAAAAACCGGAGTTGGTGGACATGGTGATCTTCCGCGAGAACACCGAAGATATTTACGCCGGCATCGAATATATGTCCGGCACGCCGGAAGCGAAAAAGATCATCGCGTGGCTGCAAAGCGAAATGGGCGTGAAGAAAATCCGTTTCCCGGAAACTTCGAGTATTGGCATCAAGCCGGCTTCGAGCGAAGGCAGCAAGCGCCTGATTCGCGCCGCGATGCAATATGCGATCCGGTATAATCACAAGTCGGTGACGCTGGTGCACAAAGGCAACATCATGAAGTTCACCGAGGGCGCGTTTCGAGATTGGGGCTATCAACTCGCGAAGGAAGAATTTGCCGATAAGGTTATCAGTTGGGACGAATGTGGCGGCAATCCTCCCGCCGGAAAAATTTTGCTCAAAGACGTGATTGCCGATGCGTTTCTGCAGCAAATTCTCACGCGCCCCGCGGAGTATGACGTGATCGCCACGATGAATCTGAACGGCGATTATATTTCCGACGCGCTGGCGGCGCAGGTCGGCGGCATCGGCATCGCGCCCGGCGCGAATATTAATTACAACAACGGCTACGCGATTTTTGAAGCCACCCACGGCACCGCGCCGAAATATGCCGGCCAGGACAAAGTCAATCCCGGCTCAGTGATTCTCTCCGGCGTGATGATGCTCGAGTATCTCGGCTGGACCGAAGCCGCCCGGATGATCGAAAACGCGATGGCGAAAACCATTCAGCAAAAAATCGTGACGTATGACTTCGCCCGTTTGATGGAGGGCGCGAAAGAAGTGAAGTGTTCGGATTTTGGCAAGGCGATTGTGGGGAACATGTGAACGCGGAATGGACTATAACTAAAAGGAAGAACGCGCGCAAATGTCGAGTTGTAATGCGATGAAAAACTACCACAGAATTCATCGGCCGCCTATATGAAACGTAAGCTAAAAGCTTCAACGATAGAAAAATTCTGCGACGTTCTCATTCATCTCGGAGAAGCATCCATTATTGGCGGTGGAGCTACTTTGTTTGTTAAAGGTCTTGTTAGTTGGGGTGAATCTATCGCCGGGATTGCCGGTGGTACTTTTTTACTTTTGTGGGGCCTTTACATTTATAACAAATATGGAGAGTAAGTTTATGTCAGTCGGACAAGCTTATCTTTTGGCGATGGGAATAATTATTCTTTTTGCGCTGCTGGGTGGTTTTTATATTATGTGGGATGCCCGGGGAAGGCAAAAGAAAGAAAGTTAGCTTTCTGAATTCCGGGAACTTGACGAAAACTTTTCCATGCCTGCTCGTGACTTGATTCTCATCATTGATTTCGGCTCCCAATACACGCAGCTCATCGCCCGCCGCGTGCGGGAGTTGGGCGTGTATTCCGAGATTAAATCCTGTTACACGCCGGTTGACGAGTTGTTGCGCGCGCAACCGCGGGGGATTATTTTTTCCGGCGGCCCCAACTCGGTTTACGATCCCAATGCGCCGAGCATCGATCTGAAAATTTTTCAGCAGGACGTCCCGCTGCTCGGGATTTGTTACGGCCAGCAGTTGATGACGCATCTGCTCGGCGGCAAAGTGGTTGCCGCACCGGGACGCGAATACGGCTCCGCGCAACTCACCGTCGCCTCGCCGTCGCCACTCTTTCAAAATGTCAACCGCAACACCGCGGTCTGGATGAGTCACGCCGATGTTGTCGAGCAACTGCCGGCTGGTTTTGTTTCTCTCGCCACTACGTCCAGCTCGCCTTTTGCAGCTATCGCCAATCCCCAACGCAAATTTTTCGGCATTCAATTTCACCCCGAAGTGGCGCACACCGCCGAGGGCCGGCAGATTCTGCGCAATTTTGTTTTCGATATTTGCGGCTGCTCGGCAAACTGGTCGCCGGAGAATTTTGTCGAGGCGGCTATACAGAAAATTTGCGCACAGGTCGGCGACGCGCAAGTGATCTGCGGCCTCTCCGGCGGCGTGGATTCGGCGGTGACGGCGAAACTTTTGCGGCGCGCCGTTGGTAAGCAATTACACTGCGTCTTTGTCGATCACGGCATGATGCGCAAAAACGAAGGCGAACAGATTCGCGCGATTTTCAGCGAGCATTTCGGCGCAGCGTTCATCAGCGTTGACGCGGCCCATCTTTTTTTAGAAAAATTGCGCGGCGTTATCGACCCCGAAGCGAAACGCAAAATCATCGGCGAGCAATATATTCGCGTGTTTGAAGCGGAAGCGCGCAAAATTCCCGGCGTCAAATTCCTGGCGCAGGGCACGCTTTATCCCGACGTCATCGAAAGCGTCTCCCCGCGCGGCGGCCCGTCGGTGACGATCAAAACGCATCACAACGTCGGCGGCCTGCCGGAGAAAATGCACTTGCAGCTCGTCGAACCGTTGCGTGAATTGTTCAAAGACGAAGTGCGCCAGTGCGGCCGCGTGCTCGGCCTGCCGGAAAACATTCTCGGACGTCACCCATTTCCTGGCCCCGGTTTGGCTGTGCGCATTTTGGGCGAAATCACGCCGGAACGCTTGCACTTACTGCGCGAGGCCGATGCGATTTTTATCGACGAGTTGCGCCGGAGCGGCTGGTACGATCAAGTCTGGCAGGCGTTCGCGGTGCTGCTGCCGATTCACTCCGTCGGCGTGATGGGCGACAATCGCACGTATGAAATGACCATCGCCCTGCGCTCGGTCAATTCCGTCGACGGCATGACCGCGGATTGGTCGAAACTGCCGCACGATCTGTTGGCGCAAGTTTCCTCGCGCATCACCAACGAAGTGCGCGGCGTCAATCGCGTGGTTTATGATGTTAGCTCGAAGCCGCCGAGCACGATCGAGTGGGAGTAGCTCCGCGACTTTTTTTTTAAACCCCTCGAATTCGATGGAATTAAACTGGTCGAATTCGACCAGTTTTGAACTGCGGACAGGAGGCTTGAGCAATGTGAAAAAGTATGGATAAAGTAACCGTTCTTGGAACGGAAATTTCCTATTATCAGAAAAATGAAGAAGACTTCATTTCGTTGACTGATATGGTTAAAAGCTTTGGCGATGATACGATGATTTACAGTTGGAGGCGTAATCGCAACACGCTTGAATTTATCGGAATCTGGGAGGAATTCCACAATCCGAATTTTAACGGTAACGAATTCGTTACCGTTAAAAGCCAGGCTGGTTTGAACAGTTATTCATGTTTTAAACCCTTCGAATTCCACCAGTTTAGAAAGGCTCTTTCGTATGACGAAAAAAATCGAGGTAAGATGAACAGAGATTCGAATCCTCAGGATGGAACAAGAAGATTACATTTCGTTTTTTAATTATGGCAAATTCGCCGTAATTAAAAGCCAGGCAGGACTAAACAGTTATAAGATTAGTGTAAAAGAATGGGTGGAAAAAACCAATGCCATCGGCATCAAGGCAACGGCCGGCAGATACGGCGGTACTTACGCACACAAAGACATTGCTTTTGAATTCGGCATGTGGATCAGCGCAGAATTTAAAATTTATCTCATAAAAGAATTTCAGCGACTCAAGGACGAAGAGCACAAGCAACTCGGCTGGGACATCCGGCGCAATCTGGCCAAAATCAACTACCGAATTCACACCGACGCCATTAAAGAAAATCTGATCCCGCCGGAACTGACGCCGGGCCAGATGAGTCTGATTTACGCGTCGGAGGCGGACGTGCTGAATATGGCCCTGTTCGGCATGACCGCGAAGCAATGGCGCGACAGCCATCCGGGTGACAAGGGCAATATTCGCCATTACGCGAATGTGTCGCAGCTTGTTTGCCTCTCGAATCTGGAAAATCTAAATGCCCTGTTCATTCAGGAAAAGACACCGCAGGCGGAACGACTGCGTAAATTGAATCAGATCGCCATTCACCAAATGAAACTCCTGACGGAAGACTCCAGAATTAAGCAACTAGAAATGGTCAAAAAATAAGACGGCGTTAAAACAGTCATTGCATTATTAAAAATTTGTGTTATCTTTTAGAAGCAAAAATCAACAAGGTTGCTAACGATTTTTAACAAAGCGGAGGCATTATGGGTTGGGAGTTTGTAGCTCAAAAAAGCATTGAAATCGCAATTAAGTCTGGACTTTTTGAAAAGATTAAAACGTTCTTCAAATCCAAAAAGAAAATTGTTATATTTGGAAGCAGCGGCGTTGGAAAAACGCAGTTTGTCAAATCGTTTAAAACCAAGCAAAGAATCTCAGTTTCGAGAAGCAATAGAACAAAAACCGTCGAAAAGTCGTTCTTGTCTTTTGATAAAATCCCCGTATTATTGATTGATACGCCGGGAGATGACCTGCGAAGATCGTTTCGTGATGAGGAAGTGAGAAAGATTATTAAGAATGACTGTGCGGGAATTATCAATGTTGTCGCTTACGGATATCATGAAGGGCCGGTCTCGCAGATTGAGCAAGTCATGGATAGGGAAAATGTTAAAGAGAGTTATTTGTCAGCACGAAGGCAAAAGGAACTGGAGCAGCTTGTCACGTGGCTTCCTTTTGTTGAACTGTCAAATCTAAAATGGATAATTACGCTGGTTAATAAAGCCGATATTTGGTGGGACAAGGATCTTTTAGAGATTGAGAATTATTATGAACATGGCGAATATGGAAAGATCATTAATAAATTGAACAAACCGCTCAATCACGTCGTATTGCCTTATTGCTCCACGATTGAGCCTTTTTACGGCATTAAAACTTCCGGGCGTTTTGGGATGACTGCAAAAGTGAATTTGCAAACGCATTTTCAAAGCACGCTTCTTAATTCGCTCGGCAAAATCGGTAAAATTGAGTAGGAGTTGTGTCACATGTTTATGTCTGGATTTGATAAAGGCCATGAACTCCGCGATTATATGCGCGAGTTAAATTTCATTAATTTGATATTAAGAGCGGCGTCATTTTCAATGATGACGGTCTTGACTGTAGATATTATCGTGGTATCTTTTTTTTATAATAGCCTGGCTTTTTTTAGAAAATTCGAATACAGATCTTCAGGATTTGAATTAAATGACGCAAATGTTTTTATTGTTTATTTTATTTCTTTTATAGGGTTTTTATGCTTATTTATTTTTAATCATTTCAGATCAAAAGGTAATGTTCTTTTTGAGGTGATTACCGAGGAGGTGGAATGGAATTTTAAAAATACAGATGAAAAAAAACCTGAACGCCAGCCCGTTGAATTTAGATTGGCATTGAAAAATTTTTTAAAATCTAGCGATTTGCCTTTTGCCCCAGGTAATTTAGGATTAATTATCTATTTTATTATGTTCATAGGTATGATAATTTTAAAAACTATAAAATTCAACGTTATTGGGAATTAATTTTTCGCCTTTTAGAGGCTTATTATTCTTGCAGTATAAAATAGTCAAATGAGGTAACACCAAGGAGAACAACCATGTGCGGCATCATCGGTTATCTCGGCAAAAAACCAATTGTTCCGGTTTTGCTCGAAGGACTCAAACGGATGGAATATCGGGGGTATGATTCCGCCGGCATCGCGACTTTTTCGAATGGACATGTCAATGTTGTCAAACAGGCCGGCAAGATTTCTAATTTGGAAACATTGCTGCATGAACACACGCTCAACGGCGGCGTGGGCATTGCGCACACGCGCTGGGCGACGCACGGCGTGCCCAATTCCATCAACGCGCATCCGCATACGGATTGCAAAGGGAAAATCGCGTTGATTCACAACGGCATTATTGAAAATTTTGGCGTGATCAAAACGGATTTGATATCCAAAGGCCATGAATTTCGCACGCAAACCGATACCGAAGCGCTGGTGCATTTGATCGAAGAGTTTTATAAACACGGCATGTCATTCGAAGAAGCCGTGCGCGCCGCGCTCTCACAGGTGGAAGGCACGTACGGCATCGCGGCGGTGTGCAGCGACGAGCCGGATGTGATCATCGCGGCCCGCAAAGGCAGCCCGCTGATTGTCGGCCACGGGGACGGCGAAAATTTCGTGGCCTCGGATGTCTCGGCGATCATCAATCACACGAAACAAGTCAGTTATCTCGACGACGATGAAATGGCGGTGGTGCGCCGCAACGGTATCGAGATTAAAACCATCAGCAATTTGCCGGTGCAAAAACAAATTCAGCAGGTTGCCTACGAGCTCGGGCGCATTGAAAAAGGCGGCTACGATCATTTCATGTTGAAGGAGATCATGGAACAGCCGCGCACGATCAAAGACGCGATGCGCGGCCGGTTGATCAAAGAAGAAGGCATGGCGCGGCTCGGCGGCATGCGCGAAGTCATGGAAGCGTTGCTGAATGCGAAACGTTTTCTCATCACCGCTTGCGGGACCTCGTGGCATGCGGCGTTGATCGGCGAGTATATGCTGGAAGAATTTGTGCGGGTGCCGGTGGAAGTCGAATATGCCAGCGAGTTTCGCTATCGCGATCCGGTGATCGAAGAGCATAACGTCGTCATCGTCATCAGCCAATCCGGCGAGACCGCGGACACGCTGGCGGCGCTGCGCGAGGCGAAACGCAAGGGCGCGACCGTGATCAGTCTGTGCAATGTCGTCGGCTCGACGATTGCGCGCGAAGTCGATGCCGGCGCGTATTTACACGCCGGCCCGGAAATTGGCGTGGCCTCGACGAAAGCATTCACTTCGCAGGTGACGCTGCTGGCGTTGATCACGCTGTTTTTAGCGCGACATAAAAACATGTCGGCGGCCAAAGGCGCGGAGATCGTGCAGGAATTGGCGGCGATCCCGGAAAAAGTTGAGAAGATTCTGGGTTTGAGCGAGCAGATCAAAAAGATCGCGCAGCTTTATCATCTGAGCAACAATTTTCTTTATCTCGGCCGGGGGTACAATTTTCCGGTGGCGCTGGAAGGCGCGTTGAAGCTGAAAGAAATTTCTTACATTCATGCTGAAGGCTATCCCGCCGCGGAAATGAAGCACGGCCCGATTGCGTTGATTGACGACAACATGCCGGTGGTTTTTATTGCGACGAAAGATGCGACCTATGAAAAAGTCGTCAGCAATATCGAAGAAGTGCGCGCGCGCCGGGGTAAAGTGATTGCCATCGCCACCGAGGGCGACGACGAGATCAAAAATCGCGCTGATCATGTGATTTATATTCCGCAAACGCAGCCGATGTTGACGCCGATTTTGACGATTATCCCGCTGCAATTGCTGGCGTATTACATCGCGATTATGCGCAACTGTGACGTCGATCAGCCGCGCAATCTCGCGAAAAGCGTGACGGTGGAATAGGCTTTTAATCAATGCGGACTTTCAAAAATCTGTCAAGGTTTGACGATCAATGAAAAAAAATTTTTCTCTGCCGCGCCCGCTGGTGTTGCTGGCCGTTATCTTTGGGTTGTCGGCGGCGGTCATTTTCGCGCAAAGCAAAGACGTGGCGCCGGTGGAGACGCAGTTTAAGCAGGGCGTCGATTTTTTTAATGCCGGACGGTATCCGGAAGCGCTTGCCAGTTTTGAGTCCCTGTTGTCAAGCGGCGCCAATCATCCCCGGGTCGCTGCGGCGCTGTATATGCGGGCGCGTTCGGCGTATCACCTCGGCCGCTATGACGTCGCCCGGGCGGCGTTGGATGAGTTTGAGCGCAGCTTTCCTCGGAGCGCTTACATGCAATACGGCCATGCCTTGCTCGGCGCCCTGGCTTTTCAGAATGAGGAATATCTGGAGGCGGCCGTCGAATTTTTGTTGGTGGTGGAAATTGGCAGAATCCCTTCATTGCGCCAGCAAGCCACGGAATGGTTGCGGATCGTTCTCGAAGATTATCTCGCGCTCAATGATTTGCGGCGTTTGCGAAAAAACTACACCGCACCGAAGGGCACGCCGTATGTGGTGTTGGCACTGGCCAGCGAGGAGTTCACCGCGGGCAATCGCGAGAGCGGCGAAAAGCTCATCGATGAATTTCTGCGGACGACCCCGACCACCCCGCTGCGCGCCGAGTTGGAAAAGTCACGCAAAACCGGCGGTGAAGCCGTGGCGAGCGTGGTGCGCATTGGCGTGGTGTTGCCATTAAGCGGCATCGATGCTGACGCCGGTATGGGCGTGTATCGCGGCATTAAATACGCCCAGCTTATTGCCGGCGTCAATCGCGACGGCCCGGCCATCGAGTTGGTGGTGCGCGACTCCGAAAGCAGCATTCTACGGGGCTTAAAAGTTACGCAAGAATTATTGGACGATCCAGCGGTGATTGCCATCGTCGGCGAGGTGGACAACGCCACCACCGGCGCGCTGGCGGCGCTGGTGAACGCGAAAGGCGTGCCGTTTTTAGCGCCGGTGGCGACGGAGAACGGCATTGGCGCATTGGGCGAAAATGTTTTTCAGCTTAATGCCGACCGCGAGCGAAAAAGCAAGGCTTTGGCGGAGTATGCCTATAAATATTTGAATGCCCGCACCTTTGTAACCATCGCGCCGCAGGATGATTACGGTCAGCAAATGGCCGATGCGTTCAGCGCGGCCGTGGATAGTTTGGGCGGTGAAATTTTTGCGCAAAAGTGGTATTACGGCGAACCGCAGGATCTCGGCCGTTCCTTCAAAGCGATTCGCGCCGCGGCGTTCCGGCGCGCCTATAAAGACTCGCTCCAACTCAAGGCGCTGAACGGCGGCCCTTCACCCAAAATGGCCGACGCCGAGGAAGTTAATGTACCGGTGACCAATCTGAGCGCGATTTTTATGCCGTTGCACGAGGACGATATCAAATTAGTCGCCGGCCAGCGCGCCTATTTTAATTTGCAAAGCGCGATCATCGGCGGCGAACACTGGTACATGACGGATCTGGCGAAGAACAAGGAATTGCAGCGTTATGTCGACGGCGCCATTTTCGCGAGCGATTATTTCATTGATCCGGAAAACGCGCGCTTTAAACAGTTTCGCAATGATTTTCGCGCGCGCCTGGGCGCCACGCCGGAAAAGTGGGAGATTTTTGGATATGACACGGCGAATCTCTTGTTGCAAGCGGTGCAACGAGGAGGCCACAGCCGCAGCCAATTGCGCGCGGCGCTGGCGAAGATCGACAGCTTCACCGGCCTAAAAGGCGAGATGGCACTGAACAATCCCAGCAAGGTTAACAGCAAGGTGAATATTTTGCAAATTCGCGGGACGCAGATTGTCAAATTGCGGTAGGACAAAAACGCAAAATATGGAAACACGATTTGTTTTGCTGCATGCAAGTTTTTGTTTTTTTCAATAATCGTATTTGTCGTAAGAATTAAGGAGATGCCATGTTGAAACGTTATGTTTTCGTTGTTTCCGCCATTCTATTCGGTATGTTTTTTAGCGGTAATGCGTTGGCTCAAACCAAAATTGACCTGAATGGTATCGGGATCAAGCTCGGTTTTGTTGATCCGGAAGGCGTTAATAATTCAGTGATCGGCTTCGGCGCGCTGGTTGATCTCGGCACGATCACGCCGGACATCATGCTCGAAGGCAATCTGGATTACTGGTCGAAGTCGCAAGGCAATAGTGCCGCCGAATTTTCTTTTCGCGATTTGATTCTTGGCGGCACCGCCAAGTATATGTTCAAAACCTCGAATCCGAAATTTCGCCCGTTTGCGAGCGGCGGTCTGGCGTTTCATTTTTATAAGTTTTCTGCCAATTATTCCGGTCCGGTTCTGGTTGATACCGATAATTCCGAAATGAAAATCGGCATTCATGTCGGCGGCGGATTGTTTTATAACCTGTCGCCGCAACTCGACCTGCTGGCGGATGGCCGTTATACTATCGTGTCGGATGCGAGCCAAATCGCCATTCAGGCCGGCGTGGTTTATAAGTTCCCGAAATAGTGTGCGGGAAAAAACTTGCAAACCAGTCAAAAACGCCCTATATTTATAGGGTTCAGGTTTACAATTTTTTGGTGTGTGTTTATCTCACAAAGGGCATGAAATACGACGAATTTTTGGATGAATTTCAAAACGGCCGTTTGCAAGCGGTTTACTTTTTCAGCGGCGACGAGACGGGATTCATTGACGAGGGCGTGGACTTGTTGCTGCAAAAACTGGTGACGCCGGAAATTCGTGATTTCAATTTCGACGTCTTCTATGGCAGCGAAGCGAACGCCGCGCGCGTGCTGGACAGCGCCACGAAATATCCGCTGATGGCGCCGTATCGGGTGATTCTGCTGCGCGACGTCCAGAAAATGTCGCCGGGCGATCTCGACGGGTTGGCGAAATATGCGGCGAAACCGAGCCGCACCACATATTTGATCATCACGCAGCGCGATAAAGAGTCGCGCAAGAAAGGCCTCGAGGCTTTGCGCAAAGCCAGCGCCGCGGTCGAATGCAAAGCGTTGTATGAAAACCAAGTCGTGCCGTGGATTCAAAAATATCTGCGACGGTTGAATCTCGGGATTACCGGGCCGGCGGCGCAGTTGTTGGCGAGTGCCGTGGGCGCCTCCACTTCGCTGTTGCGCGGCGAAATTGAAAAAATTCAACTTTATCTCGGCGACGGCAAAGCCGCGGCGCGCCGGGAAATCATCGAAGCCGACGTGCAGCAAGTGGCGGGATTTCGCAAAGAGCATTCGATTTTTTCATTGCAAGACGCGGTGGGCGCGAAAGATTTGAGCGCCGTCTTGCGGATTTATGAAAACCTGCTGGTCAACACCAGCGCTGGCGCGCTGGTCAGCAGTTTGGCGCGTTATTTCGGCCACCTGCATTTAGCGCACGGCCTGCCGACGCGGCGCGAGCAGGCGCAGCTTGCGGAGAAAGCCGGGGTGCACACTTTTTTCGCCGAACGGTTGCAAAAAGCGGCGCAAAATTATTCGCCCGCGGAAATTTGCAACGCCCTGGAAGTTTTGCTGCACAGCGATTATTTGATGAAAACGCAAGGCACTTTGGAAGCGTTGGTTATGCGGTTGATGTTGATTGCGATCGTGCGCGGTTATGCGCCGGCGTCTTTGCCGGCGGCCGCGAAGGAAGGACGATGAATGGCGGAGCCCAGTCAAAAGCCCGACGGCAAAATCAGCGACGAAGATCTGATTGAAAAATTTCAGCGCGGCGACCTGTACGCGTATGAATTGATCGTGAAACGCTACAAAGATCAATTGCTGAATTTCGTGTATCGCTTTTTGCATAATCAAGAAGAAGCCGAAGATGTGGTGCAGGAAACCTTCCTGCGGGTTTATCGGAATCGGCACGCCTATCAACGGGTGGCGAAATTTTCGACGTGGATTTATACCATTGCCGGCAATCTGGCGCGGACCGAGTTGCGGCGGCGGCACCGCCGCCGCTTTTTCTCGCTCTCCAGTTTCGGCGCCGAAGATAAAGAGTATGAAATTTCGGATGAAATGCTCAGTCCGGAGCGGCACACCAACACGGTGTTGAGCGAAGAAATCATCCAGCGTGAAATCAATAAGCTTTCGGCGAAGTTTCGGGAAGTCGTTATTTTGCGGGACATTCAGGAACTTTCGTATGAAGAGATCAGTAAGATTATTCGGGTTCCAATAGGAACGGTCAAATCGCGGGTGAATCGCGCGCGTCTGCGATTGCAAGGTCGATTGAAACACCTGTTGGATAAAAAATAAGTAATTGGCACAATTCATTAAAGGAGTTACCCTCTTTTTAAACTTGTTACGGTAAAGGTTGAGTATGAAAAACTGCGAGAGGTTCACGGAACTTTTCTCGGACTATGCCGAGGACGGGCTGCCGCCTGCCGAGAAACGTGAACTGGATGTTCATTTACAACAATGTTCGGAATGCCGCTCTGCCGTCACCGGCGTCGTTAATCTACGGGCGAGCCTTCGGCAAATGCCCGGGCTAACCACGTCGCCGGATTTTGAAACCATCTTGCGCACGCGCATTAAAATGGCGCGCCGGTCGCATCCAATGCCGATGTGGAATCGGGGCCACCTCGATCCGCGCCGGGTCGTCACTTTGGCGACGGCGGTCGCGGTCGTGGGTTGTTTCCTTTATCTGTGGCCGCGTTTATCGGACGCTTCGTTCCAACCTGTCTCACCCGCCATCGCTGTTTCTCAATTGCAAGCAACTCCCAACGGTGTCCTGTCGTCGGTTACCCCCGCAACAATCATGTACACTTTAGATCGAGTAACGCCGCAGTTGTTGTCAACTTTCGGCGCCGCCGGAAGGAGTCCGAAGCGCGCCGCGTCAACACCGTTGGATTCGTCGCGAACCGAGACGGCTTTGTACCCGCCGACCACTTCGGTTTCATATCAGACGATCACCTTTTAACCAGGCCTCTTTGTGAAACACAGGTGTTCTTCCTGCGCCGCTGTTGTGCCTGAAATCGTGTTACGTCATGCCCGCGCTTTTGCCGTGGCCGCCGTTTTTTTGTTGCCTTCCACTGGGCGCGCGCAAAACTTATTGACCTCGCTTGAACGCGAAATGCGCCAGCTCGTTGAAGCCGCGCGGCCGTCGGTGGTGACAATCATGGCCACCACCATGGCGGAGAAATCCGCCGGCGGCGGTTTACTTGGCCTGTTTCGGGGGAAAGGAAACAATTCCGCCGAAGTCAAGGTTGGCAGTGGTTTGATTGTGAGCCGTGATGGTTTCGTGGTCACCAAAGAATCGGTGGTGCGCGGCGCGAACCATATTGAAATGGCGCTGGCCGACGGTTTACAGTTTCGCGCCGAAGTCGTGGCGCTTGATTCTGCCCATGGCGTCGCCGTGCTTAAAATGTCCGGTGAACAGTTTACCCCGGCGCCCATCGGCAGCGCCGAATCCGTGGAAGCGGGCTCGTGGGTGACGGTGATTGGCAACGCGCTCGGCATGCCACAGGCCGTTTCCATGGGCGTCGTTAGTGCCGTGCACACCAGCGGCGCCATTCAGATTTCCGCGAATGTGGATCCGGGCAGCAACGGTTCGCCGATTTTCAATGCGCAGGGGCTGGCGATCGGCATCATTTCCGGCCGCATGGGCCTCGGCGCGACCGGCATGATTCCGGAAAATTATTTCAGTTGCACGGTATTGGTCTTGCCGTTGGCGTCGTACCTGCCCCGCCTGCGGGAAATTGTGCAGTATTATTATGAAAGCCGCGGCTGGCTGGGGATTCGCGTGCTGGCGGACCCCAATGAGCGCCGCCATCTGCGCGTGTTGAGTCTCGTCAAAAGCAGCCCGGCGGAGCGCAGCGGTTTGCAGGTGGGTGATATTATCACCTCGTTTGCCGGCAAGGCGATTGAGACGGCGACGAATTTGCCGGCGCTCGTGGCGGCTTGCAAACCGGGCACCAGCCAAACCATTAAAGTTTTACGCGGCGACAACGAAATGAGCTTTGAGGTGCAGTTTGGGCATTCGGCGCCGCTGGCGTTGAGCGAGTTGCACACCGTTGAAACGGCGTTGTTGAGCGCGGCGGAAAATCGCCGCGGCAAAACGCCGGCCCCGGTGGAGTTTGAAAAAATGGAAACGCTGCAATTGCAGCAACGGATTCTAAATCTCGAACGCGAATTAAAATATTTGCGCAGCGTACAATCGAAAAATTAAATTCATTCATTTTAAATTTAAAGGAGTAAATTAAATGGCTAAAAAAGAAGGCGGTTTTCAGGCGAAAACCGCCAAGACCGCGGCCACCGGCGCGACCAGGGCCAACAAATGTCCGAAATGCGGCGAACCGATTCAGCCGATAAAATTTGTGGCTTCCGAACGCACCGCGCAAGGCTCGTATAAATATAACGAGCGCCACGTTGGCCTGTGCAAATGCACGAATCAAGAAGTGTATGGTTGAGAATAATTCGGAGTGCAAACTTTAGTTTGCGAGGCTAAAATTCAACGCTCCGTATTTACCCAAAACGACTTCCTTGTAAAAATATTGCGGAGCGTAAAGTTTAGTATGCTGCCAAGCTAAAGCTTGACACTCCGCTTTTAACGAAAGCGATGTTCCTGTGATCTTAGCGCGTGTGATCGGCACCGTCTGGGCGACTCGCAAAGACGAGCGCCTGCAGGGTTTGAAAATGCAAATCATTCGTCCGGTAACGCTAGACTACAAAGATCGCGACGGCTTTCTCGTCGCCATCGATGCGGTCGGCGCCGGCGTCGGCGAAATCGTCCTCGTCGTGCAGGGTAGTTCCGCGCGCCAGACCGCCGTCACCGAAAACAAACCGGTTGACGCCACGATCATGGCGATTGTGGATAAGCTGGACGTGACGTAGCACAGACGGCCCGTCTGTGCTTCCTGGATTTAAAAATGATCCA
>Ga0247727_10010872_pt1 | contig 16024 bp, 17 predicted proteins | sample WisWelCaveWW1625_FD_202498 | JGI IMG/M metagenome (GOLD analysis project Ga0247727, IMG submission 202498) | Biofilm microbial communities from Wishing Well Cave, Virginia, United States - WW16-25 | ecosystem: Environmental > Aquatic > Deep subsurface > Groundwater > Cave microbial mat | place...
TTGCCCGGAAACAGCGACTTGAACTCGCTGTAGAGCTGGGCGGCGAGCGTTTTATTTGGCGCCATCACCAGGGCGGGACGGTTCAGCGCCGCCACCACGCAGGCCATGGTGAAGGACTTGCCGCTGCCGGTGACGCCGAGCAGGGTCTGGTGCTTCTGCCCGCCCTCGATGCCGGCGACCAGCTCGGCGATCGCACCCGGCTGGTCGCCCTGCGGCGTGTAATCGGAGACCAGCTCGAAGCGCTCGGTCATGACGGCGGAAGCTAGCGGACGCGCGTCGGGGCGAGCGCTGCGGCTGGACCGAGCGCGACCGGGCTGACGCAGCGCTACAGCCGGCGGCCCGGCGGGCCGATCGCAGCGCCGAGGAGGGCCGCCATGCCCAGCGCCCGCTACGCCTTCGAGCCCGGCGGAGAGCCGCGCCTCGGTGTGAACTGGACCGGAATGTGGAAGGACGTCGCCGTCACGCTCGACGGCCAGCCTCTCGGTGGCTTCGTCGACAGCAAGGCGCTCCAGCGCGGCAGCCGCTTCGCGCTGCCCGACGGCACGCAGCTCGAGGTGAGCCTCGCGCAGTGGCCGCTGCCGGGGCTGCGTCTGCTTCGCGACGGCAGCCCGCTGCCCGGCTCGCCGAGCGACCCCCGGCAGCTGCTGCGCGCGGCCGGGAACCTGATCTGCGTCCTCGGCGCTCTCTCCACGTGCGTCGGCCTGCTCAGTGCGGGCCTCGGCATCGGCTTCCTCGACCGGATGGGCTTCGGACTCGCGTCCGCTCTCGGCAGCGTCGTGTTCGGCCTGCTCGGGCTTGCCGTGCTGCGCGGCTCCGCGCCGGCACTCGCCGCCGCGCTCATTCTGTTCGCGCTCGACGGCATCGCGCTGCTGCTCCAGCCGATCGAAGACGGCGGGACGCCGCCGATCGGGGCGATCGTGATGCGGGTATTCCTGTGCCTGCCGATGCTGCGTGCGCTGCCCGCGGCGCTCTCGCTCCGGAGCGGCGACACGCTCGCGCAGCGCGCCGCGCCGCCCCCGCTCTCTCGCCCTTCCGCCGCGCCGCCGGTCACGCCGACGCACTCCGCGACAGCGACCGCGGCGGCGCTGACGCGCCCGCGCACGCCACAGCTCCGCCGCGAGCTGCGCTTCGTGGCCCCGAAGCTCGAGCTCGAAGCGGACGGCCTGTGCGTGGTGGCACTCGACGGCAGCCGGCGGGCGCTCGGCTTCGGCCAGATCGGCGCGCTCCTCGTGCGGCGCCTTCCGCTCGAGGCGCCTTGGAAAGGCGGCGTGCTGCTCGAGCTGGCCGCTGCGGACGGAGCACCGCTGCGCGTGCTCCCGAGCACGCTCGCGAACTTCGCCACGCTGCCGGGCGGCGCCGCGCCGAGTCGGCTCGAGAACATCCGCCGCCTCGCACGGCTGATCGCCGAGCGAAACCCTGGCACAGAGATCGATCCCGCGACGCGCGTGTTCCTGGAGGGCAAGGGCGTGCCGAGCGCCTTCGCCAGCGCCGCCGACTTCGCCGCCCACGACGACCGCTATCCCTGACTCGATCCGCGCCTCCAGCGTGCCCTGCCGGGTTTACGCCGCTCGGCTCACGCCTCGCTGCGCGGCCCGCGCTTCCAGCGCGGGCCTTGCGGCGTGTCCTCGATCACGATGCGCTCGGCGGCGAGGGCGTCGCGCAGTCGGTCGGCCTCGCGGAAGTCGCGGCGCTTGCGGGCGGCCTCGCGTTCGGCGACGAGCGCGTCGATGCGCGGGTCGCTCTCCTGCGCCTCGGCGGGCAGCGCGGCCGTGAGCAGGTCGAGGCCGAGGAAGGCGTCGAAGTCCGCGAGCAGCACACGCTGCTCGGCGGCGCCGAGAGCAGGGTCGCGCAGCATCTCGATCGCGACGGCGAGGGCGCGCGGCGCGTTGAGGTCGTCGCGCACCGCAGCGCGGAAGCGCTCGCGCCACGGCGCGCAGCGCGCCGAGTCGGCGGCGCCGCTGGCAGCACGCGCGGCAGCCGTCTGGCCGAGCAGACGCCGGTAGCCGCGATCTGCCGACTCGAGTGCTTCACCCGAGAAGCCCTGCTGCTTGCGATAGTGGGCCTGCAGGAGGAAGAAGCGCAGCGCCAGCGCGAGTCTCCCCTCCCCGACCAGATCCTCCAGCAGCGTCACGTTTCCGAGCGACTTCGCCATCTTCTCGGCGCCGAACACCAGCCAGTCCTGGTGCATCCAGACCTGCACCCACGGATGCACGCCGAGCGCCGTCTCGCTCTGCGCCACCTCGTTGGTGTGGTGCACGGGCAGGTGCTCGACGCCGCCGGTGTGGATGTCGAAGCTGCGCCCCAGGTACTTCGTGCTCATCGCCGAGCACTCGATGTGCCAGCCCGGGAAGCCGCGACCCCACGGCGAATCCCATTCTTGCTGCCGGCGCGCGCCGGGCTCGGCGAGCTTCCACAGCGCGAAGTCCGCCGGCTGGCGCTTGCCGTCCACGTCTCCGATGCGGCCGCCGCCGTGCTGCGCCGCCAGGTCGAGCCGCGCCAGCTCCGCGTAACGCGGGAAACACGCGACGTCGAAGTAGATCCCGTCCGCGATGCGATAGGTGACGCCCTTCGCCTCGAGCGCGCGGATCATCTCGATCTGCTCGGCGATGTGCTCACTGGCGCGGCATAGAACCTCCGGCTCGAGGCAGTTGAGGCGCCGGCGATCGCGCAGCCACTGCGCGGTGAACTCGGCGGCCAGCTCCGAGGCGCGCCGTCCGCTCTTGCGCGCGGCAAGCTCCATCTTGTCCTCGCCGGCGTCGGCGTCGTCGGTCAGGTGCCCGACATCCGTCACGTTGATCACGTGCGTGACGCGGAGGCCTTCCCCCAGCAGCGCGCGCTTCAGCAGATCGGCGAAGACGTTGGCGCGCATGTTCCCGACGTGCTGCGCCGAGTACACGGTGGGCCCGCACGAGTAGACGCGCGCGTGCCCCGGCTCGAGCGGCGCGAAGGGCTCCTCGCGCTGCGTGCGCGAGTTGTAGAGCATGAGCGCTCCCGGGCTCAGGCGACTCCCCCCGCGGCGGCCTCGAGCAGCACCAGCGCTTGCGCGGCGATGCCCTCCCCGCGCCCGATCGCGCCGAGACCGTCCGTGCTCGTGATCTGGATGTTCACGGCCTCGAGCTTCGTGTCGAGCAGCGCGGCGACGCTGCGCCGCATCGCCTCCTGGTGTGGCGCGAGCCGCGGCGCCTCGGCGATCACGGTGGCATCGAGGTTGCCGAGCACATAGCCCGCCGCGCGTACCCGAGCCGCCGTCTCGCGCACGAACACGCCGCTCTCGACGCCGCGCCAGCGCTCCTCCGAGGAGGGGAAGTGGCGGCCGAGGTCACCGGCGCCGAGCGCGCCGAGCAGCGCCCGCGCGATCGCGTGCAGCAGCACATCGCCATCGGAGTGTCCGACCAGGCCGCGTTCGTAGGGGATCTCGACGCCGCCGATGCGCAGCGGGCGGCCCGGCGCGAGACGGTGTGCGTCGAAGCCCTGCCCCACGCGCAGCGTCACGCCGTCTCCGCCAGGAGCAGCTCCGCCAGGCGCAGATCGGCCGCGCTGGTGATCTTGAAGTTGCGCGGGTCGCCGGGCAGCACCTGCACGGCGTGTCCGAGCCGCGCCACCAGCGCCGCGTCGTCGCTGCCGATCACGCCGTCCACCAGCGCCTTGGCGTACGCCTCGCGCAGCCAGTCGATGCGGAACACCTGCGGCGTCTGCGCGGCCCAGCACTCGGCGCGGGGCGGCGTCGCCGCGAGCCGGCCGTTCGCGACGCGGTGGATGGTGTCGCGCACGGGCTCGGCCAGAATCGCCGCGCCGTGCTCGGCGGCCGCCGCGATCACGCGCGAAACGTCGCTCGCGCGCAGCAGCGGCCGCGCGGCGTCGTGCACCGCAACGTGGGTCGTGGCGCTGGGCACGGCCGCGAGCCCCGCGCGCGCAGAGTCCTGCCGCTCGGCGCCGCCGACGACCGGCGCGAGCAGCTTTGCCGCATCCCGGACTTCGTCCCGCACGCGCGGCCAGTGGGCGAGCGCGGCGGCCGGCAGCACGGGCACGATCCACTCGATCTCCGGAGCTGCTGCGAGCGCGTCGAGCGAACGCGCGAGCAGGGAGCGGCCCGCGAGCGTCACCAGCGCCTTGGCGGGCGCTCCGTCGAGTGTGGCGCGCAGCCTCGTGCCGGATCCGGCGGCCAGAACGAGGGCTGCGACGCGCATGCGGCGCAGCTTAGCGTCTCGCGCCCCGGGGGCGGGCTGCTACCGTGCCGCGCACGCGCTCTTGGAGGCATGCATGCGGTTCGCCGCGCTCGTGGTGGGAATGCTGATCAGCGCGTGGCAGACGCCGGCCTTCGCGCAGGCGCCGCCGGAAGAGGCCATGCCGGCGCCGATTGCGTCGCCCGCGGCAGAACCCGCGCCGATGCCCGCGGCGCCACAGGTCGAGCGCGTTCCCCTCTCGTTGAGCGAAGCCATCACGATCGGCATCGAGAGCAACACCGACGTTCAGATCGTGCGCTACGACCCGCCGATCGCAGAGTTCGAGCACACGGCGGCGTGGGGAGCATACGACCCGACGCTGTATGGGGACTACAGCTACCAGAGCAGCAATCTGCCGGTCGCCAGCTTCTTTTCCCCCGGCGGGGCCACGACCGGCCTCGGGCAGTTCATCGAGCGCAAGAGCTCGGGGGACGCGGGCCTGCGCGGCCTGGTGCCGCGCCTCGGCTGGACCTACCAGGTGGGCTACGAGGGCGTGAGCAATCAGTCGAACACCATCATCCAAACACTCGGAACCACCTACACCTCGAACCTCACGGCCAGCGTCACGGCACCGCTGCTCAAGGGGGCCTGGTGGGGCACGGCTTGGACCCAGGTCGAGGTGACCGGGATCCAGAACGAGCTGGCCCGTGAGCAGTTCAGACAGCAGCTGACGGACATCGTTTCCGGCGTCGAGAACGGATACTGGAACCTCGCAGCAACCAAGCAGAACCTCGAGGTGACCGACAAGAGCCTCGAGACCGCGCGCGCGCTGCTCACACAGACCAAGGCACAGTACGACGTCGGTGTGGTCTCGCGCGTCGAGGTGACCGAGGCCGAGGCGGGCGTCGCGGATCGAGAGTTCAAGCAGATCACGGCCGAGAATCTGTACCGCAACGCCCAGGACGAGCTGATCGATCGCGTCTACGGGCCGAAGCTGACGCCGACCTCCCGGCTCGAGATCGCGCCCACCGACCGGCCCGAGAGCTACGTCACCTTCACGCTCGACCCCGAGGCCTCGGCGCAACGCGCGTTCGCGCGCCGCCCCGAGCTCAGCATCGCCCGCCAACGCGTCGAGCAGAGCGAGATCCAGCTCAAGTTCGCGAAGAACCAGCGCCTGCCTCAGGTCGATCTGATCGGGAGCTACGGCACACACGGCCTCGCCGGCAACGATCCCGGCTGTCCGTTCGGTTCGAGCCTCCCGGGCGGTGGCTGCGCCGTCGCGCGGACCCAGCCGACCGCTGTCGGAACGGACTATTCGGACACCAGCGACTTCTACTTCGACGGAAACGACAACCGGGTGTGGGTGGCGGGTGCCGCCTTGTCGATCCCGCTTCCGAACACCTCCGCCCGTGCCAACGTGGGCAAGGGCGAGCTGCAGCTGCGCAAGGCCAGGACCGGTCTCAGGCGCGTCGAGCAGGACATCGTGAAGGACGTGCGCGACGCCGTCCGCAACCTCGGGTCGGCGCTGCAGGGCGTCGAGGCGGCCGAGCGCTTCGTCGCGGCCTCGAACGAGCAGCTACGAGCCGAGCGCATCCGGCTCGAGCACGGCGAGTCCACGCCCTTCGAGGTCCTCCAGCGGGAGGAAGACCTCGTGCAGGCCGAGAGCCAGCGCATCGCTGCGTTGCGCGTCTACCACGGCTCGGTCACCGCTCTCGACCGCGCGCAGGGCACCTTGCTCGAGGATCGCAGCATCGTGCTCGAAGACGCGCTGACCCTGCGGTAGGATTCGCGCCTTTCCTGGAGCCCCCGCGTGAGCCTGTTCGGCAAGAAGGACGCCCCCGGCGCAGCTCGCCCCTTCGGCGAGGAGACCGCGCCGGCCCCGGCTCCGCCGGCCCCCGCGTGGACTCCTCCCCCGCGCCCCGAGCGCGCACCTCGAGCAGGAGATCCCATGGCGAACATCGGCAAGTCGATCACGATCAAGGGCGACCTCTCCGGCAACGAAGATCTGCAGATCGAGGGCACGGTCGAGGGGCGCATCGACCTCCCGAACAACCAGCTGACGATCGGGGCCGAGGGCCGCGTCAAGGCCGAGGTGCACGCCAAGTCGGTGATCGTGGTCGGGCACGTCACCGGCAACCTGTCCGCCGCCGACCGCATCCAGGTGGAGGCCACCGGCATCGTGGACGGCGACGTGAAGGCCCCCCGCCTCGTGATCCAGGAAGGCGCGATGCTGAACGGCGGGGTCGAGATGACCGGCACCGCCAAGCCCGGCCTGAGCTCGGCGCCGCCGCTCGCGAAGGCCGCCGGCGGGCTCTAGCCCTCTCCGCGCTGGCTCGACGGCCCGGCTCAGGCCTTCGATGCTCTGGGTCGGGCGCTACCGGCTCCGGACGCCTGACCTGCTCGCCAGCGTTCGAGCAGCAGCAGCGTGGGCGAGGCGATGTAGACCGACGAGTAGGTGCCGACCACGATGCCGATCAGCATCGCGAGCGCGAAGGGGCGCACGATCTCGCCGCCGAACAGCAGCAGCGCCCCCACGGCGACGAGCGAGGTCACGCCGGTCAGCAGGGTGCGTGAGAGCGTCTCGTTCACGCTGCGATTCAGCACGTCCACGAGGTCGCTGCGGGTGTGCAACGCCAGGTTCTCGCGAATGCGGTCGTAGACCACGATGGTGTCGTTCAGGCTGTAGCCCAGCACCGCGAGCAGCGCCGCGAGCACGCGCAGATCGAACTCGAGCTGGAACACGATCCAGACGGCCGAGGTCACCGCCACGTCGTGAATCAACGCGATGATCGCGCCCGGCGCGAAGCGCGGCGTGAAGCGGAAGGCGATGTAGATCAGCACCAGCAGGCAGGAGATGCCGATCGCGCGCAGACCGTTGGTGCGCAGGTCCTCGCCGACCTTGGGGCCGACGAACTCGACGCGCTCCACCTCCATCGGCCCGATCTGCTCGCGCAGCGCGCTCTGGAGCTTCAGGATCAGGTCGGTCTCGACGGTGATCTCGCCGCCGCGGACCGCTCCGGCAGGAGCCTCGGCCCCCGGCTCCGTCTCGAGCTTGCGCTCGCCGGGGAACTTGAGCAGGTAGTCGTCGGTCTCGCCGAAGCGGACGACGTTGTCGTTCGGGATCCCGAGCGCTGCCATGACGTCGCGGATCCGGGCCTGGACGTCGTCCGGCACCTCGCCACCGAAGCGCACCTGCATCTCGCTGCCGCCGGCGAAGTCCACGCCGAGCCGTGCGCCCGGCTTCCAGAGTCCGATCAGGCCGATCGCGATCACCACGGCCGAGATGGCCGCGCAGATCTTCCACTTGCCGATGAAATCGAACTTCGTTCCGGGCGGGACCAGCTCGAAGGGCACGTTGGCTCCTAGACCGAGAGGTCGTTGACGGGCCGGTTGCCCGGGTACAGCTCGTACAGGATGCGTGTGACCACCAGCGCCGCGAAGACGCTGGTCAAGATCCCGACGGAGAGCGTGACCGCGAAGCCCTTGATCGGGCCCGTGCCGTACTCGAACAACACCACCGCCGTGATCATGTTGGTGACGTTCGCGTCGAGGATGGTGCGGCCCGCCTTCTGGAAGCCGGCGCCGATCGCCGCGCGCGGCGTGCGGCCCGCCCGCAGCTCTTCACGAATGCGCTCGAAGATGATGACGTTGGCGTCCACGGCCATGCCCACGGTGAGCACCAGGCCTGCGATGCCGGGCATGGTGAGCGTGCCCTGGAACAGCGCCATCAGGCCCACCAGCATCACCATGTTCACGAGCAGCGCGAGGCTCGCGTAGGCGCCGGAGACCCGGTAGTAGCCGATGGTGAGCGCCACCACGAGCACGAAGCTGACGATCGACGCCCAGACGCCGCGCCGGATCGAGTCCTGTCCGAGCGCCGGGCCGATCGTGCGTTCCTCTTCGATCTTCACCGGGATCGGCAGCGCGCCGGCGCGCAGCACGATCGCGAGGTCGCGCGCCTCCTCGGAGCTGAAGCGCCCGGAGATCTGACCCTGGCGCGAAATGCGGTCGCGGATCACCGGCGCGCTGTACACGTGGTCGTCGAGGATGATCGCGAGCGGCTTCCCGATGCTCTTCTCGGTCAGCTCGCCGAAGATCTGTCCGCCTTCGGCCGACCAGGTGAAGGTCACCTGCCATTCGTTCACGCGGTTGTCGAATTGCACCTGCGCGTCGGTCAGGAAGTCGCCGTTGATGTCGGCATCCACCGGCACGAGGTAGGCGGCGATCACGCGCTCGGTCTTGCGCTCCTGCTCGAGCGCGATCTCGCTGCCGGCGGGCAGCCCGTCCTTGTACTTGGCCCGGAGCAGCTCCTCGCTCGGCGCCGAGTCCTGCACGATCTTGAACTCGAGGAAGCCCGTCTTGCGGAAGATGTCGGGGACGCGGTCGACGCCCGGGATCTCGATCAGGATGCGGTCCTTGCCCTGACGCGTGACCACCGACTCGGGGATGCCGGTCTGCGGATCGTCGATGCGCCGGCGCAGCACCTCGAGCGCCTGCAGCATGGCGCGCTCGCGCACCTCTTCCTGCCACTGCGTGGTGAGCGTCAGCACCAGATCGGCGCCGTCCTCGCGCAGCGTGAAGCGGGTGTCACCCTCCGCCTGCTTGCGCAGCGCGGCGGCGTCCGCGGGTGCGGCAGGCTGGATGCGCAGCTCTTCGCCACTGCGCACGAAGCGCACGCCGCTGACCTTCTCGCGCTCGAGCTCGCGCTCAAAGCCGTCCTGGATCGCGGACAGCTCGTGCTCGATCGCAACCCCGAGATCGGGGCCGATCACGATGTGGACGCCGCCGCGCAGATCGAGGCCGAGCCGCAGCGCGTTGTCGGGCAGCCACCAGGCGGCCTTGCGCTGCGCGTCATCGAAGAACGAGCCGAGCACGAACCAGCCGAGCCAGAGCACGGTCACCGCGACGGCGATGATGCGGTTCCGCAGGCTCACGACTCCCCCTTGTCGTCGCTCTTGTCGGCCTTCTCGGCGGTCTCGACGCGCCGCTCGACGCGGGCGCGATCGACCTTGATGCGCACCCGGTCGCCCTTCAGCACCGCGATCTCGAGCGTGAGCACGTCCTTCTCGGCGCCGACCACCAGGCCGTGGATGCCGCCGCTGGTGACGACCCGGTCGCCCTTGCCGACCGCGGCGAGCATCTTCTCCTGCTCGCGCTGCTTCTTGGCCTGCGGCCGGATCAGCAGGAAATAGAAGATCAGCAGCATCGCCCCGAACGGCACCAGGAATCCCAGACCGCCCCCGGGCTGGGTCTGCAGCCAGATCGCTTCCATCGCGCTAGCGGGCCGCGGCGCGCCGCAGCGCTTCGGCCCGGGAGGTGTCCTCCCAGGGGAAGTCGGGGCGCCCGAAGTGACCGTGGTACGAGGTCGCGCGGTAGATCGGGCGGCGCAGACGGAGTGCTTCGATGATGCCGGCCGGCGTCAGGTCGAAGTGATTGCGCACGAGCTTCTCGAGCTGGTCGGGCGCGAGCGCGCTGGTGCCGAAGGCATCGACCCGGATCGAGACGGGCTCGGCCACGCCGATCGCATAGGCCACCTGCACCTCGCAGCGCCGCGCCAGCCCGGCCGCCACCACGTTCTTGGCCACCCAGCGCGCCGCGTAGGCGCCGCTGCGGTCCACCTTGGTCGGGTCCTTGCCCGAGAAGGCGCCGCCGCCGTGGCGGCCCATGCCGCCGTAGGTGTCGACGATGATCTTGCGGCCGGTCAGGCCGGCGTCGCCCATCGGGCCACCGACCACGAAGCGCCCGGTGGGATTGACGTGGAAGATGGTGTTCGAGTCGAGCCACTCGGCGGGCACGGCCGGCCGGATGATCTTCTCGATCACGTCGGCGCGCAGCTTGTCGTAGGACACGTCGGGGTCGTGCTGCGTCGAGAGCACGAGCGCGGTGATGCGGGAGGGCCGGTCGTCCTGGTACTCGATCGAGACCTGCGACTTGGCATCCGGCCGCAGCCAGGAGAGCTCACCCGACTCGAAGTGCGTACGCTGCATCTCGATCAGCTGATGCGCCAGCTGGATCGGAGCGGGCATCAGCTCCGGCGTCTCGTCGCAGGCGAAGCCGAACATCATGCCCTGATCGCCGGCGCCCTGCTCTTTGTGCAGGCCCTCGCCTTCGGTCACGCCCTGCGAGATGTCGGGGCTCTGCTTGCCGAGCGCGATCAGCACCGCGCAGGTCGCCGCGTCGAAGCCCATCGCCGAGTCGGTGTAGCCGATGTGCTCGACCACGCTGCGCACGAGCGGCGCCAGATCGACCTGCGCCGTGCTGGTGACCTCTCCCGCCACCATCACTAGGCCCGTGGTGGTCAGCGTCTCGCAGGCGACCCGCGAGCGCGCGTCCTGCGCGAGCATCGCATCCAGAATCGAATCGGAGATCTGGTCGCACATCTTGTCCGGGTGCCCCATCGACACCGATTCGGACGTGAATACGGAGCGGCTGGCCATCGAGAACGCACTCCTGCGCGAGAGCCCCGCTCCGGGGTAGCCCGCGGGGAACGGGCGCGGAGGGTAAGCAACGGGCCAGAGCCGGGCAATGCAGCGCGCACTGCCCGCGCGCCCCGGCGCTCGGCCTCGCAGCCAGTCAGCAAGCCCGCGGCCTTGCGCGGGCGCGCAGCGAGCCGCAGGCGAGCGAAGTCATCAGACGTGCGGCCGCTCGATCAGATCGCCGAGCGTGGCGACGGCCTGCTCGGCGTCCGGCCCCACCGCGCGCACCCACAGCTTGGCGCCTTGACCGGCGGCCAGCGAGAGCAGCGAGAGCACGCTCTGCCCACTCACCCACTCCCCGCCGCGCGACACTTGCACCTCGGCACTGAAGCGACACGCCAGACGCACGAACTCGCCCGCCGGCCGGGCGTGGAAGCCCAGCTCGCTCGCGACCACGAACTCGCGTTCGATCGCGGCCTCGTCGCTCACTGCTGAGCGTCCGGCAGGATCTCGCTCGCGACCGAGATGTTGCGCTGGCCGTACTGCTTCAAGAAGGACGCCAGCTCCTCCAGCGTCTTCTCCTCGCGCAGTGTCGCCAGCTTGATCAGCATGGGCAGGTTCACGCCCGTCACCACGGAGACGCGGCGCTCGCCCAGGAAGGAGAGGCTCACGTTCGAGGGCGTGCCCCCGAACATGTCGGTGAGCACGAGCACGCCGTGGCCCTGGTCCGCGCTGGCCAGCGCGGCCCCGATGGCGCTGCGCATCTCGTCCACCCGCATCTTGGGCTCGATGCCGACGGCGAAGAAGAGCGGCGCATCGGGCACGATCAGGCGGGTGGCCTGGAGCATCTCCTCACCCAGGCGGTAGTGCGACACGATCACGACGCCGATCTTCACGTGCTCTTCTCCACGTCCCGGTGAGTTACGTTCACCTCGCGACCGCCGCGGCGCAGGTCGGGTGCGAGCGCCTCGACCACCGCCACGGAGCGATGCCGCCCCCCGGTGCAGCCGATCGCAACGGTGAGATAAGCCTTTCCCTCCGCCTCGTACAGGGGAACCAGGAACTGCAGCAGGTCGCGCAGGCGCGCGAGCAGTCCGACGCCACGCTCCTCTTCGAGCGCGTAGGCCGCCACCTCCGCGTCGAGCCCGGTCCTGGCACGCAGCGTCGGGTGAAAGTGTGGGTTGCGCAGGAAGCGGACGTCGAACATCAGATCCGCGTCGCGCGGCACGCCCTTGCGGAAGCCGAACGAGATCAGGTTGACGACCGTGCCGCGGCCCTGCCCCGCCACCGCCCGCGCCACCGTCTCGCGCAGCTCGTGCACGTTCAGCTCGCTGGTGTCGATGCGCAGGTCGGCCAGCGCCGCGAGCTCGGCGAGCAGTCCCCGCTCGATCTCGACTCCCTCCTCGACCGAACCGCTCGGCGAAAGCGGATGGACGCGACGCGTCTCCCGGTAGCGGTTCACGAGCACGTCGGAGGCGCAGTCGAGGAACAGCACGCGCACCGAGAGGTCGCGCCGGCGCAGGTCTTCGATGCTGGACGGCACGCCGCGCAGGAAGGCGGCCTCGCGTGCGTCGATGGCCAACGCCACCCGCCGGATCGGCGGGCGCGCCGCGACGCACAGGTCGACGAACTGGCTCGTCAACTGCGCCGGCAGGTTGTCCACGCAGTAGAAGCCGAGGTCTTCGAGCGTTGCCATCACCGTGGTCTTGCCGCTGCCCGACAGGCCGGACACGAACACCACCTGCAGCGGGGCGCTCATGCGCCCCCTGCGAAGCGCGCGTCGAGGCGCGCCGCGGCCGAAGGGCCGCGCGCGCGCATGCGATGGTCGCGCGCCGCAGCCTCCACGATCACACCGAGGCTCGTGGCTGGCCGCACCGGCAGCCGGACCATCGGCAGCTCGAGCCCGCCGACCTCCTCGCACGGGCGTTCGAGGCCGACGCGCTCGTACTCGTTGCCGGGGCGATCCCGCTCCAGCCGGCACAGCAGATCGATGGCGCACTCGCCGAGCACCGCGCTCGCGCCGTACAGCTCGGGCACGAACAGGATGCCGAGACCGCGAATCTCGATGAAGTGCCGGATGCGCTCGGGTGCCCGCCCGATCAGGCGCTCCCCATCCCGTTGCAGCTCGACGACGTCGTCGGCCACGAGCTGATGGCCGCGCGTGATCAGCTCGAGCGCGGTCTCGCTCTTGCCGACCCCGCTCGGCCCGAGCAGCAGCACGCCCACCGCCTGGACCTGCACGAGTGCGCCGTGGACCTGCAAGCTCGTTCCTTCGCTCGCTGCGAATGGTCAGAACTTCGCGTCTTCCTCTTCGATCGCGCGGAACACGTCGTCGCGCGTCTCCGCCTCCTCCAGCGCCTTGCGGAACGAAGCGTCGCGGAAGAAGCGCGAGATGCGCGCCAGCGCCTTCAGATGCATGCCGCCCGCGTGCTCGGGCACGACCAGGAGAAAGAACAAGTGCGTCTTCTGGCCGTCGATCGAATCGAAGTCGACGCCGGCGCGGCTGCGCGCGAAGGAGGCCACCAGGTGGTCGAGGCCGGGCAGCTTGCCGTGCGGGATCGCCACGCCATCGCCGATCCCGGTGCTCTGCAGGCGCTCGCGCTCGAGCAGCACCTCCAGCAAGCGCGCGGCGTCCAGGCGCGGCTCCGCGACCGCGAGTGAACGCGCCAGCTCCTGGATGGCCGCCTGCTTGTCGGACGAATCCAGGTCCAGCAGGACGGCGTCCTTGACCAGGATGTCCATGATCTTCACGGGCGCCTCCCGGGCGGGCCGCAGCCTAGCAGAGCGTGCACGCGCATCAGCCCACTCTCCGGCGCTTCGTCGAGGACAGGATGTTCATCGCCTCGCGGTACTTGGTGACCGTGCGGCGCGCGATGTCGATGTTCGAGGACTTCAGCACTTCCGCCAGCTTCTGATCCGAGAGCGGGTCGCGCGAATTCTCGCGCGCGATCAGCTGCCGGATCTTCTCCTTCACGCTCTCGCTCGCGATCGCGTCGCCGTCCACCCGATTGATGCTGGAGTTGAAGAAATACTTCAGCTCGAAGATGCCCTGCGGTGTGTGAGCGTACTTGTTGGTGGTGACGCGGCTGACCGTGGATTCGTGCATGCCGATGTCGTCGGCCACGTCCCGAAGATTCAAGGGACGCAGGTGCGCAATGCCCCTGTCGAAGAACTCGCGCTGCTGCCGGACGATGCTCTCCATCACGCGGTAGATGGTGCGCTGGCGCTGGTGGATCGACTTGATCAGCCACAGCGCCGAGCGCACTCGATCCTGGACGTAGTCGCGCGTCTCCTTGCCCACGTCGCGCGACTTGGCCAGCACGTCGCGATACAGACGGTTGATGCGCAGCTTCGGCAGGCCGTCCTCGTTCATCACGATGTGGTAGTCGTCGCCGAGCTTGTGGACGTAGATGTCCGGCACGATGTAGATCGGTTCGTCGCCGCCGAAGGGCCGTCCCGGACGCGGTTCGAGCTGCGCCACCACGTCGGCCGCGGCCGCCACCGCCTCGAGCGTGGCGCCGAGGTCGCGCGCGATGCCGCGCAGGTCGCGCTTCTCGAGCTGCGGCAGATGCTGGTCCACGATGCGCCGCACCAGGTCGTCCTGGAGACCGAGCGCGTCGAGCTGGACCAACAGACACTCGCGCAGATCGCGGGCCGCAACGCCAGGCGGATCGAGCAGCTGCACGCGGGCGAGCGTGGCGGCCGCGATCTCGTCGCTGACGCCGGCCTGACGCCCGATCTCTGCCACGGTCGAGCGCAGGTAGCCGTCGTCGTCGAGGTTGCCGAGGATCCAGCCGGCCACCCGCCGCTCCTCCTCGGAGAAGGCGGAGAGATGGAGCTGCCACTCGAGGTGCTCCTGGAGCGTCGGGCGCCGCGTGGCGACTGCGTCGATGCCCGGACGCTCCTCGTCGTCGCGGATCACGGCCGGCCCCGGTCCGGCCTGCCCCTCGCCGTAGGTCGCCCAGTCCATGTCGGGCACCGGGTCGCGTTCGGGCAGCTCGGCGGCGCTCTCGCGTTCACTCGCCGCGGCGAGGTCGGTCGCCTCGGCCGGCGCCTCCTCGCGCGAGCCTTCTTCCGCCAGATCCTCCTCGTAGGACTCCTCGAGGACGGGGTTCTCCTCGAGCTCCTGCTGCACCGTGGACACCAGCTCGAGTCGCGAGAGCTGGAGCAGCTTGATGGCCTGCTGCAGCTGGGGTGTCATCACCAGCTGCTGGGTCAGCCTGAGCTGCTGCTTGAGCTCGATCGCCATGATTTGGATCCAGCTAGGACAGCTGGAAGTTCTCCCCGAGGTAGACCTGCCGCACCTGCGGATCGGCGGCGATTTCGTTCGGCGTGCCCTCGCGAATGATGCGTCCCGCCTGCAGGATGTAGGCGCGATCGCAGATCGAGAGCGCTTCGCGGACCTTGTGTTCGGTGATCACGATGCCGATGCCCCGCACCTTGAGCTGCTCGATCAGCTTCTGGATCTCGATCACGGCGATCGGGTCGATCCCCGTGAACGGCTCGTCCAGGAGCAGGAACTTCGGGTCGAGGACCAAGGCCCGCGCCACCTCGACGCGGCGGCGCTCCCCACCCGACAGCGAGTCCCCCCTCTGGCGGGCCTTATCGGCAATTCCCAGCTCGGACAGCAGCGCTTCGAGGCGCTCGCGCCGGCGTGCGACGTCCGGCTCGATCGGCTCCAGAATGGCGAGCACGTTCTCGGCCACGGTCAGGCGCCGGAAGATCGAAGCCTCCTGCGGCAGATAGACCACGCCCAGCCGCGCCCGGCGATACATCGGTAGCCGCGTGATGACCTGGTCGCCGAGCACCACCTCGCCGCCGTCCGGCCGCACGCCGCCGACGATCATGCTGAAGGTCGTGGTCTTGCCCGCGCCGTTCGGACCGAGCAGGCCGACCACCTCGCCGCGTAACACCTCGAGCTCGACGCCGTCCACCACGCGCCGGTCGCCGTAGCGCTTGACCAGTCCGTGCGCGGCGAGCACGTGCGTCATCGGACCGGCGCCCCGCTCGCCGCCGCGACGCCGCAGCCCACTCCATCGGGACGGATCTTCACGTCCACCGGGCCGGCCGCCTCGAGTCGCTCCGAATTCAGATGGAAGGTGATCCTCGGGCTGCGCAGCAGGTCGCAGGCCTGCTCGATCTCAGCCAGCTCCCCGCTGCAGACCACGCGTTCGTCGCTGCGATAGAAGACCGCCTCCGCGCAACGCGCCAAGCGATCCGCTTGCCGGATGGTCACGTGGCCGCTCGCAGCGAGCTTCTCGGGCTCACTCGCTCCGGCCGGGTAGAAGGCTTCGAGGCGGTCTGAATCGAGGGAGAGCTCGCCCTGCCGCGCGCGCACATGTCCCACGAACGTGAGACGGCGGCGCCCGTTCGCATCGGGCGCGGCTTCGAGCTCGTCGGACTGAATCGAGAGGGGCTTGCTTCGATCGAGGGTCGCACCCGTGC
>Ga0247727_10010873_pt1 | contig 16023 bp, 12 predicted proteins | sample WisWelCaveWW1625_FD_202498 | JGI IMG/M metagenome (GOLD analysis project Ga0247727, IMG submission 202498) | Biofilm microbial communities from Wishing Well Cave, Virginia, United States - WW16-25 | ecosystem: Environmental > Aquatic > Deep subsurface > Groundwater > Cave microbial mat | place...
TAAACGATGGAAGATTTTTTTAACGGCGAGCGGCCCGCCGCCGCCGCCGGGCCACCGGGAACCGCGGGAATGTAAACGATATCGCCCGGCATTAATTTCGGCAACTCATTAATCGCATTGCGATTCAACACCTCCGCCAGATCCAGCGCCGAGACTTTGCCCATTTCCGGGCCGGAGCCGCGCACCAGTGAAACCTCGGAGAGATTGGCCGTTTCCAACGGGCCGCCGGCTTCGAGGATCAATTGCCACAACGTCGGCATCACCGCAAAGGTGTATTTACCCGGGCGCGGCACCTGGCCGTTGATATAGGCTTTCTTGCTGCCAAATTCAATGACCGATACTTTCGCCTGCGTGACTTTGGCATTATAAAAGGCAAATTGGCGAACAATTTCTTTTTCCAATTGCGCAATGGTGTAACCGGCGGCGTTCACCTTACCCACGGTCGGCAATTCGATGGTGCCGTCGTCGACAACGCGAATTTGCGTGTTCAACGTCGGATACTGCCAGAACGAAACCGCGAGAAAATCATCGCGTTCGATGATATACTCTTGCTGCGCCATGGCGGGCAGCGTCCCCAAGAGCGCCAGGCTCAATAAAATTGCATGCAGTTTTTTCATGATATCTTTTCCGTTTCCGTTAGAAATTTATTTTCAGTCCAAGTTCAGGGGTGGCGCCGGCGCCGCCGGTGACGTTCACTCCGACTTTGCTTTTTTTCATCGGATGCGCCGGGCCGGGAGGGGCGATCAACGCCTCCAGCACATTGAATGTCCAAATCGCGCCGGTCAACAGCAGCGCGCGGCGGCGGCTTTTGAACGAGTCATCAGTTTCACGCTGCGCCTTTTGCCATTTTTCCAAGGCCAACGCTTTTTCCGGCAACGCCAGGTCGCTGCTCTGGTTATACTGCTTGGCCGCGCCGGCGGCAGCGTCGCGATCATCGCCAAACTGTTGGTGTTTGACGAAGGCGCGAACACCGGCGCCCAACGCCAACGTGGTGAAAATAAAACCCTTGGCAGGCGCGCCCTTGTAACGCTGGCCCGTGCCCGGCAACAACAAGGAGCCAAACGTCGCTTTGGCCAGCGACAAAGGTTTCAGCCCGACCGTAATTTGCTGCGACGCCTCACGGCGAAAATCAAGCGCCAGGGTTTTGGTTTCATAGCCGCGTTTTGCCGCAATCAATTTATACGGCCCGACTAAATTTTGGGAAACGGTAAACGGGGTCTTGCCGATGAAGGTGAAAGCGCCTTCGAGACGCACGAGCGTTCCCGCGGTTTCGCTGACAATCATCACCCCATGGCGGCTCGCGCTCTGCGCCGAGGCTTGCTCTCCCGCAAGCATTACGGCCAGAACCACCAGCCCCAAAAAGATATTCGTATTCGGCTTCATAACAGTCTCTCCACTTGCAATGCAGATTAAGATTAATACCAGAATTTCAAAATCAATAACAACGCCAACAAAAAGAGCGGCGTCGAAATCAGTAAGTTGGCGGACAATCGCAAGATTTGACGGGTGGTTTGCATGCGCTCATCCTGCCAAATGGATGCGAGTTTCATCAGCATAAATCCTACTCCTTTGCGTTTCAAAAAATTAATCGGTATACAGCACAATCCGTTGTTTTTACAGCTTCGTTATGCCAAAAAAAAAAGGCGTAACACCGGGCGCCGCTAAATAACACGCACCGATATTACGCCTTCGACTTACAGACCTACATCCCTACGGGTGTAACCTGCACGCCAAGGCTCCCAATCCTGTCATGGGCGAGGTCGTGCTTAAAAAACGACACCGCATTGGCGAGCCTATAAAATAAAAAAGGCGTCACACCAGTATTATTCGACTTTAACACTGATATCACGCCTTCGACTTACAGACCTACATCCTGCACGCCAAGGCTCCCACGACCTTGTATGGGACAGCTAAAATTTTTGCTTCTACATCAGATCCTGCAAGAACATGAACATAATATACAAAAAAGAAAACGCGTTGTCAAGAGGATTTTTATTTTTATTTTTACGGCCGGCGCTAAAACCCTTTTAAATACAGGCTAAAATTACATTTTGTTATTGGCCGGCCGCCGGCGCCGACCGGCCAATGATTTTTTCACAACTTCAGTGTGCGCTTCAAGCCGCGAACATCTCTTCACGCGACGCCGGCTCGTTCACCGCCGGTGTGGTCGCTTCGTCCAAAACCGCCTGCGGTTGGTAAAAGTCCACTGGCGCCGCTTCACCATTAACTTCCACCGGACTCGTCATCGCGGCCATATTAATCGAATCAACCACGGTGACTTTTTTGCGGCGCGGCTTTTTCACCGGCGGCGTGGCGGCCAACTGCGGCTCGCTGCTTGCCCAATGCATGCCGTTCAAGTCGCCATTTTCCGCGCTGCCATCAACGGCGGCCGCCTTTTTCTTCCGCGGTTTGCGAGGCTTCGCCGGGGAGGAAAACGCGGCGCCCATCAATAATTCACCAGGCGCCGCCACTCCATTTTCTGCAACGCCGTAGGCGGTCGTTTCAGGTGCCGGCGTTAGCAGCACTTTTCCCTGGCGCGGCCGGCGGGCCGGCGTTTTCTTTTTGATTTGAAAGCCGCTATCGGCCAACAACACGCTGCTTCCCGGACTCGCGGCTTCCGAGATAAACGAATCGGTTTTTGCAATGACTTCACCATTGCTCGATTTTTCATAAACCGTATGGAGAGCGACAATCGCATTCATATCGGCGCGGTGAGCCGAGGGGAGATTCAATTCTAAAACCCGCCGATAAATTTGCAGGGCGGCGGCATCGCGGCGATTCATTTTCAAATAAATTTCCGCCACCGCGGGATAGAGCTTCATGCGGCTCGGCCGGCGCGCCAGCAGACTTTCGTAAATCAACGCCGCAACATTATCGTTGCCGCGCCAACGCTGCAGGCGCGCCCGGCCCACCGGCGAAAGGAAAAGAAAACAGAGCGCGAAGCCAGCCAGCACCACAACGGCAAGGCCGCCAAGAAACAACGACGTGGAACGATTCAAGCTCATGGTATCCATGGTATCGTCCGCCCCGGCCATCCCCAGCAACTTGGCCCGCGCTTCGGGGAAAAGTTGATCGACGTCGCGATATCCCGCTTGCAGCATCCGGATCTTCTGCAAATCGAACACGGCTTCATTCCAGTCGCCGCGCGCCATAGCGCCACGGGCAAGTTGATACAAAGAATCCAGTTGGTTTTCAACTAAAGGCGCGATCGCGAACTGCGAAGAATCCGGGCTTTCATTCATCCCGGCTTGCTGATTTACCGCCATCGTGGTGTCCGGCACGCTGGTTTGTGCTAACTCGACAGGAGGCAATGGCGCCATGACGATCGGTGGCGTGCCGCGCGCCGCTTCGACTTGCGCGTAAAGCGCCGCCACCTCGCGATAACGGCGATTGATTTTATGCACTTTTCCCAAAGCCACTAACGCGCTATCCAGATCATTCCGATTCATCGCGGCGACGCCTTCGTCATAATAGCGCGCCGCAATGGCTTCGATCCTGTCGCGCTCAAAATAAAACTGCGCTCCATGCAGCTTCTCGCGAGCATCGCGATAATTCAGGTTCAAGCTCAACACCTGCTCAAACGCGGCAATGGCGCCAAGCCAATCGCGCTTGCGGAAAGCCAATAAACCTTCGGCATACGCTTTTTCGGTTTCAGCATCGTCCGCGTTAATAACCGGCGTCACCATTTCCGTTTTAACTTCACTCGCCAGCGCCGCGGCTTGATTTGCGTCAGCCGCCGGCAAAGTTTCGGCTTGATTAGCCTCAGCCGCCAGCAAGGTTTTGGCTTGGTTAGCATCACCCGCCGGCAAGGCTCCGGCTTGATTAGCATCAGCGAGCAAAGTTTCGATTTCATTGAGCTTCGTTTGCGCGTCGCGAAAATTCGCGTTCTTCGCTTTAATTTGCTCCAATGTGGCTTTGGCTTCTTGCAAACGGCCGGCCGCTTTTTGTTTTTCGGCGGCGACATACCAATAATCCAATTGCGCCGAATTCTCCGCCAGCTTGATGAGATAATCAAAAGATTCGCGCTTCGCCGGATCACCGGCGCGGCCGTCTTTCAACTCGTCCGCGGCTTGTTCATAGCGGCCGTGTTGATACAACAAACGCCCCAACTCGTATGACAGCGCCGCGCGTTGTTTCGGGTCGCCGGAGAGCGTTTTCGCTTCGCGCAGCGCGCTTTCGGCGCTCTTGCGGTGGCCGCGAATATTATAAATGCTGGCTAACTCGCTCAACGCTTTCACCCGTAAATCCCCCGTGGCCGCGTTCGCGGCTCGACGCAGAAATTGTTCCGCGCGGTCGTAGCTTTGCTGTTCTTTGCAAGCCGTCCCGAGATTGAACAGCGCTTCCGCAAAATTCGGATCGTGGTCCACGGCCTGGCTGTACGCCTCGATTCTTTTGGCAACATTTTTTTCCGCCAATCCGGCGTCAAACCATTTCATCGCTTCGCGATTGTGCGATTGCGGCAACACCGCGGGAGCACAAAACACGACAAGAAGAAAAGCCAAACCCCGGCGAATAGTGTTTAAACGTGATTGCATGAAAAACCTCGCAAAAATAATATGGTTCAATTCACTCGCCATCGCCTCAACCGCCCGGCGGCGCGCGCTCAAAACGATTGACTCCAGCGCAGCATCAGCAAGCGGCCGATCTCCGGCGCACCGACGATTTCACGATGTTTGTTATCCAACAGATTCTGCACGGTCAGCGCCAGTCGCGCGCCGCGATAAATCCGGCACTCCGCATTCAAATCCAAAACCGTATATTTCTTCACGGCGCCGAAATAAACGCCGGATTCCACCGGAAAGCCGTCGACATAGCGGGCGCGCCATTGCGCCTCAACGCCGCGACGGGCGTCAAAATAACGCAGACTCAGTCCCATTTTATTTTTGGGCGCATTCAGCGCAATATTACTGACGCCATCCACCAGGCGGAAGAGGTCTGCACTGATCAGCGAATAATTCGCGCCAACAATCCAGGTGGGGCTGAGGTAATAATTCATATTAATATCAACGCCCGCGACGGAAATATCACCCAGGTTGCGATAGGTCAAAATCACGTCGGTGTCGTTGGCGACTTCGTTCGGGCTAATCACCCCGAGCGGCAAGCGCGCGGCAAAATTAATCAGGCCGGCCAAAATCGTCGCCGCCTGTTGTTGCGCGGTATTCTGCGGCATGCCTTGTCCCCTCAGCGCCGTCGTAATCGCCGCGGCCGTGGATTGCAGGGCCGCGGTCAACTGTTGAGGATTCGCAAACACATTCGGCGTCTCCACTTTCAGCGGGCCGACAAAATCCTGAATGCGCGAATGATACAAATCAACCGCAAATAAAATTTTATTCGCCAGCAAACCTTTGTAGCCGAGCTCCAACGCGTTGGTGATCGTCGGCTTCATCGGGGCGACGTCGGCCACGTCGCCGGCGAGATCAAACGCGCCGGTGGCCGGATTCAATTTGCGCAAATCGCCGCTCACCGGCGTTGCGAGCTGCGACGGCAGGGTGGCGTTCAACAGCACCTGAATTTCGCCCGGCGAAATTTCAATCAAAAGTTGCCGTACCCACGGCCATATGGAATTAACGTTGGCCGGCAGGTAACCCAAATTCGTCGCGAACTGCGACCGCATGAGCGGACGCCCGTCGGCGCCGCGCCGAAAGGTAAAACCGGTATTCGATGGCACGCCCTGCGCGCGCATGGCGATCAACGTGCGGGGAAAATGCACCGGCAGCGGGCTCGGAATGGTGGCCGACAAAATATCCAAAAATAAATTATTTGTTGAGGGCGTGCCAAACGCGCGATTATAGGAAAAACGCAGGTGGTGATTCGGCGCCGGCTTTAAAACCAATGCCGCGCGCGGTGAAAACGTCCTCTGCTCCAAATGATTGTGTCGATCAAAACGTCCGGTCAAAATCAAATTCGCCTTCGCACCCAGCCCGGTCGTCGATTGCAAAAACGCGCCCATTTCGTTAATATCGTCGCGCGCTTCATTTCGGCCATTGATGGTCTTTGCCGTTTTCGGACGGGTACGCAACAGATCGACGCCGTAACTGAAGTGCTGCCAGCGGCCCAGCGCGAAGCCATGCTGCATTTGGGCCGAGAACAATCTGGATTGGTCAACGATCGGATCGCCGGTGCGCAAGATAAATGTGGCGCCAGCGTCGGAACGGTTCAGAAAAGCCTGCGCATAAAAATTTTTATAATACAGCCGGCCCTGATAATACGTGTAGGCCCAATCTTTCACCTGGCTGGCGCCGATGCCGGTGAGATCGATGCCGCTATTTTTACTGTAGCCGCCGGAAACAATCGCCGTGAAATCTTTGGCGAGGCGGAAATCCACCCGGGCGTCGGCGCTGAGCTTTTGCACCTGAAAATCGCGGCCCGGCGAGGCGACTTTCTGTCCGGCCAAGTGGAAAGAATCCGGCTCCGCCGGATCGCGATATTCCCAGTCCTCGCCTTCGTAATATTGCGTCGAAATTTTATAGCCGACGCGCTGGCCCAAGCTGGCCGCGTGGCGAAACGAGCCGAGACGCAAACTCCGGCCGCCGCCGCCGATACTTACGGTCGTGCCTTCCGAGCCAAACGGCGACTTGGTGAAAATTTGCATCACGCCGTTGGCGGTGTTGGGGCCGTATACCGCCGAGCCGGGCCCGGAGACGACTTCAATGCGCTCGACGTCGTCATTGGTGATCGGCAAAAAATAATGTGCATTGTAACGCAACGACGGCGCCTGGCTGAGGCGATTATCCACGAGCGCCAACATGGCGCCGGAGAAAACATTGTTAAAGCCGCGCACCACCAAGTTGGCCTGCTGGAGACCATGACGAGCAAAATCAACCGCCGGCATGCCCTGCAACTGCTCAACGATAGTAAGCGTTGGACGCGCTTGCACCTGATCGGCTTCAACAAAATTTACGGAAGCCGCCGCGCTAAACCCGGGTTCGGCGCGGCGCGAGGCGCTGAAAACATTAAAGAACATTTCCGCGCGGCGCGAAGCCGTGACGTTTCTGTCGCTGGCCAGCAGGCCGGTATAAGACAATGCCACGTCCAACGCTTTGCTGGCGCCGGCCCTCACTTGCACGTTGGCGATTTTTTTCTCGGCATAGCCCAAACATGAAACCGTAATCGTGTAGATACCGGAAACCAAATCATTAAATTCAAATTGTCCCATTTCACCGGATACAGCGCGAACCAGGGCGGTGGGAACATTGACGGGAGTGGCCACAATGCTGGCGCCCGGCAGCTTCTGCTGCGACTCGCCGTCGGCAATCGCGCCGCGGAGAACAGCGGTTCCTTTGATAACAACTCTATTTGCCGGCCGCAGTGGCGCGCCGTTTTTACCGTCATTGATTTGAGCGGTTTCCTGCGCCGACACGTTGCACACCGGCAACAGGCTGGTCAACAAGATCGCCAAAACTATTTCGTATCCTCGTGCTCGCATGACAGCGTTCTTTCCAAAATTCAGAGTTCGCTATATCGCAGATCTGCAGTTATTTTCAATTGCATGAGTTGCAGAATAGACCGTATTCCAATCATTGTGCGAATTAGTATTTTTTAATTTTTATTTTGCCGTTTATCAACAAACCGCCCGGATAGCCGTAATCCGCGGGCCGGTCTTTATCTTTGGCCGCTTTCCGCGGACGGCGCGGAGAGGACGAAGGTTTATGATCTGATGGTTTCGGCGACCGGTATGCCGCCAGGCGTTTCGTTAGATTCTTTTCCAGGCGGGAATCCACGACTTCTTTGACATGCCAGCGCGTTTGCACTTCATCCAGATTATACCTGGTGACGATATTATGCAACTCGGCGCGCAGCGACGTCGACAGATTTAATTCCAGCACGCGTTTATAAATCCGCATGGCCGTGGCATCGCGGCGATCGAGACGCAAATACGCCTCGGCCAACGGGGGATAAAGTTTCATCCGGCTCGGTTTATGCGCCACCAGACGCCCATAAATCAGCGCCGCGCTGGCGTGATTGCCAAACAGCCGATGCAGTCGCGCGCGATTTGTTGGCAGCCACAGCACGAAGCCCAGCACAGCGAGACCGCCAACGCCAAGCAAAACCTCAACCAGGCTGAACGAAAAATTACTGTCGGCGGCTTTCGCCTTCTTCAAAAGTTTGGCCCGCGACAGGCCAATAAACTTCTCGGTCTCGAGATAATTCGCCTGCATGGATTGGAGGCGCTCAAATTTAATCAACGCCTGCATCCAATCCTGCTGCTCAAAGGCGGCCAGCCCTTGCCGATAAAGCAAATCCACTGGCGCCACATTTTGCGCGTTTGGCGCCGGCGGTGTATTATTCGGACTGGCGCTTTGGGCGCGCAATAACGAGGTCTGCATCAGCAGTCCAACCGTCAGCACCGTCATGACCACCTGGGTGCTTTGGCTTCGCATAACCATCTCCATTCTAAAATCGAATTGCAACAATCATCATCTCATGGCGCATACATAAAAAAAGGCGCAACCGCCGCACTCCGATAAATAGAGTGTAACGCGATTGCGCCTTCGACTTACAAGTCTCTACATTCACCGGGATTGCAGCGGGTGAATATAACCTGCACGCCAAGGTTCTCACAACCTTGCACGGGATCAACCAGAAATTTTACAACAGCGTCATATAAAAGAAAAGGCGTCATCCCGGTATTATTCGACTTTAATACTGAGATCACGCCTTCAACTTACAAGCCTAACTACCTGCACGCCAAGGCTCCCACAACTTTCTGGTGGGGCATTTGTTTTTTGCGTCCGATTGCAGGAATTTTATCATTCCTCAATCAGCATGAACTAATGATACGAAAAACAAAACTCATTGTCAAGAAAATTTTTCGCCGCAAGAAAATTTTTCGCCGTGTAGAAAATTTTTCGACGCGCTAAAAAATTGCCGGCACGAAACGATACGGCACTTGCCGCATATACGCCACATACTTCGCATCCTGGCCAACAATTTTTCTTCCGATACCGCGCGCCAGATTTGGCCGAGCAGAATGGCGCTGACGGCGCTGAGATTGAATAATGAAAAATTGCCGATTAAGAAACCCAGGTAAAAAATCATCTCCGTGGCGTAAAGCGGGTGCCGCACAATTTGATAAGCGCCCGCCGACTGCACTTCGCGATTGGCCGGGATGATGCCAAAACTGCGGCCCAGCGAGGACAAGGCGTGCAAAATGCCCGCAATGCCGATCAACTGAATAGCCAACGAAATCGTGGTCAGGGTGCTGCTGGCAATCGGATGCGCGCGCAGCGCCATCGACATGCCGACGGTTCCAACGGCCGCCACCCAATCCCCGGGGCGGCGTGAAATTTCGGCGCTTTCGCGGCGCGTGAAGAAAAGGCAAACCAACAACGTATTCACCAGCAACAAGCCGAGGCTCAAAACGCTGCCGCGTTGCTGCCAGCCCGCAAAGGACGACAACACAAATTGAATCCACAGCAACGCCATGCACAGGTTGGCCGGCCAATGCAGCAAGCGCTTGACGCCGGCAAAACTCGCGGGCGCCCGCTCATCCACCGTCACCTCCAACTCATCGCCGACTTCGATTTGGTGGGCCGCAATGGTATTGGGGGGAAACTCTAACGCGCAATTTGCCTCGGGCACCAAGCTCGTCATTTGATTCGGCCGCAGATTTTTGACTACTTTGACGACCTTGCCCTGTATATTTAAAAACACCAAATCTAAAGAATATTTCATTCCGAAAGTGTGAACGGCTTTGCAGGGAACAAGGTACAAAGCTTTGTCGGGATCCGGCTTGGTGGTTCCCAACAACCCCGCAGAACGCGCCAACACATTGTCGGCAATCGTGACTTTCTGCGGTAGATTGGTGCCTTTGGTTACATTGCAAATCGACATAAAACTACCACACTTTCAAAATCAAAACTTCCGGCTTGGGCACGCTAACTTTGCTTTCAACTTTGTACAAACTATCGCCGGCGGCTTTGCGGTACGTTTGCTGCGTGAAAATCACTTCGCCATCCGTAATGCGAATCAATTGGCCGGCTTGCTGCGTGCCGGCTTTCGTGCGCACTTCCACATAGAGCGGGCGGTAGCTCGGAATATCGGCGGAAGTTTTGAGCTTCTGCACTTCATTGTCGATATAAACCATGCGCGGCTGATCGTCGCGGGCAAAAACCGGCTGATTGTTGTACGTTTTGTTTGCGCAGGCGACCGTGAACAACCACAGCGCCGCGACCGCAAACTTGACCAGGTTATGCAACTGCATTTATCATCTCCTTGCTGTTTTCTCGTGCGTTTTTCTTGTCGAATATTTCACCGCCCGGACTCGCGCCCGAGCGGTGCTGGAGGTTAGGGTGGTTTTCTTGAAACTCCTGGCTTGACAATGTTAGCTCAGCCCGGAAATGTCATTTACGGCAACATCGGCGCCAAAGTATTCTTCACCAAAATCACGCCGGGGCCCAACATCACGATAAACAGGGCGGGCAAAATAAAGAACACCAGCGGAAAGAGCATTTTAATGCTGGCTTTCGCGGCCCGTTCTTCGGCGCGCTGCCGCACGCGGGTGCGCAACGAGTCCGATTGCGCGCGCAAGGTGTCCGCGACGTTGGTGCCAAGCTTATCGCTCAGAACCAGCGAGCTGACCAGAATTTTTAAATCTTCAATCATATTGCGCGTCGATAAATTCCGCAGCGCCTGTTCGCGGGAAATGCCCGTGCGCAATTCCTGGTTCACCATACTTAACTCCGCGCTCAGCGCTTGACTCCGCAACTGCAATTCCTGGCCGACGCGGATCAGCGCCGCATTCAAGCCCAGACCGGCTTCCACGCAAATCACCAAAAAATCCAGCGCATCGGGAAGCGCGCTGGCGATGCTATCTTGCCGCCGGCGAATTTTGGCGCGCAACACAAAATCCGGCAAAATATAACCCATCATCGCCATCAGCACCGCGAGCAGCAGGAATTGCGGACCGCTGCGACCGCCGGCAACGGCCATGAACCAGTAGAAAATGAACAGGCCAACCGCGCCGACCATTTTGGCGCCGATGAAAATAGCGGCGCTGTTTTCCTGATAAAAGCCGGCTTGCACCAGCGTCGCGCGCAATTTCGATTGGCTTTGGGGGGCGCTGCCAAACGTCGATGCCACTTTTTCCAGGGCGGGATTGACTTTGTCCCTGGCCGTGGTTACGGTCGCCCGCAGTTCCGCCAGTGTTCCTTGATTCCACTCCGGATTCACATAACGGCGTATTCTGGCCGCCACCGGATCCGTGCTGCGGCGCATGAACCACAGACCCAGCCAGACCAGCAAGCTGACCGCAAAAAAACTCAAGGCGGTGACAAGATAAAGCGACATATGATTTTCCTATTCCAGTTTGACGTTGACAATTTTGCGAATAACCACGAAACCAATAATTTCCATCATGAGCGCCGCCGTGACCATCATTTTACCGAACGGATCTTTGAAGAGCAGCATGATATAATCCGGATTCAACATCGAAATAATCAGCGCCAGCGCGACGGGCAAGCCGCCGAGAATCCAACTGGAAAAACGGCCTTGCGCGGTGAGAGTTTTAACCTGGCCCATCAACTTGAAACGTGAGCGAATGGTTTCGCTGATTTTAAGCAAAACTTCGGTGAGATTGCCGCCGCTCTCGCGTTGAATCACCACGGCCGTCACAAAAAGCTTGACGTCGACGCTGGCAATGCGCTGGGTGAGATTGAGCAACGCTTCCCTTATCGGCAAGCCGAGATTTTGTTCTTCAAACGTTTTGCGAAATTCCGTGCCGACGGGGTCGGGCGCTTCCATCGCCACCAATTGCAACGCCTTGGTGAAGCCGTGGCCGGCGCGCAGCGCGCTCGTCATCATATCCAGCGCATCGGGAAATTGCTGTTCAAAAAGTCGCCGGCGCGCTTTGCGGCGATTTAAAACATAGAAAAGCGGTCCGCCGCCAAGCCCGAATGTTGCGCCGGCCATCAGCACGGGGTTGCCCGAGCGCGCCGTTAACAACAGCGCCAGCGCGCCGCCGATCGCCATCATGAGAATCAAGCGGGAAACCGTAAGCGTCAAATTCGCCTGCGCAATAATATTTTGCAAATTTTTAGAAACGTTAACCCGTTCCAGCCAGCGATGCAACAGCGGAATCTGGCTGAGCTGCTCGTCACGCACCACTTGCTGAACTTCCGGATTGTGGCGCGTCGCCAAAACCCGGATGGCCTCCAGGCGTTTGTGAACGTTGCGTTCTTTAGCGACCACGTGACGCCGGAGCATCGACATCACGGCCAGCACCAACAATGAGACGGCGACAAAAACGACGATGATGAGGTTAAACATTTTTATTCCTTTGGGTGTACGGATCGATCAACTCTCTAAACCCGGCGGCTTTGCTTTTGATGCGAAATCGGAGCCAAACAAATCTGCCGGCAACACAATGCCGCAGGCTTGCAGCGTGTCGGCAAATTTCGGCCGAATGCCGGTGGCGCGAAAAGCGCCGCGCACTTTGCCTGATTCCGTCAAACCTATTTTATCGTAAATGAAAATATCCTGCATGGAAACGACTTCACCTTCCATGCCCGTGATCTCGGAGATGCGGGTGACTTTGCGGCTGCCGTCGCTCAAGCGCGTCGCCTGCACCAGCACATTGATCGCGGCGCCGATTTGATCGCGCATGGCGCGGTCGGGCAAATTGGCGCCGGCCATCAAAATCATGGTCTCCAAACGGCGCAACGCATCACGCGGGGTATTGGCGTGCAGCGTCGTCATCGAGCCGTCGTGGCCCGTGTTCATCGCTTGCAGCATGTCCAGCGCTTCCGCGCCGCGCACCTCGCCGATAATGATGCGATCCGGCCGCATGCGCAAAGCATTTTTCACCAGATCGCGCTGGGCCACCGCGCCGTTGCCCTCGACATTAGATTGCCGCGTTTCCAAACGCACGACGTGCGGCTGTTGCAATTGCAACTCGGCGGCGTCTTCAACCGTGATGACGCGCTCCGTCAGCGGAATAAATCCGGAGAGCACATTTAACAACGAGGTTTTGCCGCTGCCCGTGCCGCCGGAAATCAAAACATTCAAGCGCGCCCGCACCACGCCTTTCAACACTTCCGCCATCGCCGGGGTGAGCGATTCATAACGCAGCAGCTCGTCCATCGTGATCGCTTTGACGGAAAATTTACGAATGGAAACGCTCGGCCCGTCAATCGCCAGCGGCGGGATGATCGCGTTGACGCGCGAGCCGTCCGGCAGGCGCGCATCCACCATCGGCGAGGACTCGTCGATACGGCGGCCGACGCCGGAGACGATGCGATCAATGACATGGAGCAAATGCGCATCGTCTTTAAAAACGGTTTTGGTTAATTCCAGCTTGCCAAAGCGCTCGACATAAACCTGTTTGTGCGTATTAACGAGGATATCGGAAACCGTTGGATCATTCAGCAACGTTTCCAGCGGGCCGAGGCCAAACGTTTCATTTAAAATTTCTTCAATCAACCGCTCCCGGTTAAAACCGGCGATGGGGCTGACTTCGCCGGCAAGAATGCCCTCCACCACTTCGCGGACTTGCAAACGCAATTCCTCGCGTGAAATCGTGTCCAGCTTCGTCAGGTCGAGACGATCGAGCAAACGGCGATGGACTTTTTCTTTCAAGTCCTGATACGAATCCAGCATCTGCAACGTCCGGGCATTCGTGCCCGGCGAATTCGCCAACAGCTTCTCGGTGGCCTCGCCGTTGCGATTGATGCGTTTGAGCAAACCCATTTTTTTCTTCCCTACGATTTCACAAACAGGCTTTTAAACAAACTTGTTTTTTGATTTTTTTTCTGATTTTTTTTCTGATTTTTTTCCGGCTCGATTTCGGGCGCGGCGACATAACCATTGAAGCGGTGCGCCAGGTCATTGAAGCTCACGGAAATCTTGGCGCGCGGCGAGCCGGTGGCAATGGGAATGCCCTGGTTGATCGAGTTGATTACGTTGGCATAATCATGATTCGGCATGCGCCAGAAGATCGGGTAATTCAACGATTTTTCCAGCCCGTCGACGTCGATGCCGCCGTTATTGGCGCCGTCGCGATTCAACAGCAACAGGACTTTTTCCTGATTGTAATCCATCTGCTTGAAAACCTCCAGGCAGCGGCGCGCGTTGTAAATGCCGGGCAGATCCGCGGTAAACACCGTGAGCACAGTGTCGGATTCATCCAAGGCTTTCAGCGTCAAATCGTCAAAACTATTTTTCGTGTCGATCACGATATAATCGAACACCGATTTGAGAATCGCCATGATTTGATCGAGATGGGAAACCGTAATCGCCTCGGCTTCTTCCACGCGCGCGGGGCCGCTGAGCAGCCAGACGCCGGAGGCGTGTTTCGATAACACATTTTTGAGCAGCTCCGGCTCAATATCGTTCAGATGGTTCGCCAGATCGACGATCGAGTATTGCGGCTGCACGTTGAGAAACAACGCGGCGTTGCCAAACTGCAAATTCAGATCAATGAGCAGCACGGCTTTCTTCGTGTGCTGCGCCAGGCTGACGGCGAGATTGGTCGCAATCGTGGTGGTGCCGACGCCGCCTTTGGCGCCGAACACCGACAGAATTCTCGCGCCGTAGCTCACGTCGTTCGCGCGCTGTCCTTGCGCGCGGGCCGCGTTTTTAATGGCGTTGACCAACTCATCGCGATTCAACGGCTTGAACAAAAATTCGCGGGCGCCGGCGCGCATGGCCTTGATAATGATTTCGGGGATAATTTGAAACGAGGTGACAAACAGCATCGTCTGCGGAAAAGCTTGCGTGAGGCGCTCCGCCATCTTCAGCGTCTGTTCCGCGTTCGGCGACAAATCCAAAATCACGACATTCGGTTTCAGCTCGCCGATTTTTTCAAAGCCGCGCGACAGGTCGCCGGTTTCGGCGACAATCTTCACGCTTTGCACGCCCTTCAGCAGCGTCTTCAACGATTGGCGGGACTTGTCGTCCGGGTCGATCACGACCACGCTTATTTTTTCAGCTTTCTCTGCCATGATTTCTCTTCCACTGTTGCAAATTTCATCGCGCCCGCTCGGCGCATATGGCTTCATGCGTTATGCGCCGGGCGCCGCACCGTGTGCAAAAACGGTGCGTTCTATTCTATCAGTTTTATTTTGTAAATCGTGCCGGAACCGGGGCCGCCTTTGTTGTTGCCCGCGGAGGTGATTTTCATAAACCGCCCGATGACGTCGCCGTCGCTCGTGATGCCTTCCAGAAAGAAGGAGCCTAATCCGGTAACGGTTATCGTGCTGCGTCCGGAATGCGGCGGATCATTGGAATCATAAAAAGGAATCTTGATAATCCGCGGACTCGAAAAACCCGGAGAATTGGAGCCCAACACGGCGCCCTGTTGAGCATCCCAGAAAGCCCCGGGATCCTGTGATACCAGATAATTCACGCCCTGATCCGTCGGACCGGACATGTTTCCCGGCTCGAGCTGGATTTGGTCGCCAATCGTCACCGTTCCCTGATAACTATTGTTAATGCCGTCATTGTAGGCATCTGAGCCAGTGACCGGGTTGCCTTTATTCAGCGGCGGATAATCGATCGCATAAAAATAGCTCGGATTCGTGGACGGCGCACCTAAGCCACCGGCCTTAAGAACAACCGGATCACCGATGGTCCAATTCAGATCAGGAATGGCCCACGGTTTTAATCTCGTTGTTTCCGAGACTTTGTCGACCAGCGCCGAAGATGCCGCCGTAACGGTGGAGGTGTTTATTCCCAAAATCGGGGCGACGAAAAGATTAACCCGCCGATTCGCCTGCACCCGAATGCGGGTCGGCGTTGGATAGCTCACGTTGGCCGCGCTAATGTTCACCGCTTGATTGATACAATCGTTCAATCCACCGGCGGCAATGGCGCGGCTGGTCGCCACGCTCTGATTGTTGAGCAGGCCGGAAGCGCCGGCCAGCGCCGCGGCGTCCACCGCGTTTTGCAGTTGATGATCCGCGGTTAAAATCATGCCCGTATCAATGGCCAGCGCGGCAAAACCCACCATCGACACCATCACCAGCGCGGCAAAAATCAGCGCGCTGCCTTTTTCATTTTTAATCATCCTTAACATGTTTTCCTCTT
>Ga0247727_10010874_pt1 | contig 16023 bp, 18 predicted proteins | sample WisWelCaveWW1625_FD_202498 | JGI IMG/M metagenome (GOLD analysis project Ga0247727, IMG submission 202498) | Biofilm microbial communities from Wishing Well Cave, Virginia, United States - WW16-25 | ecosystem: Environmental > Aquatic > Deep subsurface > Groundwater > Cave microbial mat | place...
TGCTCAAGGCGGGCGTCGACGGCGTGAAGGTCGGGCTCGGCCCGGGATCCATCTGCACCACGCGAGTGGTGGCGGGCGTCGGCGTACCGCAAGTCACGGCGATCATGAATGTCGCGCAGGCGCTGAAGGGCAGTGGCGTGCCATGCATCGCGGACGGCGGCGTGCGCTATTCCGGCGACGTGGCCAAAGCGCTTGCGGCAGGCGCTTCCTGCGTGATGCTGGGCTCGATGTTCGCCGGTACCGATGAATCGCCGGGTGAACTCGAGCTCTACCAGGGACGCTCCTACAAGGCTTACCGCGGCATGGGCTCGCTCGGCGCGATGAAGAAGGGGTCTGCGGACCGCTATTTCCAGGACCCCGAGATGAATGCCGAGAAATTGGTTCCCGAGGGTGTCGAGGGACGCGTGCCCTACAAAGGCAGCGTAGTGTGGGTGATCCAGCAGATCATCGGGGGCCTGCGCGCCAGCATGGGCTACATCGGCTGCGCATCGATCGAAGACACGCACGCGCGCGCCGAGTTCATCGAGATCAGCTCGGCGGGCATGCGCGAATCGCACGTGCACGACGTGCAGATCGTCAAGGAGGCCCCGAATTACCGGGTCGAATAGTTAGGAAAAGCGCGCGTTGCACGAAAAAATCCTCATTCTCGATTTCGGCGCGCAGTACACGCAGCTGATCGCGCGCCGGGTGCGCGAAGCCGGGGTCTACTGCGAGATCCATCCCTGCGACGTAACGGACAGCTTCGTCCGCGATTTCAATCCCAGGGGCGTCATACTCTCCGGCAGTCACGCCTCGGCCTACGAGGATGCGACGCTGGCGGCGCCCGCGGCGGCGTTCGAGCTCGGCGTGCCGGTGCTCGGCATCTGCTACGGCATGCAGACCATGGCGCAGCAGCTCGGCGGCAGGGTCGAAGCCGGAAAAGTGCGCGAGTTCGGCTATGCCGAGGTGCGCGCGCGCGGCCATACGAAACTGCTTGAAGGGATCGAGGACTTTCGCACGCCGGCAGGCCACGGCATGCTCAAGGTCTGGATGAGCCACGGCGACAAGGTGGTCGAAATGCCGCCGGGCTTCAAACTGATGGCCTCGACCGATTCCTGCCCGATCGCCGGGATGGCGGACGAAACGCGCGGCTTCTACGCGATGCAGTTCCACCCCGAAGTCACGCACACGCTGCAGGGCACGAAGCTGCTGCACCGCTTCGTGCGCGAGATCAGCGGCTGCGCCGGGGATTGGACGATGCCGAATTATTTAGTTGAATCAGTAAACAGAATAAAAGAACAAGTTGACAACGAAGGGGTCATTCTCGGGCTCTCCGGCGGCGTAGATTCCTCGGTGGCGGCAGCGCTGATCCACAAGGCGATCGGCAAGCAGCTTACCTGCGTGTTCGTGGATCATGGCCTGCTGCGGCTGAACGAGGCTGCCGAGGTCATGGCCAGTTTTCCGAAGGATCTCAAGGTCATCCACGTCAATGCGAGCGAGGTATTCTTTGCGGCATTGAAGGGAATTGCCGAGCCAGAGGAGAAGCGCAAGCTCATCGGCAAGCTCTTCGTGGACATTTTTCAAAAAGAAGCAAAAAAAATAAAAGGCGCGCGCTGGCTCGCTCAAGGCACGATCTACCCCGACGTGATCGAATCCGCGGGCGCGAAAACCAGGAAAGCGATGAGCATCAAATCGCACCACAATGTCGGCGGGCTGCCCGAATCGCTGCGCCTCGAGCTGCTCGAGCCCTTGCGGGAATTGTTCAAGGACGAAGTGCGCGAACTCGGTCTTGCGCTCGGCCTGCCGCGCGCAATGGTGTTGCGCCATCCGTTTCCGGGACCGGGGCTGGGCGTGCGGATTCTTGGCGAGATAAAAAAAGACTACGTCCAGCTGTTGCAACGGGCCGACGCAATTTTTATTGATGAACTGAGAAATTCGGGTTGGTACGACAAAACCGCCCAGGCGTTCGCCGTGTTCCTGCCGGTGAAATCGGTGGGCGTGATGGGCGACGGGCGCACCTACGAGCACGTGGTCGCGCTGCGCGCAGTGGAAACGTCGGATTTCATGACCGCCGGCTGGGCGCCGCTGCCACACGAACTGCTGGCGAAGGTCTCCAGCCGCATCATCAACGAAGTGCGCGGCATCAACCGAGTGACCTACGACATCTCCTCCAAGCCGCCCGCCACGATTGAGTGGGAGTAACGCTCTAGCAGGGCGATTTCCTACCAGAGTACGCGCAGCCCGACGGTGGCGAAATGCCGCCCCGGGGAAGCCTGCTGCATCCCCACGGTAGTGTCCACCTGCACCTGATTCGGCACGATCCAGATGCGCAGGCCGGTATGCAGGGTCGGCTTTTCGCCGCGCTGGCCGTAGGTTTCGACAATGCCATAAAGACGCGGCGCGATCAGCAGTACCTCCGCCCCCGTGCCCCAGGTACCACGCAAAATTCTTGCAACGTTATCGCGCACGGCGCCAAGGTTTGCATGCAGGACGACGCGGTCATCGGCCAGGGAAAAGCTGCCGATCGCATTGAGGTAAGGGTTGGTGGTCGCGCCGTAGAGCGCCCCCAGGGTGAGTGCATATCCGGCGCCGTTGGTGGCGAGAGGCTTGAGCAGCATCTTGGCCTGGAGGATCGTGGTGCGCGTATCGCCCAGCGTACTGTCAACGCGGCTGTGTCCGGCCGTCAGTTCTGCGCCCCACGGATTGCAGGCCGGCAGAAACCAGAATTCGCTTTCGTCGAAGCGGCGCTGGCGTTTGACGAAAGTCTCGATCTGGCAGCCGTCCTTGTCCGCGACGCGCGCGTCGTCGGTGACGAACGGCCGCGCGGCCTGCGCTGCTGGCGCGGCAAGGAGCAGTGCGGCAAGTAGCAGGCGCATCGTTCGGTAAACTACCTGAAAACCATGACTGAAAACAAGATTGGCCGGCGGCGCGCCGACCCGAGGGCGGAACAGCGCCCAGCGGCGAATCTGTGGCTGGCGTGCACACTTGCGCTGTGCCTGCTCGCGATCCTCGCGCCGGTGGTCGTGCAAGCTGCGGAGTCGATCGATTGGAAGCTCACCTACACGCATCACCGCGCCGAGGCCGAACGCGACGGCGCCGACCTGAATCTGCGCGGCACGCGCGATGCGGCGGTGTTCTGGCTGGGGCATTACCGGCGGGCGGATGAATTTCAGCAGTCGCGAGCGGGGCTGGAGCAGTGGCTGGTTTTCGACTGGGGGAAGCTGCTGCTGTCAGGCCAGGCTGCGACGCACGGATTTCTCGGCTTGGCATCGCAGGCGGAGATAGGCAAGGATCGCGTGCGCTTGCTTGCCGGATTCGGGCGCACCAACCTGAAACCCTATTACAACCTCAATTTCGATCCGAACGATGCCGTGACCCTTGGCCTGGTCGCCGATCTCCCGGACGGCATGCGCGCCAGCTTCTACGCGGTTCATGACGATCGGCTCGGCACCGGGCAGAGCGTGGTCCACGCGTTGCTACGGACTTCGAACGACCCGGCCCACCGCTGGACCATCGACGTGTCGCAGCGGCACGGGCGTCTTGGCGATACGGGCGAACGCGTACGGCGCACAGGTATCGGCGTAACCTACGATCGCGCGCCATACTTTGGGCGCATCGTGTACGACCCGAATGCAAACTTCAGCGGCCATGACATGCTCAGGCTGGGCTTTGGCGTGCGCTTTTGACGCGGGGAGGTGTATCGTAGCCAAGCGCATATTTGAGTAGGAGCAAGCGCTGTTCAGCTACCGCCACGGCTTCCACGCCGGTCACCATGTCGACGTGCTCAAGCATCTCGTGCTGGTGCAACTGCTTGCGTACCTGACCACCAAGGAAACGCCCCTCTGGTACGTCGATACCCATGCGGGAGCGGGCACGTATTCTCTCGAGAGCGCGTTTGCACAAAAGCTTGGCGAATTCAAGGACGGCATCGGCCGGCTCTGGGAACACGATGATCTCCCGCCTGCGCTGGCTGAATACATCCAGGAAGTAAAAAAACTGAATTCTGACGGGACGCTGCGCGCCTACCCCGGTTCGCCGCAGATCGCTTTGCAGATGCTGCGGGAACAGGACCGGCTGCAGCTGTTCGAGCTGCACGGCACGGAAAGCCAGGTCCTGCAACAGCACTTCTCGAACGCCAAGCGGCGGGTGTCGGTGCAGGCCGCCGATGGCTTTGCGGGCCTGAAATCGGTCCTGCCGCCGCCGTCGCGCCGCGGGCTGGTGCTGATGGATCCCTCCTACGAGGACAAGGACGACTATCGCAAGGTGGTGGCGGCGATGCGCGACGCCCTGCAGCGCTTCGCCACCGGCGTCTATGCGGTCTGGTACCCGCAGGTGCAGCGCCAGGATGCGCAGGACCTGCCCAGCCAGCTGAAGCAATTGGCTGACCGCGACTGGCTGCAGGTCTCGCTGAGGGTCAAAGCGCCTGCAGGGGAAGGCCTGGGGCTGCACGGCAGCGGGGTGTTCGTGTTCAATCCGCCCTGGAACCTGGAAGCCGGCCTGCAGGCCGCGATGCCGGTGCTCGTCAAGCTGCTCGGCCAGGATCGCAAGGCCCGGTTCAAGCTTCAGTTCGAGCAGACCTGAAGCCCGGAATGTTTATGGCACGATACCAGCATGACGACTGCTGACGACTCCGCGTACATGCGCCGGGCGCTCGGGCTCGCGCAGCGTGCGCGGGAGGAGGGCGAAGTACCGGTGGGTTGCGTGGTAGTCCAGGACGGAAAAATCCTCGGCGAAGGCTGGAACCGGCCCATCGCGGCGGCCGATCCGACCGCTCACGCCGAAATCCAGGCGCTGCGCGCCGCGGCCACCGCAGTCGGGAACTACCGCCTGACCGGCGCTACGCTCTACGTCACGCTCGAACCTTGCGAGATGTGCCTTGGAGCAATGTTTCACGCGCGCCTCGCGCGCGCGGTCTACGGTGCCACGGATCCGAAGAAAAAATTGCTCAAGTCCCAGACCATTGTCGAAGGCGGCGTGCTCGCCGAGGAATGCGGCGCGATGCTGAGCGATTTTTTCGCCGCACGTCGATGAAGATCGGTATCGACATCGCAAAGCAGCAACTCGCCTTCGCGAACAGGTTCTATGCCGTTTCGACCTCGAAGAATGGCCTCGGCGAGCTGAACGGCAGCTTCTGCACGCCGCGCGGCCGCCACATCGTGCGGGCAAAGATAGGCGCAGGCCAGCCGCTGAACGCCGTGTTCGTACGGCGCCGCCCTACCGGCGAGATCTGGTCGCCGGATCTGGGCGATAAGTATGCCGGGCGCGACTGGATCCTGACCCGGATACTCTGGCTGTCGGGCTGCGAACCGGGCTTCAATCGTCTCGGCACAGTGGATACCATGCGGCGCTACATCTACATTCACGGCTCGCCCGACCTGGCCGGGATGGGCAAGCCGGGATCCATCGGTTGCATCCGGATGCGCAGTGCCGACATCGCGGAATTATTCGAACTGGTTCCGCCCTACACCCAAGTGGAAATCAAACCATGAGCGCAAATCCTCCCATCCGACGCAGCTTCGACCGTGTTCCCGCCGCCCTCGTCAAGGCAGCGCGAAAATTTCCGGCCTCCATCCTCGCCGACGTCGGCGGAAGGCGCGGCACCCTGGGCGGGCGGATCCAGCCTCTTGCGAAAGGCATGAAAGTGGCCGGGCCCGCATTCACGGTCGAAGTGCGGCCGGGAGACAACCTGATGATCCACGCCGCGCTGGTGCTGGCGAAACCCGGCGACGTGATCGTCGTGGACGGCAAGGGCGACCTGAGCTGCGCCCTGTCCGGCTCACTGATGGCGGCGCATGCCCAGAAGACCGGCATCGCCGGTTTCGTCATTGACGGCGCGGTGCGCGACACCGGGGAATGTGCGCAGGGAACCTTCCCGATCTTCGCTGCCGGCGCCAATCCGAATGGCCCGCTGAAAAATTCAGGCGGCCGCATCAATTGGCCGGTGTCGCTCGCTGGCACGCCGGTCAACCCCGGCGACCTCATCGTCGGCGACGCCGACGGCGTGGTGGTGGTGCCGCGCGAGATGGCGGCCCAGATTGTCAGCGCCGCGCAGGCGAAGCTCGACAGCGAGGCCGAGCGCATGAAAGCGATCGGCCGCGGCGAACTGGTGCAGGGGTGGGTGGCCGAAAGCCTGAAGTCGGTCGGCGTGCTGGGAAAGGACGAAAAGCTCTAACCGGCGAGGACCGCGATACGTTTGCGGTCGGGCTGTAGGATTACGCCCTTCTCGCAGACGATCGCGGTGATCAGTTCGGCGGGAGTCACGTCGAACGCGGGGTTGCGCACCGCAACGCCCTCCGGCGCCCAGCGCACGCCGCGGTAACCGGTGACTTCCTGCGCCGCGCGCTCCTCGATCGGAATCGCCGATCCGTCCGCGAGTTTCGGGTCAAACGTGGACAGCGGAGCCGCGACATAGAAGGGCAGGCGGTGGCGCTTCGCCAGCACCGCCAGCGGATAGGTGCCGATCTTGTTCGCGGTGTCGCCATTCGCGGCGATGCGGTCCGCACCGACGATCACCAGGTCGACCTCGCCCCGGCTCATCAGGTGCCCGGCCATGTTGTCGGTGATCAGCGTGCAGGGGATGCCCTCCTGCACGCACTCCCACGCGGTGAGGCGCGCGCCCTGGAGGTAGGGACGGGTCTCGCAGGCGACGACGGAAATATTTTTCTCCTGCGCGAAAGCAGTCTTGATCACTCCGAGCGCCGTGCCGTGGCCGCTGGTCGCGAGCGCACCGGTATTGCAGTAGGTCAGAACGCGAGCACCCTTCGGGATCAACGCCGCGCCATGCCGGCCGATGGCGCGGTTCGCCGCCAGGTCTTCGTTGAAAATCGCGACCGCCTCGGCCTCGGGATTGGCGGCTTTCTTCATGCGCTCCAGCGCCCAGAACAGGTTCACGGCCGTAGGACGGCTCGCGGCAAGGGTATCGGACGCTTTTTTCAGGTTTGATTTGTTTTTTGAATCAAGAGCAAAACCAAAGGCAGCAGCGCAACCGATCGCCGGGGCGCCGCGCACCACCATGTCCCGGATCGCATCCGCTACCTGCGCGGCCGTCCGGCAGCTGACGTAGGTGGTCTTGTCCGGCAGCATTCTCTGGTCGAGCAGTTCGAGGTGGTCTCCTTGCCAACGAATAGGCTCAATTGCCACTTACACCACGCGCTCGTTGCCGCCGTCCACCGGCACCTGCGCCGCGGTCGTCTTGGCGAACAACGGCCCGCACATCTCCGCGGCGAGTTCCGCGACGTCCCTGGAGGTCACCTCGGTCTTGAGGAGATTGTTCTTCTTGTACTGTTCCACGCTCAGGCCGTAGGCCCTGGCCCGCGACGCCAGCAGCTCGTCGGTCCAGAGCGCGGTGTCGTAGACCGCGTTCGGATGGATCGAATTGATGCGGATGCCGTCCTTGCCCCATTCGAGCGCAGTGACGCGCGCCAATTGGTTCATCGCCGCCTTGGAGGCGGAGTAGGCCGCCGCGCCGGGTCCCGGCGCGGGCACGTTCTTCGAGCCGATCACCACGATGCGGCCGCCGCACGGCGCGAGTTTAAGCAACGCGTGGCAGGCCTGCATCACCAGCAGGTTCGCCTCCACGTTGACTTTCATCGCTCGCTGCCACATGTCGCTGGCGATGTCCTGCACCGCTTGCGACGCAGGGAAGATGCCGGCGTTCAAGATCAGCATGTCTACGCCGCCAAAGTGCCTGATTGTTTTGCCTATTGAAGTATCGATTTGTGAAAAATCCGTAAGATCGCAGATCAATCCAAGATAGTCAGGGCGCTTCCAGAGCGTCTCAATCGCCGGATTGCGGTCCAGGCCCACCACGGCGGCACCGCGCCTCAATAGCGCCTCGGCGCAGGCTTTGCCGATTCCGGAAGCGGCGCCCGTGACCACGGCCACCTCGCCGGCGAAGGCGAGCGGGCTGCCGGCCTTCTTCAACTTGGCCTGCTCCAGATCCCAGTACTCGATGTCGAAGGTGTGCCTGTCTTCGAGAGGCTTCCAGCCACCCAGCGCTTCGGCGCGCAGGATGACATCGATGGTGTGCTCGTAGATGTCTTCGACGATGCCGGCGTCCGTTGCGTTGCGCCCGAATGCCATCAGGCCAAGGTCCGGATCAAGCGCAACGCGCGGGGCCGGGTCGAGCATCGTCTTCGCTTCCTTTGCCTGTATCGAATTCCTGTCGAAGTATTTCCTGTATTTCAAGGAAAAATCTTCGACATTCCGGCCGAGCATCGGCAGCGGCTTGGTCCAGATCACGTGGTCCGGCGTCGCGGGTCCGCCCTGCGAGATGCGGGAAACATCGGCATGCCGCGAAAAGCCGACGAAGCGCGGGGAATCATTGCACCGGCCAAGGAGAGGGAATCCGGCGGCGCGCGAGACCTCGCTGCGGATCCTGGCGGCATCTTCGCGCCTGAACGCGGGGGCGGCCGGGGAGGGCAAGCCGACGTTCCAGGCCTTCTTCGCCTCCAGGTACCGCTTGGCCATCGAAACCAGCTCGATCATCCTCTCGTAGGACTCCCGCGCATCGGCGGCGAACGAGACCACGCCGTGCGAAAGCAGGACCATGCCTACGGTATTTCTGGTCTTCTGTTTCGGGAACTCCCGGCTGCAATAGGCAGCGAGGTCGAAGCCGGCCATGATGTAGGGGATCACGACCACCTTGTCGCCGTAGATGTCGCGCACGCGCTTGAGGGCATCCGGCGAATTCGACACCGACAGGACGGCGTCGGCATGCGTATGGTCGACGTACTTGTGCGGCAGGATGGCATGCAGGAGGGTCTCCACCGACGGCGCCGGCGCGCCGGCGCGCAAGCTGTGGGTGGCAAGCTCATTCACCATCTGCGGGTCGGACAGGGCCGGGAGGCTCGCCAGCCGCCGGATATAGTCCAGCGGCACGGGCGCGAAGTCTGCCGGCTCGATGGCCGCCAGGTCGCTGCCGCTGCCCTTGACGTAGAGCACCTCTTCCTTTTCGCCGAAGAGGTTGTTTTCATCGAGTTTTACCGAAGTATTGCCACCACCGTGCAGCACCAGAGACTTGTCCCTGCCCAGCAGGCGCGAGCTATAGACGCGCAGGCCGAGCGGGCCGGCGAATTTCGCCGCCTCGGCATCGTTCCACAAACTTTTCATTGGCGCGGATTATACTTTCGGATCATGGCGAGAGTAGAACTCATGACTTGGGAGCAGGCGCAGCCGATCGCCGGCCCGTTGCGCTTCGCCATCTTCGTCGGCGAGCAGAACGTGCCATCGGGGATCGAGCTTGACGACTTGGACGCCGGCTGCGTCCATGCCGTGGCCTTCGACGTCGATGGCAAGGCCATCGGCGCCGGCCGCCTGCTGCCCGATGGCCACATCGGCCGGATGGCGATGGTCAAGGAATGGCGCCGTCGCGGCATCGGCGCCGAAATCCTCGAGGCGCTGACCGCCGAAGCGCGCAAGCGTGGCCACGCTGCAGTGATCGTTTCCGCGCAACTGCAAGCGGCCGAGTTTTACCGCGAGCAGGGCTTCGCCGCCGAAGGCAAGGTCTACCCGGAGGCCGGCATCCTCCACCAGAAAATGCTCAAGAAGCTCTAGTTTGGCCGGTTGAATTCGTACCTCAGGGTGCTGCCCTCAGCGCCCGTCGGATCGAACGAGCGCTCCGCGAATTGCATCCTGCCGTCGCCTTGCGCGAGCAGCACTGTCGAGCAGCGGGTGCCGTATTCGGCCGCCACGATCTTCGCCGCCGCCAGCACCGAAAAGAGGGGCTCGATAGCGACCGGCGTTGCCTCAAAACGTGCCTTGACCTCCATCGTCTCCGGCGTGTCGAGCAGGAGATTGCCCAGCGCGTAGCAGCCGGATTCGAGCCGACGCGCCCCATCGTCGCGGTTGGACAGCCACCAGAGCTCCTCCCGGTCCGCCACCAGCAGGTTGAAGCCGCTATAGCCGCCTTTGGTTTTTGCCGTTTTTTCTACAAAAGCTTTTGAACTTAGATCATTCAAAAGGAAACCAGTAACCAATGCTCCCCTCGATTCCTTCGCGTTGGCATCCCGTCCCCCGCGGTAGTTGGTGACGGCGGCGAAGCGCCCGGAGCGGGAGACACCCATCCAGCTGCCTTTGGCTTCGAGGTCGCGGCCGGCGAGAATCGCCGGCTGGTCCGGCCAGAAGCCGGCGCGCGCGGCGGGACGGGCGTGATACTCGTCGCGGTTCGCCGCGACGATCAACGGGAAGTCAGGTCGAACGCGCCACGCGAGAACGATCAGGCACATTCCTGGCTTTCAGCTGCTGGTAGAGCTTGAAGGCCTGCTGCGGCTTTTCCTTCTTGTGCACCACGGCGCCGACCGCCTGGATCATCGCGACCGGGTCGTCCGACTGGAAAATATTGCGTCCCATGTCCACGCCGGCCGCGCCCTGGTCGATCGCCCTGTAGGCCATCGTCAGGGCATCCAGCTCGGGAAGCTTCTTGCCGCCCGCGATGACGATCGGCACGGGGCAGCCCGCGCAGACCCGCTCGAAGCCTTCCTCGACGAAGTAGCTCTTGACGTAATGGGCGCCCAGCTCGGCGGCGATCCGCGTCGCCAGCCCGAAATAGCGCGCGTCCCGTTTCATGTCGGCGCCCACGCCGGTGACCGCCATGGTCGGAATGCCGACGCGGTTGCCGGTATCGATGAGCTGGATCAGGTTCTTGATCGACTGGTGCTCGTACTCCGCGCCGATAAAGATCTGCGTGGTGATGGCGGCCGCATTCAGGCGAATAGCATCCTCGATGTCGACGGCGATCACCTCGCGCGAAAGTTCGGTCAGGATGCTCTGCCCGCCCGAGCATCGCAGCACCAGTGCGTTGGTCGCCGAGGGCGGAATCACCGAACGCAGCGCGCCGCGGGTGCACATCAGCACGTCGGCATGCGGGATAAGCGGCACGATGCTGAGGTCGATGCGCTCCAGGCCGGTCGTCGGCCCTTGAAAATAGCCATGGTCGAACGCCAGCATCACGGTGCGCCCGGAGAGCGGGTTGAAAATACGCGCCAGGCGGTTCTGCATGCCCCAATCGAGCGCGCCGCTGCCTTTGAGGTAGAAGGGCTTGTTTTCCTGGGGGATGCCGATCCCGAAATCCTTGCCTTCTCTGATGTCGTCCTTGTCCGCCATAATTTATTTTACCGATTCCGTCAAGGCGCATCCACGGCGATAAAGATTTCCCGCCGGCGCTGCGTGCCGGTGACAAGGTGCCGCTCCAGCCCCAGCGCCGCCGCTTCGCGCTCGAGCGCCGCCTCGAACGCGTGCTCATCCCGCACGCCTTCGTAGACCTCCATGTAGGTGGTGGCTTCGTCGCGCCGTCGCAGCCACCTGCCGCGCACTCCGGTCGCGTTTTCGATAGCCTTGAATAATTTGTCTATGGCGTTTCGAAAAATATCCAATTTTGCAGGATCAACGCGGTAGTAGACGTAATAGGTCGTCACTGCGCGTAGGGCAGGGGCAGGACTTCGAGCGGCACGGCCTGCGCCCGCGCGCGGATGGGCGCCTTGCCCTCGACGGCGGAGGTCTGCAGCACCGCAAGCGCTTCGTCGCCCGCCGCATTGACCACCGTGCCGCTTGGCTGCCCGGGCGAGTCATCGCTGAACAGTTCCTGGCCCGGCTGCAGGACGGCGCCGCGCAACCGGACCATGCGGCGTTTCACCGTGCCGCGGTATTGGGCGCGCGCGACGATCTCCTGGCCCGGATAGCAGCCTTTCTTGAAATCCACGCCGCCGGCGAGCTCGTAGTTCACCATCTGCGGCACGAACTGATCTTGCGTTGCCTGCGCGATCAGCGGCCGGCCGGCGCGGACCTCAGCGAGCGCCCAATCGTTCGCCGATGCGTTGGGCGAGAAATCACTGCTCGACGACCTTGGCGCAATAACGAGAAACCTGTCCGGCTCGATGCCGACGGCAAGCGAACCATCGCGTCCGCTCACGGCTAGCCGCTCGCCGCCGCCAGGACCCCAGATGCCGTACTGCAGCCATTCACCGCTCACATCCGCGACCTTCACCTTGGCTCTCAGGACGAACATCGACAGGCGCTTCGCTACGGCAGGCGCGAGATCGCAGGCCAGCTGCAACAGGAAGCCCGCGTCCAGGGGAACCACCAGAAAGGTCGCCAGCAGCCGCCCTTTGGCCGAGCACCAGCCAGCGTAGCGGGCCTGCCCGGGCGCCAGGTTCGTGATGTCGTTGGTCAGCTGCGCGTGCAGAAACGCGCGCGCATCGTCGCCGGTGACGTGCAGCAATCCGTACGACTCCAGCTTCGCGAGTTTCATCTTGCCCACAGTAGAATGGCAGCAATTTTATTCGCTTCCGTTGCTTAAAACCCTCTTCGCGCTCGTGGTCGTTGGCTTGCTGGCCGCGGGCGCCTACGCCGGCTGGTATGCAAGCACGCCGATTGCGGTCCCCCGGCTGCCCGCCGCCTTCGACATTCCACCTGGAGCGCGCTTCCGGGGCGCGGCGCAGCGCATCGAGGACGCCGGCATCGCGATCGGCCGGTTGCGCTTCGAGCTGCTGGCGCGGCTGCTGGGGCGGGCGCAAGACGCGAAGGCCGGCAGCTACGAACTGACGGCCGCGCCGACGCCGCTGCAACTGCTCGACAAGCTGACGCGCGGCGATGTCACGCAGGCCGAGGTCCGCTTCATCGAAGGTTGGACCATCCGCCAGCTGCGCGGCGCGCTCGACGGCAACGCCTTCCTGCGGCACGACACGCAGGGCCTGCAGGACGCGCAATTGCTGCAGCAGCTCGGCGCCGGGGAGGCGCATCCGGAAGGCCTGTTCTTCCCGGATACCTACCTGTTCGCAAAGGGCACCAGCGACCTGCATGTGCTGCGGCGCGCCTACCGGGCGCTGCAGCGCCACCTGGCGCAGGAATGGGAGAAGCGGGAGCCGTCCTTGCCCTACAAATCGCCTTACGAGGCGCTCACCATGGCTTCAATCATCGAAAAAGAAACCGGGCGCGCCGCGGAGCGGGAATTGATCGCGGGCGCGCTCGTCAACCGGTTACGGATCGGCATGCTCCTGCAGGTCGATCCGACCGTGATCTACGGCCTGGGTGAATCCTTCGACGGCAACCTGAAGAAGGTCCACCTGCTGACCGACGGCCCGTACAACAGCTATACGCGCGCGGGCCTGCCGCCGACGCCGATCGCCGCGGCTGGGCTGGCGTCGCTGCGCGCAGCGCTGCGACCGGCAAAGACAGGCGCGCTCTACTACGTCGCGCGCGGCGACGGCAGCAGCGAGTTCTCGCGCACGCTCGAGGAGCATAATCGCGCCGTGCGAAAATACCAATTGCATGGCGGACGCTGAATAGCCGAATGGCGGTCGTTGACAATTTGCGCGGCAAATTCATCACGCTCGAGGGCGTCGACGGTGGCGGCAAATCCACGCACCTTGCCTGGATCGCGGAGCGGCTGCGTGCCGCGGGGCGCGAAGTGGTCGTGACGCGCGAACCCGGCGGCACGCCGTTCGCGGAAAAACTGCGCACGCTGGTCCTGGCCGAGCCGATGGACGCGCTCTGCGAAACGCTGCTGATGTTTGCGGCGCGCGCCGATCATGTGCGGAAAATCATCTCGCCGGCGCTGGCGCGCGGCGCCTGGGTGGTCTGCGACCGTTTCACCGACGCGACGCTGGCGTATCAGGCAGCGGGTAAGGGCGTGGCGCCGGACCTGATTCGGCGTCTTGCCTTGTCGGTCCACCCCGGTTTGACGCCAGACCGGACCCTGGTCTTCGACTGCAGCTACGATGTCAGCCGCGCGCGCCTGCGGGCGTCGGGGCGCGCTTTGGACCGATTCGAGGCCGAACAGCAGGCATTCTTCGACCGGGTGCGTGAGGCTTACCGTGCCTTGGCCGTGTCGGAACCTGACCGGGTACGCATCATCGACGGGTCGAGAACCCCGGAAGAAGTTAAGGTAGAACTTTTAACATATACGGCAACACTTTGATAATATGGTATTAGAAATTCAAAATTCTACTTGGGCCCGATTGGTCGACAAGCTCGACCGCCTGCCCCATGCGCTGCTCCTGCACGGGGCGCCTGGCATCGGGAAACTCGCCCTTGCCGAGCGTTTCGCGCAACTTCTGCTCTGCGAAAAGCGCCAGCGGGTCGCCCAGCCCTGTGGCGGCTGCGACGGATGCCGGTGGTTCCTGGGCGCGAATCATCCGGATATCCGCTACCTGGAGCCCGAAACCCTGGCTCGCAGCGTAGCGATCGCGGAGGAGGGCGCAGAAGAAAAGACAAAGGACGGCAAGCCTTCAAATCAGATAAGAATCGAGCAGACTCGCGCCCTCGGGGATTTCGTGCACCTGGTGTCGCACCGGGGTGGACGGCGCGTGGCGATCATTCACCCGGCGGAGGACATGAACAGCGCGACCGCCAATTCGCTGCTGAAAATCCTCGAGGAACCGCCCCCGGGCGCCGTCTTCCTGCTCGTTTCGCACCGGCCTGCACGCTTGCTGCCGACGATCCGCAGCCGCTGCGTGCCGGTGCCGGTACCGTTGCCGGAGCCGCGAACCGCGGCAGCATGGCTGGCGGCACAAGGCGTGCGCGATGCCGGGCGCTGGCTCGCGTTCGCCGGCGGCGCGCCGCTGCGCGCGCTGGAATACGCGACCGGCGAACGCGGCGCGGCGATCGAACGCGTGCTGCGCGGCATCGCTGCGGGCGACCCGGCGGCGCTGGTCGAAGCCAAGGACCGCGAAGCCCTGGAACCGCTGGCCGAGGTGCTGCAGAAAATTGCCTTGGACCGTTCCTTTGCGGCGCTCACCGGCCGCGGCAAGTACGGCGGCGCCGCGGGCGCGGGCGATGCACGTGCCTGGCTCGATTTCGCGCGCGCGATGGGACGCCATCGCCTGCTGACGCGCCACCCGTTGAACGTGAAACTGTTCGCCGCCGAGATGGTGGCCGGCCTGCCCCGGCACTAGCGTGCAGCGCCGGCAGGCCCTGCAGGCGTTCGTCCTTGCTTGGTTGATCGCCGCGCCCGGTCTGGCGACCGGTCAGGCGCTCGACCAGTTCCTGAAAGCGGTCGAGCAGGCAGACGTGAAGACCGTCGCGGCGCTGCTGAACCGCGGTCTGGACCCGGATACCGCCGACCCCGTTGGCAACACGGTGCTGATGATCGCGTCGCGGCTCGGCCATCAGGACCTGGTCGCCTTGTTGCTCGAGCGCAAAGCCAGCGTGATGCGGCGCAATCCGCATGGCGACACCGCGCTCATGTTTGCCAGCCTCAAAGGACATCTTGGCATCGCCAGGCTGCTGGTCCAAAGAGGCGCGCTGGTCGCGCATGAGGGCTGGGCGCCGCTGCATTACGCCGCGTTCGAGGGTCGCAGCGAAGTCGTGAAATTTCTTATCGACCGGGGCGCCGACAGGAACGCGCTGGCGCCAAATGGTTATACGGCCCTGATGCTCGCCGCCCATGGCGGGCACCTGGAAGCGGCGCGGACGCTGCTCTATGAAGACGCGGATGTGCGATCGAGAGGACCGCAAGGGGAGACGGCCCTGGGGATCGCAGTGACACGCAAGGACGCTGAACTGGAAGGCCTGCTGAGGCGGGCTGGGGCGGTGGATTAGCGGAGCACGGATAATACTTTACATAATACACATTGTGCAGCGTTCAGTTCAGGCTACCGCGGGGCGGGACGGGAAATCGCGCCACCGGAATCCCCTCGTCCACCAGCGCGTCGTGTTCTGCCTCGGTGGCCTGGCCGCGGATGGAGCGGCCGGGAGCCTCCCGATAGTAGATCTTGCGGGCCTCGTCCGGAAAGCTGCTGCCGACGTCCTCGGACTTGGTGAGAATCTCGTCCAGCATACGGGAATACAGAATCTGCGCGATGGCGAAGGGGTCCTTCCCCTCCATGTCCGGGGTTTTCTGAACCGGGGCCTGGGGGAGTTTCTTGGGGTCCTGGGCGCCCATGTTCAGGCGGGGCGCGGAGAGTCCTCGCTCAATAGTGACATCGCCGCAGACCGGGCAGGTCAGCAGGCCGCGTTTTTTCTGCGACGCGTAGTCCTTGGCCGAGCCGAACCAGCCCTCGAAACGGTGGCCGTCTTTGCAGTGAAGATCGAACACGATCATGGAAG
>Ga0247727_10010875_pt1 | contig 16022 bp, 10 predicted proteins | sample WisWelCaveWW1625_FD_202498 | JGI IMG/M metagenome (GOLD analysis project Ga0247727, IMG submission 202498) | Biofilm microbial communities from Wishing Well Cave, Virginia, United States - WW16-25 | ecosystem: Environmental > Aquatic > Deep subsurface > Groundwater > Cave microbial mat | place...
ATTGGGATTGGATTAAGGAAAATGAAATCGGCATCGCCACCGGCGGCACCGGCGTGCACATCATGATGTTTTTTCCAATGCTCGTCATCATGGCGATCTTCGGATCGAAGTGGGAACGGTTTGGCGCGTATTTCATTTTGCCGTTCGTGCTGGATTTTATGCCAGTCACACCCGATGGTCTGCGCGCCACATTCGTCGCCTTGTGCACCTCGATGGCGTTCTTCTGGATTTTCGCGCCGAATAGCGTGCGCAAAAAAAGTATTGTGCCGTTCATCGTTGCCATTGTGCTGTTTGTTTTCGTGCTCACCCCGCCAGGTTACTGGGAAGAGATGGCCACGATTCTCAATCCAGGTTCTGAAAGCTCGGCCGCCTCCCGCAGCGTGATTAATCAGGCGAGCTGGGAAATTTTGCAACGTTATCCCTGGGGCATCGGCTACAACAATTATTCGCTGATCTCGTTGCCTTACATTCCGGATGAATATATCTCGAATGTTGGCACCCGCGACGCGCACAACACTTATTTGAAAGTCGCCTGCGAGTTCGGCGTCGTCGGTTTTTTGATCTGGGGCATGACGTTTTTTTTGACGTGGTACTATCTTCGAAAAATCCGCAAGACCATGGTTAAAGAGCAACCGCCGACCAACTTACAGCTTTACGCGCTCGCTTTTGAGTTGGGACTCATCGGCATTACGCTGAGCATTTACACGCACAACAACAACGATCTCGATACACTCTACTGGTTCGTCGCGTTTAGTTGCGCGCTCTACAATATTTTTCTGCGGCAGCCCAAAGCGACTCAGCCACCAGCCGCGCCGGTGAAACCGCCGCATGAAATTGTGTTGGAGAAAATTTTGGCCAAGAAAAAAGCCGCGGAAGTTATGACGACGATGTCGCGCGCTTCGCCCTCAACTCGTTTCTAAACCATAAGAGATTGTTATGTCACGGAAATTATTAGAAACATTTATGTCGGCTTTGCAAACCGGCTTTTTATCATCCTTGCGAGAAAAAGTTATTGCAGACAAAGATCTCGATTTGCAAATCAGAGATAATTATTTGAATATCTATTACAAGGGAAATTCTCTTTTAAAATTGACGGAGCGGTCGGCGAAAAAATACAAGGTGGATATAAACGCCAAATTTGAATCAGAGCCTGAAATTCAGGAATTGTGCGACGAAATCACCACGGCGAAATTTATTAAGAAAATTCCATTTTTGAAAGAAAACATCATTAAACATGGCAAAAATTCACTCGAGATCGAATACGAGCAATTGATCATCAGAACCAATAATTCCGAGCTGGATAATAACAGCGAATATTTTATTGTTGACCGGCAATATGTGGCTAACGGCGAAGACCGTAATCGCTTTGATCTAACCGGATTTCACTGGCCGCAGGCGGGCAGGAGGAAGGGCGATCAGGTTCCACTTTGCCTGATGGAGGTAAAATTTGCGCTTAATAAGGACATTAAAAACATTCATGAGCAAATTTCGCGATATTATGATTTTTTGCAGGATAACATAAATGAATTTGCCGAAGAAACGCAAAATGTATTTCAGCAAAAGCTGGCGTTGGGTTTGATCAATCAAGGCGAAAACCGAGTGGAAGCGTTACGAACCCTGCGATTTTCGCCGAATATTGATGAAGCGCAATTTGTTCTTATTCTCGTCGATTACAATCCTTTTAGTAAGTTGCTCGATACCGAAAAAATGAAGAAACTTCCGTTTGCCGAGCAAATCAAAATTTTTTATACCGGCTTCGCAATGTGGGAAAGACGGTTGCAGCATTATCCGGAATTAGAATTTAAGAATGACGGGGGTGGAGCGTGAGTCGGCGCAACAAGGTTTTTGGGGTTCTGCTTGTCACCACTTTTTTAAGCTGTTCATTTGGAATAGCGCAAAATTCTTTAGCGCAAGTCTTACCAACTTACACGCCGCCCGCTGGCAGTCCGCTGGCGCGCAAAGTTCATCCGCGCCTGTTTTTCACCGCTGAAGCGTTGCCCGTGTTGCGGCAACGGTTGAATACAATTTACGCCGGCGAGTTGCAAAATTTCATCACCGTGATGGACGGTTTTTATAACGAGTCTATCGACAATATACCACAGAATTACAAGTTCCACGACGCGCGCAATTTTGCGTTTCTCTATCTCCTCGATCCGGCGCAGATGCCGCGCTTTCGCTTCGGCCACACGCGCGAAGCATACGGCCGCCGCGCCATCGCTCTCGCGCTGCGCATCGCATTGATTCGCGGCTATGTCGATGGCCACGATTCGCCGGCGCTGCGCAGTTTCTCCGGCGGCTACATCAATCTGGCGCTCGGCTGCGTTTATGATTGGTGTTTTCCGATGTTGCAGCTCGCGGAGAAGCAGAAAATCGCGCAGGGCTTGATCAATCTTTATGCCAATCGCGAGAAAGACGCCAATCCCGACATGCACGTGCAGCTTTCCAATCAACTGCTCGGCCACGCGCACCACGGCAGCGTTGGCGCGATTACGTTCTGGGGCGATGCGCTCGGCGCGTCGTATGAAGCCAAAGCGCAGGAGATGCTCAATTTCATGAAAGCGATGTATCTTGATCGCATTTTCGACACCGCGACGCAGGTGATGGAAAATTCTTCCGGCTGGAGCGAAGGCTGGAATTATCAGTTTCTCAGTTTCAATAATGCCAAAATGTTTGCCGGCGCAGCGGGTCCGGCGCTGGGCATAAATTTTTTCAAAACGTGCAGTTGGTTGGCGCAATATCCGCTGCAATTTCTTTGCAATGTCTTGCCGTATCCGATCGACGGCAGCTATTTTCTCAGCCGCAATGATGCCGGGCAATTGGAAGCGACGCGCAATGAAAGGTATACGCGAAGTTTGATCACGATTGGCGCGGCGCTGGCGAAAGATGATCCGAAGATGGCAAGCCTGGCGAAGTGGCTGCTTGATAAACATGGCGATGACGCAAAACTCAAAGCAGAGCCGCGCGCTTATGCGTTGTTCTATGATTTCATCTGGGGCTGCAAAGACGTCCTTGCGAAATCGCCGCAACAACTCAATATTCCGTTGACGCAAAAGCTCGGCCTCGGCCAAATCGTGATGCGTTCGAGCTGGGATGACGCCGCGACGCGCCTCACGTTCTGGGCGCCAAAATGGTGGCTCGCGCCGCACGCCCATTACGATCAGGCGAGTTTCACGATTGAGAAATACGGCCCGCTCGCGCTTGATGGCGGCGTCGATAAAGGCGGCGGCTTCGATATGGGAAAATCAAAATATAGCCGCGCCACGATCAACCACAATGTGATTGGCGTGCGCAATCCGGCTGAAAAAGGCAATGAGCTGTTGGATTATCAGATGGAAGTTGACAGCGACGCCGATGTTTACACCGCTTCGAGTTATCAGCCCGGCGGCGCGAATCAAGTCGGCGAAATCGAAGCGTTTGAATCCATCGCCGGCCAGTATGATTATATCAATTACAATTATTCGCGTTCTTATCGTGGCGGCCAATCCGTCAACCTCGCGCGACGGGAATTCGTTTATTTGCGCGCGCCGAATCCATCCGCGCCGAATGATCAGGAATTTGTCGTCATCACCGACCGGATCAACACGTTGAAAGCGGAGTATGAGAAACGCTTCATGTTGCACGCGTCTTTTCAACCGGATTTGATCGACGGCACGTGGACAACGATTAGCGAAGGCGTTGCCGAATCAACCAACGGGCGCACGGTTCGCCTCACCAACAAATATGGCAATTGTCATGGCCGTTTGTTTATGAAATCGATTTCTCCCGGCGAAGCAAAATTAGTTCGCGCCGGCGGACCGGCGCCATTCTGGTTTACGGATGCGGATTACAACGACATCTCGCTGCGTCCGCCGTTCAATGAATTAACCGCGCTGTGGGGCGGCAGCGCGCGCCTTGAGATTAAGCCGGTTGTTCCGAAAACGTATGATGTTTTTCTCACGGTGTTGCAAATCGGCGATGCGAACACCTTGCACCAAATGGCCGGCGCCACAGAATTAACCGGGGAAAAATTTTGTGGAACATATATTCCTGACGCCCATGTGGTTTTGTTTTCTCAAAATGAAAATTTTTTGAGCGACGCGGAATGGACGATTCCGGGAAATGCGGCGATTGAACATTTGCTGGTTAATTTGCAGCCGGAAATTTTTTATACGGTCAGGCGCAATGGCGTTCCGCTCGTAAATGGCCGCGCGAGCGCCAATGGCGCGGTTTGGTTTCGTGATCATCCGCAGGGGAAGGCCGCTTATAATTTACAAACTATGCAAAGTGAAGTCCGACTTGGGCAACAAGAATTTCCCGAGCTTGCAAGATCGTCTCGCCCAAGTCGGACTTCGCCGCGTAATTGACCTCGGACTTTGAACTTTTAGACCTCGGACTTTTAAATGGACGTTCGTTCTTCTATTCGCAATTTTTTAAAAAACGCCGCACCGCCAGGCATCGGTTTTTCCGATAACGATAATCTGTTGACGAAAGGCGTGATTGACTCGTTGCGCATGCTCGATATGATGAGTTTTCTCGAAGCCCAATTTCGCCTTAAAGTTGACGAAGACGATTTGATGCCGGAGAATTTTGAGTCGGTTGACGCCATCACGAGATTTGTTGGGAATCGGATTAAAGCGTAAGGCGTGAAGCATAAGATGCAGAATTTTACTTTGCCGTGGCGCGCCTGGTTTGGCGATGAACAAATCAATATTTTTTTTCCCGAGCATTGGCAGGTTGGGAAATTATCAATGCAGGACGCGCCCGCCTTGTCAAAAAGTGCGATCGCCACGGCGCTCATGCACTCGATTGCCGCGCCGGCGTTGACGCAGCTCGCGCAAAATAAGCGCCGTGTGGTTATCGCCATCGACGATTTGAGCCGTCCGACGCCGTCCGCAGAAATTCTGCCGATTTTGTTGGCGAGGCTACAAGAGGGTGGCATTCGTCACGAGCAAATTAGCATCGTCATTAGCCTCGGCTCCCACAGCGCGTTGACGCCGGAGCAGATCAAACTCAAGGTCGGCGAGGAAGTGGCGCAACGAATGCGCGTGGAAAATCATGATTGCAACCGGAATCTCATTGACACCGGCATCAAGCTGGGACGAACGCCGGTGCTACTCAATCGGACGTTTGTGGAAGCCGACCTCAAAATTCTCCTCGGCAGTGTTGTGCCGCATGCGTTTGCCGGATTCAGCGGCGGCGCGAAAATGGTATTGCCGGGTTTGTCAAATATCGAGAGCATCGAGTGGACGCATAAAGCCGTGCTGCTGGGTTTGCGGGGTAAAGCCGGAACATTGGAAGGCAATCGCTTTCGCGCTGAATTTGAGCGGGTCGCGCGACATGTCGGCGTGCAGTTTAGCATTAACGTTGTAGTAAACAGTCGGCGCGAGATTGCCGGGCTTTTTGCGGGCGAGGTCGAAGCGGCGCATCGACAGGCGGCGGCGTTCGCGCGACAAATTTACACCACGAAGTTGCCAACAGAGTCTTTGGATATCGCGATTTGCAACGCGTATCCGAAAGATGACGAGCTGTTGCAGGCCGAGAACGCTTTCATGTTGCATCACACCGCGCCGGCAAATTATTTGAAAGAGGACGGACTCATTTTGCTCACCAGCGCTTGTTCGCTGGGAATGGGCCATCACGGACTTTTCGGGCCGGGGCAGCGGCTGCATCGCCAACCGATGCGCAAAGGGTTTTTGGGCAATCGTCACGTCGCAGCGTTTATGCCGGGCGTCAGCGCTGAAGAGTTTTATCAGGTCTTTTGGGAAGGTTATCCGCATTTTCAAACGTGGGAGGCAACGCTGGAATTTTTGCAGCAACGTTATCCGGATGTTGCGCGCGTGGGAATTTTCCCGTGCAGCAGTATCCAGATTGCCGGTTAAAAAGCGCAACGCAACAAATCGCAGCCCCGAGGTCTAAAAAAATCTTTCCAACGGATGTAAAACGACCAACGGATAAAAGCAATTAAAGCGGCCAAGTCCTTTGCCCCGAATTAAAATGAAAAAATTAGCGACAATCTCGATTATTTTTTGCGCTCTCGGCGCGTCAATTTTTTTGCCGGGACTGCGAGCGCAGAACAAAAAACCGTTCGCGCCGCAATTTCCGGCGTCATTCCCGCGTGTTGTTCAGCAGGCATGGCATCATCGTCTGGCAGGAAGAAATTCACTGGCAGATCAATCACGGCGTGATTTGTCGGCGCCGCCGAATTTGTTCAAAACTTTGACGGGAAATTTATTTTCATCTTTTGATAAAACGGAAAATTATTTATTTAAAAAACAAATAACTCAAAATAAGTTTAACTTAAAGAAACCGTTAAACGCCGAACATGCGCTCTTCGGCGACGTGCAAATGGCTTGGGCCCAGCAATACGGTTCACAATTTTTGCCCAGCGATGATGCGGCCAGCGATGTCGCTGTTGACCGCGACGGCAATGTTTATGTCACGGGTTATCTGACGAATCAGCCTTTCGGCACGGATTATTTTACCGTTAAATATGACGCGGCTGGCAACAAACTTTGGGAAGCGCGTTATAATGGTGACGGCGATGATGACGATTTTGCCACGGCAATCGCTGTGGATATTGCAGGCAATGTTTATGTCACCGGCAGCAGCAAGACCGCAGCTAACGCTTCAGATTACGTGACGATAAAATACGATGCGAATGGCGCAACGCAATGGCAGGCGCGGTATGATTCACCGAGCGCCGCCAACAAATCGTATGACGCGGCCACGGCGCTGGCAATTGACGACAGCGGCAATGTGTATGTGTCCGGATGGAGTGAAAACGACTTTGCGACGGTGAAATATAATGCCGCCGGTGTTGAGCGATGGCGCGCGCGCTATCCGGGAAGCGGCAGCACGGAGGTAAGCGCGATGGCGGTTGATCAATCCGGCAATGTTTATCTAGCCGGCCAAAACAACGACGCTTTTATAACCGTCAAATATAATTCCGCTGGGCAAAAAGAATGGAGCGAAGTTTATTCCGAGTTCACCGGCTCGCGCGGCATCGCCACGGCGTTGGCAATAGATCGGCATGGCGAGGTTTATGTCACGGGGATGTACGAAGGCCTTAGTTATCCGCAATATCTCACGATTCGATTTAACCGCGAAGGTGCGCGCGAGTGGACGGCATTTTATCGCGGATCGGAATCGTGCAATTGGAATATCGCCACAGCGCTGGCGCTCGACGATTCCGGCGAGGTTTATGTGACCGGTGAAAGCGGGCTGTTTCAGGAAATTTGTGAAGACGGTTCCTGTGTGACGCGCGAAGATATCGATTATGCGACGATTAAATACAATCGCGCCGGCGCCATGCAATGGAGCGCGCGTTACGGCCCGGGTGAAGGTTGCAGTCATGCGGCCGCCGTCAACATCGATCGCACCGGTCATGTGTTGATCACCGGATATGATCGACAGGATTTTGTCACATTAAAATATAATCGTGACGGAGAGCCTCAATGGATCAGCTCTTTCAATGGCGAGGATGGCGCGGAAGACGTCGCGGCCGCGTCCTCTATTGATGGCACGGGCAATGTTTACGTCATCGGCTGGAGCATGCACCATCAGGATAAAGAGTGGGCAACGGTGAAATATAACGCCGCCGGCGTCACGCAATGGGTGGCGCGCGAAAACAGCCCCGGCAACTCCTTTGATTTTGCCAAGGCGCTCGCGCTTGATCCGGATGGAAATGTTTATATCGCGGGCGCCAGCCAAAACGCGCTCGGCCAGGCGCAGACGTCCTCGGCCTGGACAATCATTAATTATAATTCGACGGGGGCCACCAATTGGCAGCGGCATGGTCCGAGTGTGAAAAATTTTAGAAATGTGGCGGAAAAGATTGCAGTTGATGCCAACGGCAATGTTTATATCATCGCTTCACAATATGATTTGAGCCGCTTCCATCATCGGTACGGCGTGCTCGCCAAATATGATCGCGATGGAATGGAATTGTGGAGCGTGGTCTTTGACAGCACCGATCAAGAAGGTTATAGCCGGCCAACGGCACTCGTTATTGATCACCGCAACAATGTTTATGTCACGGGATCGACTCACCACGCGGATTTTACCACGATTAAATACGACGCCTCTGGAAAAACGCTGTGGCAGAAATATGAAAATGTGGGACCGCAATCTTTTAACGGCGCGGCGGCGATTGCATGCGACGATTCCGGCAACGTTTATGTGGCCGGAATTGCTGATGGTGATGGTGTCACGATTAAATACAATGCTGCCGGAATTACACAATGGACGACGCGCTACCATGTGATGGAGGCGATGACTCGCGTTGCGGGAATGAGCATTGAACCGGTATCGCGAGGAGGAAATATTTATTGGTTAGCGGCTATAGGTTATTACACGGATTATCTCACGTTAAAATATAACGGCGCTGGTGAACGGCAATGGGAAGCGCGATTCAGCCGTCCGGGCAACTCTTTCGATCAGCCGGCAGCGCTGGCAATTGATGAGCGAGAAAATGTGTATGTCACCGGCGAGGCCGGCACGATCAAGTATGATCGCGACGGCGCTACGATCTGGACGGTGGCGACGGGAGCGACGGCGTTGAACATTGATGAGGCCGGCAATCTCTATACTGCCGGCATTGTGCGGGATTTGAATCACACGCATGATGCGGCCGATTTTTTCACGGCGAAATATAATGCTCTCGGCGCGCTGGAATGGAGCGCGCGTTACGACGGGCCCGGCCATTCGCTGGATTATCCGGTGGCGATTGGGCTCGATCAAGCTCACAACGTCTATGTGACCGGCCACAGCCGCTCGCATGAATCGCAACACTGGAGCTATTTCACCACGATTAAATACACGCAGAGCGCGGTTGCGGTGAATGAACAAAAGCCGCATATAATCGGATCGTATCATCTCGCCCAAAATTTTCCCAATCCATTCAATCCGTCGACGCAAATTCGCTATACACTTAAGCAATCAGGCCAGGTGACGCTAAAAATTTTTGACACCTTTGGTCGAGAAATCGCGACGCTGGTCAATGAAATAAAATCGGCCGGAGAGCATCGCGTGCAATGGGTGCCGGACAATTTGTCGGGCGGAGTTTACTTTTATCGTCTGCGGGCGGGAGAATTTGTTGAAACGAAAAAACTCATTTTAATGAAATAAGGAAAATGTTACTGACCGGTCACTTGCAGAAATAGCATTTCCCGATTTCATCGTGTTTTAGTGACCGGTCAGTTGACCTGTTTGGAAATGAACTCCTATCTCATCCACCACTTTCTCGAGGCGCACGCGCAGACGACGCCGGAACAATTGGCTTGCATCCATGGCCATGAAATCGTAACTTATGGAGAAATGGAGCGGCAGGCCAATCGGATTGCCCGCCTTTTGCAGGAACTTGGCGTGCGACGCGGTGATCGCGTGACGGTACTCATTGAAAATTCCAGTGCCTATATTGCGGCTTATTATGGCATTCTGAAATGCGGCGGCGTTGCCGTGGCGATGTATGCCACCACCACGGCGAAAACGCTCGCGTATATTCTCAATGATTGTGAAGTCGGCGTGGCGCTGACTCTGTCGAAGCATCAGGCGTTATTCGGCGAGTTGTATGAGCAACTTCCCAAATTGCGCGCTGTTGTTTTGTTGGATGTGGCGAACCATGAAAACGAAATCGATCGACACGCGTGGAAAATTTTTACTTCGCAACACCTCGCGCCACAGCCGGATACGCCGCTCGATCTGCCAGTGATCGATTTAAATTTAGCCTCGATCATTTACACTTCCGGCAGCACGGGCGAGCCGCGCGGCGCGATGTTGAGCCATTTGAATATCGTGACGAACACGCGCAGCATCGTGAGTTATCTCGGCCTGACGGCGCAAGACCGGATTATGGTGGTGTTGCCATTTCCGTATGTTTATGGGAAATCGTTGCTCAATACCCACATGGCAGTTGGCGCAACAGTCATCATTGATAATCGTTTCGTCTTTCCGAATGTGATTTTAAAAACAATGCAGGAAAAAGCCGCCACCGGTTTTGCCGGGGTGCCTTCAACTTACGCCATTTTACTCGGCAAGTCCGCGGTGCGCAAAATGGAATTTCCGGCGTTGCGCTATTTGACGCAAGCCGGCGGCGCAATGGCGCCAACGTCGATTCGTGACGTGATAGAGGTTTTCGGCGGCAAAAGAATTTTCATTATGTACGGCGCAACGGAAGCTGCGGCACGATTGTCTTATTTACCGCCGGAAGATTTGCCGGCCAAAGTCGGCAGCATCGGCTTGCCGATTCCAAATGTTGAATTGCGGCTCATTAAAGATGATGGCAATGAAGCTGGGCCGGATGAAGTGGGCGAAATTGTCGCCGCCGGCGCGAATATAATGCAGGGCTATTGGAATCAGCCGGAAGAAACGAAAGCTGTGCTAACTAAACATGGCTTTCACACCGGTGATCTTGGCCGCAAAGATGAAGAAAGTTTTTTTTATATCGTCGGTCGCAAGCACGACATGATCAAATCCGCCGGCAATCGCGTCAGCGCCAAAGAGATTGAAGAGATTATTCTCGAACACCCGAACATTCTCGAAACCGCAGTGATCGGCGTTCCCGATCAATATATCGGCGAAGCGATTTGCGCTTTTATTGTGCCGAAGAATGGCATGCTCGTCAGTTCGGATGAATTGATTGCGTTTTGTAAAACCCGCCTGCCGGAATACAAAGTGCCGCGTGCCGTTATCGTCCGCGAGAGTTTGCCGAAGAATGCTGCGGGGAAAATTATGAAAGAAGAGTTGCGGCAGGAACAAACGCGAACCTGAGAATTACCCAGTGAGAAGAAATATGAAAATAAAAATCGCCAACGTCGTCGGCGCTAGGCCGAATTTCATGAAGATCGCGCCGCTGGTGGATGAAATGCGCAAGCACGAAGCGCTCGAGCCGATTCTCGTACACACCGGCCAGCATTATGATCAGGCGATGTCCAAACTGTTTTTCGACGATCTCGGCCTGCCGAAACCGGATATTTTTCTCGGCGTCGGCTCCGGCGGGCATGGCGCGCAAGCTGGAAAAATCATGATCGAGTTCGAGCGCGTCATGCTGGAAAATAAGCCCGACGTCGTCGTGGTGGTCGGCGATGTGAACTCCACGATTGCGTGCAGCCTGGTTGCCGTCAAATTGGGCATTCGCGTGGCGCATGTGGAAGCCGGGCTGCGGTCGTATGATCGCACCATGCCGGAAGAAATCAATCGCGTGCTCACCGATCAAATTTCGGATTACCTGTTTACGACGGAACGCAAAGCTTTGCGTAATTTGCAACGCGAAGGTGTCGATCAAGAAAAGATTTTTTTCACCGGCAATGTGATGATCGACTCGTTGTTGAAACACCGTGAGCGTGCCGAGCAGTCGCAGATCATGAAAGAGCTTGAAGTGGCGCCGAAACGCTACGGCCTGGTCACGTTGCATCGCCCCGGCAATGTCGATAGCCGCGAAAACCTGGCCCGCATTCTCGACGCGCTCATCACCGTGCAGGAGCAACTGCCGCTGATTTTTCCCGTGCATCCGCGCACGCGTAAAATGTTGCAAACGTTTGGCCTCGAAGAAAAAATTCAACAGGCGGTTAATCTCAAGCTGACGAATCCGCTCGGTTATCTGGATTTTCTCAAATTGATGGCGCATGCAAAACTGGCGTTAACCGACAGCGGCGGCATTCAAGAAGAGACAACGGTGCTGGGGGTGCCGTGCATCACGATGCGCGAAAATACCGAGCGGCCGATCACCGTTGAGGTTGGCACGAATATCGTTATTGGTAATTCGCCAGTTCGCATTGTGGAAGAAAGCAATCGCATTCTCGCCGGTAACGGCAAAAAAGGCGCGCTGCCGGAATTGTGGGATGGCCATGCAGCGGAGCGCATTGTGCGGATTTTACTCGAGAAAGAGCAGTGAGTCCGAGGCGTCAAAAGTCCGAAGTCTGATGTCCAAAGTCCGAGGTCAAATGTCATTGTGTTGAATAGTATGAGAAATTTTGTAGAGAAATTCGCAAAAAATATATTCGTGTGGTTGGGAATGTGGCTGTTGGTTGCAACATGCACATTTGCCTGCGCGCAGGATCGTGACAAAAACGATGGCGAAGCGACACAAGCAGAAAGCCAAGACAAAGACGTGTCGGCGAGCTCACGTCGAGACGCTGCTAAGCGGGCGAAGAAAGCCGAGCGCAAAACGCGCAAAGATAAGAAGGAAAAGAATTTTGCAACGACAAAGCTTCCGCCGGCGCCGGATCCCCCGCCCGAATTTGAATTTTTTGACGGCGTGATTTTTTCGCGCAAAGTCAATCTTGGCTTTAAAAACGTTTTATGCTTCGCGAGCGCACGCCGCCCACTCGCTATGCTTTGGCGAGAAGCGGGGCAGGAGGGAAGCACGGCAGGCGAAACTTTTCCCATTAAGCTTGTGCCGCGAGAGCTGCAGCGCATTTTCGGTCGGCCGGTTGAGGCGGCGCAAATCAGCGTGTTGAATGCAAGCGGGCAAATGTTGTCGCGGGGCACGGCAACGCAGGTCACCTTCGGCCTGGCGCGCCGGCCGGTTTATTTGCTCGTCGAAATCACACCGTCTCGTCCGCAAGCCGCCGGCAAAGATTAAATGCAATTGTGAAAAAATATTCACAATTGAAAATATAACCTCGTTGAAATGCGCCCCAACCCAAAATACATTGCTCCAGTTTTATGTGACAATTACATCCACGTAATTCATTGTTAGATTTTGTGTCAACTTCTGTGACCCTCTCTTTTTCTTTGCCAGCCTTTAATACCGAGCATTTGCCTTAGAATCAACGATTGACGCCACCAATACCGCGTAAAAATCCCGTTTGTACATTTTTTCAAACACGGCATTAGTTTTGCAAAAACCACCGACCGTTTAGTTGCGGTGCGATGGCCAGGCTGGCTGTCGACCCTTTTGAAGACGGAAGCGATTTTTAACTGGCGGCTGCGAGTCGCCGGTTTGACATCTTAGGACTCGAGGTTACAAACATGATTAACATTGGCGGCCGTCATTTTTACGGCCCGTATCAACTGAGTGATTGGGCGGCTCCCGCCGAGAGCGGCGTTTATGCGATTCTCACCGGCACCGGCGTCATGGTCAATCAGGATGAGTTATTGTATATCGGCATTTCGCGAAATTTTTCCGACGGCAGGATCGGACCGATGCATTATGCGTATCGGTCGTGGATGGAAAATTCGGAGCCGCACGACAATCTTTATGTGGCGGTTTACCCGATGCCTTATTCGAGCGAATTGCTGCTCGCGCTTGAAGAAGAAAAATTAGTGAAGTTGATGAATCCGTTGTGTAATCAACTGCATTCGCCGATCATGAAAGCGTTGTTTCGGTAATGCTCGTAGTAACGCCTTCAGGCGTAAAATTCTTGAAGGAAAAAATTCTATCGAAAATTTTTACAATCTTTGTTGAAACGTTTTGCCGCGAAATAAACGATGAAATCCGGACTGCTCACTATCTGCTTGTTGACATTAGCCAATCCGCTTTGGGCTAATTCGATTGTGGCAAAGCCGGGTGATCAGCTCAGCGCCAAAATTGCAGTGTTGTTGCCGGGCGACACGCTGTTGCTCCGTAGCGGAACTTACAATGAGAAAATTTTATTGCCCCGCAGCGGCAGCGCCGGCAAGCTCATCACCATTCGCGCCTATCCCGGCGAGAAGCCGGTGATCGCGACGCGCGGCGCGGTGTTGAATTTGAATAAAGATTACTGGCTGATCGAAGGCTTGATTTTTGATCAACAAAAAGATTCGACCGACGCCGTGCCGGTGAGCGGCAGCAACAACATCATTCGCGGCTGCGAGTTTCGCAACGGCTCGCGCGATTGTATCGACGGTTCCGGCAAAAGCCGAAACAATATTATCGAGCAGTGCACGATCCGCGATTTTGTCTGGAAGCGCGGTAACGATGCGCACGGCATCGTGCTCAATCCGGGCGCCCGCGATTGGATCATCCGCAACAATACCATCTACAACTGCGGCGGCGATTGCATTCAACTTTATGCCGATGACAAAACCAGCGTCGCGAGTTACTCGAAAAATATTACAATCGCCGGAAATATTTTGTACACCAAGCTCGGCGCGGACAGCGAGAATGCACTCGATTTTAAAGGCGTCGATAGCTGTCTCGTTGAAGCCAACGAGATGTACGGTTTCGCCAACAAAGCATGGGTGACGCAGAAAGGTTGCCGGAATATCACCGGCCGTTACAATCGCATTCACGACAGCCAGCGCGGCATGGAATTCCGCGGCGAAGGCGGCAAGACGCAGGCGAATATCCGGTTGCACAAAAACGTTCTCTATAATATTCAGGATTTCTACGCGATCAAATTCGACGGCGTGTCGAATGTTGAGATCGCGAACAATACGATTGCGAACGTGAAAGCGACGTGCTTGCGCGTCGAAGGGCAGGGCGTGCAGGGCGGCTATTTTCGCAATAATCTGATTTTCCAAACGGAAGCACCGAGCATTAGCGGGCCTTTCAATTTACAGGCCGATCACAATGGCTGGTTTAAAACGGCGGCAAAAAACTTGAGCGGCAGCGGTGATCGCACCGGCGATGATCCGCGTTTTGCGAACGCCGCCGCATTTGATTTCACCTTGCAGACCAACAGCTCGGCCATCGATGCCGGCGTCAATGTCGGATTGCTCTACAAAGGCACGGCGCCGGATCTGGGCGCGTATGAGCTGGGTGAAAGCCTTTTATCGGTTGATGATGAAACGCCAAGCGCGGCTGGGCCGAATCATTTCGAGTTGCAGCAAAACTATCCTAATCCTTTTTTTCTCTCCGGCGCCAGCAGCCCGGCCACGCGGATTGAATTTCGTGTTGGCGTCAGCACCGCCGTGCGTCTGGAGATTTCGAATATAGTTGGACAACACGTTCGCACGTTGTTGGAAAAGGAAGTATCAGCCGGGCGGCACGCGGTGATTTGGGACGGGCGCGATCAGAATGGTGTAGTGGTGGCCTCTGGCGTCTATGTGTATCGCCTTGCAGGGATATCGCAGACCGCAATAGGACGATCAACGGCATCAACAGAGCGTCTTGATAGGGCAACCGCCCGGCTTCTTCTTTTTAATCGTTAAGCCCAAAGCAGTGTAAATTTTTAATTGAAAATTTTCAATTTAAAATTTTTTATTGAGGTTGAGCATGTTGCGAAACTTCTCCATAAATAAACTCACCGCATTTTTTCTTTTTATCAATTTTTCCCTTTTCGCCTCTTCACTTCTTCCGACTGTCGGCAATTTAACCCTCGCGCCTCTTCTCATTATTGACTCAAAATCCAGCGGGGCGCCGATTGGCACGTTGGATAGTTGCGTCCTCGATTCTTCGGGCAATTTGCTCGTCACTGATAAACGCCGGATGTTGCTGCACGTGCTGAACCCGCTTACGGGAAAGTTGATCCGCACGATTGGGGCGAAAGGAACCGGTGAGCTGCAATTCGACCAACCGAACGGGATTGCCGTCGATGATCAGGGCCGCATTTTTATTACCGAGCAAACCAACCGGCGCGTGCAGGTGTTGAATCGGGATTATTCGTTTGCGAGCTTCATCGGCGGGCCCGGCGCTGGCGCGGGCCAATTCGACAAGCCGATGGGCATTGCGGCGGATGCCACCGGACGTATTTATGTGACGGATGAGAATTTCAACAAAGTTTCTGTTTTTGATCGCCTCATCGGTAGCCGCGTGAGTTGGCAATTCAAATTTGAATTTGCTAACACCGGCACGGGCAAAATCGATCATGCCGAGTCGATCACGATTGACCGCGCCCGCCAGCGCATTTATCTCAGCGACGAGGGCCAGCTTCACGTCAAAGTTTACGATCTCACCGGAAAGTTTTTGCAAACCTTTGCCAGCGGCGGCACGGGCCTCGGCCAATTCTCCTCGAGCGGGCAGCCGGAAGGCATTGCCGTGGACGAGAATCACTACCTCTACGTGAACGATGAAGGCGGCGCGCGGATCAATGTGTATCAGCCGGATTTCACCCCGGTCGCGGCGATTCAAAGCACCAGCTTATTTAAAAGTCCCGACGGCGTGCATCTGAGCGAAAAGCTCG
>Ga0247727_10010876_pt1 | contig 16019 bp, 8 predicted proteins | sample WisWelCaveWW1625_FD_202498 | JGI IMG/M metagenome (GOLD analysis project Ga0247727, IMG submission 202498) | Biofilm microbial communities from Wishing Well Cave, Virginia, United States - WW16-25 | ecosystem: Environmental > Aquatic > Deep subsurface > Groundwater > Cave microbial mat | place...
GGCACTGGGCGGCTGTCGTGCTGGGGTGATCAGCATGGAAGTGACACTGGACGGCTGTCGTGGTGTCCCACCTCGCCCGCGCTCAGCAGAGATGGTTAAGATTTGAGATCCGCACATCCATCCAGTTAGATAGAACAACCATCGAGATTACTAGAATAGCCGTACAGATGACTAACCTAGTAGAAAAGATGACTAACATAGTCGCCAAGATGACTATAACAGTCATCCAGATAACGAGTATTGTCAAAAATATACCGCTAACACTTCAAAATCATGGAGTCTTTGCTGATTTGTTCGGTATCTTTTTTTAACTTCTTTTCGTATTTGTGACAATGCGAACTCACTTTATCCATTTGTTCCAGTACTTTTCGGCTCATTTCGATTACTTTTTCGCTGAGTTCGCAGTCTGGCCGGATGGGTTCGACACATATTAATGAGTGTGGTGGCGTCGGAGAGCCGTTCGCGGGACTTGCTTCGGTTGTGACCACGACGGGAGAGCACTGCGCGCCCTGAGAACAGGCGGATTTGCCGTGCGGGGCGGGGAACGAGGTCGCGTGGCCAGGAAACGTCACGCCCGCGTCGCTCGAACCGCTGCTCGCCTAGCTGAATGGATCAAGAGTCCGCGACGCCGGCCATCTTGCTTCGGAACTCGGCGTCGGTGAGCGGCCCGACGGCCACGGTCGTCACGCGGTCCAGCGGGTAGGCGGCAAGTACGCGGGCAATGTCGTCGCGCGACACGGATTGCAGCGTCGTGATGTCGTCGTCGATCGTGCGGTATTCACGGCGGTAGATCCAGTTGAAGCCGAGCGGCATGAGGCGGCCCATTGGGCGTTCGCTGCGGAGCACGATGCGTGCGGCGGCCTTGTTCTTGACCTGATCGAGTTCGTCCGGTCGGATGTTGTCGGCACCGACTGCGGCGTAGATCGCGCGGATGCGGGCGAGGTTCTCGCCCAGGTTGTCGGGGTCGCAGCCGAAGTAGGTCATGAACGTGCCGGCGCCGTTGAATTCGTGGTAGTCGAGTTCGGCGGTTTCGGCGAGTCCGGGATCGACGAGTTCCCAGAAGAGTCGCGAGCCGCCGCCGTCGCCCACGGCCGTGGTCAGCACGTCGGCGGCGAAGCGATCGGGACTCTCGGCCGGCGGGGCCGGCGCGAGCAACAGCACGTGCTCCTGCTGGATTTTCTTCTGCGTGATCACGTGGACGGAGCCGGCTCCGTTCGCCGGCCGCGCGTCGCGCGGGTCCGCGCCGCCGGGCCACGTCGAACACGCGTCAGTGACGAGTTCGCAGAATCGCGGCCAATCGACCTTGCCCGCCGCGGCCACCAGTATGTTGCTCGTCACGTAACGACGATCGAAGTACGCCTTCATCTGATCGCGCGCGAGACTGCCGACCGAGTCGCTGGTGCCGAGCACGCTGTTGCCCAGCGGGTGCGGGCCGAAGTGCTGCCGCATCACGGCCTCGTACGCGGTCCACGTCGGCTGGTCCTGGTACATGCCGATCTCTTCGAGGATGACCTTCTTCTCCATATCGAAATCGTCGCCGCGCAGACTGGGCCGCAACATGTCGGCCAAGAGATCGACCAGCCGCGGTAGATACTCCGGCAGCACCGCGCCCCAGAAGACCGTGTTCTCTTCGCTCGTGAACGCGTTGTAGCGGGCGCCGATCTCGTCGAACTCGCGATTCACGTCGAGCGCGCTGCGACGCTCGCTGCCTTTGAAGACCATGTGTTCGAGGAAGTGGCTGACGCCGTGGATCTCCGGCTGCTCGTCGCGGGCGCCGGTGCGGACGAAGAAGCCGACCGCGGCGCTGCGGGCGTCCGGGTTCACTTCGCCGATGATCTCCAGGCCGTTCGGCAGTTGGATGCGTTTGAAGTTCACCGAGGTCACTCTCCCACCAGGTTGATCTCGAGCGATTTCGGGCCAAGCGTCACGATCGTGAAGTCCCGCGGCGGGTGACGCTCCAGGTGATTCATAATACTTTCCGGGCTGAGCGCGTCGATGGCGGATTGCATCTCGGCGAGCGACCGGACACGACCGAGGTGAAACCAGTCGGCCGCTACGGAGGCGGACCGGGCCGAACTGGATTCGCCTTGCATGATGATCGACGACTTCAGTCCGGCCTGTGCCCGCGCGACCTCGTCGGCCGCGACGTCGCGCTGCACGCGAGCGATCTCGGCGAGCGTCACGTCAAGCGTTTCCTGCGCCCGCTCGTTCGTGGTGCCGGCGTAACACACGACCGAGCCGGTGTCGAGCAGGCTGTGGTAGCTGGCGTACACGGCATAGCACAGGCCGCGCTTCTCGCGGACCTCCGTGAAGAGTCGCGAACTGGATCCGCCGCTCAGCACCGTGACGGCCCCTTGTGCGGAGAAGTATTCCGGGTCGCGGTAGGGCACGGTCGGGTAGGCGATGCCGATTTGCGTTTGCGTCGATTCGTGTTCGATGTGGTCGGTGTGCAGGCCGCGCGGGCCGGATTCGAGGCGGATGTCGTCGCCCGGCGGCCAGTCGCCGAACAGGCGATCGACCGCGTCGCGTAGTTTCGGCCAGTCGATGTCGCCCGCGACGCCGAGGATCGCGCCAGCCGCCCGGCACATGCGGGCGTGGTGCCTCGTGAGTTCGTCGTGCGTCGCGGATTCGAGCGCCGCGCGGACGCCGACGGTCGGCCGCCCGAACGGATACGCGTAATGCCGCGAGCGCAACTCGACGAAGATCTTCTGCCGCGGCTCATCTTCGAGGGCCTGCAACTCCTGCAGGGCCAGTGCACGGACCGCCTCCACCTCGTCGGCCGGCAAGTGCGGTCGGCGGATGATGTCGGCGTAGATCTCCAGCGTCGCAATCAGGCTGGTGCCGAGCGTCGCGGCGAAGTGGCTGGTGTGAACGGCCTCGACTCCCTCGCCGCGCTGCGTGCCGAGGTTGTCGAGGTCGGTGGTGACCTGTCGGCTATTTCGGCTGCCGGCTCCACGAAAAATCAGATCGACGAGCATGGCGGACAGGCCGCCGCGATCGGGCGGGTCGAATGCGGCGCCGGCCGGCAAGAGCAGTGTGAACGCCGCCGAACGAACGCCGCGCATTTTCTCCGCGACCAGCGTGAAGCCGTTCGCGAACTTGTGATTGTAGAAATCGTCGCTCACCGCGAACCTTCCTGCTGCGTGGGCCAATTGACTTGCAGAGCATAGCAGGAAACACGGACGAAGTGGGAGTTGAGATGGCGCGCTGGGCACGGCGAGTTTCACTTCCGGCTTTCTGAAATCTGTGTTAGCATCCGCCGCGCCACACAAAATCTTTTGACCAATCTGCACAAGGAGTCGAGCGATGAAAACGTTTGCGGCGATTCTGGGTTTGAGCCTGCTCGCGACGCTGCCGGCGGCGGCCGAAGAACCGGTGACGCTGAAATATCACTTCACGAAGGGCAAGGTGCTGCGCTACGACGGCAAGCACGCGATGACCGTCGAGAGCACCGTCTCCGGCACAACGCGGAAACTCGAATCGCAGACGAACTCGCTTCGCGAGTGGCGTGTCATCAGTGTGGACGAGAAGGGCAATGCCCGGCTTGCTTTGACGCTGGTGCGTGCCCAGGTCGAGGCGACCAGCCCGGACGGCCAGAGGATCGCGTTCGACTCCGAGAAGGACGGCTCGAAAGGCCCGCTCAGCGCGGTCGTTGGCAAGCCGCTGGTCGAGGTGGTGCTGTCGCCCAGCGGGCAAGTGATCGAACTCGGCCAGGCCACGACGCCCGCGGCGGGTCAGTTTACCGCGTACTTGCGGACGCAGCTTATCCCGCTGCCGGCCACGCCGGTCGCGGCGGGAGCGACCTGGCAGCAGGACCTCGTGCTGCCGGTGCCGGGCCGCGACGACAAGATTCGCATTCGGCAATCGTTTCGACTGGAAAGAGTGACCAATTCGGTAGCTACGATCAACTTGGAGAGCGCATTAGCCGAAGAAATTAAAGACCGGGCCATCGTGGAACGAATCGCTCAGTTCTTGGCCAGCGGGCGGATCGAACTCGACATGACGCGGGGCGTCATCCGGAACCTGGAATTGACGCACGACCAGAAGGTGACCGACTTCGCCGGAGCCGACAGCGTGGTGCGCGTCGTCGGCAGCTACCGCGAAACGCTTAAGGACGACGTGGCCGGGACCGATTCGAAACGCCAGTGACCTGACGGGCCAGAATGCCAGCGAGCGAGTGGGCGGGGCCTGCCGGAACAGGTCGCGACCCGGACAGCGAGGAGGACGAGAGAGGTGGCAGCAGGTATCGAGGAGGCGCTCGCCCAATCAAATTCAATCCGCGCGCGGACCGTTGTCGGCGGGCCACATTTCGCTGGCCAGGTGGTCGATGCGGCGTCCGCGTCAAGTCGTTCCGATCCAGCGATCGTTGCCGAGACCAATTCCGGCTTGGGCGATTGCGCACTGCCGGCCGCTGTCAACGCCGAATTCGCGGACGAACCGGCCGGCGAACTTGATCCGCGCGAATTGCCGTTTCGCGATTGCCCATCGCGCACGCGACGGTTACGATTGGACCGAGCGGCGCGTTCAACGCTTCATGGTGCCGGCGAGCACCCGGAGGAGATAACCGAGCTGATGCCTGTGCGCGGAATTACAGAACGGCTGAGCACTCTTTTGGCCACGGCCCGTCGCCTGCTGCACGACACCGAAAGCGACGGTATCTTGGTCCTCGCCGAATGGCCGTTTGATTGGTCGGCAATTCGCGAGCGGCTCGGCAACTGCAAACTACTCGTCGCGGCAACCACGACCGCGGCCGCACCTGCTGCCGCCGAAGCTGACGCGCCGATCGCCCACCACCTCGACGGCATTCACTGGATTCATCTGGAAGAGAGCGACAGCCCGACGCACGACCGGCTCACGATGGCGCTGCTAGAAGCGGTTGCTGATGAACGGCTGCGTCCGGGCGCGAGCGTGGTCGCGCTCTACCGCGGCTTCGACGACGACGAGATCGACAGCTTGAGCGTGATCCGTCTCGACGAGCATCTCGAAAAACTCACCGCCGCCGACCTGCGCAAACTCGAAACGCAGGTGCCGCTCGAAACCTTGAAGGCCGTCGTCGATCTCGCCGTCGAGATCGGTCGCGAGGGGCGCGAGGGGCATCCGGTCGGCACGATGTTCGTCGTGGGCGACACGCGCAAAGTCATGAAACAGACGCGGCCGATGGGCTTCGATCCGTTTCACGGCTACAGCCCGAAGGAAAAGAGTCTGCGCGACCGTCGCGTGCGCGAGGAGATCAAGGAGATCGCGCAACTCGACGGCGCGTTCATTATCGACGCGACCGGCGACGTCGTCACCGCGCGGCGCTATATCGACTCGCCCGCCACGGGAATCACCATGTCGAAGGGCCTCGGTAGCCGTCACTGGGCCGCCGCGTCGGTTACCAAGTCCACCAAGGCGATCGCCATTGTTGTGAGCCAATCGAGCGGCACGGTGCGCATCTTCCAGAACGGTCAGATCGTGCTTCGCGTCGAGCCGTTGCGCCGCGCCATGAAGTGGCAGGAGTTTGAATCGCAGCCGCCGCAGCCGCCGGAATAGCTCGCCTGATCGTTCCGCCGCCCCGCCGCACTCGGTCGCGCCGCCGCTCTACTCCGCCCCATCGGCACGATCGCACCAATCGCGAGTGATTCACAGAAAAACACCACGCAATTCCATCCCCGTTTCAGTCGTGATCTATAGTTTCGTTGTCCGCGAATCCGCGGAGGTCACGCAGAAATCACGAATCCGATCCGTAAGTTTCACGGGTCGTCTATCGAAGCCCAATTGAGTTGGCCCTTCGAGATTTGGCCGGAGTGCTCCGGTCAAGGGGTCGATTCTTGTCCCATTCTTTTGGATGAGGAGAAGAAATGCTATTTGGTCTATTCGAATCGAAATCGTCGAATGCGCGACGCACGGAACGTCGGCCGCTGAAGCTCGAAGAGCTTTCACCGCGCATTATGCTGTCCGGTACGGAATCGGGCAGCGACTTGCCGGTTCTTCCGCCGTCGCCGCCGACACCGCCGCCCGCCGAAAACGGTGGTGGAAATCCTTGAGCGGTGACGTTGGACTCTGAACAACACGCGACTGAGGGCGAGACCGCCGGCCCTCAGTCGCGTTCGTCATTTCCCGCCTGACAATCATCTCACAACGCATCACTGTCAGAGTCTACCTCGGTCTCCTTTCCGGACGACACGGTTCCCAATCCGTGCCGCGTGAGACTCTCGACTTGCGAAGTCAATTCAAGCCGTGTTAACGTGTTCTGGCTTAGGTCGTGGTTCTGACAGCGGAGTTTCGCATGCCGCTGGAACGGCCGGATTTACATTCGATGCTCACGCGCATTCGCGCCGGCGACGAAGACGCCGCGCGCGAACTGCTCGTCCACTTTGAGCCGCACGTTCGCCGCGTGGTGCGCCGAAGACTGCCGTCCATGCTCCGCTCGAAGTTCGATTCGCTGGACTTCGTGCAGTCGGTGTGGGGCGACTTCTTCGCGCGGCTGAATCGCGGCCAGATCGACTTCGACACGGAGGCGCAGTTGGCCAAGTTTCTGGCCGTGGTCGCTCGGTCGAAGGTCGCCAATGAGACAAGGCGCCGCGCCGCGCTTAAGTTCGACGTAAGAAAGGAAGTCGATCTCGGAACCGGCGTCATCAAGGTCCCCGGTAAGAATCAAGATCCGACGCCCAGTCAAAACTACGCGGCGCACGAGCGACTGGCGTTGATCCTGAGCGGACGGCCGCAAGTGCACAAAAAAGTGTTGGAGATGCGCAGCGAGGGTTTCACGTTTCATGAGATCGCAGACCAGTTGGAAATTGACGAGCGGACGGCCCGCAGGATCGTGGAGGCCGTGGAGAAGGAGCTGGGTCTGAATAATGTTGGCCAGTGAACTTGCCCGGTCCATTGAACTGGATGAATTGGTTCGCGCGGAAGGCAACCCGTGCCTGGTAGCCTTCTCGGAGTCGCTCGCGCGCGATCCGAGATCGACGATTGAAGGGTTCTTGTACGAACGACCGCTCGACGACCGCTCCAATCTTCCGGCACTGATCGCCATCGAACTGCAGCACAAGCTGTCGCGCGGCATACCTGATTCCGTCGAGTCCTACCTGAGGCGATTCCCAGAACTCTCGGCCGATCGCGGACAGGTATTGGACCTGATTTACGCCGAATACTGCGAGCGCCGGCAGCTTCAATTGCCAGTCGAATCCGAAGACTACTACCGCCGATTCCCGGAATTTCAGGACTCGCTCGAACGGCTGTTTCGCATCGACAGTTTGCTGGGAGGCGACGACGCGGACTTGCACGCGGGCCTGAACCGCGCCGGCCTCGCGACGCTCAACCTGCCGACACAAGGCGATCGGTTCCTTGACTTTCACCTCATTGCCGAACTGGGTGAAGGCACGTTCGGACGCGTTTTCCTGGCCGAACAAATGACGCTCAGCGACCGGCTCGTGGTCGTGAAGATCACGTCGCAGCGCACGATCGAGCACCAGACGCTGGCACGACTGAGGCACCCAAACATCGTTCCGGTGCTCTCGGTGCACCAAGACGATCTGACCGGACTGCAGGCGGTCTGCATGCCGCACCAGGGCGCCGTGGCACTGAGTGCCGTGCGGTCGCTCTGGAAAGACCGGCCTGAACTGCCCCTGAAGGCTGATGTGTTTTTGGAATCGCTGGAGCGGCTCACACCGCCCGACTCGCGCAAGCTGGAGTCGGATTCCAACTCGCCGCCGTTTCCGGGCCGCGACAATTTCGTCTACGCCTGCTGCTGGCTGTTCCATCGCCTGGCACTGGCCCTGGCCCACGCTCACGCGCGAGGCATTTTGCACCGCGACATCAAGCCGTCCAATATTCTGCTCTCCGCGTCGGGCCAGCCGCTCTTGGTCGATTTCAACTTGGCATTCAACCAGTTCGAGTCAAAGGGAAATCACGCGGCGTTTTTTGGTGGAACGCTGCCATACATGCCGCCGGAACAGCTCGAGGCGCTGCATCCGGCCGAGCGAGGATCTCCCGATCAAGTGGACCCGCGCTCGGACATCTACGGGCTGGCGGCGACGTTTTTCGAGTTGCTCACCGGTCAGCTTCCGTTTGGCGAGCCACCCAAAGTTCGCGACCTGCTCCCCGTGCTCCGCGATCAACTGGATCGACGGCAATCCGTGCCGTCGGCCCGCGCGCTCAACCCGCGCGTTCCGCGCGACTTGAACGCATTGATTACCAAGTGCCTCAACCCGCAATCCGACCATCGCTACGAAACAGCAGCCGAATTGGCACACGATCTCCAGCGATTCTTGGAGAATCGGTCGCTACACCACATCGGCAAGGTGCCGCGCCGCGAAGTTGCACTGAAGTTTGCACAACGCAATTGGCCACGTCTGATCGCCGGGGCCGTTGGGCTAAGCATCGTCTTTGTGATGCTCGCCCTGGGCTACAAGGCCCGGATTGCGAATTTCGAGGCGCAGATCGCCAATGATAAGGCGACGATCGCCGCGATCGAGGCGAAGAGCGCCAAGATCGAGGCCGAAAATGCCAACACTAACCTCGTGCTCGAACAGACGAACGCACTGAACAGATTTAAAAGAGATTTTGAAGCGCTCTGGCTCACAATCAAGGATTTACCACGCGAAAAACAAGCGAATGAGGTGTTTCTGATGGGGTGGCGATACAAAGACAGTAGCCTTTTTCGCCCGGCACTGCTGGCCTTTTCCAAGGCCATCGAATTGGGTTACAACGAGGCGCAGGTGTTCAAGTTTCGCGGCGATTGCCATGCGTTTCTGGATGAAGACGGCGCGGCGATTGCGGAATTCGATCACGCAATCCAGCTTAAGCCAGACTATGGGCACTGCTACAAGAGCCGTGCGATTGCGCTCGCGTCATCGGAAAAAGGGTTTAGGAATCCCGATAAAGCGATCAAGGACATTGAGTTGGCGTTAAAGTATCCTCCACCGGATGAAGACCCCGTCGCAAGTTCGTATTATCTGGATGTTGCCCGCGTGTACGCCGCCGCGTCACGTGGACCGACGGAGTCGCGTGCTGCTGAACTGCTCGAGCTTGGCGAGAAGTACCTGCTGAGAGCAGCGGACCTCGGCCATAAGCCACAAAGTATCCTGATAGTGAATGAAGGCGACAGATTCAGGATGCTCGGACCTCTGCTTGCACGGACGAAGGTTCGCGAGCGATTGCAACTCGACAAGAAGAAATGATCCTGCTCCTCCCTCGCCCGTCTGGTGATCACCCGTGAATTGGCTCAAGCCCGTTTTGATTCGCTGGAGCGCGCCGGTAGTGCCGCGGCTCGTTGCCGCGCAGCAGCGGCTGCTGCGCATCGCCGGCGGCGGCACGTGGCTGTCGCTCGCCGTGCTCATCGCCGTCGCGCTCTGGGGCTGGATCGACCCGTTCGGCCTGCGGCAGCGGCTCGATTGGATGGTCGCCGATCAGTTCTTTCGCCACCGCTCGCCGCCCGCGCTCTCGCCCGACCTGCTACAGATTTCGATCGACGACCGCGCGGCGGACGAACTCGGTTTTCCCGTGCCGCGACACGTCGTCGCCCGCGCGCTCAGCCAGCTTCAATCGCTTGGTGCTCGAGTCGTCATGGTGGACGTCGTGTATGCCGAGCCGCGGGTCAGCACGGCGGAGGAGGAGGCCGACCGGCTGTTCATCCCGCGGGCCACGATTGTGTCGGATGCAAATCTCGCGGCGCAGTTTTCAGAAGACACCGTTCTCGCCGACGCCGTCAGCCAAATCGACTCGATCGTGCTCGCTTATTATCTCAGGGTGCCTTTTCAGATACCGTTGAGCGACGAGCCGGCGCTGGCGAGCATGACCCGGCGGCTGATCGAGACTCCGACAGCCACCGCCGCCGAACTGGCCGAGCGGCTGCGCATCAAGCCCGAAACGACGTTGCGCCTGTTCGACCCCGCGCTGCGTGCCGCGTTCGAACGACTTGCCGCCGGCGCCATCCGCGACAATCTCGAAATCTCCACGGACGAAGCCGTCACAAAAGTGTTTGGCACCGCCGACGTGCCAGCCGGTGTTATGACCCGATTTCTGCGAGCGCTCGATCGTGCGCGTGCAGAGTCACTGCTGAGACACCGGCGTGTTCTCGCCGTTTCGCCCGCGGCGGCACAGAAACTTGAACAGAGCGACAATCCGCAATTGCCCGTATTTCCGCTCGCTCAAGCGGCCGATTGGCTTGGCTTCGCTGACGCGGTAGTTGACGACGACGGCAAAATCCGCCGCTTGCCGATGATCAAACACTGGAGCAACCGGCTCGTGATTCACGAGGCACTTGCGGCGGCGGCCTCACAAGCCGGTCATGACGCGACGCATTTTCGGCTGGAATCGCGCGGACTGCGACTCCACGGAAAAGGCCCGCTCGTCCCGCTCGACTCGCGCGGCTGCATGACCATCAACTGGCCGCTAAACGGCAGCCACGCGTGGGACACGACGATCCCGCAAATTTCGCTCGCCGATCTTGTCGAACTCGACCGCTACGATTTCAACGTCCGGTTCGCGAAGCACAAGCTCCGCGAATATGTCGCGCAACTCGACCGCCTCGTGCCAACGGGCGAGTTGTGGGACCGGCACTTCGAAAGCATTCTCACTGCGTACAGCGCGGCGGACGTGCAGAAGGCCGTCGAGCGCGAGGAGAAACTAGACCGCGCCGGCATGCCACGCGTGTTCGCGCAGCCAGCCGTGAAGGATGCTCTCGATCGAGCACACCGCGCGGCGCCGGAGCCGCCGGGCACGGACCCAAAACTCGCCGAATTCGCCCGCGGCGTCGTTGACATGCAGCGGCAGATCGAATCGATCGAGCGCGAGCAGGCCACGGTTCGCGAAGAACTCGATCGCCGCGTGCGAGGCAAGCTCTGCCTGATCGGCGACACGACGACCGGATCGAGCGACTTGAAACAGACGCCGGTCGGCAGCGGCGTGCCCGGCGTCGCCGTTATCGCTGCCGCGGCGAACACGATCCTGACCGAAGACTACGCCACCGTCTGCGGCTATCCGGTGTCGGCGTCGCTGATGTTGCTCATCGCCGGCATTCTATTCTTCCCCTTCTTCCGACTGCGTCCGCTGCTCGCGGGCGCCTGTGCCGCCGTCGGCTGCTTTGGAACGATCTTCACCAGCTTTGGCCTATTGGCCGCGGCCGACACCGCAATCAGTCCCGTCACGCCGGTGATCGGCGTCGTTGCGCTCTACCTGACCGCGACGACCTACCAGTGGCTCCGCGAATATCAACAGAAGAAGCTCGTCCGCACCATCTTCGAGGCGCAGACCAATCCGACAATCGTCGAACGACTGATCAAGGCCGGCCAGCAGGGCGTCGCCGACGTACTGGCGCCGAAGCAGCGGCTGGTGACGGTGTTCTTCGCGGAGATCGCTAACTTCGAGGAACTCGCGCAGCAGGTCGCGGCCGAGCGGCTGCCCGACATTTTGGCTCGCACCTTCGGCACGATGAACAAACTCGTGCTTGCGAACGAGGGCACGCTCGATCGCTATCAGGGCCATGCGATGGTCGCGTTCTTCGGCGCTCCATTTTATCAGCCCGACCACGCGCAGCGAGCCTGCCGCGCGGCCCTCGAATGCTGCGACGCGCTGCGCATCCTCGAATCGTTTTGGAAAGAGCACGGGCTGCCCGCGCCGCGGATTCACGTCGGCCTGCACACGGGCGAATTGCTCGTCGGCAACATCACGCTCACCACGCGCGTCGATTACACCGTTGCCGGCGACAACTTGAACGTCGCCTATCGCATCGGCGAGTTGAACGAGACCTACGATACGGAAGTGATCATGAGCGAAGCGACGCGCGAGCGCTGCGAGAACATCGCCGAGGCCCGCGAGATCGACCTCGTGCGCATCAAAGGCCGCCGCGAGCCGATCCGCGCGTACGAACTCATGTCCGCCAAAGGACGGCTCACGCCCGATCAGCTTCAACTGCGCGGCACATTCTCGACCGGCCTCGTCGCTTTTCGCAACCGCGACTACACGAGCGCCCTCGGGATGTTCCGCACCTGCCGCGAAACCTGCCCCGGCGACCGCCCGGCCACCGTCTACATCGAACGCTGCGAGCATGAATTGAAACAGACAATGATCGAATCGAGCCACGCGACCGGCGACGTGGCCGCGACGAATGTTCCCACGCGGCCGCCCACCGTTTGATCTCGCTTCGTTGACGGTAACTCTCGTTGCGCTGCATCCTCTTTCGCGACAATCAGTTTCAGCGCAGCCGCGCTCGGGAGCGCATTCGGCAATCGTCGTCGTCTCGTGACCTCCCGGGAGACTGATTGAGCTTCTCTGTTTTGGGAATCTCGATACAATCCCGCCCCTTTGCGGCAGCTTCGACTGCCCACAACTGAGGTACGGACGCCTCTATGCACGATTCGGAACAGGTCGAGCTTTACCGAGCGATGGTCACGGCCCGCGCCGTGGACCGCGTGGAGCAGGAGCTGACGGGCCGCGGCGAGGCGTTCTTTCACGTCTCCGGCGCCGGGCACGAGGCTGCGGCCGCGCTCGCGCCGCATCTGCGGACCGACGACTGGCTGCATTGCCACTACCGCGATAAAGCCCTGATGATCGCTCGCGGCATGACCCCGAAAGCGTTCTTTGACGCCTTGCTCTGCAAAGACGAGTCGCAGTCGCGCGGCCGCCAAATGAGCGCCCACATGTGCGACCCGCGGCTGAACGTACTGAGCATGGTCGGACCGGTCGGGAATAGCGCCCTACAAGCCGTGGGTGTGGCGGCGGCCGTGAAGCACCGCGAGAACCAGCCAATCGTGCTCTGCTCGATCGGCGACGGCACCACGCAACAAGGTGAATTCCTCGAAGCGTGCGGCGAGGCCGTCCGCAGCCAATTGCCCGTGCTGTTCCTCGTCGAGGACAACCACTTTTCCATCTCGACCACCACGCCGGGCAAAACATTTTATTCGCTGCCGAGCCGCGACAGCGTCCCCGCCGAATTCCACGGCATCCCGATTCACAAGCTTGATGGCCGGCACGTGATGCCGGTGTACGAGCGGCTCGGCGAAATCGTGGCCACGATCCGTCGCGATCGTGGCCCGCAGATCGTGGTGCTCGACGTCGAGCGGCTCGCTAATCATACGAACGCCGACGACCAGACGATCTACCGCGAGGAAGACGACATCCGCCGTTGTGCTGAAGCCGGCGACCCGATTCGCAACTTCGAACGCTATCTGCTCGACCACGGCGTTTCGCCCGAATCGCTCGCCACGATTCGCAGCGAGGTCGAGCACCAGGTGCGGCACCAGGAAGAACTCGCCGCCACCGGCCCCGAGCCGACCGCCACACAGACTGCGAAACCAACTCTCTCCGTCGAGCTGACACATCCGTCGCACGAAATTCGCGGCGGCAAGCACACCGCGACGTACACGATGCGCGAGGCGATTCGCGAAACGCTGCGACACCATTTGCGAACCGACCCGCTCGTTACGCTGTTTGGCGAGGACATCGAGGACCCGAAAGGGGACGTCTTCGGCTGCACGAAGGGGCTGAGCACGGAGTTCGCCGGCCGTGTCCGCAACTCGCCGCTCAGCGAATCCACGATCCTCGGCGCGTCGATTGGCCGAGCGTTGGCGGGCGAGCGACCGGTCGCGTTCCTGCAATTCGCCGATTTCCTGCCGCTGGCGTACAACCAAATCGTGTCGGAACTCGGCAGCATGTACTGGCGGACCGATGGCCAGTTCGTGGCTCCGGTGATCGTGATGGCCGCGTGCGGCGGATATCGGCCCGGCCTCGGCCCGTTTCACGCGCAGACGTTTGAATCGCTGATCGCCCACACGCCGGGCATCGACGTCTTCATGCCGTGTACCGCCGCCGACGCCGCGGGGCTGCTCAACGCCGCGTTCCGCTCCGGCCGGCCCACGCTGTTCTTCTATCCGAAGAGTTGCCTCAACGACCGCGAACACATGACGTCCGCGGACGTCGAGCGGCAGTTTGTCCCGATCGGCCCGGCGCGAAAGGTCCGCACCGGCCGCGACGTGACGTTTGTCGCCTGGGGAAATACGGTGCGGTTGTGCGAACAGGCCGCCGATGCCTTGGAGCAGCTTGCCGGCGTCGAGGCGGAAATTCTCGATCTCCGCTCGCTCTCCCCGTGGGACGAACAGGCCGTACTCACGTCCGCGGCGAAGACGGCTCGCCTCGTCGTCGTACACGAAGACAATCACACTTGCGGCTTCGGGGCGGAAATCCTCGCCACGGTTGCCGAAAAGACTCGCGTGCCGGTCGCCATGCGTCGCGTCACGCGCGCCGACACGTTTGTGCCGTGCAATTTTGCCAATCAAATCGAAGTGCTGCCGAGTTACAAAAAGGTGCTCGAAACGGCCGCCGAATTGCTCGACCTCGATCTCTCCTGGATCGCACCGCCGAAGGTCGCCGAAGGCGTCGCGTTCGTGGAAGCCATCGGGTCCGGTCCGAGCGACGAGACCGTGATCGTCTCGGAAGTGTGCGTGAAACCCGGCGACGTCGTGAAGCGCGGCCAGGTGGTCGCGTCGCTCGAAGCCAGCAAAAGCGACTTCGAACTCTACTCGCCGGTCGCCGGCAAAGTCGAGGAAATCCTCGTACACGCCGGTGACACCGTCGCGGTCGGTTCGCCGCTGATTCGGCTCACCACCCAGCCTGACTTTCGGCGCGTCAAACCAATCACGCAGGAGCAACCGGGCACGGCAGTGCTATCGCGCAAGCCGACCGAACGGCTGCGCGTGCCGTCGCGCGGCCGCGAGGTGCGACACTTCGACGTCGGCATTTCGGCGATCGCCGCCGTCGAAGGGAGCCGGCTGATTACGAACGACGAACTGCTGGCCCCCCGCAACGGCGTGCCGGCCCCGATGACCTCGGCCGACGTCATCCGCCGCACGGGAATCGAAACTCGCTGCTGGGTGGACAAGGGCGAGAACGCCGTCAACATGGCCGTGAAGGCCTGCTGGAAACTGCTCGACGGGGAAGGCCTCATGCCGAGCGACCTCGACCTGTTGATTTGCAGCACGACGAGTCCGACCTCGGTCACGCCGTCGATGGCCTGCCAGGTTTTGAACGGGCTTGCCGGCGGCAAGACCGACGCCATGATCCAGGCCTACGACATCAACGCGGCGTGCTCGGGATACCTCTACGCGATGCAAGCCGGCTACGACTATCTGCAAAGCACGCCGCACGGCCGCGTGCTGATCGTCACCGCCGAGGTCCTTTCGCCGCTGCTCGACCCGGCCGATTTTGACACCGCGATTCTGTTTGGCGACGCGGCCTCGGCCACGCTGCTGTGCGGCGAGGACCATTTCTCGCGAACGCGATGGCGGCTCTTCCGCCCGGAACTATCGGCGCGCGGCGATGACGACGGCACGCTCTCTGTGCCGCTGCTGCACGACGGATACATTCAAATGAACGGCCGCAAGGTGTTCACCGAAGCGGTCCGCTCGATGGTCACGAGCCTGACTCGCGTCTGCCAGCGGCAAGGGATCCAAATAGCCGACCTGAAACTGGTAGTACCGCACCAGGCCAACCAGCGGATCATCGACGCCATCGAGCACCGCATCGGCGTATCGGTCTACAGCAACATCCGTCGTCACGGCAACACGTCGTCCACGAGTATTCCGCTCTGCCTCAGCGATGTCTTCCCCAGCGCGGTCAAGGGCGACCGTCTCGGCCTGTGCGCCTTCGGCGGCGGTTTCACGTTCGGCGCGAGCATTCTGCAAGCCAGTTGACGGCGTCGAGGTCTGATTCCCGCCCGCGGCCGAGTCACATCAATGGATTGGCCCGCCAGACATCATGTCGAAGCGTCATCCCCGCGGCGCAACCACCCTACAGTTTTTGTGCAAAGCCGCGCCACATCACAACGGCGCCGGGCCCAGTGGCCGCACGATGTGGACGTCGTTCGAGCCTTTCTCGTTGCCGGTCGTCGTGATCACGTACAACCGGAACTTGGCCTCGTCGCCGGGATTGGGCAGGGCCACGTCGGTGACGATTTCGCGAACGCCGCCGGCCAGAATGCTGCCGCCCGGCACGACCGACTCCGTATCGGTCGAGTACGCCCCCGGCCCGCCGCAATATCG
>Ga0247727_10010877_pt1 | contig 16016 bp, 14 predicted proteins | sample WisWelCaveWW1625_FD_202498 | JGI IMG/M metagenome (GOLD analysis project Ga0247727, IMG submission 202498) | Biofilm microbial communities from Wishing Well Cave, Virginia, United States - WW16-25 | ecosystem: Environmental > Aquatic > Deep subsurface > Groundwater > Cave microbial mat | place...
TTGCCTCTTCGGTGGCAGTCAACTCCTGCAGCGCAAAAGCAACAGGCCACATTTCGCCTTCGTCGAGGTTTGCCGTTTCGCTGAAGCCGAACGTCGCGTACCGCGTGTTGAATTTCTGCGCGCTTTGGAAAAAGCAGACGACCTTGCCGTTCTTGGCATACGCCGGCATCCCGTACCAAGTTTTTGGCGAGAGGGCTGGCGCGCTGGCTTTGATGATCGCATGGAGCCGCTTTGCCATTGCGCGATCCGGTTCCTTCAGCGCGGCGATCGCCGCAAGCGCGGCGCTTTCCCCTTCTGCTTTGTCTTGGTTCGCGCGCGCTTCCGCCTTCAGCTCTTGGACGCGCGCTTTCATCGCGGCTTTTTCTTCGTCCGTGAATCCTTTCGGCTTTTTCTTGATGGCGGCGGCGCTCTTTATTTTATTCATGAGACTTTCCTTTTATTTTTTGAATCGTGTGTCGCAAGACTCTATCAGAAATAATAATAAGCACACGCTAAATTTTGCCAATCATATTTGGCATTAATCACAAATCGGTCCTGTTGACGCTTGCGTCGCCTTCAACATCATCTCCACGATCTTGAAATCAATTTTCTCAGGAGTGGAGTAACGGATAACACCTTTGTCCACACTTACTCCTTTTCCTTTTAGCAAATCTCGATGGGCTTTCATCACATCGGTTCTAAGAATATATAGCCCAGTGAAATTCTTTTGGCTTGCGAAACCGACTTCAACTTCGCCGTCGCGCGAGTAGCAAGGACCTCCATATTCCATTGATTCTGTAAAGTCTTTTAACACAGTACGACACAGGTTGCGCAATTTGGTAAGCGCAGGCACTCTTGTAACGGGAATTTGTTTCAAATAATCAGTTACATTCCTTGCAGTGCTTTGCATGGCAACCTCGTGAATATTATCTTGAAAGCAAGCGCTTACTTCTGGATTTGCTTTTGCATTTGCGCTCTGCGCGAGACGCCTGACGGTTTGCGTCGTTGTCCCCGCAGCGAAGCGGAGTGGGATCGCGGACTAGCCCTACGGGCTGTGGCGCTGGGGAGGGTTGGGGAGGGGTCGAGAGCAGAAAAAGCCCGAAGCCACGCGAAGCGAAATGCTTGAAAATGCCGCACGCCGCCAAGCGGCAGTCCCCAGTGTCCAGCCGTTTGCTCCGCGAAGCGCAGCGAAGACGGGGTACACGCTTTGTTAGGCGTTTTGTGTTGTGCAAGACTCGCCGCCTGAAAAAAGATATTGCCGCTAACGTAACAAAATTTTACACGTGGAATTTCAAATGAATTCTACCTCCAGGCAAATTCATCACGTTTAATATTTCCAGTTGAATAGAAGCGGTCTCAGAGCCTTCAAATAGTCGAAGCCCGCCACCAAGCAGAATTGGCATAATGTCAATTTGGAGTTCATCTACAAGTCCTGCTTTTATACATTGCCGTATCGTACTTGCGCCGCCAATCACTGCAACATCTTGATTGCCTGCGGCTAATTTTGCCTGTTTGATTGCGCTTTCAACACCTTCAGTAACAAAAGTGAAGGATACTTTGTCGGTTGCCTTTGGCTGTTTGGTTGGAATCGCATGTGTAAGAACGAAAATCGGAACTTGGAACTCGTAATCAACATACCAATCAGGGTCTTCAGCCATCGCAAAAGCATTTTTACCCATAACTACCGCGCCCGTTTTTTGTATGGACTCTTTATAGGGTTCAGTGTTTTGATATGCTTCGAAGTCAGAATATAAAGAAGCCACGCTACCGCTAATATCATTGACAAATCCATCTAACGATATTGTCATTCCTGCAATCACTTTCGACATGTTAATTTCCTTCTCTCTGTTACTGCTTGATAAAGAAACGCCTAACGGTCGGGTTCAGCCGCGTTGCGGAGCGCAGCGGAGCAACGTCGGCTGCAACCCGTTGTTAGGTTTTGTTGTCATGTTCTACGATTATGACTACGTTCCCCACCCTCTGTCCTGCTTCCATGTATCTATGGGCATCGGCGGTTTGTTCGAGTGGAAAACGTTTGTCAATAATGGTTTTTATCTCCCCTGCCTCAACCAATTCCTTGATGTAGAGCAGGTCTACGGGGGTCTCCGATGACAACGCACAAACAACTTTCTTTCCGCCCCTCATGGACGTTGTCAGCATTTGCCAAAGTTGTGGCATTTTAAAACTGGCTAAGAGATAAATTCCGTTTTCGGTGAGCGAGTTTTGACAGCGCGAAAACGAACTTTTGCCCAGCACATCAAAAATCACGTCGTAGGTCTTGCCGTTTTGAGTGAAGTCTTCTTTGGTGTAATCAATGACATGACTCGCTCCCAATGCTTTGACCAACGCCACTCTTGGCGTACCGCATACGCCTGTGACCTCTGCACCGTGGTGTTTGGCGAGTTGAACTGCATACGAGCCGATACCGCCCGAAGCACCGTTGATGAGGATTTTTTGTCCACGCTGGATGTTCGCTTTGCGGAGGAGATTCAAGGTGGTCATTGCTCCATAAGGCACTGTTGCCGCTTCGTCGAAGGTCATGTTGACGGGTTTGAGTGCCACCAATCCATTTTCGGGCATACAGAGATATTCGGCATTGGCGCCGAAGGCAGGACCACGATAGCCAAACACCTGGTCGCCTTTTTTGAAGAGCGTGACTTTGTTTCCCACCGCTTTCACTTCGCCAGCGAATTCTGCGCCCAGAATATTTATCTTTGGCTTGTTTACACCAAACATGAGGCGCGTGAGAACCCAAAAGGGAAATGACATTGAAAACTGGCTAGGAGAAATGGCTTTGATATTTCTCGCCCATATATCCCCGATTTTGACAGACGTAGCATGGACTTTGATTAGGATTTCATTGTCCTTGGGGGTGGGCTTTGCCACTTCTGTGAGTTTGAGAACATCGGGTGAGCCATATTCGGTGTATACAATCGCTTTCACGAGTCTCCTCCAGATTTGCTTTGCTTGGTCACATTCAGAATAGTGTACGACAATACATCCTGCAAGGTTGCAAAACCTAACTATGTATTATACGGAAAGTTTCCGTATAACCTCCCCGTACAGCGTCTTATGCGCACACTTTCCGTATAAGAAGCTAATTTAGAGGAATAGACGTATGATTTCTGTATATGACGCCTGAGGGGTGTCTTATGCGGAGTAGCAATCTCTCCTCCCTACATGTTCGGAGTATACATCGCTGTTTGCCTTTTCGCAACACCTATTTTTTGCAATAGGATATTCTAATGGAATCGTCTCAGCCAATAGCAAAAAAACTCTTTGAGGAAACTAGCGCTGTCATTAGGACTTGCATTCTATTGTCTGCTTGATCCACAATGATCGCAAACAAAAAGAGGATGGCAACCCGCCCTCCTCTTTTAATGTCAGCGATGCGAGCTCTAGCCCGCAAAATTTTTTCCTCTACTTCAAAAGCGTTAGCGCGACGACCATAACCACTTGCATTACCAAAAACGCCGCGCCATTTATTATCCAAAGTCCGACCGGTTGTTTGGCATGAATGACGGGCCAACTACTCAACACAAGCCCCATCCCAACGCCGACCATGACTGCGAGAAGCAATCCATCGCCAAGATTGCTGATACCCATGCCGCGCAGAATGACAGCAAGCGCAAACGCGTTGGCGATAAAGCCGAGCAACCACAACCCCATTGTTTTTGGGAGATTGGTCGGCGCCAAGTCTGCATCGGATAATTTTGTATATTGTTTGACAAATCCTGCCCAACGCAAACCGAATGTGGGCGGCAGAAACCAAAGCATCCCGACGACTAATGCCGCAAATCCGGCGGCAAGGATCGCAACCCAATTCAGTTGAGTGATCAATGTAAGCATTGCAAAATTGTTCGAGTGCAGGTAAGCATAATTCAATCTCCGTGCCGCGTGGATGATTCTCGTGAAACTTTACTTTTGCAACGCAGTCAGTTTTAGAAATTTCAATCGCCCGACGAAGCGTCGAGAAATCTCGTTGTTCCATGTGTCAACGCGACTCCTCGCGGAGTTCACACTGAGCGAAGCGAATGTGCTCGGAGAGACAGTGAAACTCATATGGTTAGAGACTATAAAGACGCGCGTGAATTCTTTTTCCGCCGTGCGCGCGGCGAGAGGCGCGAGCGTGAATAGAGGAAATCAGACCTAACCGGTTTTAGTGACTGTCCATGTCTTTTGTTTGACATTCATTCCGCGCTCGACTAAAATGCTTTTGCATCCAGCGATGCGTAAGTGTAAAGAAATCATTCCCGTCCTGAAATCCAAAATGCCCCCCACCTCATCCCAAATCCGCACACTCTTTCTCGACTATTTCCAAAAGCATCAGCACACGATCGTTACGAGTTCGCCATTGATTCCCGCCGGCGATCCGACCTTGCTGTTCACGAACGCGGGTATGGTGCAATTCAAAGACGTATTTACTGGCAAAGAACAGCGCATATATAAACGCGCGGCAACCGCGCAGAAAATTATGCGCGTGTCCGGCAAGCATAACGATTTGGAGAATGTCGGTCCGTCGCCGCGGCATCACACGTTCTTTGAGATGCTCGGCAATTTTTCCTTTGGCGATTATTTCAAAAAAGAGGCAATTGAATTCGCGTACGATCTGCTCGTCAACGTTTACCAGCTTGATCCCGCGCGGATGTGGATGACGGTTTTTGAAGGCGATGCACAAGTGCCTGCCGATACTGAGGCGGCAGAATTATGGGAAAAAGTTGGCATTCCACGCGAACGCATTTTGAAATTCGGACGCAAAGATAATTTTTGGCAAATGGGCGAGACCGGACCGTGCGGTCCGAATTCGGAGATTCACTATTATCGCGGACCGAACCCGACCGACCCGAAATTCAATCGTCGTGAGTACGTGAACGGCGACGGCGAAGAGACGATTGAACTTTGGAATCTTGTCTTTATGCAATTCAATCGCTCGCAATTATCGGACGGCTCGTACAAACTCGATCCACTGCCCGCGCCATCGGTGGACACCGGTGCAGGGCTGGAACGCGTCGCCGCGGTTTTGCAAAACAAAAACTCGAATTACGAAACCGATCTGTTTGTGCCGATCCTTGAGCGCACACGCGAACTTTTAGCTCACGATGCCGCGCGCATGCAAAAACATATCACACACTATCGCGTCATTGCCGATCATGCTCGCGCGATTGCCTTTCTGACCGCCGATGGCGTTTTGCCCGGCAACGAAGGACGTAATTACGTTTTGCGTTTGATTCTTCGCCGCGCCGCGCGGCACGGGCAATTGCTCGGATTCGACGGACCCTTTCTCTCCAAAATTTTGCCGACCGTCATCGAATTGATGGGCGAGGATTATCCGGAACTATACAATCAGCGCGAATCAATTCTCAAAACGACGCAAGCCGAAGAAGAGCGTTTTCAAACGACCCTGCGCGCCGGCTCGACGATGCTCGACGAACTGATCGCGGATTTGCAAAAGCAAAAGCAAGATGTGATTCCCGGTGAAGCCGCGTTCAAACTGCACGATACGTACGGGTTCGCCCTGGAGATGACGCGCGACGGCGCGCGCGAAGCCGGCATGACGGTGGATGAAACCGGCTTTCGGATTGCGATGGAAGCGCAAGCGGAACGCTCGCGCGCGGCGTCGGCGATTGGCGTCGTAGACGAAAAAGGCGCGCAAATTTATCGCGAAGCCAAAGACCAACTCGTCGCGGCGAAACTCTTGCCCGCGACCGGCGTCAAGTACGATCCGTATACGCACACGCGCGTCGAAGCCTCCGTCGCCGGCATTCTGCGCGGCGGTGCGCTCGTGGAGAGAGCGAAACCGGATGATGAGGTCGAAATTATTTTGCCGGCGACCTGTTTTTATATCGAGTCCGGCGGTCAAGTGAGCGATACCGGGCGCATTGCGGAAAAAAATGACGCATGGGAAATTGAGATCGTAGACACCCGAAATCGTTTTGGCTTAGTCGTTCACGTTGGAAAAGTTTTGCGCGGCACGCCGCGTGTCAGCGATGTTGTCGCGGCGGAAGTTGATGTAACGCGGCGCTGGGACATTATGCGCAATCATACCGCGACGCATCTTTTGCATTATGCCTTGCGCGATGTTTTGGGCAAACACGTTCAGCAAGCCGGCTCGCTCGTCGCGCCCGTGCGTTTGCGTTTTGATTTTTCACATACCGCGCCGTTGACGCCGGCAGAAATCGCGCGCATCGAGCAGATCGTCAACGACGCGATCTTTGCGAATAATCCGGTCGCGCCGACCGAAATGGCGTACAAAGATGCGCTCGGTACCGGCGCGATGGCGCTCTTTACCGAAAAGTACGGCGAGCGCGTGCGCGTGGTTCAAATCGGCGCGCCGAACGAATTTTTTTCGCGCGAACTTTGTGGCGGCACGCATTGCGGCAACACCGCGCAAATTGGCGGCGTGCAGATTGTTTCAGAAACATCCATCGGCGCAGGGCTTCGCCGCATCGAAGCCGTGACCGGCGCGGGCTTGACGCGGCTTGCGCGCGAGGGCATGAATCGTTTGGATCGCGTCGCGGCGTCGCTCAAGACGATGCCGGAGCAAGTGGACAGCCGCGTCGACGCGCTCTTGACCGAAATGGACGCGCAGAAAAAGGAAATCGAAAAACTGCGCCGCGAGATCGCGCTGCAAAATATCGCGACGCTCCTTCAGCGCGTCGAGCGCGTGGACGGCGTGAATGTGCTCGCGGCGCAAGTGGACGCGGCGAACGCGGATATGTTGCGCGAGATGAGCGATTGGTTGCGCGATAAAATCGGCTCGGGCATTGTCGTGCTCGGCGCGGCGATTGACGGCAAGCCCAGTCTGATCGCGGCGGTGACGAACGATCTCGCGGCGAAATACGACGCGGTCGCGCTGATTCGCGAAATCGCGCGCGTCGTGGGCGGCGGCGGCGGCGGACGCGCGACGCTCGCGCAAGCTGGCGGCAAAGATGTCAGCAAATTACCGGACGCGCTCGCGATGGTGGCGAAAGTGATCGCGAAAAAATAATTGGTAAATGGTAATTGGTAGTGTCGAGGGGGCGTGCGATTTTCGTGCGCTCCCTTTTGTGTTGTATAATCCACTCCAACATGTCATTGTGAGGAGGCGTTGTTTGCCGACGAAGCAATCCCCAAGCCACACTTGGCGCGGCCTCCTTTGTACTTGGAACATGGAGATTGCTTCGCAAAGACCGCTCGCAATGACACGTGTAACTAATGCGCCAAATCATTTCCATCAACCCCGACGACGACAGCGCGGACATTCGCGCGCAAATCGAAAACGCGGAATTTAGCCAGCTTGTTCTGGTCGCGCCGCGCGGCGTTGCCGCGCTCGCGTCCGATAGCGCGATGTTGTTGTTGCGTCGCGCGGCGGAAGACGCCGGCGTTCACATCGCGATCGTGACGCGCGAGGCGGAACTGCGTGATCGCGCCGATCGGTTTGGCGTGCCGACGTTTCAATCCATTCATCAAGCTCAGCGCGGGCAGTGGCAAATGGAACAGCCCGTCTATCGCTTGACCGGCGAAAAAATTTCGCTCGCCGATTCCATTGCCGCGGGCGATGGCATTGGTGCGTGGGTCAGGCAACAGCGCAAAGCGATCGCGCTATTGTCGGTCGCGCTGATTTTTCTGTGCCTCGCCGGTTTTCTTTTTGTTCCTGCCGCGCGCATCCGGCTCATTCCCGCGCCGATTTCCATTACGATCAACGCGGACATCAGCGCGGATCCGACGATTTCGCAGGTCAGCTCCGCGCAACGCTGGCTGCCCGCGCGGAAAATGTCGCGCGAGATTAGCGGCAACGCGCAACTGCGCACGACGACGCAAAAAAGTTTGCCCGACGCGCGTTCCGGCGGCGCGGTCATTTTCACGAATCTGCGCGACTCTGAAGTCACGATTCCGCAAAACGCGATTGTGAAAACCAGCGGCGGCGTGGCGATTCGTTTCAGCGTTGTGACAACGACGACGTTGCCGGCGGGAATCGGCAATCGCGTCGAGACGCCCGTTCAAGCCCTCGATCCCGGCACGAGCGGGAACGTCAAAGAATTGACGATCAATCAAATCGAAGGCTCGCTCAATCTCGAAGCGCGCGTGATCAATTTAAAACCGCTGACGCAAGGCAACGCGCGCAATGTGCGCGTGGTAACGGCAGAGGACAAAAAGAAACTCGAAGCGCAATTGTTGGAGCAATTGCAAAAGCAAGGCATCGCCGCGCTGAACGGATTGGCAACGCCCACCGATTTGCTCTTGACCGAGTCCGTCTTTATTGACGCGAATGAAGTAACGTTCGATCGCGCGGTGGATGAGCCGGCGGACGCGTTGAATTTGCGGATCAGCGGTTATGCGCTCGGGCTAGCGGTGGATCGCGCGGATATGGAATTGTTGGTGCGCGCGCTCGTCCTGCGTGAGTTGCAAGAGGGGTACGCGTTGATGCCGAACGGGATCACAGCCGAAGCATTGCCCGGCGGCAAATACGCCTATCCGGCGTTTCGCTTTCCGTTACGCGGGATCGGCTCTGCGACGCCGCAGATTGATAACGCAAAAGTCGCGCGCGCGGTCCAAAGCAAAAGCATCGCCGATGCGCGCGCCGTGCTGTCCGAATTTTTGCCGTTGGCACAACCGCCGGAAATTACGACGCTTCCCCCCGGTTGGCTGTGGATGCCGTGGCTGGCTTTCCGCATCGCCGTTTTTGTCGAGCCGTAAATATCTCTCTAATGAAAATCATCGGTTTGGATATTGGCAACCGCCGCGTGGGGATTGCCTTCGGCGATTCCGATTTGCGCCTGGCAACGCCGGTCGCTGTGATCGAACGAACCACGCTTGACGACGATGCGCGCGTGATCGCGCATTATTTGCGCGAGTACGACGCGGCGCGCTGGATCGTGGGCTTGCCGCGCAATATGGACGACAGCGCGGGATTTCAGGCGCAGGCGGTTGTGGCGTACGCGGAAAAAATCGCGGCGATCATTGCGCGCGCGCCGGTATTTTGGGATGAACGCTTGTCCACCGTCGAAGCGACGCGACGAATGCAAGACGCCGCGCCGCGCGGCAAAAAATCGCGGCAACCTCTCGATGCCATTGCCGCCGCGGTGATCTTGCAAGATTACCTAGACAGTTTGAATCAGGATTCGAACGACTCGAGTCTTTAGCCGGCAAACCGCCTGAGAGGTTGTTGAATAAATGCATTTTTTACCACGAAGGCACCAAGACACGAAGGAATGCATCAATATTTTCGCTGTCTACGAAAAATCTTTGTGCCTTCGTGCCTTTGTGGTGAATTGTTAAACAAGCTCTAAAACTCGACTCTATGCGGAGGTTCGCTTGAAAACCCTCGCGCGTTTTTTTCAATTCACGCTTTTGTTCATCGCGCTGGGCGCGGCGGTGGGAATATTTTTTCTCGTCTTTAATATTGCCGCGCCGTCGAACGAACCGACCCATTTGTTGCGAACGAATAGCGGCGCGTTGCCAACGCCGGCGTCTATCGAAGAGACCGCGCTCTATCTGTATCTGCAACAGCATCAAGCCGAACTCACGACGCCGGCGAGCCGCGACGCGACGCCGATCGTGTTCAGCATTTTGCCGGGCGAATTGCCGGCAGAGGTCGCGCGGCGTTTGCAAGGACAGGGCATTATCACCGACGCGGAATTGTTCTTGCAATATGTGAAATACTTGAAAGCTGGGCAAAAGATTCAAGCCGGCGAATTTGTTTTGCGCCGCACGATGCCGATGGGCGAAATCATCGCCGCGTTGCAGAGCGGCCGCGCGAAAAGTATCACGTTCACGATCCGACCGGGCTGGCGCGCAGAGGAAATCGCGGGCTATCTCGACACGCTTGGATTCGCCGCGTACAACAAAGAACAATTTCTGCGCGCGGTGCAAGCCGGCAACTTTGATTACGCGTTTTTGCGTGACCGCCCGAAGAATGCGCCGACTTTGCTCGAGGGCTATCTCTTGCCGGAAACGTACAACGCGCCATTCGATACGCCGGCGGAAACGCTGATCACGATCGCGCTGAACACGTTCAATCAACGCTATGACGAAAAAATGCGCCAACAAACCGCCGCCGCGAAACTGACGACGCACGAAATCGTTACGCTCGCGTCCATTGTCGAGCGCGAAGCCGCAGTCGCGAGCGAGCGCGCCGTGATCGCGAGCGTGTATTTGAATCGGCTAAAAAAGAAAATGCTGTTGCAAGCCGACCCGACGGTGCAATACGCGATGGGCTATCAGCCGGCGGCGAAGCAATGGTGGAAGACGCCGGTCTCGCTGGATGAATATCAAAACGTGAAATCGCCGTACAATACGTATCTCTATGCGGGTCTGCCGCCCGCGCCGATTTGCAATCCGAGCGCGGCGACGATTGCGGCGGTGCTTCAGCCCGCGCAAACCGATTTTTTATTTTTCCTTGCCAAAGGCGACGGCACGCACGCGTTCGCAAAAACGTTCGAAGAGCATCAGCAGAACTTGGTCAAGTACGGTTATAGCAAATAGCAAATGGCAATCCGAAATTCGAAATCTGAGATGCGAATACTAATGTTGTCTTGGGAATACGCTCCGCATATTGTCGGCGGGTTGGGCGCGCACGTTAGCGCGCTCGCGCCCGCACTCGCGCGCGCAGGGGTCGAAGTCTGCGTGCTCACGCCACGATTGAATGGGGGCAAAGCGAAAGAAAAACTTTCTGCGCCGCGTTCAAAAATAAAAACATCCGCGCGGGCAAAAAAGAACGCGCGACAGAAAACGAATGCGACGAATGGAATGGTCGAGCGTCTCGATCCCCAATTACCCATTACCAACTACCTTTACGACGATGTGCGCGCGATGAACGCCATTCTTGAAACGCGCGGCAGAGAATTATTTGAGAAAAAGCCGTTCGATCTGATTCACGCGCACGATTGGCTCGTCGCGTTTGCCGGCATCGCGCTCAAGCACGCGCACCAAACGCCGCTCCTCGCGACGATTCACGCAACCGAATGCGGACGTGGGCGCGGCACACTCGCTGGCGAAACGGCGCAGGCGATCAATGGCGTGGAATGGTGGCTGGCGTACGAAGCGTGGCGCGTGATTTGCACGAGTGAATTTATGGCAGGGGAAGTCAAGAATTCTTTTCAAGCGCCGGCGGATAAAGTGAGCATTGTGCCGAATGGCGTGGACGCCGCGCCGTTCGACGCGCTGGAAAAAGAAAATCTGGAAAAATTTCGCGCGCGCTGGGCAACGCCGGACGAGCGGATTATTTTCAACGTCGGGCGCGTCGTGCACGAAAAAGGCGCGGCGGTTTTGCTGGATGCCGCGCCGCGCGTCCTCGCGGAATTTCCGCGCGCGAAATTTATTGTCGCGGGGACGGGCAGTCTGGTCGAGCCGTTGAAAATTCGCGCGGCGGAGATGGGGATTGCCGATCGGTTTGTGTTGACCGGTTTTATCGCGGATGCTGAGCGGAATCGGTTGTTGAAGGTCGCGGACGCCGCGGTCTTTCCATCGCTGTACGAGCCGTTCGGGATCGTCGCGCTGGAAGCGATGGCGGCAAAATGTCCGGTCGTGGTCAGCGAAATCGGCGGCTTGCGCGAGGTCGTGCGGCACGCGGAGACCGGCATAACCGTTTATCCGGATAACGCGGAATCGCTTGCGTGGGGAATTTTGCATACGCTTCAGCATCGCGATTGGGCGCGCGCGCGCGCGGCAAACGCGTATCGCGTCGCGACAACGGCATACGCGTGGGATCGCATCGCCGCGCAAACAGCAGAGGTTTATCGAAGAATTGTAGCCGAGCGCGCGCAAGTGGAATGGTGAATAAGAGTTGACTGCGCATTGAGCGTGAGTACAATGCTCGTAGTTGTTGCGAGGAGAAATAATATGAATGCAGTTAAGACGCAGATTATCAAGATTGGCAATTCGCACGGAATACGAATCCCCAAACCGCTGATTCGTCAACTAGGTCCGGGGAGAGTCGAGATTGCGGTGCTGAAAAAGCGATTGGTGATTCGTCCGCTCGCGCGCCCTCGCTCTGGCTGGAGCAAACAATTCCGCGCGATGGCGAGACACAATGACGACCGATTGCTTGATGAACCTGTGCCTACACGCTGGGACAGAGATGAGTGGGAATGGTAGTCCGTCGCTTCGATGTCTATCTGGTGAATCTCGATCCAACCATCGGGAGCGAAATTCAAAAGACGCGACCCTGTGTCGTCGTTTCGCCAGATGAAATGAACCGTCACATCGCGACAGCGATCGTTGCGCCGATGACGACGCGGGGACGCGATTATCCGACGCGGGTGTCATGTCATTTTCAAGGTAGGGACGGACAGATTGTGCTGGATCAGTTGCGGACAGTGGACAAAGTTCGGTTAGTGAGAAAACTGGGTCGAGTAGACGCGGCGACACAGAAGACGGCACTGGTGATTCTTGCAGAGATGTTTGCAGAGTGATGACGATTATAGATAAAGAGAATTCCGCGAGGGCTGTGCTTCTCGCGGAATTTTTATTTTCCGTGGGGGATATGTGTGGGATAGTGTGGGTTAGCGACCTGCGAGGTTTTGGAAGCCGCGCCGGTCTTTATTTGAGTATGTAATAGGTTCCCCTTTTATCGCCCATCTTCAAGAGCAAGCCCTGCTCGACGAGATCCGCGAGATCGCGGCGGATTGTTTCTTCGCTCACGTCGGAAAACATTTCGCGAAATTCGCTGTTCGTGATGCGCTGATGCTTGGCGATGAATTCAAGCGCGGCTTGCTGACGCTCGTTCAAATTCATTCGCCGCCATTTGTTCCGTTCTTCCTCTTCGACGACGAGCCGCTCGCCGGGCCCGCGCAAAGTGATTTTGAAACCGTTCGACGTTTCCGCAAAACGCGGCGGCGGCAAGCCCCACTCGCGCATCAAACGAATGATGCGATCAATCCCGTACCCGAGCCGCTCGATGAATCCCAAATCCGCGAGCACCTGCGCGATCACTTCATTGCGCGAAAAGCGTTCTTCGACGATGTTGTCCACCGTGACGTGCCCCGGCAATTTGCCCGGACTGTACACCTCAATGTGATCGCTAAAAAGCAGCACGCGAATCTCGTCGCCGCGAATCGCATAATCGCGATGCGCGACGGCGTTGACGATCGCCTCGCGCAAAGCCGCAATCGGATATTCGGGGCGATCTTCGCGTTGCAACGCGTCAATGCGCGCGCCTTTCCGCATATTCGCGATCACGAACGCCTCCGCGCGGCGGATTTGTTCGGGCAGGGGACCGCGCGCGGTCTCGCGAATAAATTCATCGCTCATTTGCTTGCTAGCATAACGCGCGAGCAAAATTTCCGCGCTGGGAAACGCGCGCTGTGGCTCTTTGCCAAAGAGCAGATAGCCGGAAATCGTCGGGCGCAACGCGCCGGCTTCTTTGATCAAACAGCCGCGCCGAATGAGCAGATCGTAAATTTCGTCTTTTTTGGGCGAGGCATCGCCGAGAAAATCCTGCGCGTATTTCTTGATCAGCGCGTCGTCGAGATCGTCGAGTGATGCGCCGGGCGCGGCAAGCATTTCGAAATTCGCTTCGCCGCGCGCGCGCAACAGTTCGCGCAATTGGCGCGGCCCGAGCGCGATGTTTTTCTTGCCGGCGCGCGTCAGATATTTGCCGCGCAACCCGAACGCGTGCGGCAAGCCGAGCGGAATTTCAATAATCAAAATTTCTTTGCCGTCGAGCGACGCGGGTTCGGGGCGCGGCAGAACGAGTGGCGGTTCGGAGCGTTGCGCCGCCGCGAGCAGTTTGTCTATCGCCGCGTCCGCATCTTTGACGCCGCGCACTTGATGCGTTTTCGAATCAATGCCGATGAAAACGAATCCGCCGCGCGCGTTTGCAAATGCCGCGAGCGTTTCCGCGAGGCGGTTAATCGGCGCGGATTCCAGTTCAAACGCGAGATTTTCGCTTGGACCTTGTTGATAGAGCGAGAGGAATTCGGCAGGGGACATAGGGATTGGAGCGCATTATGCACAGTCCGCGCGAAAAATCAAATGAAAAATGTGGTGATTACCCATAACTCCAAAACCAACCGCAGAGAACGCAGAGCCGAAAAGCGATTTTTTCTGCTCTCTGCGCCTCTGCGGTGAGATGTGGGTAATCACCAGAAAAATCTAGCCACAGAGAACACAGAGGAAGAAAAACAAAACCCTATGTCCCCTGAGACCTCTGTGGCTGTTTTCAAAAGTGCTTACAAAATAATCTGCTTTCCATCTTCCGCATACTCGATCTCAATTTCGGGCAGCCGCGCTAACAAGTCGGCGTTCATATGCGTGATGACCAAGCGGCGACAACCGAGTGCGGCACGATGATCGAGCAAGGTTTTATAGTCCAAATGGAATTTGAATTTTTTCTCGAAATAGTACGCCTCGCAGATAAACAAGTCCGCGCCGTTTGCCGCGTCGAGCAATGAATCGGTCCACTCCGTATCGCCGGAATACGCGAGCACTTTGCCTTCGCACTCGACGCGCAAGGCGTACGGCGTCGCGCCGCTCGCGTGCACGACTGGAAACGTGGTAACGCGCAGATTGCCAATCGTCGTCATCTGCCGTTCCGGGATTTCGATGAATTCAAGCGCGAACTTTTGCTGAATACGCGAGGCGCCGGGAAAAAAGACTTCCATCGCGCTCATCACGCGCGCTTCCGTGCCGATGGGTCCGGCAATCAGCAGAGGCGCGGTGCGTTTGGAGATCAACTGCGCGTCGAGAATAAAAAAAGGCAAGCCGCCGAAATGGTCGCCGTGCAAATGAGTGAGCAGGATGGCGTTAATGCTGAGGGGATCAATGCCGTCGCGCCGCATCGCGATGAGCGACGACGCGCCGCAATCGAGGAGAAAACGCTCGCGAAAAGTGGTTACGCAAATGCAGGTCTGAAAGCGTCCGCCGCTGCCAAACGCATCGCCGCTGCCGAGAAAGTGAATTGTGAGGGGGTTCATGTTATTCGAATGTTGCAAGGCATTCTAACGGTTTGCGTTCGCGAAGCAGGGCAGGTGGGCGGGCGTGGATTCTGTTGGGGAGCAGAAAAAACTCAAAGCCACGCTACGAGCCACGCAAAATCTTCTCCATCTTCCTGCCCTTTGCCAACTCATCCACCAACTTATCCAAATACCTAACCTTCTGCGTCAAAGTATTCTCGATTTCTTCCACACGATACCCGCAGATTACTCCGGTGATGAGGTGCGCATTGGGGTTTAGCGAAGCACGCTGGAAGAATATTTCAAAAGTTGCATTTTCTTTTATCAATTCCTGAACCTTCTTATTATCAAAGTCTGTTAACCACTGTATGACCTGATGCAATTCTATTTTAGTTCTGCCTTTCTTCTCTATCTTTGCGATATACATCGGATAGACTGAGGCGAAGGTAATTTTTGCGATACGTTGATTGTGTGTGTTGGAATTTTTCATCTATTTTCACGTCCCCATCATCGCCGCGAATTCTTCCAAATCACCGGCGACCACATCCCACGCGCCTTCCGGTTTCAAATCAACAGTCTGATGCGGTCCAAACTCGTTCGCGCGGAGCACAAAGCCGGTCTTCATTCCAAACGACTGCGCCGCTTTCAAATCGTAATTGTGCGCGGCGACCATCATCACTTGCTCCGGCGGCAAGCCCAGCAGGTCGCACGCGCCGATGTACGTCGCGCGGTCGGGCTTGAAATGCTTGAACATTTCAACGGAGAAGATGCAATCCCAAGGAAGAGCCGCAAACTTGGAGAGATTGACCAAGCCCGCCATATCGCCATTTGATAGCGCGGCGACAATGTATTTCTTTTTCAGCCGCGTCAACCCCGGTATCGTATCATGCCACGGTTTGAGGCGATACCACGCGTCGTTGAGGTGAGTAATCTCATTTTCGGCAAAGTTATTGATACCATATTCAACGAGCAACTCGCCCAGTTTTTTCCGATGAATGGACGCCATATTCGTCCAGGGCAACTTGCCGGCGCGGACGTCGGCTTGCCCTTGCCGGAATCCTTGCCGCCACTCTTCGACAAATATTTCCCAATTCGCAGAGATGCCTTTGGCGCGGCTCAACGCGTTCAGTTCGGCGAGAATACTGCCGCGCCAATCCACGACCG
>Ga0247727_10010878_pt1 | contig 16016 bp, 14 predicted proteins | sample WisWelCaveWW1625_FD_202498 | JGI IMG/M metagenome (GOLD analysis project Ga0247727, IMG submission 202498) | Biofilm microbial communities from Wishing Well Cave, Virginia, United States - WW16-25 | ecosystem: Environmental > Aquatic > Deep subsurface > Groundwater > Cave microbial mat | place...
ATTGAGTTTCCGGTAAATGTCTTTAATTTGCGTCATCGTTATTAAACGTTATTATGTCATAACTGCCTGAAACATGGAATCAAATCCTGAAATTTATCGATCAGCGTTTTTCCGCAATGGATTGCAAACGCGCCGCCAGATACGGCACTCCCTTTTTCCATTGCGGCGCATTCGCGCTATTCGCCAGCGCAAAGCACAGGGCAAAGAGAACTTGTGCATGTTGTTCCGCCGCCGTGAGATTGATCGATTGCCGTAGATCATCAAACGGCGTGTGATAAATCTCTTGCCCCCAGTTGATCAGACGTTGCAATCCAGCTTCACGCGCGGTGTGACGATAATCCGGGCCTTCCATCACCAACAGCGCAGGAACTCCCGCCTTGGCAAAAGTGATTTGATCGGAGCGGGCAAACGAAACCAGGCTGGGAAACGGCGCTGGAATCGGCGCCACCCGCAAGCTCAGCTCGCCGGCAATTTGCTCCAGCAAATTGCCCAGCATTGAAAGCTCGGCGCCAACGCCGACCACATCGTTGAACGTATCGAACAGGGCCAGCCCATCGACATTGAGATTGGCGACCGTTTTATAAAGCGGGACGATCGGATGATCGACGTAATAACTCGAGCCGAGCAGGCCTTTTTCTTCGCCGGTGAAAAAAAGAAAGAGCACGGAACGTTTCGGCTTCTCCGGCAGCGCCGCCAGAACGCGCGCGATTTCCAATACCGCGGCAACGCCGGCGGCATTATCAAAAACGCCGTTGTAGATGGAATCGGCTTCGACCACCGGGCCGATGCCGAGATGATCGTAATGCGCCGAAACGATCACATAAGAATCTTTTAATGGCGTCTCGCTTCCCGGCAGCAGTCCGATGACATTGGGCACTAAAAAATCCCGTTGCTGAAAACTGCCGCGAAAAGAAGCGGAAACCGCCAGTTGAAAACTGCGCAGATCGTTCGCCGCTTCCATATTAAAAATCTGCTTCAGCGAATAGGGCGCCTCTTCAAACAACACGTTTGCGGTTTGCGGATTCACCACGACGCTGAGATTGCCGGTGACGGAATAAAATAAACTGACGTCTTCAAACGCAAATTCATTCAGCCAAACCCGCCAGTCCCGGCCGGATTCTTGTCGCGGCGTTGGGATCATGATGCTGCCGACCGCGCCGCGCGCGAGCGCCGTCTTTTGTTTGGTTTCGGGAAAAGAGTAAAGCGTCGGTTGCGATCCGGCAAAATACGATGGCTCAATTGAGGCCGGTTCGCCGGAGAGAAAAACGACGATTTTTCCAACGACGTTGAACGCCTGGTAATCATTGTGATCATACTCCGGCGCCACGATGCCGTAACCCACAAATACCAGCGGCACGGGCTTCGGGACAAACGTTTGCGCGCCGGTGTTGTAGAGCAAATAATCTTTGCCAAGTTCGAGCCGCTTTTCACTATGCTTCGAAATGATTTGAAAATTCGAGCCGGGCAACGGCCGGCTGCCATGCATGGGAATTTGCTGATAATAGGAATGATCGTCGCCCGCAGGTTGAATCTTGAGTTTTGCCAGTTCGCCGGCAATGTACGCCGCCGCCATTTCACCGCCGTGCGTTCCCGTGCCACGGCCGGCGAGAGAATCACTTCCGAGAAAGGCCATGTGATGAAAAAGAGAATCGCCCGAAATGCGCTTTAAGGCTGCGCGGGCAGACTCACTCATATATTGGGTTTGGGTAAATGCAACCGTGTTGAAGAATAGGGCGGCAACAAAAGATGGAGAAAGGATTGTGAAGCGATGCGCAGGCACGATGGTCAAACGGCTAAATGAATTTCATGGCCGATAGTTTATAAAATTAAAGGGATCTTATCAAATCATAGCGAAATCATTCATTGTGTAATCTGTTAATACATGACTTTCGGCCAAAAGAGTTTTTCTTTGCATTTAGATGAGACTCAATAGATTTACTATTGTTTTATTGAAATTAAGCTTCAATTTTATAAATAGCCTCATTTAACTGCAAACAAATTTTGATTTAGCCGAAAGTCATGTAATATAAGTTTTTCCAAAGCGTCGGCGATCGGCAATAGCCAACGATAGATCGGAATAGATCCGACATCGGCCCGCCACATTTCTTTGACCAGCTTGACCATTTCAGGTAACGGCAATGGACCCGTGGATAGTTGTCGTCGAACCGCTGTTGGATCCATACCACCTTGATAGTGCTCATCCCATAAGCCTCGATTAAGCCGGCCAAAGATATCATGATTGGCGATAAGAGCAGAAATCAAGTTCTCTTCAAAATCATTCATACCGAGCAACCTACCACTTTGAAGCGTTGACCACAACTTCGCGCCACGTAAAGGATGATGGCCGGGAGCGCGTACATTCTCTGTTTTACCGATATCGTGCCACAGCGCAGCTACTCGCATGGCGCGACGATATTCGGGAATATGATCTGTCTGCAGGACAAGTAGTACATGCAAGGCGTGCAGTTCAAGTGTCCATCCTTGGTGTGAAGGTTTCTGTTCAACGCCTCGTTGCAGATCCAATGCATGATGTAAATATGAATCTCGTCCTCCAAAAGGTTTACGAGATCGTGTTTGATTCGCCACCCAGATACGAAAGTTAGCATCAGACGTTTGCCATGGATCACCCCAGGTGAACGGCGCTGGTAGAGGCAAGGGAACGGCTTCGGGTTGATGCGACAAACTCTGTAGCTGAAGTAATATCTTCATGGCTAATGGTTGTTCTGCGTCTAACAAACCGGACTTCCACTGCCGACGCCCACCTTTCTCGTATATTGAAATAGCTTTGGCAACAGCATCATAATTTATCTCAATTGGCTTACGCTCATGCCCAATAAATAACGCCTCAACTGCCGGATAGTACGAGGCAATCTTACGCGCTTTACTCTCAGCAAAGTTCAATTGCCCGTGAATGTTTGGCCGCAATATACCTTGCCGCAAATCTCCCTCGGTTTCCAGATGCCCCCATCGAATCTCAATATTTCCATTGCACCAGCGAATGCCAACACAGGTGCAAATCAAAGCCATCAATCCAAATGATTCTTCGATATTTGAAATTTCCTTACCCATTTCTTTAAGCGCCCATGAACGAGCGTCTTTTACATGCCATCTTATATGCGGCCACTTTTCTTCAAGTTGTCGTTGTACTTCATGTGCACGTTGCTCGCCCCAAATGCGTATATCGACATCCCAAGACTCAGAAGCAGGGCCAAATCGATTGTTGAAGAAAGGTTTGTAAACATGACCACCTTCAGTGACCCAAGCATCAGGTGCCACTTCGGCTAACTTTTGTAGAAGATCGCGATCCCACGGCAATTTTTGCAAATCAAGATCAAGATATTTTCTCACATGCTGTTCTACATCAATAGGCGCGTGACGAGCATCAACAATATGAATTGGTAAATTGACTCGTTGCGCCTCCCGAAAAACCTTGGGAAGCTCTAAGAAATCACGAAAAAACTTCAAAGGTATGCGATATAATCCCGATTTATGCGATCTCACATCTCGCGCCATTTGTCGTATTAATGAGATTATAACGCCACCAGGCAAAGCCAAACGCAGATAGATAAGTTCGATCTTCCAGTTGTATTGTTTAGCATATTGACAAAGGAGCCGCAGTTGCAACTCACTACGAGGGAATCCGTCGAGCACGACAGTCTGGGATGGATTCTTGGCAACCTCTTCCAGAAATGCATGTTCAACGTTGGGAATAAGCCGCCCCAACAGACGTGTGTAAACACGGATGTGAGAAGGGACTAAGTGGCCGACGACTTTCGTTACATGCATACATGAGGCGGCAGTAATCTTTCGAAGAAATTCCCCAATAGTGGTTTTTCCAGATCCGGCGTATCCAAGAAGACACACAACCTTTTTCATTCCAATCTTTCCCAAAGTGTTGTCATGGAGACAAAAACGGGATGACATAGTAACATAATCATGTTGTCGAGAAAAGTCAAGCCGTGATTTCTATCGGAATGATTTCTATCGGAAACTTCGAAAATTCTTTGCGAAGCACGTTTCCGGTAAGACGAAACGAAACTTCTGAGAATGAACGAAATTCAACGCGAAGCCCTGACGAAATTTCTCATTTCCTCACCGGGCCGATACTCGCGCTCCAAATGCGCGCGAATTTCGGCCTCGTCGAGCCAGACCGGTTTCAATTGGCGGTTGACGAACATTTGTACCTGATCGGCGTAATGCGGTGAATTTTCGTCAAGCGTGGCGCTGCCGAATTGATGAATGCTGCGCGAGCGCACGGCGCCGGTTGAATCCCAGGTGACCAGCAAGACATAAGAATCGCCCGCGATACCACGCCAACGGCCATCTTTCATTTGTTCGGCGTAAATCGCATGCAACACATCCGGGCCGCCGCCAACCGGCAGGTCGACTTTGCCGCGTTGCAAACGATGAATATCGCCCCAAGTCACTTCGACGCGCCCGTGGGTTTCTTTCAACTCGCTGACGGCTCTGACAAAACTCTCAATTAATGCCGAGGTTTCAATGCCGAGGGCCGATGAATAAGAAACCGGATCGGGATTCTCGGAGCCAATCGTTGTATGAAACGGCGTGCTGTTGCTGTTTTGCACAAAACCGGAAGCCGGATTCAACACCTGCGGTAATCGGACGAACGGCAAAAATTTTGTCCACAAAGTTGCCGAGGTGTCGCCGCACAGATACTGTGACCAATCGTAGTTCTCGTTTCGCTCCGGAATCAGGCCGTTGTAAAGAAAATAAATATTTCCTTGATCGGCGCTTCGCAAACTTCCAAATCCAGCCATTTGCCGTCAAAACGATATTGCATGGGATTATTCGGATTAATCTGCAAAATATAAACATCAACCAGATCGGGCGTATTCACCGTGAACGCCCAGCCGAGACGGCGATTGTGGCCGTGAATGATGCACGGCGCGCCGGGAAAAATTGCACCAACGGCGTCCCAACCTTGCCCGCTATGCACATGCGCCTCATACCACGCCACCGGTCCGGTCCACGGCTGATGCGAATTGACGGCGAGGAATGTTTCGCCGTGGGCGGAACGTTTTGGCGAAACGGCGAAGGTGTTGGAGCCGAACGAAATTTCTTCACGCGGCCCTTTTGCTTCGGCGCGCAGCGAGGGGCGTTCCTTTTCAAAAAGTTTGGCAAGCGTCTTTTCGAGGCCAAAAAACAACGGCGATTTATGAACGGACCCGGCGATCACATCTTTGCCGGTCACGGGAAAGAGACCGGGCAAAGCGTCATGAGCGTGCAGCGCCGCATAGTGATTCAAGCCATCCGCATAAGCCTCGACGATGGCGCGCGTCTCGGAATGCAATTTTTCATAATTGGCATGGACGACTTCCCAGATTCGCAGCAGATGCACCATGTAATCGTTCGGCGCGGCTTTCGCGCCGTAAAGCGAAGCGAGCTGCCCGCGCGCTGCGGCCAAAACTTGTTGAATGGTCAGAAAATCGTCTTCGGCATGAGCATACGCCAATCCATAAGCGGCATCGGCGTCGGTCACGCCGAAAATATGCGGCACGCCCCACGTATCGCGCAGAATGCGGACGTCATACTGCGTTGCAGAAACGGCGAGAGCTTTCAAATCTTGCTTTTGCGGCCAGAAGATGAACGCAAAAGCGCCAGACAATAATAACATTGTCAGCAATGCCACACGCTGCCAAGGCTTGCTTTTTAGCATCGTTGTGTTCCTTTTTGCTCTGAAAGCTAAAGCCCAAGTGCAAGTCGAAGCTTACTCTCTATTTCCGTCATCAGCGGATCGGCAACTCGCCCGAGATAGCGCGTCACGAGAGATTTTTCCAACAAAGCAAGTTTATGAGTTCTGAATGTCGAATCAAAATTTAAACCGGTTTGCGGAAAATGGGGATGATTTTTTCTAACGATAAGATCGGTTGGGAGGAGGTCAAGTGGAATGGTCGTTGAGATAAAAAGACAAAGCACATCATTCATCTGCAACAACAGATGATCCGGCGTCAAGATTAGAGCGGGGCGAACTTTTGAGCCGGACAAATCGGTGAAAGGATAGCGAACCAGAACGACGCTGCCGCGTTTTATGATTTGGTTGGCCATACAATTTCCTCCCCGTCTTGATCAGTATAAACGTCCTCACGCGGATCATCCAGCCAATCAAAACTGCCGCCGGCCATAATTAAATGCGCAAGTTCTTTCGTTGAAATATCATCCGTGACTAAATGCTGCTTTAAACCGCGCCGAGTCAGCAGAAAAGCGGCAAAGGTTTCCAACTCGTTTTTTTCTTCAAACGTGAATGCTTGCCACATCACTTGAAGACGGGGCGATATTTGAATCTGTTCCATAATAATATAAACCTCGTAAGCTTGATATGAAACAAATATAAAAAAACAACCAATCGGATGCAATCCTTTTCTGAAAAGATTTTATTTTTTCTTCAGCACAAAACTGAAAATCGAGCCTTTGCCGACTTCGCTTTGCACCGTCACCTGGCTCTCGTGCGCTTCGACGATATGCTTGACAATCGCCAGTCCCAAACCGGTGCCGCCAACGGCGCGCGAACGTTCTTTGTCGACGCGATAAAAACGCTCGAAGATTCTGGGCAGATGTTCGGCGTGAATGCCGCGGCCGGTATCCGCGACAAAAAGCTCGACGTTATTTTGCTGGTCGCGATAGCCCACTTCAACTTTGCCGCCGGGAACGTTGTACTTGATCGCATTGACGATGAGGTTGGTCATGACCTGATTCAAACGTTCGCGATCACCAAGCACCGAAACGGGACGATAGAATTGCGAACGGAAAAGCGTCAACGTGACCTGCGACTCCTGCGCCGTGATTTGCAGATCGGCAACTTGTTTGCGCAGCCATTCGTGCAAATCAAAATAGCGAAAACTCATTTTCATCTCGCCGGATTCGATGCGGGAAATATCGATGAGATCGGTGAGCAAATTGTTCAAGCGGCCGGCCTGGTGATAAGCTTTCTCGATGAAATTTCTCTGCACCTGCGGATTGCTGACGTTGTTGTCCATCAAGGTTTCGAGATAGCCCTGCACGGCAAAAATCGGCGTGCGCAGCTCGTGCGAAACGTTGCCGAGAAACTGGCTGCGCATCGCTTCTAATTTTTGAATTTTCTCCCAGTCGTTGCGCAGCTTGGTGAGCATGTCGTTCAGCAGATCGGCCAGATCGCCGAGCTCATCATCGGATTCGCGTTTGAAATACGCTTCGATGTGTCCCTGCTTCACCAGATCGGCAGTCTGCGCCAGTTTTTGCAACGGCGTGGTTAAGCGGCCGGACACCCACAGGCTGATGAGAGCGGCAATGCCCAGAACCAACACGCCGCCGGCAAATATTTTCCAACGCATTTCATTGAGAATGCGTTCGACTTCAATGAGCGGAATGGCGAGACGAATAAAGCAAACTTGCGAAGCAGGATCGGTCCGTCGCTGCGGCGATATTTTTTTCGCAGCATAAAATAGCCGTTTATGAACCGTCGCGCTCAAACGCTCGTCGCGGCCGACGCCGGCTTTGAGCGCCATTTGCACTTCCGGCCGCAAGAGATGATTTTCGATCCGGTTCAGCGAATCTTGCGGGACATCCGATTCGAAGATCACCGTGCCGATCGAATCCATGAGGGTGAGACGCATCTGGCCAGCGCGGGCAAAACCGACCAACTCCTCATATTTTACCCCCTGCGCATCGAAGCCAAACCCGGAATTGGTCAAGAGATGCTCAATGGCGTCAAGCTGCGTTTTTAATTGTTCGAACAGGCGGGATTTGTAATAACGCTGCAGCTCGTCGATCATGATCATGCCGACGACGAGCGTCACGGTGAAGAGCAGAATCAGATTGGTGAGAATGAGCCGTTGGCGCAGCGAAAATTTCATTTAGTTTTCTTCCGCTTTAAGCCGATAGCCGACGCCTTTGATGGTTTCGACCAGATGCATATTTTTCTCCCCCAGCTTTTCCCGAATCTTGCGAATGTGCACGTCGATGGTGCGGTCGATGACCACGACGTCGTCGCCCCAGATTTCATTGAGCAGTGTCTCGCGCGTGATGACCCGCCCCGGGCGTTTGGACAAATAGACGAGCACTTCAAATTCTTTTTTCGTGAAGGCCACCATTTTCCCGGCGACTTTGACTGAATAATTCAGCACGTTGATCTCCACCTCGCCAAACCGCAGGATAGCATCCGGCTCTGCGGCGCCGCTCGTGGTTTTGCGCAAGACGGTTTTCACGCGCGCCTGCAGCTTGCGAATGCTGATCGGCTTAATGATATAATCATCGGCGCCAAGCTCCAACCCAACCACTTCGTCGACTTCGCCGCCTTTGGCCGTGAGAAAGATCACCGGAATGTGTTTCGTGCTCTCGGTCTGGCGGAGTTGTCGAATCACTTCCCATCCATCCTTGCCCGGAAGCATCACATCGAGAATAATCAAATCAGGCGAGTTTTGCGCCAGCTCCAACGCCTGCAAGCCATTCGTTGCCGTCATCGTCTCGTAGCCCTCGGCCTCGAGATTGTATTTCAGCAAATCCAGAATGTCTTGCTCGTCGTCAACCAGCAAGATGCGTTTGCTCATCTTGGCCCTTTCTCCATAAAATTGGAATGTGTTTTTGTTGACTTAACCCCTCCCTGACTCTATAAGATAAGAAGAATTTTAGCTCTTTCTCAAGCTTTTTGTTTGAGCCGGCAATTCAAGCCTGCGATTCAAATCGCAAGCTCAAAGCTAAAGTCGTCTGAAGGCGGCTTCGCATCTGCGGTCAAACGAGTATGTAGCCGCGCGCCAATTCGTCGTAATCGGCCACCTGTTGCTTTTGCCAATTTGTATCGTATTGCAATTCGCTCGCCATCAACTCAGCAATTTTCGGCGCGATGGCAACGCTGGCTTTCGCATCGAGCAGCAGCGCGCGGGTGCGGCGGCTAAGGATGTCTTCAACGGTGCGCGCCATTTCATGTCGAATCGCCCAAATCACTTCCGCCGTCGTATAAGGCAAATTTTCATGAAGCCGTTTTGCGAAAATCGGATTTTCCAGTATGAGCTGCTGAACGGCAATCCAATCTTTTCCGTAAACATTGAAGGATTTTTCTGCTGCGCGATTTTCCTGCCAACCATGCAAGTGCAGCGTCTGCGTGAGACACGGGCGTTCGTCAAGTCCGGCCAGAACCGCGGCCTGATTCACCGTATCTTCCGCCATTTTGCGATACGTCGTCCACTTGCCGCCGGTTATGGTCAGCAAGCCGGATTTGGAAATCAAAATCGTGTGGTCGCGTGAAAGCGCCGCGGTTTCATTTTTATCGGAAGCTTTTACCAGAGGACGAATTCCGGCAAAGATACTTTTCACATCGCTCGCGGTGGGGTCTTTCGTGAGATAACGTCCCGCATGATTCAGCAGAAATTCAATTTCTTCCGGCAGCGCACGCGGCTCGATGGAAAAATCGTTGATCGGTGTGTCGGTCGTTCCGACGATGGCACGATCATGCCACGGCACGACGAACAGCACGCGCCCGTCATCGGTGTGCGGCACCATGATGGCGCTGTCGCCGGGCAGAAAAGATTTGTCCAAAACCAAATGCACCCCCTGACTCGGCGCAATGATCGGATCAACTTGCGAATCATCGAGGCGACGAATCGCATCGGCGTAAGCGCCGGTGGCATTGATCACGACGCGCGCGTGCAGCTCGAAAGTTTCTCCCGTTTCCATATCCTGCGCGATAACACCGCAAACCAGATCATTCGCTTTCAACAACGAAATGACTTTCACATAATTGCTGGCGCTGCCGCCCAGATCAAAAACAGTTTGCGCGAGCGTGACGGCGAGCCGCGCGTCATCGAATTGGCCGTCATAATAAATCACGCCGCCGCGTAAGCCCTTCGGTTCGAGCGTTGGAATTTGCGCCAGCGTTTCGTCACGCGAAAGCAGACGCGACGGCGCCAATCCGAGCCGGCCGGCGAGCACGTCGTAAACTTTCATGCCGATGCCGTAAAACGGGCCTTCCCACCAATCGTAACTGGGAACGACGAAAGCCTGATGTCGAACGAGATGCGGCGCGTTGCGCATCAATAAACCGCGCTCGCGCAAGGCTTCCAGCACCAGCGCAATATTACCTTGCGCGAGATAACGCACGCCGCCGTGAATTAGTTTGGTGCTGCGGCTTGAGGCGCCTTTGGCAAAATCGTGCTGTTCCAGCAGCAACGTTTTGTAACCGCGCGCGGCCGCATCGACGGCCGTTCCCAATCCCGTCGCGCCGCCGCCGATGATGATAAAATCCCACGGCGTTGAGTTTTTGCTGAGTGTTTCTAAAATCGCGTTGCGGTTCATAAAATTTTCCTTACAGATAAAAAATATAAGTCAAAATAATTGAAGTCAAGATGATTAAAAAGTTGCATCCCGGCGATTTTGTATTATCTTTAAAAGACGGATTTTTGAAAAAATTTTATTCACCCCGGTTCCACTTTGGAGAGAGGAAACGATGGACACGGCCCTTGCTGAAATCATGAAGAAAATTGACGGTTATCGTCAGGAGGCGATTGATTTGGAAACGCAATTGACTCGCATTCCGGCGCTGGGGCCGGAGAGCGGCGGGGACGGCGAGCGCGATAAAGCGGCGTTTGTGCAGGACTGGGTGCGCGAGTATTTACGGCCGGATGATTTACAGGAATATCGCGCGCCGGATTCGCGCGTGTCATACGGTTATCGGCCGAATATCGTGGCGATGTTCAACGGCCATGTCCCGGCCTCCTTTCCTGAAAAAAACAAAGGAACATCGGGACGCACGGTCTGGATCATGACGCATCTCGATGTCGTCCCGCCGGGCGATCTTTCAAAATGGACAGGCGATCCGTGGACCGTGCGCGTGGTCGACAACAAACTGATCGGCCGCGGCGTGGAAGATAATCAACAGGGTCTGGTCTCATCGGTGCTCGCGGTCAAAGCCTATCGCGATCTTAAGATTGTGCCACAAAACAGAGTTGGGTTGGTGTTTGTGGCGGATGAGGAAACCGGCAGTCAGTATGGCATTCAATATTTAATCAATGAACATCGCCGGCTCTTCAGCCGCGAGGATATTATTTTGATTCCCGACGCGGGCGATACGAAAGGCACGATGATCGAGATTGCGGAAAAAAGCATTCTGTGGCTGCGCTTTCACACGCAGGGCAAGCAGACGCACGGCTCGGTTCCGGAGTACGGCCGCAATGCGAACAAAGCCGCAAGCTATCTGACGGTGCGCCTCGAAACGCTTTATAAGAAATTCAACAAACGCGATCCGATGTTTAGTCCGCCGATTTCGACCTTTGAACCAACGAAGCGTGAGGCCAATGTGCCGAACGTGAATACGATCCCCGGTGAAGACGTGATGTATTTCGATTGCCGCATTTTGCCGCACTATAAAATCACCGAGGTGATGAAGGCCGTCAAAGCGCTGACGCGTGAGACGGAAAAAAAATTAAAAGTTAAAATCAATATTTCATTTTCCCAGCATGATCAGGCCGCGCCGACAACGGCGCCGGACGCGCCGGTGGTGCAGGTGATTACGAAAGCGATGAAGGATTTGCGCAAAAAACGCCCGAAGCCGATGGGCATCGGCGGCGGCACGGTGGCGGCTTATTTTCGCCGCGCCGGTTTTCCGGCCGCGGTGTGGTCCACGATGGCGGAGACGGCGCACAGCCCGGACGAGTATTGTTTGATTGAAAATATTCTTGACGATGCCAAAATTTTTGCGCATATTCTTTCTCAGCGGTTTTAATAGAAAAGAACTGCGCAGCATTGAAAAAATTACGCGAGAAAATTTGGAGACTTTGAGAAATGAATGGGATGCTTTCTGTAACCCTAACACTCGCCCGTCTTAAAATCATTAGTGTGGCCGTTTCTGATGACACATTAGCAGTTGACCTCGAAGATGGCCGCACGGTTATCGTTCCAATTGGCTGGTATCCACGTCTGGCTTACGGAACGCCTACGGAGCGTGCAAATTTTGAAATCAGCGGCGCGGGATATGGCATTCATTGGCCCGATTTGGATGAGGATGTCGGAGTCGACGGCTTATTGCTTGGCAAAAAATCGAGTGAAAGCCATGCCTCCTTTGAACGGTGGCTACAGCGCAGGCAAACAGGTGGCAGGATGAAAGCGAAACTTCGTCCAACAGGACTTGCTTCCATTTCACTGTCACGTCGGAAAAAGCGCGGCGCTCCAGCGCAAGCTTGATGCCGGCAAATTCTGTTGAACATCTTTTGAAGGACAATTTATGGCTACAATGAAAATTGCCCAAAAAACCACGGCAAAAAAACCAATGTCAAAAGTTGCAAACAAAGTACGGGCAAAGAAAAAAATTTCAAAACTCCCGAAAGTCGCTGAGCCAAAAGTTATCACCGCAAAGAAAAGCGCCGGTCTGACCCAAAAACTTGAAGCGGCGGCACGTATGGCACTGGAAACCTGTCTGGCGGTGAAAGCGGGTGAAACCGTGCTCGTGATTACGGACGAGCCGACACGCGAGATCGGTACGGCGATGTGGCGCGTCGCAAAGTCGATGAACACGGAAGCCATGCTGGTCGAAATGATTCCGCGGCAGCGCAACGGCGAAGAGCCGCCGGCGCCGATTGCGGCGTTGATGGCAGCGAGCAGCGTGGTGCTGTGTCCGACGAGTAAGTCACTGACGCACACGGCGGCGCGACGCGAAGCCTGTGCGCGCGGCGCGCGCATCGCAACCTTGCCGGGCATCACGACCGATATGATGATCCGTTGTTTGAACGCCGATTACAACGCGATCGCGGAACGCAGCCAACGGCTTTCGGCGGTGCTGGAGAGCGGCAACGAGATGCACGTGACGAGTCCGGCGGGAACCGACATTCGGCTTTGGCGCGGCGACCGGCATGCAAAGCCGAACACCGGGCTGTATCACAATGCCGGCGAGAACGGCAATTTGCCGGCGGGCGAAACTTTTTTTGCGCCGATTGAAGAGAGCGCGCAGGGCGTGATTGTTTTTGAAGCGGCGGTGGCGGGCATCGGCAAAATTAAAAAACCGATTCGCCTCGTCGTGCAGAATGGAATTGCGGTTGAAATTACCGGCGGCGAAGAAGCGCAGAAATTGAACGATCTCATCAATCCGCTCGGTGAAGCCGCGCGCAATATTGCTGAGTTGGGCATCGGCACCAATGATCAGGCGAAAATTACCGGCGTGATTTTAGAAGATGAAAAAGTGATGGGCACGGTGCATATTGCGCTCGGCGACAATATGTCGATGGGCGGCACGGTTTCCGTGCAGAGTCATTTGGATGGTTTGATTTTGCAACCGACGGTTTATGTCGATGGGCGGATGATTATGGATGCCGGCAGGCTGCTGGTGACTTAACTTCATTCAGAAATTTCCTTGAACAAAACTGAAAAGCTCGCGAAACTGATTTTGCTCGATTGCCTGGAGCTGCAACCCGGGCAATCGGTGCTGCTCGTTTCGGAAGTCAAACAGACGCATGCGGCGTTGGCTTTTCATAGCGTTGCCGCCCGAGCGCACCTCGAGCTCATGTCGCTGGCGCTCACCGAACAGCCAAATGGTGCGCCGCGGCTTTCCGCTTTTGCCAGAAATTCCATTCAGGCCGTCGAGCTCGCCGTCATTATTCTCCCGAAACTGGACCATGAAAGTTTAAACTGGCTGCGGCAACAAAATCGCACGCGGGTGATGGTTTTTTCTCAGATCGACGCCGAGGAAATTCCGGCGGGTCTGGAAACGGATCAGCGCCAGTTGCGTGATCGCAGCCGCAAGCTTGCCGACATTCTCACCATCGGTCGCGCGCTGCAGCTCACGACCGGCAACCCCGCCGTGGCGGGGCTGAAAATGTCCATCGCGCAAAATCGCGGCAGCGCCGAGATCATTCCGCTGATGCCGGAAATGTTTTTTGCTTCTCTACCGCTGGGGCGCGCTTTTGTGACACCAGCGGCGAACTCCGTGGTCGGTGAAATCATTCTGGCCGATCTGGCCGGCGGCCACACCGGTGTCGCCTCACCGATCGAGCTCAAGGTGGTCGAAGGCAAAATTACACTTATCAAAGGCGGCAAAGCGGCAAACGAATTGCGGCGGCGGCTGCGGCTCGCCGGAGCCAATGCGCGCAACATCGTGGAAATCGGCTTTGGCCTGAATGACAAAGCGCGGCCGGGAAATTCCGAATTTGAAGACGAAAAAGTTATCGGCACAGCGCATCTGGGCATCGGCCGCCTCACGAGCGGAAGCAAAATCCCCGAAATTTTTGCGCGCGGCATTTTGCAGACGCCGAACTTGATGATTGACGGCAAGAAAATTATTGAAGAAGGGAAAATTTTAGTCGGGTGAGAATGTCCGAGGTCCGAAGTTCGAGGACGGTTGGTCTGGCTGGAAATAAATGCGGGAACATGTTCGCACAATCTTCCCGCTTGACTTTGCTGCATTTATTCGTTATTTTAGCATTAAAATTTGGGATGAGCCTGATACTAATCAATTCGAACGGAAGCGCGCCATCATGCAGGAAATCGATCATGCCATTAAAACCGTTTTGACGCTAAAACCGAACACCGTCTTAGATCTGGCTTATGGCAGCCAACGCACGATCAAATTAAGAGGAATAGCCGATTCGCAAATCAACATTCCGGAGTTGCGCGCCGATAAAGTGTTGATTATCGAAGACCGGGGCAAGATCAGTTACCTCATTTGCGAGGCGATGCTGCAGCCGAAGCGAAATAAGCTGCTCGGCTTTGCGTTGAAAACTTTTGGCAACCAGTATCTGCTCAAAAAGCCGTCATTGCTGCTGATCATTTATCTTGAGAAAGGCCGATACGCTTCTTTTCCCGATAGCTTTGAAAACCGCGTGGGCAATCTGTCAACGCAATTTGCGTGCAGCAAGATCTTATTGTGGGAACACGAAGCGAGAATCCTGAATGGCGAGCTCATAGAGTTCACCCCATTTCTGTCGTTGTTCCACCAACGCCGCGATCCTCGCGTTATCAAAGTGCAGAGAAAACTGCTCGCGCAACTGTCCGATCCGGAATTGCGCGAGGATTTGACGGCAGCGACGATCCTCGTCGATATACGGGTCTTCGGCATGAAGGTCGTACAAGCTGAATTTACCAAAAAGGAGTTGAATATGCTCAAAGAAACGAGTTTGGTTCAAGAATGGCTGGATGATCGTGAGGCCAAAGGCTGGCAAGAAGGCAAACAAAAAGGCTGGCAAGAAGGCAAACAAGAAGGCAAACAAGAAGGCAAACAAGAAGGCAAACAAGAAGGCAAACTCGCGGTTGTTGAAACTATCCTGAAGCAAAAACTCGGCGCGCTTTCGCCGCGGTTGCGGGGCCAATTGCGAAAGCTCGATGGCAAAAAATTGGAGCGCCTGACTTTGAGATTGCAACAGATTAGCAACCAGAGGGATTTGCAAGCGTGGCTGAAAAATGGCGCGTCCCGACACGCGAACCATTAGCGCCGCCGACAAAATTTTGCGCGCGAAACTCAAACGCCGCTTGCTCATCTCAACGAACAAGCGGTGTTTGAGTTTCACATCAAGATGACGTTGCTTCGAAACGCAAAGCGGGCGAAAAGCCCGCTTTGTATTTACGGCAGAATTTTTTAAGCCCGGATTACTGCTTGACAACCCAGACTTTGATGACGGCCTGCACTTCGCCGTGCAATTTAACCGGCACTTCGTAGAAGCCCAGCGCTTTGATCGGTTCGTCGAGTTGAATTTTGCGTTTATCGATCTCGAAACCTTTGGCCGCCAGCATATCGGCAATGTCCTGCGTCGTCACCGACCCGAAGACGCGATCTTCTTCGCCGACCGGCACCGTGGCCGTAACCGACACACCGTCCAATTTTGCCTTTAAATCTTCGGCCAATTTTTTCTCGCGATTTTTGCGGGCATTCAGGCGGAGCTTGTCCTGCGCAAACAGGCGCAGGGCGCGATCGGAGGCTTCGTCAGCAATGCCGCGCGGAATCAGATAGTTTCGCGCGTAGCCGTCTTTCACGGTTAAAACTTTGCCGGCTTCTCCAAGTGTTTCAAAATCCTGCCGGAGAATGACTTTCATATTTAAAAATCCCT
>Ga0247727_10010879_pt1 | contig 16014 bp, 21 predicted proteins | sample WisWelCaveWW1625_FD_202498 | JGI IMG/M metagenome (GOLD analysis project Ga0247727, IMG submission 202498) | Biofilm microbial communities from Wishing Well Cave, Virginia, United States - WW16-25 | ecosystem: Environmental > Aquatic > Deep subsurface > Groundwater > Cave microbial mat | place...
TTTTCTTTCATGGTGGGGGTCGACTCCCCACCCCCGTCCTGCCGCTCACGCGGCAGACGGGTCATATTAATCTTTCGAGAATTTCACCAGAGCCGTTCTGAACACAACCTTTATAAACACCCTGCTGTCTTTGCCGTCTATTAGCCCGAGTCCAACAGCGATTGGGCGCTGGTAGGGTTAGACCGATTATGGTTTAATTCTCTCGGGTAAGTATCTGATATGGCAAACGAACCGCAACCTGTAAAGCCGGCAGCACCTGCTCCTGCAGCTAAAGCTCCAGTCCCTGCGCCTGTCGCAAAACCCGCAACTCCTGCAGCTCCAAAGCCTGCAGGCCCTGAGCTCAAGCATCTTGTCCGTATCATCAACACAGACCTTGATGGAAAGAAAGCCATCGCGTTCGCTCTCGCCAAGATAAAAGGAGTAGGCATACCATTCGCTCACGCAGCCTGCAGGATGGCAAAGGTGGACATCAACAAGAAGACAGGAGCGCTGACAGACGCAGAAGTCAAGAAGGTCGAAGAGATAATCAAGGACCCGATCAAGGCAGGACTGCCCCGCTGGCTCGTGAACAGGCGCTTTGACTACGAGACAGGACAGGACAAGCACCTGCTCTCAGGAGACCTGCAGTTCACCATCGACAATGACATCAAGATAATGAAGAAGATAAAGACATACAAGGGAGTAAGACACATCCTCGGACAACCTGTCCGCGGACAGCGCACACGTTCCAACTTCAGGAAGAACAAGGGCAAGGTAATGGGAGTCCGCAGGAGCGCATCAGCAAAGGCTGCAGGCGGCGGAACAACTTAAAATGGGCGATCCAAGACGAATCAAGAGCAAGTACAGCGGGCCAGCACAACCTTGGCAGCGCGAGCGCATCGAGGAAGAGCGAGTGCTGGTCAGGGAATATGGCCTGAAGAACAAGGCAGAGATCCACAAGACACGTTCAAGGCTCAAGACATTCGCAGACCTTGCGAAGAAGCTCATCGCAGCGCGAGGAACCCAGGCAGAGAAAGAACGCCAGCAATTGCTGAGCAGGCTTTCACGTCTCGGCCTTGTCAAGGCAGGAGCACAGCTTGATGACGTCCTCGTACTGCAGATAAAGAACCTTCTCGAGCGCAGGCTGCAGACAATGCTATTGCGCAAAGGCCTTGCGCGCAGCATCATACAAGCGCGCCAGTTCATAGTCCACGAGCACGTCAAGGTCGGCGACCGCGTCGTCTCCTCGCCGAGCTATCAAGTGCCGACAGACGAGGAAAACCGCCTGGCATTCATTCCGACCTCGCCTTACGCAAATACCGCGCATCCTGAACGCGCTCTACCTCCAATGAAGCCAGAACCTCCAAGACCAAGGGAGGACTTCCGCAGAGGTGACCGCAGGGGCAGAGGGCCGCCACGCAGGCCATACGGACCACCTCGCCAGCGTGAAGCGCCACGCAAGGAGGTCAAGAAATGAGCACTTATGCCATCCGCTGGGGAGTCGCGCACATCTATGCCAGCTATAACGACACGATCATACAAATAACAGACATCACAGGCACTGAGACCCTTGCTGTCGCATCAGGAGGCATGATGGTGAAGAGCGACCGCATGGAAAGCTCACCGACCGCAGCCATGATGGCAGCAAAGAGAGCCGCAGAGATCGCCCGAGACAAGGGAATCGGCGGCTTGCACGTCAAGGTCAAGGCGCCAGGAGGCCACAATGGCCCGCACAATCCTGGCCCAGGGGCCCAGGCAGCGATAAGGGCATTGAGCAGGATGGGTCTCAGGATAGGCATAATCGAGGACGTGACGCCCATGCCGCATGGCGGCTGCAGGAAGAAGGGTGGAAAGCGAGGAAGACGAGTATGAACATCGAATTCATAGGCGAGGACAAGAAGACAGGCAAGGTGGAGTTCCTTCTGAAGGGAGCCACTCCGGCATTCGCGAACGTCATGCGCAGGGCGATGATAGAAAGCGTGCCAACGATGGCCATAGACACCATCGAATTCAGGGAGAACAGCTCTGTGCTTTACGACGAGATCATAGCGCACAGGATAGGCCTGGTGCCATTGAGCACTGACCTCAAGGGCTACAACCTGCCTGCAACTTGCAAGTGCAAGGGTGAAGGATGCGCGCGCTGCACTCTCAAGCTCACGCTCAAGGCAAAAGGACCGTGCGTGGTCTATGCCTCGGACATAAAGAGCAAGGACCCCAAGGTCAAGCCGGTATACGGCGACATGCCGATAGTCAAGCTGCTGAAGGGCCAGGAGCTCGAGCTCGAGGCCACCGCTGCCTTGGGCCAAGGCAAGCAGCACGTCAAGTGGAGCCCGTGCCTGGCATGGTATGTCTACGAGCCAAGCATCACTGTCAACAACGACTCACCAAAGCTCGCAGAATGCAAGAGCAAGTATCCGCCGCAGATATTTGACAAGAACGGCAAGATAGACAAGAAACTGATAACCGGGAACCTTGTGGACGCCTGCGATGGAGTCTGCCCAGAAGTCGTCAAGATAGCGTACAATCCAAGCAACCTCCTGTTCAGCATAGAGCCCTGGGGGCAACTCACGCCCAAGGAAATCGCGCAAGCCGCTGCTGACATGCTCCTCGAATCGCTGAACGAATTCGAGGAGAACCTCGAAAAATGATATTTTTCGATGGTCCATCGAAATCGCGAATGCGATTTCGAGGAGAAGCTCGGCAAATGAGCTTCGCTCAATATGGCGGGGTGGCAGAGCCTGGTCAAATGCGCTACCTTGAGGTGGTAGTCCCTTAGTGGGTGCGAGGGTTCAAATCCCTTCCCCGCCATCAAAATCACATGAAACGAACCGGACCTTCAAACGAGCACACGCGCAGTCTCATCGCAGACCTGCGCAAGGAAAGCGCTACTCAGAAGGCTGACCTATGGGGCCGCATCGCCCAAGACCTCGAATTGCCTACCCGCAAGCGCAGGATAGTCAACCTCTCAAGGCTCAACAGGTTCACAAAGGCGAACGAGACAGTCATCGTGCCAGGCAAAGTGCTTGGCTCAGGCATGCTAGAGCACAGCCTTGTCATCGCAGCATTATCCTTCTCATCTGGCGCAAAGGAACGAATCGAACAAGCAAAAGGAAAATGCCTCACCATCACAGAGCTCATCAAGCAGAACCCGAAAGGGAAAGACATCAGGATCATAGGGTGAATCATGGCAGAAATAAACATCGACGCAAACGGACTCATCGTCGGACGCATGGCTAGCTATGCTGCCAAGCAGGCATTGCTCGGGCACAACATCAATATCCTCAACTGCGAGAAAGCGATCATGACAGGCAACAGACGCCTGAACGCCGAGCAGTACCGTTACCTCATCAGGGAGACAGGACAACCGCAGAAAGGACCGTTCATCTCCCGCCTGCCAGACAGGTTTGTCCGCAGGCAGATACGAGGAATGCTTCCGCACAAGAAGTCCCGCGGAGCGAACGCATTCGCGCGCATCCTCTGCTACCAAGGCGTGCCTGAAGAATTCAAGAGCAAGAAATTGCAGAGCCTTGACTGGGCGCACGTCAAGCACAAGACCACAATGAAGCTGATCACCATCAAAGAACTCTGCCAAGCGATCGGAGGCAAAGCCCAATGAGAGCCATCCACGTTTCTGGAGGCCGCAAGACAGCAAAGGCACGGGCGACCCTGACTCCTGGAGGCGGCATTGTACGGATAAACAGCCAGCTGCTCGACACCTACGAACCGGCAATCTCACGACTCAAGATCCAGGAACCGATGATAATCGCAGGAGACACGTCAAAGACAGTCAACATCAAGGTTAGTGTCAGCGGCGGAGGCCAGAACAGCCAGGCAGAAGCCTGCAGGCTCGCTGTCGCACGCGCGCTAGCAGCATACGACAAGACGCTGCAGAAGGCATTCCTTGACTATGACAGGGCATTGCTCGTCGCAGATGTTCGCAGAAAGGAAACACACAAGCCAAACTGCCACGGGAAAGCAAGGGCAGCAAGACAAAAGAGTTATCGCTGAAACCGAAGGTGAAACCATGATAATCCCGATAAGATGCTGGAGCTGCGGAAAACCCATAGCACAACTCTGGGAGAAATACGTCGAACGGACCGGCAAGGGAGAGAGCAAGAAGACAGTGATGGACGACCTCGGCATAGAGCGCTATTGCTGCAGGGCAACGTTCCTAGGCCATGTCGACCTCATCGACACGGCTGGACAGTTCAAGAAGAGCTGAATCACACTTCATGGCAAGCAATGATGTTGAAGTCGAGATCAAGATTCAACTCGACACTGCGACATTTTCTCAGATAAAGGAGAGATTAAAGCAGCTAGCGACCTTTGTCAAGGCCAGCCAGGAAGTCGACGACTATTACACTCCTGCGCACCGTGACTTTCTCGCGCCTGAATTTCCATTCGAATGGCTGCGCATAAGGAACAAAGCAGGCAAGACCATCCTGAATTACAAGCACTGGCATCCTGAGAACACACCGCACACAACGCACTGCGATGAATTCGAGACAGAGGTCGCCAAACCCGAGCAATTACACAAGATCTTCTCAGCATTGGAACTCAAGAAAATGATTACAGTGGACAAGATTCGCGAGACCTATCATTACAAGGACGAGTTCGAGATCGCGCTTGACACGGTCAAAGAACTCGGACATTACATCGAGATAGAAGCGCTAAAGGACTTTGGCGGCATTGAAACAACGCGCGAAAAGCTCCTCGCCTTTGCTCAGCAGCTCGGAATTGATGCTTCCCAGGTCGACAAGCGTGGCTATCCATTCATCCTTATGGAAAAGAAAGGTCTTCTGAAGCGATGAAACCGATATTCGTCATCGAACATCTTGACCCCAAAGTATGGCCCTGGTGCCTGCTCGAGTACAAGCATATCTCAAAGATTGTCGGCAGGAAGAACCTCTGGTTTACGAACATAAAGCGTGATGCAGGAAAGCTCAAGCAGCTTGGAAAAGTTTTCTCAAAGAAAGCGAGCCAGCTAAAGCTCAGTAAAGTTTGCATTCTTGATTCGTCTGGCAGGAAGACATTGCAGCCAAGCGATGTGAATAAATTCGATTATTTTGTCTTCGGCGGAATACTCGGCGACTGGCCAGAAGTAAACAAGTCATTGGCGATTATCAGAGCCATGCCGAAGGCAGTAGTGGGGAATCTCGGCAAGAAGCAGATGTCCACTGATACTGCAGTGCTCGTTACCAAGAAGATTCTTGACGGAATACCGATGAACAAGATTCCCTTCAAGGATGGCATTGAGATCACGATAAGCAAGAACGAGAGCATTGAACTTCCATATCGTTATGTCACGAGGAAAGCAAAGCCAGTCCTTCCGTCAGGGCTTGTCAAGATGCTGAAGGAGCAGAAGGAGTTCTAACTCTGCTGGTGGCCGTTACTAACGAGCGCGTACACTTGCATTCCATCGATTTCGTTAACTGGGAATTCGATGTCGTCAAGACGAACTCTCGGTGCTGGACCCACACGTCCTGCATAGCCGCGCCTTCTCAGGTCTTCAACAACACCATGCGTGGCATAGACCTTGGTGCGATTGGTCGGACTCATCGGACCAAAAAAGTGGTGCGGATGCACCACAAACGCCTCCAGGCCAGCCCTGAGATTTCCGAACACCACCATGCCACGATCATAGCCAAGCCCATCTTTCTGAGGCGGAATGACTGTCAGCAGCTGATAGCCTATCAGTTCAAGCGGTTCTCGCCAGCGCTGTATCTCCTGCACTGCAGCGATGTCAATACCTTCTTTCATAAGCATCAGCCTAGCCGCGCCTCTTTTAAACCTTCTGACACATTTGTTGACGAAAACCTTTTAAACGCGCCACGTCCAGCTTCTGTCGGGATGGAGCAACGACAAATCGTTCCCAAATGGCAGGCTCGATGGGCAGAGAAAGGAATATTCAAGGCCCGCGACAAGAGCAAGAAGCCAAAGTTCTACAACCTTGAGATGTTCCCGTATCCGTCTGCTTATGGCCTGCACATGGGCCACGTCAGGAACTATTCAATCGGAGACACAATCGCGCGCTACAAGCGCATGACTGGCCATAATGTGCTGTACCCGATGGGCTTTGACGCCTTTGGATTACCAGCAGAGAATGCGGCAATAAAGCAGAAAATCCACCCGAAAGAATACACTGAGAAAGCAATATCGTCTCTCACTGGTTCGATGAAGCGCCTTGGCCTGAGCTATGACTGGGACAGAACTCTGGCGACGTGCTATCCTGATTACTACAAGTGGAATCAATACTTTTTCATCAAGTTCTTCGAAAAAGGGCTCGCGTACAAGAGGAAAGCGCCGATAAACTGGTGTCCGAGCTGCAACACAGTGCTCGCTAACGAACAAGTTGTAGACGGAGGTTGCTGGAGATGCGAGAGCAAGGTAGAGATCCGCGACCTTGAGCAATGGTTCTTAAAGATAACCCAGTACGCAGACGAGCTGCTCAAGGACATAGAAAGCCTGAACTGGCCAGAACGAATCAAGGCGATGCAGAGAAATTGGATTGGTCGCAGCACAGGCACGCTCATAGACTTCCAGATAAAGGACTTTGAGAAGAAAATGCCGGTGTTCACCACGCGAGTTGACACGCTTTTCGGAGTCACGTTTGTCGTGATGGCACCAGAGCACCCGCTTGTGCATGAGCTTGTCCATGGTACTGCATTAGAACAACAGGTCAAGGAGTTCACTAATAAGGTCGTGCTCGAAGAAAAGTTCTCACGTACAGCAGAAGACAAGGAAAAAGAAGGCATGTTCATCGGACGATATGTGACACACCCGCTCACTGGCAAGGATGTGCCTATCTACATCGCCAACTTTGTCTTGATGGATTATGGAACAGGCGCAGTCATGGCAGTGCCTGCCCATGACCAGCGCGACTTTGAGTTCGCAAAAAAATACAACCTGCCGATAACCGCTGTCATAACGCCAAAAGGCAAGCACCTAAAAGGCGAAGAGCTCAATGAGGCATACGTCGATGACGGAGTGCTCATCAATTCCGGCGAATTCAACAACCTGCCAAACCAGCAGGCAAAGCACGACATCACTGTGGCGCTCGAGAAGAAAGGCGCAGGCAAGGCGACAACCAATTACAAGCTCCGCGACTGGCTTATATCAAGGCAAAGATACTGGGGCACACCAATACCGATAATATACTGCCAGACCTGCGGCATGGTTCCTGTACCAGAGAAAGACCTGCCGGTCAAGCTGCCAGAAGACGCGCAGTTCACAGGACAAGGCAACCCGCTTGCGAACACGCCGCGCTTTGTCAATGCCAAATGCCCGAAGTGCAAGTCAAAAGCAAAGCGCGAGACAGACACGATGGACACTTTCGTGGACAGCTCATGGTACTTTTTGCGTTACTGCTCGAACAAGGAAAAAAAGCAGCCATTCAACCAAGAGAAGGTCAAGTACTGGATGCCTGTAGACCAGTACATCGGCGGAGCAGAGCACGCTGTCATGCACTTGCTGTACGCACGCTTCTTCACAAAAGTGCTACGCGACCTTGGTTTACTCAAGTTCAACGAACCGTTCAAGAACCTATTCAACCAGGGAATGGTGCTCAAGAACGGCGAGAAAATGAGCAAGAGCGCAGGAAACATCGTCTCACAGGAAGACATGGAGCAAAAGTTCGGAATTGACACTGCGCGATTGTTCATGCTCTTCGTGGCTGGCCCTGGAAAGGACATCGAATTCACAGACGAAGGAGTGCAAGGAAGCTTCAGGTTCCTACAGCGGCTTGAAACATTGTACGGAAAGCCGAAGGCAGCGAAAGCCGATAAAGCAGTCGAGAGCAGAATCCACTCAGCACTAAAGAACGTGACAGAATACCTTGACTCATTCGAGCTGAACAAGGCGATAATCGAGATCATGCAATGTGCAGAATTCCTCGAACACAAGGCTGAACTGCATCCAAAGGCACTGGAGACGCTCACGCTCATGCTCTCCCCATTTGTCCCTCACGTGGCCGAAGAATTATGGGAAAAGCTCGGCAAGAAACCATTCGCTTGCACGCAGAAATGGCCGAAGGCAGACACCAAGAAGATAAACGCAGAGCTGGAATACCAGCATACACTCTACGAAAAGCTCAAGACAGACATCAATGACGTGCTCAAGCTCACCAGGATCCTCAAGCCAATGGCAATCAAATTGTTCATCGCAAATCAATGGAAGCACGAAATGTTCAAAGAAGTAAGGGAGCAGTTCGGCAAGACAAAGAGCCCGGGAGAGATGATAAAGCACTTGATGCAGCGCTCAGAATTCAAGCAACACGGCGAAACAATCAGCAAGCTCGTGCCCAAGCTCATGGCTGAACCAGCCAGGATACCGCCAGTCATCCTCGGCCAGAAGAAAGAGCTCGCAGCATTCCAATCAACAAAAGACCAACTCGCCAAAGACTTCAGCTGCTCAGTGGAGATAGTGCGAGAGCAAGATTCTCAAGAACAAAAGGCGAAGAATGCTCTGCCAGGAAAACCGGCGATGGTAGTTGTATGACATGAATAATCGCTCGAGCAGCAGGAAAATAAGCGGGCGGACATGCCACCAGGTGGACATACAAAAGAACAGATGTCTTCCAGCTCATTCGATAAGCAGTACACGCAGGCCTTCCACGTTCTTGAAATCTCTGTCTGATGTGATGAGCGGAAGGTCATTTGCAATGCATGTTGCTGCTATAAACAAATCCATTTTGCCGATAGGCTTGCCCTTTTTCCTGAGCGTAAGCTCGATATCGACACTTTTCAGTGCAGCCTTAGCATCAAATGGCAGAATCTCAAATCCTTGGCAGAATTCCCTAATGCGAGCTGCTCTCTGTTGCTGTTCTCCCACCAGGACTTCATTCATGCTCACCGCAGTTATCGCTTGCGCTTGATCACCAAACTTATCCAGGATAATTTTACCTTGAGTCGTACCACCAAGCACGTGAATGATTGCTGAAGAATCAAGAACCGCCATGTTCCCAGATGCGCCTGAACTTCTGTCGACGCTCTTTGTCCTCCTTTTCTATTTCCTGCCTTCTTCGCTTTGTGTTCTTGCTCAGCGCTTCGGCATCTTCCTTGCTCAAAATGCCGAAGAACCTTGACAGATGATCTTTGCGCGCCTTTGAAATACGCAGAATGGCTTCGCTGAAGCTCTCATCGCCATGCTTCATCGCCTTCAATGCGTCATACGCGTCCTCTGTTATTGTCAAGGATTTGATTGTCATAGCTACACTTAAGGGTACCCTTATATTTAAAACTTGCGACATCATTGCCTGTCAATTAGGATAAGGGTATAAATACCTCACACGAGGTTGACCAGTGACCAGTGTCCGGAAGATTTCCGTGACGATAAAAATCCGGAAAGTTTCCGGATGTCCAGTGGAAGAAGCGGGCGGACATGCCTCCTGATGGAACGTAGCAAGAACAAGCAGTTTTACCCCGCGCCTTCCTCGGTTCCGCTACCCCGCAAGCATCCACTCTTGCAGTGATGGCTGCTCGGTTCCCCGCCTGACCAGATTCCTACAAAAGCAACCCTGCAGGACAGAACGTCAACGTCCGACACAGGACCACTCGCCCTTATCCACGGTCGCTCAGGCTGCTTCTCCTCACCATGAAGCCGATTTGTGATGACAGGAGACGGCTAACCTCCCGGAAAAGTCCGCCCGTGAAGGAACACCGCGATAATGTTTTTAAATCTAATGGTTTCCCGCACGAGAATGGCGACACCATTCTGAGAAAAGTTTATATCCTGCCCTTCAGGCAATGCGCACATGGAACCTGCAATCAGTGTCAAGAATCTAACCAAGAAGTTCCAGACCACAACCAAAGAACCCGGGTTCTTGGGAGGGCTGAAGAGCATATTCTCTCCGAAGTACAAGCACGTAACTGCAGTAGACCGTGTCTCATTTGACATAGCTGAGGGAGAGCTTGTCGGTTTCATAGGGCCGAATGGCGCAGGAAAATCAACCACGCTGAAGATGCTCACAGGAATCCTCTTCCCGACAAGCGGCGCTATAAACGTTCTCGGTCACAATCCGCAGGAAGAACGCGTCAAGTTAGCATTCAAGATAGGCACGATATTCGGGCAAAGACAGCAGCTGTGGCTGCATTTGCCGCCGATAGACTCGTTCAACCTGTTCGCAAAGATCTATGAGTTGAAGGACAGCGATTATCAACAGAGGCTGAAGGAACTTGTAGATATTTTCGAACTAGAGCCATTCCTTCAGACACCTGTGAGAAAGCTCTCTCTTGGCGAACGTATGCGGTGCGAGTTCGTAGCGTCGTTGCTCCATAGGCCGCAAGTGCTCTTCCTTGACGAACCGACAATAGGAATGGACATAATCGCGAAGAAGAAGCTCAGGGAATTTGTCAAGAAGCTCAACGAGCAGGAAAAAACCACGGTAATACTAACATCCCACGACCTTGATGATATCGAAGAGCTCTGCGAGCGCGTCATAGTGATCAATCACGGCAAGATCCTTTATGATGGGCCTATGGAATCGCTGCGCAAGAGGCTCAAGCACAAGATTGTCGAATTTTATTTCCACGAGCCGGTAAAAGAACCGCCTGCTGTCGCGCACACAAAAGTGCTCAAGCACGAACCATATATGCTCAGGCTGCAGCTCGATTGCACAAAGGTGACAGTGCGCGAGGTTCTTGACAGAATCATGAAAGCGTGCAAGGTAGATGACATTGCAATCGAAGACCCGCCGATAGAGGAGGTCATCGAGCGGCTGTACAGGCAATGACCATCACAAAATACTACTCCATCGCGAAGACTGACATTCTTGAGAAAGTTACAGCAGTCTGGAGCACAGCCCTCTGGGGCGTATTCATAGGCATCGCGATGTTCATATTCATGAACCTCTGGACAGCGATATACTCAGGCAAAGTGACTCTTGAGGGCTTCACTATAGCGCAAATGGTGTGGTATACTGCCTTCGCAGAGGTCATAGTGTTCTCAACAGGAATTGACTGGATAAATGACATTGGTGACCACGTCAGAACCGGAATTATCGCGAACACGCTGCTAAAGCCTGTGAATTATATCGGCTGGCAGTTCTCTGTGGTATTCGGCAATTTCTTTTATAGATGGATAATCCTGGGGATAATATCCTTTGTGATTGCATACGTCCTAGTTGGATCGATTCCATTCTCATTTGCCACGCTGCCATTTGTCGTCATCGCAGTGCTTGGCGCGCTAATCCTGAACTTCTGCATCAGCGCATCACTAGGCCTGCTGGCGTTCTGGTTCGAAGACGTGCGTGCATTCTACTGGGTATATCAGAAATTCATCTTTGTGCTTGGCGGAATGCTAGTCCCGATAGATGTTTATCCAGTTTGGGCACAAGGGGTGTTCAAATTCCTGCCCTTCAGCTTTGCGATGTATCATCCAGCCAAGTTATTTGTCCACTTTGATACACGTGCATTCATCACTACAATGATCGGACAACTCGCCTGGATAATCTTATTTGTCGCAGTGCTCGCATTGATATACCGCGCTGGCATCAGGAAGGTGAACATACATGGGGGTTAAGGAACACATCTCATTCCTCAGGCAGTTTTCCAAACTCGAATGGGCGACAGCCCTGGAGTACCGCGCTAACTTTGTCACACAAAGCATCGGAATGTTCATCAACGACATCTTCTGGATATTCCTGTGGTTCTTGCTCTTCCAGCGCTTCGACACCATCAACGGCTGGGAATATCGCGATATGCTGCGCGTGTTCGCAGTGCTGACAATATCCTACGGACTTGTCGGTTTCCTTTTCGGCAACTGGACGAGAATCGCGCGCTTCATAGAGCACGGAAGCCTGGACTATTATCTGACCATGCCAAAGAATGTCCTCCTCCATATGCTTGCGAAGTTCAATTATTATGGCCTTGGAGACCTTGTCTTCGGAACAGCAATGGTGGCATTGTCTATTCCTATGACCAAACTGCCGCTGTATTTGCTGCTTGTGCTGTGTTCAATACTGGTAATGCTCGGATGGGTAATCATCACAGGTTCGCTGGCCTTTTATCTTGGAAGATTTGAGCACGCTTCACAGGCAATGCGTGAGAGCCTGATAATATTCGCTGGCTATCCGTTCTCTATCTTCACAGGCACCACAAAATTCATCCTGCTCTTCATCATACCTGCAGGCTTTGTCACAGGTATCCCTGTGCAGCTGCTGACCACATTCTCCTGGAAATGGTTCTTCATAACCATCGGATTCACAGCAGCCTTCTTCAGCTTCGCAGTATGGTTCTTCTACCGCGGGCTGAGACGATATGAGTCAGGCAATGTCATGGCGATGCGGGGGTAGTTGTTTTCTAAGCTCGAAATCTATATAATCACGTACAACTACCTCTAATTCATGCCTTCGCGCATCACTTTTCTAGGGACCGCAGGAAGCTTGAATGTGGTGAGCAGGCAGTCTCGCAGTTCAGGAGGGTTTGTCGTGAAAGCAGGAGAGATGCAGCTGCACATCGATCCTGGCCCTGGAGCGCTCACGAATGCAGCGATGACTGGCATCAATGTGCGTGCGCACACAGCCATCCTGGTGAGTCACGCGCATCTTAACCATTGCAGCGACGTCAATGCCCTGATACACGCGATGACTCTCAATGGACTTGATAATCACGGCGTGCTTGTCGCGCCTGAGAGCGTGGTCAAGGGCACGCAGCAGACAAAGCCGGTGTTATACGAGCATTCTGCCAACCACCTTGAGAGGATAATTGTCGCGCAGCCAGGAAAGAAGATCGCGATCGAGAACATCGAGGTGCATCCGCTCTTTGCCAAGCACAGCGACCCTCACGCAATCGGATTCAAGCTGTTCACGCCAGAATTCGTTCTCGCGTATTCAGGGGACACTAACTATACAAGTGACCTGGGTGACGATTATGCTGGCGCTGACATCCTTGTCCTGAATGTCCAGCATCCAGGAAAAAGCAAAGAACCAGGACTGTCATCAGCAGACGCCATCAAGATACTCAAGAAAGCCAAGCCAAAACTCTGCGTCTTGACCCACTTCTCGCAGAAAATGCTCGATGCCAAGCCATTGTACGAAGCCCGCGACATACAACGCCAGTCAGGAGTACAGGTCATAGCAGCAGAAGACGGCATGAGCCTTGACCCAGTGGCTTATTCTGCGGAGACCAAACAGAAGACTCTAAATCTGTTCAAGGAGGAACGCTGATGGGAAAATGCGCATCGTGCGGAGACACCAAAGAACCAATCTGCCCCACGTGCAAGAACTGCAAGGAATGCTGCGGGTGCTAGAGTAAGAATGCGAGCGCATAACCAACCAAGCAACCTGCAGTGATGAACGGCATCGCAGGATAGAAACGCTTCTTCTGGCCGTAATAGAGCAGGCCGAACAAGGCAAGCGCTGCGCCGAGGGAGATGAACACTGCCTGCTGCAAGCCAAAAGTCTTCATCACCACGCCTGCGAATATCAATGGGAATCCGATATCTCCGCCGCCGAGTATCGCAGTTCGGACAATGCCTGGCTCGGTTGCCTGCTTTCGCGTGAGCACAATCTTCTTCGGCGCATAAGGCAGCAGCAAGCCTGCGAAGATGCCTGACTTTGCCTGGAATTGCGCCATGCGCGCCATGTGCTGCGATTTCCAGACAGCGTACATATCGTACAAAGATACGAGCACGAGCAGGATGATCGTGGTCACAGGGCTAAGGATGGGCACGAAGATGACAGCGAGCCCGCCGTAGATGAATAATTCTGTCGCATTGTGCACGATCACGCTCGGACGATATATCTTGAGCGTTCCGAGCAAGAGCGCAAGGATGAACGCATATCCCGGGGACATGAAAGCAGCGAACGCGATGTGCAGGCACAACAACACTGCCAGCCAGAACCAAAGCTTCCACAAGGCAACTTTCTGCCAGCGGATTATGAGCAGGATAAGGATTGTGCCGATGATCAGCGCAGCGATGATGTAGATGACTGAGAACGACGGGGCCACTTCAGGCCGCTGCAAGCCATAGCCCGCTATCGCAGGCAAGGGCTTCCAGATAGTCTCGCCTGTGCCTGTCTTCGCCTCGACATAGGAATTGAGAATCGACAATCCTACAACCTGCGCGAGCAAGAACATGCCAATCAGCATCAGGGTGATAGGCCAGTTGTGTTTCATAGCCGGCTCGGCGGAGAAAGCTTATATAAACTCTCTGTTTTCGCTCAAAGCATGAAATATCTGAAATCAGTGACGCTTTCTGTCTTCGCCAAGCCGTCAGAAGAAGACGTCAGCAAAGTCAGGAATGCGCTGATAGCCCTCGTGCCATTGAACCTTGACGAGGGGAAGATCGTTGTCAAGGAAGAAAAAGCAGAGGGCTTCAACCAGCAGCCGATACTTGTCTATACCATCACCCTCACAAAGGAATCCCACACCAATGCTTTCCTAAAGGCATTGCTCGAGAAGCTCACGCCAGGACAGCGGGAACTTTTGACAAGCCAGCGAGAATCAAGGCTGGATAATGACCTTAATTTCTTCATGCGCCTTGACAAGGGCAAGTGGATGGATGAACGAGAGTTGTCAATCACTGACTCAGGCAGGTGCTTTCACATCAGGATGCTTCTCGCGGCCTATCCTGCCAGAAGGCCAGACGCGCTTGTTCTCGTGGAGAAGATTTTTAAACCTGACTAGTCACTGAGCGAGGCATGGCGCTTGTCATTGACCCATGGGGAGCAGAACTCCATGCGGATTATGAAAAAATCGTGAAACAGTTCGGGCTCGAGGTATTTGACCCCTCAATTTTCCCTGACCCGAACTGCCTGATGCGGCGCAAGATAATATTCGCAGGAAGAGACCTGAAACAGATCGCGAGCTGCATCAAGAACAAGAAACCCTATTACGCGCTCACAGGCATCATGCCATCAGGAGACAAGCTGCACTTTGGCAACAAGATGGTCGTTGAACAGATGAGATACTTCCAGGAACACGGCGCAAAGACATACATACTTGTCGCAGACCTGGAAGCAGCGACAACAAGAGGAGTCTCGCTAGAGACAGCAAGGAAAAGAGCTCTAGAATTCCACATACCTGCATATATAGCGCTCGGCTTGGACCCGAAGAAGACGACCTTCTACTTCCAGAGCGAGAACAAGCACGTGCTGCACTTTGCCTACGAGGCAGCGCAGAAAATCACGCTCAATGAATTCAAGGCAGTCTATGGCTCAGCAGATCCTGCGCGAATCATGGCAGCGGTAACGCAGGTCGGAGACATCCTTTTCCCCCAGTTCGAAGAGCGCATGCCTGGCATAATCCCTGTCGGAATAGACCAAGACCCGCACATCAGGCTCACAAGAGACGTGGTCGCCAGGACAAAAGGCACGCACAACTTCTTCCCGCCATCAGGCATCTACCACAAGTTCACGCCTTCGCTCACAGGCGAGCTGAAGATGAGCAAGTCCAGGCCTTCAGGCAACATCGACCTGCCTGAGGACACCAAGGAAGTGGCTAAGAAGATACAGAAAGCAGTCACAGGAGGACGCAAGACCTTGGAAGAACAGCGAAAACTGGGCGCAGAAGTGGAGAAAGACATGGTCTTTGAGCTGCTCAAGATGCACCTGATAGAGAACGACACAAAGCTCGACAGGATATACGAGCAGTACAAGACAGGACAGATGCTGTCCTCAGAGCTGAAGGCCATCGCCATAGAGAAGATGACAGCTTTCATGAACGATTTCACAGAAGAGCTCGAGAAGGCGCGCAAGCAGGTCGACAAGCTCAATTTCGTCAGATTCTAGCGAAGAATTTATATAGCCAAAGCAGCTCAATCGCACCATGGCAAAAAGAGGCCACGAACACGGTCCTGTCAAGCGAGATATACGTCCTGAGTTGCCCGCAGGCGCTGCTGAATGGGCTCCGCTGAGTGCAGGATTCATGATAACGAGCATCATCGGGTTCTTCGTGGCTATCCTTTATGTCAGGAAGTTCTCGCTCAGTATGGCGATATCATTCGCGATAGTGTTCTTCTGCATGTTCCTTGCGGCAATGATATCAATGTCACGCGCGTCGCCTGATGCGCAGCTCGCAGCAAGGCCTGTAAGATAAG
>Ga0247727_10010880_pt1 | contig 16013 bp, 12 predicted proteins | sample WisWelCaveWW1625_FD_202498 | JGI IMG/M metagenome (GOLD analysis project Ga0247727, IMG submission 202498) | Biofilm microbial communities from Wishing Well Cave, Virginia, United States - WW16-25 | ecosystem: Environmental > Aquatic > Deep subsurface > Groundwater > Cave microbial mat | place...
CCTCGCCTGCGGCACTCATCACTTTGAGTTTGGATGTGGCATCGACTGCGTTTGAAATCAATTCCCGAAGGAATATCTCGTGATCGGAATACAGAAACTTCTTGATGAGCGGAAAAATGTTTTCCGTCTGAACATTCACAGTTCCCTTCTTTGACGACATAACGCAGATATTTTTGTTTCCGTGAAAAGGTCAAAATCAATGCCATTCCAAGGATTCTGACAGATTGACCGGAAGGAGTGAAAAGATTGCAGAATCCAGTGCCAAATACAGCTAAATTTGTCAGCCTCTCCTGCCGGCAGCTAGCATACTCCAGGAAATCGACAACCTGATGAAAATTTACTCTTCTCAAGGATATCAACGCGGGGCTGAGATTGTTCAACCTGACCGCTGTCATCTTTTTCACACATTTAATTGCTTAATTTAGGCCACCCGAAGCGCAATCCTGCGTCGAGAGAAAAAGCAGTTTATGAAACATTTCATCATTTGCCTTGCCCTTTCCCTACTAATCGTTGGATGTGGTGGTGAAGCCCCTGTAGAGGACACGAACAAAGAAGTGGTCACCGAAGAACCGAAAGGTGAAAATAATATGGCTTATCGCTGGGCCACCATCGTTCTAAAAGCTACTGGCAACGATACGGAGCGGTTTCGTCCAAGACCTACCGTGACATCGCGCTATCTGGCACTCATCTTTACCTCGATATTCGATGCCTGGTCTATGTACGACGACAAAGCAACCCCGGTTTATCTTCAAGGGGTCGAAAGACAAGCGGATTCCGCCCGAACGTTGAAAAACAAAGAAATCGCGATCAGCTACGCGGCTTTCGGTACCTTGAACGAGTACTTTTTCTCCGACAGTGTGATGTTTGTAGACTTTATGAACGAACTGGGATATGATCCGAACGATGTCAGTACCGATCCAAATACCCCGGCGGGCATTGGGAATCTTGCAGCGCAGGCCGTAATCGAAGCACGCAAAGGAGATGGGGCCAATCAATACGGAGAAGATGAAGGATCGGATGGTCAGGCATATTTCAACTACGTGAATTACCAACCCATCAATTCTCCGGATAAAAACAAGGACCAAAACCGGTGGCAGCCAAAATATTTCGCCGATGGAAAAGGAGGAAAATGGGCTCCAACCTGCCTTACACCTTTCTGGCCGAACGTAAAACCCATCGCACTCGATTCGGCCAATCAGTTCCGACCAGGACCACCGCCAATGATCGGATCGGACCAATTGAAACAGGAAGTGAAAGATGTGATCGATATGCAGGCCAATCTCACCTTGGAAGAAAAAGGACTTGTCGAATTTATGCGTGACGGACCGAAATCTGTTCAACAGGCGGGCCACTGGCTGATGTTTGCGCAGCACGTTTCCAAACGGGATGGCCATACGCTGGACGAAGATGTGAAAATGTATTTCCTCAATCAAGTTGCGGCAATGGACGCTTTTATCGCGGCCTGGGAGACCAAAATGTACTACGATTTCGCGCGGCCGTTTGCACTGGTTCACTATTATTACAAAGACAGCACCATCAAAGGTTGGGGCGGCCCCGGAAAGGGAACAGTCGAAATGAAAGGATCGCAGTGGGTTCCTTATTCCCCGGAGACTTTTGTTTGTCCACCGTTTCCAAGTTATGTTTCTGGTCACAGCTGTGTGAGCGGGGCCTGTAGCAAAGTGTTGGAACTCTACAAAGGCAATGACGAATTCGACCATCACGTGAAATTGGTCCCTGGCTCGATGACAGAGCCGGAAATCAATCAGGATACAATCGAGTACATCTTTACCACATTCAGCCAAACGGCCGAAAGGGCCGGTCTTTCAAGGGTTTTAGGCGGATATCACATCCAGGCCGACAACATCGAAGGTCTTAATCTCGGCAGGAATGTTGCACAGCGGGTGTACGAATTTTACCTGGAACACATCGGTGAAGAAAAACCGCAATAAGGGGATGAAGATTTCCCATTTTTCACTGTTGGCCGTTGGAGTTTGGAATTTTCTTTCCGGAATTTCTTTCTCTCAAGATCAGGAACCCCTAATATTGAGTGGTACTGTTGGCGACTACAAAATCGAAATGGAAATTCAATCCGTAGGATGGCAGGATGGCGTCCTGGTTGGACGTTACAAATATGCCGGGAAAGAAAAATATCTCGACCTTGAGGGATTTGTTTTTGGGTCCTGCTTTGACATAACAGAATATTACAAAGGCGAAGCCACTGGCGAATTCTACCTCACAACCGGTGAGGAAAATACCTTTTTTGGAAAGTGGGTTTCAGGATCCAAATCGCACGACGTCAACCTCAAATACGTTAGCGGAGATTTGAAAATGCTCAACACCAAAGTACCTGCGGACTATGCATCTTGTGTTTCGGATGACATTACTGGAATTTACATCACAGAGTCCTTTTTTCTGAACGACTGGTTTTTCAGGGAAGATTCTCCCGAGTTAGAAATTGGTTATAATGGCGGACACCTGATGGTGGAAGATACCGGCGATGACTCAATCAACTTTAGCTTTCAGGTGGTATGCGGTCCTACCTATCATTTTGCAATCGCTTCGGGGAGATGTAAGAAGACAGGCAATAAGGCCAAATTTGTTATCCCGTACTACGGCGATGACGACAGCGTCGAAGACAGCGATTGCATCATCGAATTTCAATTCAGTGATAAATCAATAAGCGCCTCGGCCAACGGTTCGATGAGCTGTGGATTCGGCGCGAGGGCATATCTCGACCACACGTTTACAAAAGTTGGCAACAAGGTCAATTTCGATGAAGATGCGGTCATTGAAGAGTTGTACTGCCGGGATTAGGTCGAAAACATCCGTCATCCAAAAGAATTTCGGTAAATATTACAATCTCATCGCAGATTTTTGAATATTGAGTTGTATGAAAATGGTCAAGTCTTTTTCCAGCGTTCTGTTATTGATCCCTTCGGCGGTTTATTGTCAGGGCCCATACGGGAATGATTCAACTTGTACCTATACTCATAGAGCGGATTCACTCAGAATAATCGCAGACCAACTGTTTGTAAATTCAGAATTCCTCGGTGCAAGCAACTACTACCTCGAATCATATTACTGGTGTAAGTCAGACTACGCTTTGGACAAATTAACACAGTGCGAGGACTCATTGAGGGCAGATTCTCCGGATTGCGGTGCACCTGAGTACGATAAGATCATTAAAAAGGCGGATCAATGTTTTGAAGAAAAAAAATATAATGAGGCAAGGGATCTTTATTCCCGGGCTTTAATGTTAAGACCAAGCGAAACTTATCCCAAGCATATGTTTGACAAATCAGTCAGGCGTATTGACCGATAGGTGTCTATATCCTTTATCAAGGAGCGGACGTTATAAACCCCAGTAATTATTGAACAGATCAACGAAATTTCAACATAACTTAGCCTCCTAATTGTTTCGAGTTTCTATGCTCAACGGAAAAAAAATAGTGGTTTTTCTTCCGGCCTACAATGCCGAAAAAACGTTGGAACAAACGTACCGGGAAATTCCGTTCGATATTGTCGACGATGTCATCCTGGTTGACGATGCCAGCAAAGACAACACCGCTTCCGAAGCGCTGCGTCTCGGAATCAAACACGTTATACAGCACACCAGGAATCGAGGTTATGGCGGAAATCAAAAAACTTCCTACAACAAGGCCATCGAATTGAACGCCGATGTCGTCGTAATGCTTCATCCGGATTATCAGTACACCCCGAAATTAATTCCGGCGATGTGCAGTATTATTGCGAATGAAGTTTATCCCGTCGTATTTGGTTCACGCATTCTCGGAAAGGGTGCGCGAAAAGGCGGAATGCCGATGTATAAGTACATTGCGAACCGCATCCTGACCTTGACACAGAATATTTTGATGGGTCAGAAGTTATCCGAATTCCATACGGGATACAGGGCCTTTTCGACTGAGGTCTTGAAAAAAGTAAACTACGAAGCCAATTCGGATGATTTTGTTTTCGACAACCAAATGGTGGCACAAATTTTTGCCGCCGGATACGAAATTGCGGAAGTTACCTGTCCAACCAAGTATTTTAAAGAAGCCTCCTCGATCAACTTTCGTCGTAGCTTGACTTATGGATTCGGAGTTTTGGGTGTCTCCTTCGGGTATTTCTTTTACCGGATGGGCTTAAACAAATCGAAAATTTACAAACAGCGTCACTAAGCTAAGGCTCACGCTTGTAAAACGCAAAGCCATTTTTTTGGTAAAGTTTCTGAATTCCAGGAACCGAATCCAACATTGCAACATCGCTTATCTTGACGGAAAAATACGCAGTTTTGTCTATCTCGCCGTACAGGAGCCAATTGTCATCGGCAGACTTTTGTCGAAGACCGTCAAGTGGATTTTCTGGATCTCCGGCATAAAAATAGTGCGCATAACTTTTGTAATTGATTGTTTCGACGTAACAATCTTCGTTTTGACGTTGTTTGAAAAACTCAATATTTGCACGTTGTGAGATAGCCTCGACCTTTGGCGCAATGAGCATCGTTGACATAAAAGCGCAAATTGTTATACTCGAAAAGAGCAGTTGCGATTTCAATTCGCGATTTCTGATCAGCCAAAAGCAGACAACACCTCCAAGGAAAATCAGTCCGCCTAGGCTATCCGTAAAAGCCCAGTTCACATCGGCCTCCAAATTTCCCTGTACAAATTCGTCGTTCAGTTTTTCGGATACGCTTTCTTTAATCCCGAATAATACCGGAAAAAACATAAAGAGTGTGGCCAGCAGAACTCCAATCACCGCAAATAATCCTTGTACGACATACAGCAACTTTGCGTCTCTGTTCCGGATAAACTCATAAACCCCAAGCGTAGCCAGAAACGTCAGCGGAAAATAACAGAGCGACGAATAGTGTACAATCTTTGTCGTGACGATGGAAAACAAAAGCAACACCACCCAAAACAAAACGATCATCCACTTGCGAAAAAGCACCTGATTCACTTCGAGTTCGTTTGAACGTTTCGCCATTGCCTGGATCATAAAAATCGAAGTCGGAAAACATCCGAACAACAAAACGGGCCAGTGGTAAAAAAACGGTTGTCCGTGCCCAGCCTCACTGGTGGTGAGCAAACGAATCTGGTACTGCACAAATTCCACAATGAAATGCGGACCGTTCCGAATAGTTTCCATCCCGAACCACGAAAAACTGACCAACAGAACGACACCAAAAATCACCAGAAGGAATTTCCACTTTATGGGTGATCGGAATTTATTGATTGACAAAATAACCAGGAAAAACAGTACGCAAATGACGATCGCTACCGGACCCTTTGTGATCACGGCGAAGCCCAAAAACAGTCCCGCCAACAGAGCGTTCATCCGATTATCTCTGGCGGAATCATTCGTAGCAAGCAGATAAACGCGGTAAATAGCCAGAAAAATAAACAGGTTAAACCACGGGTCGATAATGCCGCTTTTGAAGTATAAAAAGGGCAAAAAGGTACCAAGATAAATCATCACCCAAATTCGTGCGAATTGCACATCCACAATTTTTCTCCCGATCCGAAAAAACGCGACAAGGGTGACAATTCCGCAGAGCGCATTCGGGAATCGGGCTGCAAATTCGTTGATGCCAAAAATCTTCATACTCAATGCCTGCATCCAGAAGAACATTGGCGGTTTCTCCCAAAAGGGTTCGTAATTGATCTGAACCGTAAAGTAGTCTCCGCTGAGCAGCATTTCGCGCGCGCTTTCGGCAAAGTTTATTTCGTCCCAGTCGAAAAGGTGAACGCTTCCGAGAAAAGGAAGGAATAAAAGCGCAGCAAGAATTAAAATGCGCAGCTCGTTCTTAAGGATGTGCTTCATCGAATTATGGCACTAAGATAGTCAGTCATCGAAACGATTTGAAATAACAGGCATTTTGAACTCTATTAAGCCTCCTTCTTAGAGCATAGGAGCATAAGTTCTTTAGGAAAACGAGTGTGTCCGTGAACTATTAACCAAAATGCCATTTTCAAATCAACCAATGTGTCAACGATGCCGTGACGGCAATTACAAATGGAATGTTCGTCACACTGATAAATGTGATAGTTTTGGCGCTTTTTTTCGCCGTTGGCACTTTTTTTCGTAAGTTTATGCTAATCAAAAATACGTTATGAAAAGTCAATTAAGTTGTCTTCTGTCTTCTGTCCTTGCTTTGATCCTTACTTCACAAGTTTTCGGGCAAACAGACAGTACATACTTTTACCTCAGCGGGGTGAAACATTATTTTTGCCAACAGCCTGATATGTACTCATTCAGGCTTACAGACTTTAGCAAATTTTCTGACTCTTTGGATGCGACAACCGTCATGAATATTGAATACTTCGGAATAGGAGATGGCATTCACAATATTCATTTTTACCCTACTTCTCCATTAATTGCGAGGGAGTCAGTAATCGCCAATATAATGGCTCATCCTGATTTTGAGAAGGAGTTTATGGTTGCCACTAAGACACTGAACTTTGGGTTTGCGTGCAACTCTCGACTCTGGATGGGCACTGATATGCAAATTGAAGTGGTGTTTGACGATCCTGATATGACATTCGGCGGGGCAACGGCTTTTGCCGCTGGGTATCAAATGGATCTCGTTTTCGCACCGGACAACATTATTGCCGACGGAGTTTATGTCCTTCAAGTTAAAAAGAACCACAAGCAAAATCCCATTGATAGTCCAACCTTAACCTTGGATATTGCGGCTCAGATGTGGGAAAATGACTCATCAATTCTCAAGAAGGTAACTCCGAGTCTGCGGATATTTTATCCCGATGACCCAAATGATCCTTTGTATCCTGACATGTGGTTCGCTGAAGGAAGTTTTTCACCATACCTCTGCAACGGATCAGCATCAACAACAACCGGGATTGATCTTGACTGTGCCTGGAATTTTCAGGGCGAAAATGATCCGTTTGCGCCATATTATAGTGGTGATGGAATCGTCGTCGGCGTAATTGACTGGGATGGTGTGGAATATTCTCATCCTGACTGCGCAAGTATGTTCATTGACGGTTATGTATGCACCGGTCCATCTGATTTCATTTTTGACATCAATGATGACCACTATTGGGCGGGTCCGATTGATGATCGCGCACATCTTCAATGTGTGAGTGGTATTATTGGTGCCCGGGGGGGTAATTCGGAAGGCGGAATTGGCATCGCACACAATTGTGAGATTATTCCATGTTTGTTTATGGGCACCACTGGACAGTTCAGTGCGCTATTACAAACTTTATTGGCAGAAACCGGTGCAAGGGAGGTTGATATTATCAATTTCTGCACAGGATATTACGGTATTACAAATGCGGAAGCGATATCTTACCCATTTTACACGGCAACTTTAAGTTGTTATCTTCAAGGTCGGCCCGTTCCATTTACCACCGATGAATTCCGCGGGATCGTCTTAGTCACAAGCTCCGGAAATGATAATGGTAACTTTGCGCAAATACCGGCGTCCCTCCCAGAATGGCTTAGCGTCGCCGCGACTAATCCAATAGATCAAGTGAAAACTACCGGAGACGGATTCGACTATCCGGGGGGCGCTTACGGAAGCAGTTATTTCGAATATCTCGATGTGGCCGCGCCCGGGATTTGCATCCCAACAACAGATTTTACAAACACGAATCCTGCATTTCCTGCGGTAGGTGGTGGTGGTTATATCGACGGCAATTATTTCTCATTTCTGGGAACATCCGCCGCCGCACCAATCGTCAGCGGAATTGCGGCACTTGTGCTCGAAAAGAATAGCGCACTAACTAACGAGCAGGTTTATGACGCTATCAGATATAGTTGTGAAAAGGTCGGAGGCTATTCTTACAGTAATCCAACAGCAAGCGGAAGATGTCTGGAATTAGGTTTTGGCCGGGTTAACGCTTGTGAAGCGCTTCAGACAGTTGACCAGCTTTCAGTGGAAGAGCTGACCAGTTCCGGGCTTGTCGTTTCACATTCTAACCCGACAGAAGATTTCCTTCAGGTTTCGGTGCTAGGCTCGAATAATTATAGCGTCAGTCTTTTCAGCGTTACAGGTCAGCTTGTTTATTTTTCAGAGGAGAATTCTTCCACATTTTTTGAAATAGATGTATCAAAACTTTCAGGCGGAGTTTACTACCTGAACATTCTGGACGCTGACAATTCCAATCGGCACCATTCAGTTGTCGTTAAACCCTGACAAGCTTGAAATTATCTGGTATTTTTTATCCGGATGATTTTATGTACTCCTTCATATGCTGAAAATGATCACATATCTCTCACTTCAATTTATTCCAACCATTGCGTTGTCTCAATCAACTTTTCAATTGTCCATATTGGAGGAACCAACTTCTTCCAGCTTTCCAGCAGGATCGATTACAGAAGCATCCAACGGTGATATTTATGCAGTCGGCACAACATTTCCGGGCGGCGGATTTGCCAAAAACAGGCTCGTGAGAATTGATAAGTATGGAAATTTACTTTGGGACACTACTTATGCTCACACATCCAATCATGAATTTTCACCTGAACTTATGCCGACTTCTGACGGAGGTGTGTTATTGACAAGTGATAGCTATTCTTATCCTTTGGCCGATGAAGACACCCTACAGGACATTTTGATTTGGAAGATTGATTCTGAAGGAGTAATAGAATGGCAGCAAGTGTTGAGTGCACGAAATTTCGCGGATATGAATACTACGAAAGATGGCGGTTTTTTATTGTTGGCGAGCATTCACGAAACAGCTTATTATCAGGGACTGGATTTGATTGCCTATAAATTGGATTCTGTTGGAACTCTTTTATGGTCATCGCGATTAGGCAAACAAAAATTTGATCCTCCTTGGGAATGGGAAATGCCAAATTCAATTCGGGAAATTGGTAGCCAAATTTATGTTTGTGGTTTTCATACTTTAACTGGCAGTTTGAAAAATTCAGGGGTGTTGTACGCGATTGATCAGAGTGGCCAATTAGTCTGGGAGATTCTCAACCCTTATACAACCATAGACAACGATGTCCGTATAAGTTCGGTTTTCAAATTTAATGATAGGTACTATTTTAACGGCGATGGGTTCTATGAATTCAACCCAATAACCGGTAACTTTTGGGAACAACCAGATTCTTTGAACATCGGCTTCACCCTCAAGGGCTATAATTTCGACGTCCTATGTGGTCGGGATAAGATACACGTGGTGAACTTTATGACAGATAGCAACTACCACTTGCGACTTTATGATAATCTACTGGAACCATATTTTGATGCCGTTGTTACAGACATAACTGGCGTTTTTGCCGAAAGTATAGTCACCAGTGACGGTGGTAACCTTGTGCTAACTACTGCCGGAGACGTTACAACACAAGAACTCCAAATCACAAAAACAGATTGTCTGGGCAATTTTGGTTTCTGGAGCGATGATTGCAATTCAAAATTGCCAAACGACCTAACAGTTTATGCCTATCCCAATCCAGCATCATCAGAAATTCTCATCGAAGCAGATTTTGATTTTGAGGAACTGACTATTTACGATGTTCGCGGTGCAGAAGTCAAGTACGATAATCCCTGCAGCTGCAAGTTTCAAACAATTGACATTTCCCATTATGCCTCTGGAGTTTATCAGGTTAGGGTTAAAGGCACATCGGGAATCGCTGTGGCTCGGTTTGCAAAGATTTGATCAAATCTTCAATCTATTCGTGTGTGAATAACAAGTAGTCTTTCCATTTCGGGTAAAGCCCAAAATGGTAAGCCCAAATTCCTTCGCGAAATCAACCGCGAGCGATGAAGGAGCTGAAACGGCCATCACTATTGGGATTCCAGCCCTGAAGGCCTTGGATACGATCTCGTAGGAAATTCGTCCGCTGAAAGAAATGACTTTTGCTTCATTGAGCCGTTTATCAAACAACAACTTGCCAACGACTTTGTCTAACGCGTTGTGCCGACCGATATCCTCCCTCAAAGTCAACATTTCGCCTGAGGTTGAAAACGCCGCAACGCCGTGGCATCCGCCGGTCTGAGAAAAAACCGTTTGATTGTCGAACATCTTCTGCTGCATTTTGAATAATAGTTCAGTCGAAAACCATTCAGATTCTTTCAGCGCAGCACCAGATACAGCCACATCTTCCAGCGACTGCTTTCCGCATATTCCGCAGGAAGAAACCGACAGGAGGCTTCGTACGCTTTTATACCCATCACGGAGCTGACCGGCCAGAACTGTAACGCGTACTTCATCCACAAATCCGTACTTGTTCGTTACAATTTCAAAATCGGGAGCGGCCTTTTTATCGATCACGTCTTCGGCGAATAGCAAACCGTAGGCGAGTTCCTTTTCATCTCCGGGAGTTTGCATTACCACGGTGAACGGCTTTCCGTTGACACTGATTTGCAGCGCCTGCTCCACAGTCAAAGGGTCAGTTACTTTTGCAACCGACCCTTTTTCAAATGTTTGTCCTTCGTATTTTAAGACCGGACCGCTCAAGATATTAAGATAGCCCTGAAATGACGCCGTTGTTGTCTATTGACATTCCTTCAGAAGCAGGAACGGCGGGAAGTCCTGGCATACGCATCATATTTCCAAGAATTGGAATCACAAATCCAGCACCGGCGGCAAATTCAAATTCGCGAATGCTCACGTTGAAGCCAGTCGGTCGGCCTGTTTTTGACTCGTCATCCGAAAAGGATTTCTGAGTCTTCGCCATACATATCGGCAAATTCGACAATCCGAGATCCATAATTTTCTTGAGATCGCTTTCCGCTTGTTTGGAATAATCAACTTCATCGGCACCATAAATTTCACGTGCTATGGTCCTGATTTTATCTTTGATCGGGTTGTTCCAATCGTACAATGGCTTGAAGTTATTTTTTCCAGCTTCAATGTTTTCCACAACAGCCTTCGCCAGATCTGTCATCCCGTCGCCGCCTTTCGCGAAGCCTTGCGCAACCACAGCCACTGCTCCTTTGGATTTACAGCGCTCTTTCACGAGTTGAACTTCAGCGTCAGAATCCGTCGGAAAAGCGTTGATCGCGACCACCGGAACGAATCCGAATTTCTGCATATTCTCAATGTGCTTTTCAAGATTGGCAAGTCCGTTCGAAACACGATCGGTATCCGGTGTGTTGTACTCTTCTTTCTTGGCACCTCCGTGGTGACGAAGAGCGCGAATCGTCGCGACAATTACTACTGCGCACGGTTTCAAGCCGCCGGAAACGCATTTTATATCCAGGAATTTTTCGGCTCCGAGATCAGCGCCAAAACCGGCTTCGGTAACTACATAATCCGAAAGCGAAAGTCCCATTTTGGTGGCTAGAATCGTGTTGGTTCCTTGGGCAATGTTGGCGAACGGCCCACCGTGAATGATGGCTGGATTTCCTTCGAGGGTTTGAACGAGATTCGGTTTGATGGCATCTTTAAGAAGAATAGCCATCGCATTTTCGGCTTTCAGATCGCGTGCATAAATTGATTTTCCCGCAAAGGTGCTACCAACGTAAATATTTCCGCAACGTTTTTTCAGATCTTCAAAATTTTCTGACATACACAGAATCGCCATCACCTCAGAAGCCGGCGTGATGTTGAACCCGTCCTCGCGTGGAACCCCGTTCGCCGTGCCACCAAGACCGATCACGATGTCCCGCAAAGACCGGTCGTTCATATCCATCACACGTTTCCAGACAATCGTCCGCGGATCGATTCCAAGATTGTGGGTTTTGTTCTGAATGTTGTTGTCGATAAGCGCCGCCAGCAAGTTGTTGGCCTTTTCAATAGCGGAAAAATCTCCCGTAAAATGGAGGTTGATGTCTTCCATCGGCACCACTTGCGAGTATCCGCCACCTGCTGCACCCCCTTTGATTCCAAACACCGGACCGAGCGAAGGTTCACGCAATACCACCGTGGCCCTTTTACCGATTTTGTTCATCCCTTCGGTCAAACCGATCGATGTGGTGGTCTTTCCTTCTCCGGCAGGAGTTGGGGTTAGCGCCGTGACAAGTATCAACTTGCCTTTTGCAATTTTTTTTGGATCGATGAGGCTCAGTGGAACCTTGGCCTTGTACTTGCCATAGAGCTCGAGGTCGTCAGGAGAGATATTCAGCTTCGCTGCGATTTCGTTGATGTGCTTCAACTTTGCTGCCTGAGCTATTTCAATATCACTTGGGAATTTTGTTGCTGTTGCCATTGTTTTAATGAATTGGAGGATGAAAGATAGGAAAATATTCGAAACGTTTGTATATTGATGATTCACAATATTTTACGAGGCATCAGGCAGTTACGAAATGGATGAACCGGCAACTGGCCACTGATAAAAAATCTGGAGCCTTCAAGTCATTTCCCGGCAATCATCACAAACGGCTCCGGTAACAACTACATATTTGATTACAATGAAATAATACCTCTATACTTTTCTCTCCACAACCTGCGTATATGCGGCTTGTTTTGGTATTTATTAGGAGGTTTTAGGTTATTTTAGCCTCGTATATAGGCGAGTTAGCTGCAATTGAATATGAGCAATTACATTGACCCAGAAGGTAGATTTGATTTTATGACTCCAGCTGACTGGGTGCATAAAAATGTAATTTTGGAGGCACCTGAACATGCTCCAATAGCTTTTTCTTTGGATCCTGACCCCGTTGGAAACTTTCAGTTATCCTGCAAGCCCACAAGCAGTCCAGTAGTCCGGCGTTTGATGAAAATCCACAACATTAAGGAATGTCCGGATATTGAAAAGGAAATTCCTTTCAAAGAACTATTCATCGAATCCAATCCATTTGATACTTTCACTTGGTTTGGCTCAGCTAGTGAATACTTTTTCATGATAACTTTTATTCACGACTCTAAAACGAGGAAAAATCCCAAAGTGAAAAAGGAAATCAAAAAGGCGCGTGCTTGTATTAAATCAATTCGAATTATTCCCAAAAATAAACGCCAGTCCGCTTTGGCCCATCGACGATTAAGTAAATTTATGACTGCACTCGCTGCGTCAATCGATCTCGCGAATAGAGCAGTGCTTGCTGAGTCAAATCTTGAATATATAGTCTTGCTTGCAAATCAAATTGACGCATTGCTTCGTCTGGCAATTATTCTGAATAGACAAATTGAAACTGGCACTGAGGACATTGAAGTTGGACTGCTTTATCAAGGAGAAAAAGACAAGCCAATTATGGAAAAACAAATTTACAAAAGAGCCTTGGACGAGACATTGATTGATCAGAGTATTCATTCTACTCTTTCCAATCTATATGATGAAAGAAACAAAGTTGTTCATCGATACATAATAACTGACATTACAACAAAGGAGGTTATGAAAATTGCCTACGACTATGGCAAGATAGAAGAAACTATTTCAATGCTTGTTTCCAATTTAGAGAAGAAGCAATTCGAAAAAAAAGTGGGTACTTATGCGGACCAAAATCCTGTCGAAAATATTGGAGCAGAGACTTTAACTTCTTTGTTGAGTAAACTTAAGGAGAAGCACGCTAGCTCAGTCATAAGTCAGAAAATAACCCTAATAAAAGACGAGAAATAGAAAAATGAGCGGCTTAGACAGTCAGAAGGCATATGCCAGTGTAGGTGCGGTTGTTGGCCTGATAATAGGAATTGGTGCTTTTAGAGACGCTAGTGGTGCTTTAGCGGGTGCTGTTGCTGGGGCTATCGTCGGTGCTCTTTTGGCAAAGTAGGAAATATATGGTCCAGTGAATTGCAACCTTGCGAAAAAATTATACTCAGTCTGATTTTTTAATGAGGCGACAACAGGATGATCTTAAATTTGAATGTATGGAAGAATGGAAACCTTTAAACATGGAAGTGCGAATGTAGTCACCCCCAAAACTCCGCGCTTTGAAATCCCGCCGGCGCCAAGCCGCCAACCGTTATGCGTAATTAAATATTATGATCAAAAATTTAATAGAAGATATAGCCTTTGATAGAATCACTTTGGCTCAAGCTTTGACTAGAACAAAATTGATCTCTGCTCAAATTCGAAATGAGACGCTTAAACAATGGTTAAAAAAAGAACTCGAAGGCTACGATCATGATGATAAATTTCTACCCAGTTATAGAAAAATTTGGTCCGAAATTGAATTAGAGGTAGTCTACATTCACAGACCAAGTGAATTTATTCCGATCCATTTAAAACCGGGTGTATGGGGAAAAGACTTCATAGATCAAGTTTACAATGTTTTGGTTACAGAATCAGTTGCGGTTGTCGAGCAAAATATCGCAGATATGGATAATAGCATTGCATACCTTCAAGTGCCCGTAAATCAAGTCGAAATCTTAAGCCAAATATATAAAGATCAATTAAGCGAGAATGGCGCTGCCGTGAGACGCGGAAGACGCAAGGTGGGCAAAAACCAATTACGAAACGTCATAGAACAAACAAAACAAAAGTTACTCGATGTATTGCAAGATTTAGAAGCTGAATTCCCTGAACTCGGTGAAAAATATTCATCTACAACTAAAAGTGACGCTGCAGTACAGAATATAATCAACACCACTATTTATGGCGGTAATAACCCAATGAATATTGCAGCAGGAAAGGATATTGTGCAAGGTAATATTACAATGTCCACAGCCGAAAAAGAACAACTGCGATCGTTTGGTGTAGAAGAAAAAGAAATTGTAGAACTAGAAGGATTAAATAAAGACCATCCAGTTGGATCCTCAAAAAGAAAAGAAAAGCTGATGAATTGGTTGTCAAAAGTTTCGGCTTCTTTAGCTGCACGTGGTATTTATGACGGAACTCCTCATCTCGTAGAATTTATTGGAAACATGATCTAACCGAAACTACGCATAATCGAGTAGCCCTCCCCACCAGCGGATGCTGAAAGGGAGCGCCTCTCACACCACCGTGCGTGCGGGCCTCGCATACGGCGGTTCCCTTCGACAAGCACAGGACGGCGCGGAAAGAGATGGGTTCATTTCAAAGTAAACATCCAGCATGGCTTTGTAGCCGTTCTTCCTTAACCTTTCAAGTGTAATCGTTGTAATGAGGATTGGACTTTGTGCAACAGTTTTCGTTTCCGCGTAAGATGAATGTCCGCCAAACCAGTTTAACTTAGCTCCCGGTAACAACATCCACAAGTAACGTTATCCCACAATGAAGACGATAGCCGTCTTTTACGCTGTAATCAGTATTTGCTCCTGCCTGGCCCAGGAACGATTTCCCCTGCCTCCGGGAATAAATAAACCCTGGTCCGCCAACTTTGACGATGATTTCAAAATTTGGCTCAAACCCGTTTCCATTTTTTTTGACAGGATCGGCGCCGACCCGCGCGGACTTGAATACCGCGAAGTGGAACTTCAAATGGGCAGTATCTGGAGCGGAGATGCCGGCACACATAAAACGCATGCCTGGGTTTACAAATCTCCGTCCGATACGGCACAAGTGTACGCACTGACATGGAACGCCCAGGTTTATCCGGCCTTGTGGGTAGGTGACCTGCAAGACCTGAATGCAGATGCCCAACTGCCCGACACGGTTTACAATAGCCTGAATCCGGATATAACCGAAGAGAAATACAGCGTAGATTACCGAAGTGTTCTGTCTCCTGTGAAAATAGCCATGTTGCTGCGTTTGGGAATGATCAAACCGGCGCAGGCTCTGCAAAAAAAATACACTGCCTGGCACCAAATTGAAAATGACATTGGTCACGATATTCTTAACCGGTGGATGGGAGACACCTATGAAAGAGGCATAATGGCCCACATGCGGGCCGATGACGCTACGGCGCTTCACTGTTTCAGTTACCTCGATGAAGTGTTGAAATGGGTCAATTCTGATGAATCACTTGCACCTGGCCTGAAGGGCGACCTGGAATATATGTCGGATGTTCCGGAGCTTTATGCCGATCAGCTCAGGCGGAAAGCAGACCCTTTTCCATTTCATTGTACGGATTTTACAGATACGTCGGATGAACACAGCCGGAAGATAAGCATGATACGGGCGCTCGAAAACATAGACGGCAAAATGATGGGACAGCCCGGCGGAGTTATGTTTTCCTGGCTGCCTGATGTGACAACGATCAAAAAGGAAGGACCCGCGGTGGTTGACTTTCTGATAGATTGTAT
>Ga0247727_10010881_pt1 | contig 16012 bp, 14 predicted proteins | sample WisWelCaveWW1625_FD_202498 | JGI IMG/M metagenome (GOLD analysis project Ga0247727, IMG submission 202498) | Biofilm microbial communities from Wishing Well Cave, Virginia, United States - WW16-25 | ecosystem: Environmental > Aquatic > Deep subsurface > Groundwater > Cave microbial mat | place...
ATAGTAGTAAATGCCCGGCGTCTGCCAGGGCGCGCTGGCCTGCACGCTGTTGAATAGGTTGATGATTGAGCCGTTCAAGGTGAGGCGGATGGCACCGTTGCCCCAGTCTTCAAGGAGGCGCGGGAGGTTCATCACGCCGCCGCTGAACGGGGCCGAGCCGCTGGCCCCCTGCGAGTAGACGGTGCCGGTGAGGATCGCGGCGTTGACGGTCGTGTTCACGGCGTCGCGGCTCGTGAAGGAACCGCTGCTCTGCGAGTCAAGCCATGCCGGCGAGAGAATGGTGAGGGCATCGGAGGCGAACGAGGCGGGCTTGGCGGCGGTCGTGTTCGTCGTGCCGAGGTGCGCGGCCACGGGGCAATTGTAGTGGCCACTGACGTAGAGCGGATTTGGCGTGGCCACAGTCAGGCCGCGCGCCGAAAGAGTCTGGCCGTTCACGAGCCGCACGCCGTTGAGCGTCGTGCTCGTGGTGGTCCGCATATCGGCGACGTAGAGAATGTTCGGCGGCGTGCCGGCGCCAAGGGTGCCATTGACGAGCACGTTCGTCGCAGCCCACGTGTTGAACCGCCCCACATCAATCTCGGTGGTGCGGACTGTCTTGCCTTCGCGCTGGTCGGTGAAGGTCTTGTTGGTGCTGACGAAGTTCGTGACCTGATTCCACGGGATGGGCGTGGGCAGCGGGCTGAAGGGCAGTTTCACGCTCGCGGTGACCGTGAGGTTGCTGACGAGCAGGATCAACTCGGCCTTGTTGTAGTAGCGCTGCTGGCCCATGGGGAGGAACAGCGATTCGGTAACGGGGGGGATGTTGATGACTTCCCGCACGGCGTCGGCGGTGTTGTTCGTGCCGATCGGCAGGGCGAGGGAGGACACGTTCGTGGTCTTGCTGTCCTCATAGGTGATGGCGCCGGTCATCGCCGGCAGGCCGTAGCCGGCCCAGGCCTTTTTCTGGATGACGCCGGTTGCCGTGACGACATCTTCAAACAGCAGCGGCGCACTGGAGCCCGTGTAGACGTTGGCGTTCGCATGGACACGGCCGCGGACGGTGAAGGGCGCCGCCCACGTGAACTCGAGCAGGCTGTTGTAGAAGATCGCGAACTGGAACAACGGGATGGAAGCGAGCTGGATGTCCTGCTGCACCGCGTTGGTCAGGACGAAGCGGCCGTTGGTCTGTTTCGCGTTCGAGAGGACCCGGTAGGTGGAGGCAAATCCGCTCAGACCCGAATACTGGCCCGAGAGCGTGGTGTAGGTTTGGATCGCCGTCCGCTCCACGAAGGTCCTGTTGGTCCCTCCCTTCGCGTCGCTGAACACGAAGTTCGCCCAGTGGGAACTCTCGGCGGAGGTCGGGTAGTTGGTGCGGTAGCTGGGAAGATTGAAGAAGACGGCCGACTCGTTGTCGTTCTTGTAGTCATTGAGGAGGCGGGTGAGGATCTTCTCCGTGGCGGCCTCGGCGGCGGAAAGGGAGACGCTGAGCTGGTTGTTCCGCTCGTTGAGCAGGGCGGTGTTGCTGGTCCAGTTCATCGAGGCGCTCATCACGAGCAGCGCGATCGCCGCGAGGATCATCACAATCAGCAGCGCGTAGCCACCGGTGTGAAGATGGCGCGGGTTGGACGTGGGTTTCATGCGCGTTCAGAGGATCCGCCGGGCGATCTTTGCCTGGAGCTGGTAGAAGTCGAACGCGTTGCTCGGACCGATCTTCGTGAAGGGATACTGAAGCTGATAAAACTGAAGCGTCACGTTGATCACGCGGTTGTTCGCCGTCTCGGTCAGGACGACCCCCTGAAAGTTCTCCGCCTTGAAGATGGGAAGATTCGTCACGTATCGCGCGACGGTCAGCGCCCCGGACTGGCTGGACTCGATCCGCCGCAACTCCCCGGAGTCCGTGTCGAAGAAATATCGGGTCCAGATGTTCGTCGCGCTGGTGCGGTGGATTTGCAGCGCCATGCCCTGCTGCGCCATGCCGTCGGCGACCTGTGTGAAACTGGTCGCGGAGCCGTTGCCAATCTTCAACAGGGTCGCGGCCCGGATCTCGCCCTGCAAGGTCCCGAACGCCCGCCGGGCCTGGTCGTCCGCGCCGAGCTTGCGCATCGTCCATTCGTTGAGCCGCAGCCCCATGATGTGTGACGCGAGGATTCCACCAATGACCATCGTAAAGACGGTCATCGTGATCAACATCTCCGTCAGCGTGAACGCCCTGCGGATTGCGGATTGCGGATTGCGGATTGCGGAATGGAGAAGCCCGACCTCGTGCGCGCCGGCACTTCGCACTTCGCATTCCGCACTCCGCAGTCCGCATTGTGTTCGCATGATCAGATGTCGGGCGAGCGATAGGTCGCCACGGTGTTTGTGAAGAGCTTCTTCTTGATGTTGAACTGCCACACGCAGTCCACCCGGATCATCTTCAGCATCGGCGGCACCGCCGAGATCGTGGTGATGGTGGTGAAATTGGTCGCGTAAACCACGTTCGTTCCGGCCACGGGCAGGTCCATGATGATGATCTGCACGGGAAAATTCGTCGAGACCACCTCGTCCACGTTCGCCTCGGAGTCCCATTTCGCGCTCCGGACCTGTTCGATGCGCTGGATGGCGAGGGCCTGGGCCGCGAATGAATTGCCCGTCCATTCGGCGCGCTCCGCCGACTGGGTGTAGCCGTAGATCACGCCGACGATGGTGATTGCCGCGAGGAGGATGGCGATGACGAGTTCAATCAACGTAAAGGCACGCGCGCCAATGAAGCTCGTCTGGGAGCGGGGACTGGCATGAACGCGCATAGGTTTGGACTACGTCGGACGCTCGACTTGGGCTGGCCGGCCTGCTGCGTTGAATCTACGCGGTGGACTGGCCAAGTCAAATTCCGCTTCCACGCCGGAGACCCGGCCGCCGGGCTACAGTTCGTTCCACGACGCGACAACATAACCGCTGGAAGGCCCCGTCCTGCCGAGGACTTCGTCGTAGTGGAAATTGAAATGTCCGTTCATGCCCGCGGTCGAGACAATCGCAGCCCCGGCGAAGTCCACGCTGTTGTTGCCGCTGCCGCCGCAACTGAAGGTTGCGTAAGGTGCGTAGAGCATCCCCTTGAACGCGGCGTTGCCCGAGAGGCCGAAGGACGTGAAGTTGCCCGTGCCGTAGATGATGAGGTTCAGCGCGGTCGAACTCGCGTCACGGTTGATCTGCGTGTTGCCCGCGACGGACAGCGTCGTGCCGTTCATGTAGATCGTAAGCTTCGCGCCGGGTTCCAGCGTGATGCCGCCCGTGATGTTGCCGTTCACAAGAACCGTCGCGACGACGTTGGACCTCACGGTAAGAGTGGAGCTGAATCCCAGCGAGGCGTAATTCCCGCTCGAGAAGATGATGTTGTTTCCGGGGACCGGGAGGGAGCTGGAAAGCCCCGCCGGGACGGTCACATCAGGAATCGAGATGTTGAGGTTGCTGCTCAGCGAGCCGGCCTGAAATCCATTCCCCGCGTAAGTGAGGTCGCCCACACGGCCGTTGGAACCCACGCTCGCGCCGCCGTTGGGGCTGATGAGGACGGCGCCGTAGATGTTGCCGTTCTGGACCGAGACCGAGCCCATCGCCGAGCCCACCGTGCCGTTCGCTTTCCGGAGGGCTGCGATCCAGTTGAAGTTCGTGCCGAGCGAATCAAAGCTGTCCACCGTCACGTTGTTGCCCACAAAGGTCACGCTTCCCCTGGCCACGAGGCCCCTGCTGAAGAGCGCTCCCACCGTGGTCGTGATCCGGACGGTCCGCGTGATTTCCCCCGTGCTCTGCGGAATCTTCAGATAGCCCGCGGAATAGACCACCGGCGGGATCACATTCGAGATGGAGGCCACGAAACGGCCGGCGCCGAAGGAGCGGGTCTTCGTGTAGGCGTTGTTGTTGAGAATCCACCCGTCGGCCGAGAGGTTGGTGCTGTTGTAATGGATCTGCGTGAGCGCCTCCTCGACGCCGGCCTCCATCACCGGGACGATGGAGTGCCACTGCTGCGAGCGCATCACCGCGCGATTTTGGGAACTCGTCAGGTCCAGGTAGCTCATGAGGGTCAGCCCGATGACGGAGGAAAGGATGAGCGTGATGACCAGCACGCTGCCGCTCTCCTTGCACCGACTGGGCGGACGGCACGTTGGGTGACCAGTGCGGAATACAGGGTGCATCGAAAGGTTCATCGGAGTCGGAGTTTGATAACACCCTGCCCCAACTGTTGTCCACTGTTGGCTGCAATTCCTGGCAAACTCATCTGAGCGAGTTGGTTGAACTCATGGATGCAATCTAGGCGCGAACCCTCTTTTGAAAATCGGGGCGCCCGCCTGAACTTCGCACGGCCACTCCACCTAAGGGGAGCGACCCACGCCCCGATGCGCCGCCCGACGGCCGTGCGCCTCTGGTCGGGGCAAGGCCAGTCAGCAAGCGGCGGTCAGGGCAGCACCGGAGCAGGGGACTCTCCGGCTCAGAGTTCAGTCCAGCCCGTCATGACGAACGCGCCTTGCGGGCCCTGCCTGCCCAGGACTTCGTCGTAGTGGAAATTGAAATGGCCGTTCATGCCCGCGGTGCCCACCACGGCGGCGCCGGCGAAGTCCACGACGTTGTTGCCGCTGCCGCCAGCGGAGAACGCAACTTGCGGGGCGTAGAGCATCCCTTTGAATTTGCTGTTGCCGGAGAGCCTGAAGCTCGTGAAGCGTGACGTGCCGTAGATGAGCAGGTTGAGCGCATTCGAATTCAAGGCCTGATTCATCCCCTCGTTGCCGGTGAGCGAAAGGGTGTCTCCATTCATGTAAATGGTGAGCCGTGCGCCCGTTTCCAGGACGATGTTGGCGGACATGTTGCCGTTGACGAGCACGGTGGCGACGACGTTGGACCTGACGGTCATCGGGCTCGTGATGCCCAGGGAGGTGTAGTTGCCGGAGGTGGTGATGGTGTTGTTACCGGGCACCGGCAGGGCGCTGCTGAGCCCGGCGGGGACGATGACATCGGGGATGGAGACGTTCAGGTCGCTATGCGCGGCCCCCGGCTGGATGCCCGGGCCGGCCCAGGACAGATCGCCCACGCGTCCTTGTGCGCCGGCGGAGTAGCTGCCGTAGGGGCTCACCAAGATGGACCCGTAGATGTTCGCGTTCTGCACGGAGATGTCCTCGGGAGACACGGCACCGCTGATGGCGGCGACGGTGCCGTTGGCTTTCCGGATTCCGATGTTCCAGTCAATGGGCATGCCGAGGGAGTCGAAGCTGTCAACCGTCGTGTTGTTGCCGACGAAGGTCACATCCCCCCTGGCGACCAAGCCCCGCGCGAACAGGTAGCTGTTGGTCGTGGTGACGCGCAGGACGCGGCTGAGGTCGCCCGTGCTCATGGGAATCTTCAAGTAGCCCGTGGAGTAAATGACGGGCGGGTTGACGTTGGAGATGGCCACTGTGAACCGCCCCGCGCCGAAGAAGCGGGTCTTGGTGAAGGTGTTGTTGCCAGGCGTCCAGCCGTTGGCCGAGAGGTCGTTGGTGTTGAGGCGAAGTTGGCTGAGCGCTTCCTCGACGCCCGCCTCCATGATGGGGACGACCGAGTTCCACTGCTGCGACCGCATCACCGCGCGGTTTTGGGAACTCGTCAGGTCCAGGTAGCTGATGATGGTGATGCCGAGGATGGCGCAGATCAGGAGCGTGATGACGAGCACGCTGCCGCTGCGGGTCTGTTTCGGTCGGATGATCATGGGGTCTCCTATTGTTTGCGGATGACGATCTTGGCGGACTGCAAGCTCTCGGTGTTCACCGCGCTGCCGAGGATGGTGCGGCTGCAGGTCCAGCTCACGCGGACGAGCTTGGCGTTCGTGGCGACGGCGGTCGGGAACTGGTCGAAGGTGTTCGAGACGGTGTTACGGTCGAAGATGTCGAACCGGAGCGCGTCGCATTCCTTGAGGAGGACTTCACGTTCGCTGCCCCTGTAGCGGACGAGCATCCTGGCGTTCGGCCAGTAGTAATAGATCAGGTTGTTGGTGCCGCCATTGATGTTCATCACCAGCATGTTGGTCGCGTAATAGTTCAGCTTGTCGGCCTGCCGGATCTCGAGGGACATCCGGTCGAGAGTCTTCCGGCTGTATTGGTCGAGGTCCACGTAGTTGGTGATGGCCGCGAAAGCGCGCGCGCTGTAGAGCGTGAGCGCCATCACCGCCGAAAGGGCGATGAGCGCGATGGTGACCGAGATCATCATCTCGACCAGGCTCATCCCGGAAGCCTGGCGGCGGCGAACGCGGTCGCGGCTAGTAGATGTAATTCTGCATTCCATACTGCGAGACGAACGTGCTCATGGAGCGGGTTCTCGGAACGCTGCCGTTGGTCCAGTTGATGGTGACGACGACTTCGCGGAGGTCATTGCTGTAGGACTCGGTGATCACCGGGATTCTCACGGAGAGGAGCCCGTAGTAATTAAAGCCTGCGGTGTTCGTTGAAAACGAACTGCTCCCGGAGTTGGTCGGGAAGAACGGCTCGATGAAGCTCGATGGAATGTAGGACGTGCTGCTGCCGAAAGACGTCACCTGCGACCACGTGTAGAGCCGCATCTCCTCCATCCGGTCGGTCATGATCTGCGTGGCGCGCAGGTTCTCGCGGGCCATGCTGATGATGCCGAACCCTGTCGTGATGCCCGTGTAAAGCGAGACGAACATCACCCCGATCACACAAATGCAAATGAGCACCTCGGGAAGGGTGAATGCCACCACGCCGCGCCTGCCTCGCGGTGCGCCGCGACCTGCGTGCCCGGCCTGCAATGTGTTCAAGAAGCTCATGGTTCGCGCCGAAACCAACCGTCGGTCCCACCAGTGTCAAAGCCCGCATCTGCCTGAATCCGCAGGATGCGTGCCGCCTTGGGAAGGGAATGGGGAAGCCCGCAGGGCAAATCCGAGATGCAGAGGCTCCAACTTGCGCGAGAACCTCCGCCTGGACGGGAGGCGGGCAAACTTCGTGGCTGAATCTGCCTGTGACCGGGCGTGGCCAGGTCGCCCGCGTGCGTGATGGAGAACGTCCCCGCAATTTCCGGGAACTGTCCCGCTCACTGCCGCGCGGCCGCGACGACGGGAGGCTCGAACTTGATCGTGTTGATCAGGTTCACGAACGCGGGGCGAAGCCGGGCGACGTCCGCGGCAGGACAGCTCAGGGAAAGTTCCACGGCTCCTGCCCGGGTTGTGACGACGACCACGCGCGTCACCCACGGCCCCTGTTGCGGGATTTGCGAACTCAGCACGAACGAGCGGCCTTGGCCGAGACCGGTGGGCTGGTCGAATTCCTCGGTGACCTTGCTCCCCGGCCACCGCGCCTCCACCTGCTCGCGTGCGGGCTTCGCATCGCCGTCGAACGGGACAATCTGGATCGGATTGAGCTGGACGCTGAACAGGCCGATCCCTTTTTGCCTGTCGAAGACAACCTTGCGCTCGGGCGCGACCAACCGCGCGTCGCAAAGCGGCGGCGGGACGAAGCTCAACCGCTCCGATCCCGCCTCGAGCATCAACTGCGTGATCTGCCCGCGTTCAGGCACGTTCACCGTGGAGCGCGTCAGGCGGAATTTCTCCGGCGGCGGACTGGCTGCCTGTGCTGCCGGCTGGGCGCGGGCAGCCGGTGGTGGCAGGATGGCAAGTGTCGAGATGGCGATGAGGAGCAGCGTGGTGGAGCGCATGGTTGGTTTGGGGTTCTTGTTTGGAAAAGTTAGAAGGAGGTGCTGCCGGGCCGCACGAGCGCCCAGCGGGCGCGAATCATGGCCTGGATCTGGGGCGTGCCCGGCGGAAGCTTGGCCGCATCCATGTAGTTCAGGTCGAAGGACCAGTTGCGGACGGGCGGCGAATACACGTCGCCACCACCCCACGGCGCGACGGCATGGCGACTGTCGAACAGCACCACCATCGAGCCGTTGTAGGTGAAAGTGTCCCCGCTCCAGTTCTCGAGGAACCGGGTCAGATTCTCCACGCCCCCGCTGTAATAGCCGCCGCCCGTGGGAACGATCCCGACGAGGAACGCGCAGTTGACGGTCGTGTTCGCCGCGGAGCGCGCGGAAAGCGCGGCGGAGCTGTTCGCGTCGTTCCAGCCCGAGGAGAGGATGGTGATGGCGTCCGCCGCGAGTGCGGCGCCCTTGGCCGAACTCGTGTTTGTGGTGCCGAGGTGTGCCGAAGTCGGGCAATTGAAGTGGCCCTGGATGTAGGCCGGGTTGGGCGTCGCCAGGCTCAAGCCGAGCGAGGGCAGCGTCTGCGCGTTGACGAGCCGCACGCTGGACTTGGAGCCGCTGGAGTGCGTGCGCATATCCGCGAGGTAGATTTGCGCCACGTCGCGGTTTCCGATGACGGGCCGGAGCAGGGTGTTGGTCGCGCTCCAGATGATGAGTTTGGCCACGTCAATCTCGCTGCAGAGAATCGTCTTGCCCTCGCGCTTGTTGTAGAAAGTCACGTTGGTGGACATGAAGTAGGTCCACTGGACGCCGATGGAGGTCGCCATGCCATCCACGAGCGCGCCGCTGGTCGCCGTCACCGTGGTGTCCGTGACGATCAGGACCAGGTCGGCCTTGTTGTAGAAGCGCTGTTTCCCCATGAGGCTGGTGGGCGACTCCAGCAAGGGCGGGATCTCGATCAACGCGTGGACTGCGTCCGGGCTGTTGTTCGTCCCGATGGGCAGTGTCATCGAGGCGACGCCGCTGTCGTGCTCCTTCTGGAAGATCACGGTGCCGGGAGAGCGCGTGAGCGGGTCGCCCGGTTTCTTGTCGAGGACGATCTCGCTGGCCGCAGTCACATCGTTTGCGAAGGTCAGCGTCGCGCCCGTGTCCAGGTAGATGTTCGCGTTGCCGTGGACGCGGCCCTTGACGGTCATGTTCGCGCCGGGGTTCACCTCCATGTCAATGTTGTAGAAGACCGCGAACTGATAGATGGGGATGGAAGCGATCTGAAGATCCTGCCCGACCGCGGCCTGGACGTTCTGCCGGCCGACCGCGTCGCGGGCGTTGGAGATGACGCGATACGTGGACGCGAGACCGTTGAGCCCGGAGTATTGCGAGGACAATGGAACGAAGTTCGTGGGCGAGAGACGTTCGACGAGCATGCGGTTCGTGACGCCCGCGCCGTCCTTGAACTCGAACGTAGCCCAGTAGCTGTTCTGGCTGGGTGACGGGACATTCGTCCGATACGAGTCCAGCGCCGCGTAAACGCAAGGCTCGCCGCTGTTCTGGTAATCGTAGGAGATGCGCGCCAGCACGCTCTCGGTGGCAGCCTCGGCGGCGGCGGCGGCGGCGAAATAGGTGTTGTTGCGCTCCGTCTGGAACGCGATGGACGCCGACCAGTTCATCGCGCCCGACAGCACGAACATGGTCAGGCCGAGGAACACCAGCACCATGGCCATGGCGTAACCGGCGGATTGCGGATTGCGGATTGCAGATTGCGGATTGGGGGAATTGCAGATTGCAGATTGCGGATTGCAGATGGAGCGGACGCTCTTCCCTTCTTGCAATCGGCAATCGGCAATCGGTCCCGCGTCCGCGGGACGGTTGGAGTGGAGGCGTGTTTTCATTCGAGCTTGCGGCGGGTGATCTTGGTGCGGAGCTGGTAGTAGTCGAAGTAGTTGGTCGGGCCGATGGACATCATCGGATACTGGATCGAGGCGAACTCCAGTTTCACGCCGATCACGCGGTTGTTGAAGTTGTTCGTCAGGATCTGCCCGGTGAAATCCTCGGAGCTGAAGATCATCTGGTTCGTCACCGAGTTGGCCAGCACCACGAAGCTGTTGACCCCGTCCTCCGTCCGCCGGAGCTGCTTGGAGGGCGAATGATAAAAGTAGCGCACCCAGTCATTCGTGACCTTCGTGGGATAGACCTGCACCGCGCTGCCCTTCTGCAGGCTCGCGCCCGTGATCTCCGTGAAGTTCGTCAGCGAACCGTTGCCGATGCGGATCCAGGTCGCCCCGCGGATGTCGTCCACCATCTTGTTGATCGCCCGGCGGGCGTCGTCCGTCGCGCACATCTTGGCGCGCGAGAGCTCAAACATGCGCAGGCCGAACACGTAGCCGTAGATGACCCCGCCCACGACCATCATGAACAGGCTCGTGGAAATCATCATCTCCGTGAGCGTGAAGGCTCCCGCGGCTGCGGGACGGATTTGGAAGGCGGTTTTCATTGGTCAGGCGCGCGGAGGGTTGCCACGGAGTTGGTGTGGATCCTGAGTTCGCTGTTCCCGCAGGCGAAGCTCCACACGCAGTCCACACGGATGAACTTGACGGACGGATTCGTGGACACGACCGAGATGCTCGTGAAGTTCGTCGCCCAGACCCACCGGTCGCCGCTCGAGGGAATGTCCAGCACGTTGGTCCGCGCCGGGAAGTTTGTGGCCACGAGCTCGTCCACCGGCGGGAATCCCATCGGGTCCCACTTGCACGCGCGCGCCTGCTCCAGGCCCTGCATCGCGAGGTTCTGCGCGGCGAGCGAGCACGCCGACCACTCCGTCCGTTGCGCGCTCTGGATGAAACCGTAAACCACCCCGCCCACGGTCATGGCCGAGATCGCCACCGTCATGAGCACTTCCACGAGCGTCACCGCCTCCAACGGGCGGCGGGTGTTGATTGGGGAAGCGCGCAGGTTCATGGCCGGGCAGGGTGGTCTGAAATTGTTTTGTTCGTGTTCTTCATCTTCGCTCTCACCTCCGCGAATCCAGCACCGCCGCTGCCATCCGCAGTGCCAACCGCCTAGGGAAATTCCCCCCCGGCGCGCGCCCCTACGTCGCTCTATCCGGCCTCGCTCGTCCCTAGTGCTTTCCCGGCCAGTTCCAATGCCTCCGCCCCGATGGCCTTGCACCGTCCAGTCCCCGGCTTGGCGAACCCGCGCCGCGCACCGAACCGCTCACGTCGTGCGATTCCATCCGCGTTGGCGACGAAATCACCCTCGCGCCCACGACCACGCCTGCGTAATCTGCGCGCCCGGTGAAGCTCCTCGTCGTCACCAACCTCTATCCGCCGCTGCACGCGGGCACGTTCGACGTGCGCTGCGAAACCGTGGTCAGGCGCCTCATGCAACGCGGACACGAGGCGCTCGTCCTCACGAGCAGCCACGGCATGAAGGAGGGACAGCGCTCCGCCGACGTCGAGCGGCGGCTGCGGCTCAACGGCGTGTTCGGGCAGGATCTCGTCACAGGACGCAGCGATCTCCAGTCACTCGAGTCGCACAACCGCGGCGTCCTGCGCGACGTTCTCCAGCGCTGGAAGCCCGATCTCGTTTACGTGTGGAGCCTGCACGGCCTCGGCAAGTCGCTGCTCATCTCGCTTTCCGCGGCGAACTGCCCGCTTGTCTTCGACATCGCCGACCACTGGCTCGACACCGGCCTGCGCCACGACCCGTGGCTGCGCTTCTGGAACGCCGAGAATCTCCCGCTCAAGGACAGCCTCCACCGGCGCGGCCTCGAACTGAGCGGCCAGCGCAACCGCATTGACCTCGAAGCACCCACACGCCTGCGTGCCGGTGTGGACCGCCTGCCCGAGATCTTCGACCGCGCACCCGGCGCCACCTCGGAAACCGTGCGGCTCATCCAGGGCATTCCGCCGGGCAGCGTCTGCTTCTGCAGCCACACCGTCCGGGCCGCCGCGGAGTCAGCGGGGTTCGCCATCAAGGACGCGCTCGTCGTCCACCCAGGCGTGCCGACCGATTACTTTTCCGGCGAGGTGAAGTCGCCCCGGCCCGGCCCCTGCCGCCTGCTGTTCGCGGCGGACCTCAGCAGGGAATGCGGCGCGCTGACGGCGCTCGACGCGCTCGACCTCGCGCGGCAGCAGGGCTCGCAATGCGTGATGAGCATCATCGGGCGCGGCACCTCCGACTACATCTCCCAGCTCCGCTCGAAGGTGATCGGCGCGAAACTCCCCGTCGAATTCTCCAGCGTGCCGGACCTGAACCGCGACCTGCTGCCGGCCTGCCGCACGCATGATGTCTTTCTGCACGCGAGCGAATGGGACGAGCCGTATGTCTCCATCGCGCTGCAAGCAATGGCGTGCGGGCTGCCGGTCCTCGCCTCGAACGCCGGCGCGGCGGCGGAAGTCTTCAGCCACGGCGAAACCGCGCTGACCTATTCCGCGGGCGACGCCTCCGAACTCGCCGGTTGCATCCTGCGCCTCGAACGCGACACGCAAATCCGCGCGGTGATCGCCGAAGCCGGCCGGCTGCTCGTCACCACGCACTACGACGAGGCGAAAGTCATCGAGCGCATTGAGAAGTTCCTCCGCGCCGCCTCGCTCACAGAGACGAGGATCTGAGACGCGGAGACGCGGAGACGCGGAGAAGCAGGGCGGCGGAGCCGCAACCCAATGCCTCGTCCTCGTCCTCGTCCTCGTCCTCGTCCTCGTCCTCGAATTTGAAAGCGGGAAAGCGGGAAAGTGAGAGAGCGGGAGAGTGGGAGGCGGCTCTGACTGGTCGTTGACTCGCCCACTCTCCCGCTTTCCCACTCTCTCACTCTCGAAGTCGAGGACGAGGACGAGGACGAGAAGTCTCTGCGTCGTGCGGTGATTCAGAAGAAACTCTCTGTAGAGCGTGGCGCCGAGCCCAAAGCCTCCTTCCCCGCGTCTCCGCGTCCCCGCGTCCCCGCGTCACTCTTTCTTTTTCCTCTTCGCGGGCTGCGGCTCGGCGGGCGCGCCGGGCTTGTTCGGCGTGGGCATCGGCGCGTTGATTTCCTTGCGCCAGGCGACGAGGCGGGCGTGGAGTTCTTTCGTCTTCTCGGGCTGTTCTGTCGCGAGGTTCTTCGATTCGCCGATGTCATCGCGCAGGTTGTAGAGCTCGAGCTTCCCGGTCTCGAAGAACTCCATCAGCTTCCAGTCGCCGGCCTCGATCAGCCCCACGGGCGTGGTGCGCCACGAACCCGCGCCCGCGCCAAGGTAGCCGGGAAAGTGCTGGTAGATGGCGTCGCGTTTCAGTTTCGCGCCCGCGTCACGGAGCAACGGCACGAGGCTCTCGCCGTCGAGCGGTTGCGCCGGGAGTTTCGCGCCAGCGAGTTCGGCGAACGTCGGCAGGATGTCCACGTGAATGCTCGGCACGTCGCACACGGCGCCGGGCTTGGTCACGCCCGGCCAGCGGACGATGAGCGGCACGCGCGTGCCGCCCTCGTAAAGGCTGCCCTTGCCGCTGCGCAGTGGCGCGTTGTCGGTGATGTCGCCGGCCTGTTTGACGCCCTCGCGCACGTAGCCACCCACGCCGCCATTGTCGCTGCTGAAGATGACCACCGTGTTTTCCGCGAGCTTGAGGTCGTCGAGCAGTTTCATGATGCGGCCGACGCTTTCGTCCACGCTGAAGATCATCGCGGCATAGGTCGGGTTGTTGTGGCCGCCGCCGCCGGGCTTGTCCTTGAACTTCTCGATGTGTTCCTTCTTCGCCTGGTGCGGCGAGTGGACGCCGAAGTGCGGGAGGTAGAGGAAAAACGGCTGGTCCTTCTTCCGCGTGATGAAGTCCACCGCCTTGTCCGTGAGCCAGTCGGCGAGATACGCGCCGGCGGGAACCTCCACCTTCGGCTGGGTCGCGAAGTCGAAGTGCGCACCCATCGTGGTGATGGCCTCGTCGAAGCCGCGCTGGCCCGGATGAAACTTGCCCTGCTGGCCGAGGTGCCACTTGCCGAACATCGCCGTCGCGTAGCCCGCAGACTTGAGTGTCTGCGCGACGATGGTGCGGTCGAGCGGCAGCTCGGTGACGTTGTCCGCCGGACGCAGCGGGCGCGACTGCCAGTTGAAGCGCCCGATGCCCCCGACCGTGTAGATGCCCGTGCGCGGCGCATACTGGCCGGTCATCAGCGCGGCGCGCGTGGGCTGGCAGTTCTGGCAGACGTGGTAGCGCGTGAGCTTCGTGCCCTGCGACGCGAGCCGGTCGAGGTTCGGCGTCTCGTAGTATTTGCTGCCGAAACACGCGACGTCCGTGTAGCCGAGGTCGTCGGCGAGGATGAAGATGATGTTGGGCTTGCGGTCGGCCGCGGACGCGGTGGCAACCAGCAACGAGGCGAGAAGGAGCAGCGTGTGTTTCATGGAGTGCGGAGATACAGACGCCACGGACCGCTCCCGTGGTTTCACGCGCCCGGGGGGCGGCTAAAAGTTCGACTGAATCTTCGAGAGGATCACGCGGGAGAAATTCTCATCGCCGAACGTGCCGACGCGCACGCGCACTTCGGTCACCTTCGCTCCCACGTTCTTCAGCTTGATGATGACACGCTTGTCCGTGGCGCCGATGAGTTCATATTGCGCGGCGAGGGCGTCCTTCTTCTTTTGGACGGGCTTGAACTCCAGCGCGACAACCGCCTTCTCCGTGGCGGCCCAAGCCTTGTCGAGCGAGACAGGTTCGTTGCTCTTGAGTTCGCCGCCAAAGTAAGCCACGCCCGCCCCGGCCGCGGCGCCGCCAACGAGCACCGCCGCACAACCCTGAAGCAGCAGGGCGCAAAGGGTCACGAGGGACAGGACGAGGAGTTGTTTCTTCATGAGTTCAGAAATGTTGGTTCCGTTGACGCGGGCGAGTGTATCCAGGCGTGGAGGGTTGTCCACCCGTCACTGGCTCAAAGGTCAGCCGGCCTCACGAGCAGTTCGCGCATGCGGGCGAGCAAACGCCCCGCCGCGCCGCCATCGAGCACGCGATGGTCGAAGCTCAGCGTGATCTCCGCTTCCATGACGGGCACAAACTGTCCCTTCGCCTCGTCCCATGACGGCTCCTTCCGCGCGACGCCAATGCCGAGGACGAGTGTCTGTTCCGGCAGCGGGATGGGCGTGGCCCACTTGAGACCAAACGTGCCGAAGTTCGTCACGGTCGCGATGGAGCCGCCCGTCGCATCCGCGGGGAGGCGCCGCTGCCGCGCGAGGTCGAGCAGTTCGTTGTAGCGCGGCAGAAGTTCCGCGAGGCGATGCGAGCCCACGTTGCGAAGGACGGGCACGAGCACGCCGTCCTCCGCCTCGACCGCGAACCCGATGTCAATCGCGGTCGGATGCACGACACGCTGGCCCACGAGGCGGCCCGCGGGCGCGCTGTTCTCCGCGAGCGCGATGCCGAGCGCGCGGACGAGGTAGAGCGTGATGCCCGGCTTGGGCTGGCACTGGTTGCGTTGCGCAAGCAGCGCATCGAGCGGCACCGGCATGCCCACGGTCGCGAGGGGACGCGTCCAGCTCCGCCGCATCGCGTCCGCCACCGCCACGCGCATGCTGGAGGCGGGCGTGAGCTTCTTGGATTCAAGTCCCGCTAGGAATTTCTCGAAGTCCTCGATGGTCACGCGCCCGCCCGCACCGCTGCCCGCGATGCCCGCGAGGTCGCCGGCGTTCAGGCCGAGTTCGTTCATGCGCGCCTTCATCCGTGGCGAGATGAAGCTCACGGTGCCCGCGTGCGCCGGCACGGGCAGGCCGCGGACGGTGGGCTCGACGGTGGATTTGGGGATTGCGGATTGCGGATTGCGGATTGCGGAATCGGGGAGCGATTCGGCCATTCCGGATTCCGCATTCCGTCCCGCGGCTGCGGGACACTCCCCCGGCGTCGGCGTGGTGGAAGGATGGCCGTCGAGCCCGAGTCGCGCGGCTTCCTCGACGCTGACCTCGACGAAGCCGAGCACAGTGCCGACGGCGTAGCTCTCCTGCGGTTTTGCTAGCACCTGTGCGACGCGGCCGGTGCCGGGCGAAGTGACGGTCATCGTGGCCTTGCTGGTCTCGACTTCGAGGATGTCCTGATCGGCGGTCACGGGGTCGCCGGCGGTGATGAAGCAGTTGAGGACGGTGGCCTCGGCGATGGACTCGCCGAGCTGCGGCATGATGATGGGGATGCGGGGCATGGCTAGGGGTGCGGAATGACCAATGACCAATGTCCAATGTCCAATAAGGGGAGAATGACGAATGACGAATGACGAATGACGAATGAATGACGAAGCTCGAATGACGAACGCACTGACGACGCAAGGGCGCGCGATTCGTCATTCGTCATTTGGGCTTCTTTCGTCATTCGGGCTTCGTCATTCGTCATTCCCCCGCTTCAGAGCTTCAACAATCCCCTCGCTGCCGCCGCGAGGGTTCGCGCGGTCGGCCGGTGC